>OFHB01000047.1_pt1 | contig 81790 bp, 65 predicted proteins | sample 1521881 | NCBI WGS metagenome assembly OFHB01 (sample SAMEA3504090, study PRJEB24116) | mouse gut metagenome | biome: mouse gut; feature: mouse-associated habitat; material: faeces | place: Denmark | collected 2011
CTGGAAGATACAGAATATTTTGATTGACAGGAAAATAGAAAATTTCGGAGGAATGGTTTTGGCTGAATTAAAAAAAGAAATTGAAAAAAGAAGGACATTCGCGATCATATCGCATCCGGATGCCGGCAAGACGACGTTAACAGAGAAATTCTTATTATATGGTGGAGCGATTAATCTGGCAGGTTCCGTAAAAGGAAAAGCAACGGCAAGGCATGCGGTATCGGACTGGATGGAAATTGAAAAGGAAAGAGGTATTTCCGTAACATCATCCGTACTGCAGTTTAATTATGACGGATACTGCATCAACATTTTGGATACGCCGGGACACCAGGATTTCTCGGAGGATACGTATCGAACGCTTATGGCGGCGGACTCTGCGGTTATGGTGATTGACGGTTCCAAAGGCGTGGAGGCGCAGACGAGAAAGCTTTTTAAGGTTTGTGTGATGCGCCATATTCCGATTTTTACGTTTATCAATAAGATGGACCGGGATGCCAACGATACGTTTGATTTGCTGGATGAAATTGAAAAGGAGCTTGGAATTGCCACTTGCCCGGTCAACTGGCCGATCGGTTCCGGCAAAAACTTTAAAGGCGTGTACGACCGGAACCAGAAAAAAATCATGCTCTACAGTGATACCCAGAAAGGAACAAAAGAGGGCGAGGAAAAGATTATCTCCGTGGAAGATGACGCGCTTCTTTCCGAAATCGGGGAAGAAAATTACGAAAAGCTGATGGAGGAAATCGAGCTCTTAGACGGCGCCAGCGCGGAATTTGATATGGACCTGGTATCCAAAGGGGAACTATCTCCCGTTTTTTTCGGATCGGCGCTGACTAATTTCGGCGTGGAAACATTTTTGAAGCATTTTCTGCAGATGACGTATTCTCCGCTGCCCAGGATTTCGGATGCCGGGGAGAAAAATCCGTTTGATGAAGATTTTTCTGCATTTGTATTTAAGATCCAGGCAAATATGAATAAAAATCACCGGGACCGTATTGCGTTTATGCGTATCTGTTCCGGTAAATTTACGGCGGGAATGGAAGTGATCCATGTGCAGGGCGGCAATAAAAAAATAAAGCTGTCCCAGCCGCAGCAGATGATGGCGCAGGACCGTAAGATCATTGAAGAGGCGTATGCGGGAGATATTATCGGCGTGTTTGATCCCGGTATTTTTTCGATCGGAGATACGATCACGACGGCGGCAAAGCCATTTCGGTTCGAGGGAATCCCGACGTTTGCGCCGGAGCATTTTGCAAGGGTCCGGCAGTTAGACACGATGAAACGGAAGCAGTTTGTAAAAGGGATTACGCAGATCGCCCAGGAGGGCGCCATTCAGATTTTTCAGGAATACGGAATGGGGATGGAAGAGATCATTGTAGGCGTTGTGGGAGTTCTTCAGTTTGACGTATTAAAATACCGTCTTTTGAATGAGTATAATGTCGAGATCCGCCTGGAAAACATGCCTCACGAATATATCCGGTGGATTGCAAATGAAGAATTTTTGCCGGATCAGCTTTCGGGGACGTCCGACATGAAAAAGATTCAGGATTTAAAAGGAAACCCGCTGCTGATTTTTGTCAATGAATGGAGTATCGGAATGACGTTAGACAGAAATGAGGGGCTTTTATTAGAGGAATTCGGAAGAAATTAAGAAGGAAATCAGGAGGTTTTGCCATGGAGATCGTAACGGTGACAAACGATAATTTTGAAGAAGAGGTATTGGCAAGCAAAGTACCGGTTATTTTGGATTTTTGGGCAGACTGGTGTATGCCCTGTAAGATGCAGTCGCCGATTCTGGATGCGTTTGCGGCAGAAATGGGCGACAAGGTGAAGATAGGCAAGGTAAATGTCGACGAGGAGGCGGCGCTGGCGCTGAAGTATCAGATTATGAGCATACCGACGCTGGTTCTTATGGATCAGGGCGTATTTATCAAACGCGTTTCAGGCGTTCAGCAGGCAGGAGATTTAAAAAAATTCGCAGGACTGGAATAGGAGAATTTTAAGCAAATTAAAGAAATTTTAAGGAAATTTCGCTTTGTTTTTCGGGGATTTTGCTGTAAAATGGAGTAAAATAAAGACAGACAAAGGAGGAACTTTTTATGAACAAAAAAATTATTGCCGGATTGCTGACGGCATTTTTAACAGGCTTTTTTATCTATCTCTGCAAATGCGGACTGGAAGATAACGCTTGACAAGTACAAAAGCAAAACTTATACTGAAAGACAGCCGAACAGACGGCTGTCTTTTATATTTTTTATCCGATCAGTGTTCAGGCTGCCGCATATTCTTGACCGGCAGGAATCCCCAAATTACGCAATAAAAATAAATCAAATGGGAGTTGACTTTTTTGGAAAAGTGTACTACTATGTATATCAGAAAAACGAACATAAGTTTGCATAAAGGAGAAAACCATGGCAAAGGACGATAAAAAAGAAGTAAAAAAAATAGAGAATAAAGAGGACAAATTAAAAGCGCTGGACGCTGCCATTTCCCATATCGAAAAGCAGTACGGCAAAGGTTCCGTTATGAAGCTCGGCGAATCTGCAAAGACGATGAACGTAGATGCGGTTCCGACGGGATGTTTAAGCCTTGATATTGCATTGGGGATCGGCGGGCTTCCGAAAGGGCGTGTGATCGAAGTGTACGGACCGGAGTCCAGCGGTAAGACGACCGTTGCTCTGCATGTCGTTGCAGAAGTGCAGAAGCTGGGCGGCATTGCCGGGTTTATAGACGCAGAGCATGCGCTCGATCCGGTTTATGCGAAGAATATCGGCGTAGACGTGGATAATCTCTATATTTCACAACCGGACAGCGGAGAGCAGGCGCTTGAGATCACAGAGACGATGGTGCGTTCCGGTGCGGTGGATATTGTGATCGTGGACTCCGTTGCGGCGCTTGTTCCGAAAGCGGAGATCGACGGAGATATGGGAGATTCTCACGTAGGGCTGCAGGCAAGGCTGATGTCGCAGGCGCTCCGGAAGCTGACGTCGGTGATCAGCAGGACGAATTGTATCGTTCTTTTTATCAACCAGCTTCGTGAAAAAGTTGGCGTAATGTTCGGCAGTCCGGAGACGACGACCGGGGGACGTGCGTTGAAGTTTTATTCGTCGGTGCGCCTGGACGTCAGAAGGATCGAATCTTTGAAGCAGGCAGGTGAAGTGGTCGGAAATCATACCCGTATCAAAGTGGTCAAGAATAAAGTGGCTCCGCCGTTCCGTGAAGCAGAGTTTGATATTATGTTCGGACAGGGAATTTCCAGGGAAGGCGATATGCTTGATCTTGCAGCGGACTGCAATGTAGTGAATAAGTCGGGGGCATGGTACGCATATAACGGAGAAAAAATAGGGCAGGGACGCGAAAACGCAAAACAGTTTTTAAAAGAGCATCCGGAAATCCGGGATGAGATTGAAAAGAAAGTCCGCGCCCACTACGAAGTAGGCAAGACCGACGGTGACGAGGACAAAGAAGCAGTAAAAGCCGACAGCGGAAAAGCTGCCGGAAAATCAGCCTCCGATAAGAAAGCAGATGCAAAGAAGCCGGCTGAGAAGGCTGCGGCCGAGAACGCATGATGCAGTACATAATTACAGAGTATCAGAACATGGGCAGAGGCCAGATTCACCTCTGCCTGAATGAAACGATAACCTTAAGGCTCTATAAAGGGGAAGCAAATCAGATGTCTTTGGCGCAGGGGGTGGAATTATCGGAGGAGCAGTATCGGTACCTGCTTCATGATATCATTGGAAAGCGCGCCGCGAAACGTGCGATGCATTTGCTGGAGAGGCAGGAGAGGACAGAGTATCAGCTTCGTGAAAAGCTCCGCCAGAATTGCTATCCGCCGGAAGCCATTGAAGATGCGGTCGACTATGTGAAGCGGTATCATTATTTGGATGATGAACGATACGCAAGGACATTTATTCACTTTCACCAGGAAACGCGAAGTAAGATGCGGTTAAAAAATGATCTGGCACGGCGCGGAATTTCCAGGGAATTAATTGCATATTGTCTGGAAGAAGAATTTGTGTCGGATGAGAGGGCGCAGATCAAACGTTTACTGGATCAGAAAAATTTTTCGCCGGATACGGCGGACAGAGAAGAATACGGAAAGATGTACCGGTTTTTGATGCGCAGAGGGTTTTGCGGTTCGGATATATCGTCTGTGATGAGACGCTGACTGAAAAACAAATGACGGTTTTTGCAGACCAAAGAGGTTTGCGCAGTCATAGGAGCAGGCAGGGGTATTTTTTGCGGGCAGGTTTTTTGATGTCTGAACTACTTGACATAAGAGGGAATAAAGTATAAAATTTAACTATTGTTAATTATGACAGATGAAACTATGCTATGTTATATGTACAATGAAAATTGAATAAAGGAGGTGCTCCTGTGCAAGAAGTGATTATTGCTGTGATAGTTACGTTAGTTTTTGCTGTACCGGTTACTTATTTGATTACATCGGCTTACCGCAGAAAAGTTGCCGAAAGGAAAATCGGCAGTGCGGAAGAAAAAGCCAGAGAGATCATTGACGAAGCGGTAAAGACAGCCGAGACGAAAAAGCGTGAAACCTTATTGGAAGTCAAAGAAGAAACGATTAAAAGTAAAAATGACCTGGATAGGGAAATCCGTGAACGCCGTGCTGAAATCCAGCGTAATGAAAGACGTATCGTGCAGAAAGAAGAGAATCTGGATAAAAAACTGGATGCGATCGAAAAGCGCGAAGCAGGTTTTGTTGCGAGGGAAGAAGAACTGACAAGACAGAAAGCAGAAATTGCGAAGCTGAGTGAAGAGCGCGTACAGGAACTGGAACGAATCTCAGGACTTACCTCCGAACAGGCAAAAGAATACCTTTTAAAAACTGTTGAAGAAGATGTAAAACTTGATACTGCAAAATTGATCAAAGAAATGGAGCATCAGGCAAAAGAAGAAGCCGGAAAAAGAGCAAAAGACTATGTGGTATCCGCAATTCAGAAATGCGCTGCGGATCATGTCGCTGAAACCACAATTTCCGTTGTTCAGCTTCCGAATGATGAAATGAAAGGAAGGATTATCGGTCGCGAAGGTCGTAATATAAGGACATTAGAGACGCTCACCGGAGTGGATCTGATTATTGACGATACGCCGGAAGCCGTTATTCTTTCCGGATTTGATCCCATACGCAGGGAGATTGCGAGAATTGCGTTAGAGAAATTGATTGTGGACGGACGTATCCATCCGGCCAGAATAGAAGAAATGGTGGAAAAAGCAAAAAAAGAAGTTGAGACAATGATTCGTGAAGAAGGGGAAGCCGCAACATTAGAGGTCGGCGTTCACGGAATTCACCCGGAACTGGTACGTTTATTGGGCCGTATGAAATTCAGGACCAGTTATGGACAGAATGCATTGAAGCACTCAATTGAGGTTGCACAGATTGCCGGACTTCTCGCCGGGGAAATCGGCGTAGATGTCAGGACTGCAAAACGGGCAGGATTATTGCACGACATTGGAAAATCAGTAGATCATGAAATGGAAGGTTCACATATTCAAATAGGTGTTGAATTATGTAGAAAATACAAAGAGTCTCCACTGATTATCAATGCAGTGGAAGCACATCATGGTGATGTGGAACCGGAGACTCTGATTGCATGTCTGGTACAAGCTGCCGATACGATCAGTGCAGCACGTCCGGGAGCAAGACGAGAGACATTAGAGACATATTCAAACAGACTAAAACAGTTAGAAGATATTACAGATAGTTTTAAAGGGGTAGACAAGTCTTTTGCCATTCAGGCGGGCAGAGAGATTCGGGTAATGGTAGTTCCTGATCAGATCAGTGATGCCGATATGGTATTGCTGGCGCGTAACATTTCCAAACAGATTGAGTCTGAATTGGAATATCCGGGACAGATTAAAATAAATGTAATCCGTGAATCCCGCGTAGTCGATTACGCGAAATAAGTCAGAAAGAAAGCAGTCAATGAAAAACATTGGCTGCTTTTTCCATGCCGTCTTAAGAGGCATGGACTGACCGGCGCAGTGAAATGTATGCAGCAAAGAGCTGCTTCAATAAAAAGGAGGAAATTATGGTACAAAAATTAAAAAGAGTGAGAAGAGAGCTGGTTAAAAAAGGCGTAATTGTAAATATGTACACGGATACAATGGAAATGCCTGACGGAAGAGTGGCAGAGTGGGATTATATCGAACATAAAAAAGGTGCGGCTGCAGTTCTGGCAGTTCTGCCGGACGGTAAGATTCTGATGGTACGGCAGTACCGGAATGCCTTAGATCGGGTTACACTGGAGATTCCGGCGGGAGCAAGGGACAGTGTAACGGAAGATACGGCAGTATGTGCGAAACGCGAGCTGGAAGAAGAGACAGGGTATCGATGCAAAAAACTGGAAAAACTCTTATCTTTAAAATCAACGGTAGCGTTCTGCAACGAGTTTATTGACGTTTATCTTGCGACGGAGCTTTCCTGCGGCACGCAATGTCTGGACGAGGATGAGTTTATTGATGTGGCGGCATATGAAGTATCGGATCTGTGTGAGAAAATATATGCGGGAGAAATCCAGGATGCAAAAACGATAGCTGCTGTTTTGGCGTATGCAAACCGGATCAAATAAGTGCTGCAGGAATATTTGGCGATGTTTTCTCATATGTTAGGGTAATGATTTATTGGACGTGTATTGTGAAAAAAAGTACGTTTCTGTTTTTTTTGGTATTTTTTGCAGGTGTGATCTGTGCAAATATTTTAGGCGTTGTTTCTGGCAGAGAGCTTGGGGCAATGAATGAATATTTTATCAATCGTTATATGTATGCCGACATACAGGGAAGAGGATTGTTTCCGTTTCTGTTTTTTAAACGTGTGCCGGAATTTCTGCTGCTGTTATTTTTAAGCGTTGGGATTTACGGAACGTTAATTGTTGACGGATATATCGGATACATCGGATTTTCTGTGGGATTTCTTTCTGTCATTGCGATTATGAATTACGGAATGAAAGGTATTCTGTTAATGTTCGGCTTTTTTTTGCCGCAGTGGCTTTTTTATGCGCCGATTCTGGCGTTATGGCGCGTTAAGCTTATGGATTATAAAGGGATGGGGAAAGATACGTTGTCCGGGGAACGGAAGGGAATCGGACAGGTCAAACTGGCGGCGGCTTTTGTAACGGCGTTTGTTTTGCTTTTGCTTGGAGTGTTTATGGAAAGTTACGTCAATCCTTTTTTCCTGCAGAAAATTATACGCATCATGTGACGTGTCAGGTCCGGATCGCGGGGGCAGTAATAAAGCCGGAACGGCAGGTAAGAGAAGACCGTTCCGGCTTTTTGCTGTATGTTCGTGGATTACACATTCATGTCTGCAATGGCATAAATCAAGGCTTCGGATTCCTTCCAGCCTAAACACGGATCCGTAATGGATTTTCCGTAAATATGTTCGCCGACTTTCTGATTACCGGGCTCGATATAGCTTTCGATCATCACGCCTTTGACGAGTCGGTGGATGTCGTTGGATATTTTTCTGTTGTGCATGACTTCCTTTACGATGCGGACCTGTTCGGCATACCGCTTGTTGGAATTGGAGTGGTTTGCATCGATAATGGCGGCAGGATTTAAAAGCTCCATCTGTTCGTATTTTTCGATCAGGCGCATAATGTCTTCATAATGATAGTTTTGTACGCTGTTTCCGTGTTTGGAAATGGCGCCTCTTAATACGACGTGGGTCAGCGGGTTTCCGGTTGTTTCCACTTCGTGTCCGCGGTAGACAAAGTGGTGCGGATGCTGCGCTGCATATACCGAATTGAGCATAACGGTAAAGTCCCCGCTGGTCGGGTTTTTCATACCGGAAGCAACGTCAAAACCGCTTACGGTCAGACGATGGTGCTGATCTTCCACCGACCGGGCGCCGATGGCAACGTATGAGAGCAGGTCTTCGACATATCCCCAGTTTTCGGGATAGAGCATTTCGTCCGCGCAGGTTAAGCCGCAGGCTTCAATCGCGTGGATGTGCATGCTGCGCATGGCGGTCAGTCCTGCCAGCATATCCGGTTTCTTTTCCGGGTCCGGCTGAGACGCGATGCCTTTATAGCCTTCGCCTGTGGTTCGTGGTTTGTTGGTGTAAATTCTCGGAATAATGATCAGGCGGTCTTTGACTTTTTCGGCGACGGGCGCCAGACGGCTGACATAATCCAAAACAGCGTCTTCGTTATCCGCAGAACATGGGCCGATAATAACCAGAAAACGACTGTCTTTTCCGGTAATGACATCTGAAATCATTTGATCCCGTTCTTTTTTCAAAACGGCAAGCGTTTGGGGGAGCGGATACTGCTCCTTGATTTCAGACGGGGTGGGAAGTTTTTTTAAATAAGAAAAACTCATAATGAAATCTCCTCCTTTATCCGTTTGGGCAAAAAAGAAAGGTTATAGAAACCCTCGCTCCCATAACCTTTTCTATGCAACCGGCGGGAATCGAACCCACATTGCAGGAGTCGGAGTCCTGTGTTCTATCCGTTAGACTACGGTTGCAAACCAGATTTATCATAATACATGGATCGGAAAATGTCAATAGTTACAATCCGTTCCAACAAATTTTTTATTTCGGGTTGACTTTTGGAAGATGGTTTGCTATCCTAAAAACTGTACGTTGATTCTAAATTAGATGTATGATATTTCACAGATATTCAGATAAATAGCGGTATATGGCAGTCGTGTGACGCACGGCAGGGTTTTTGGATTAGGAGGAATTGATATGAACGATATGAATGGAAACGGCAATCAAAATACAGACAACAATCAGGAAATGGGAGGATTTGCCCGGGCAGTTGAATTTTGCAAGAGAAATGTACAATATATAGCCGTTGCAGGTTTGTTTATCGTACTTGTGATCGTATTGGTGAACGTGATGGGCGGCAAAGGGACGGGCAGTAAACCCAAGACAGAGACAGAAGCCGTTGTGAAAGAGACGGAGACACAGGAAGCGTTTGAAAAAGACGCGTATCCGGAAATCAACGAACTGATCGAGAATTATTACAATGCGTATGCGGGCGGAAAGAAAAAGAAGCTGGCAAAACTGGCGGAACCGATGTCGGATACGGAGAAAAGTTATATTGCAGCATTCAGCGAATATGTAAAGAAGTACAAGAACATTTCCTGCTATACGAAAAAAGGGCTGGATGACAATTCGTATATGGTTTCCGTATATCTGGAAATTAAATTCAATGACATTAAAACGGCTGCGCCGGGACTGGAAACATTTTATGTAAGAAAGCGGGAAGACGGGACGCTGTATATTGACAATCTATACGGACAGTTTAATTCCAAACGGCAGGAATTTGAAGTAGATGAGGATGTCGTGGAATTTATCAAAGAATTTAATCAGCAGGAGGATGTCGTTGCCCTGGAGACGGAAGTGCAGCAGAAATATGAAGCGGCGCTTGCGGCAGATGAAGATTTGAAGGCTATGGCAGAAACTACGGTTCCGACCGCTATGGCGGCATGGCGTTCCGATGAGCTTGCAGCGGCGAAGAAAGCAGAAGAAGAAAAAGCTGCTGCCGAAGAGGCGGCAAAGAAAGCGGCGGAAGAAGAGGCGGCAAAGAAAGCAGAAGAAGAAAAAAGAGCGGCTGAGCTTGCGTCTGCCGTTACTGTATATGCAACAGATAATGTGAATGTTCGTGCCGAAGCGAGTGAGACTGCAGAAATTCTCGGAAAACTCGAAACGGGATCTAAGACAACCCGTCTGGAAGAGAAAGACGGCTGGAGCCGAATCGATTATACGGACGGAAAACAGGGATATGTAAAATCCGAATATCTTTCTACGGAGGCGCCGCCGGCAGACGCGCCTGCAGAAGAGGAGACACCTGAGTCGGCATCTTCCAACGGATTTGCAGAAGGTACTGTGATCACGATCAAAGAAAGCGTAAATATCCGTAAATCAATGGGAGAGGACGCCGAGAAAATCGCAACTGCATTTGCCGGCGAAAAAGTTACGGTAATTATGAGTTATGCGGAAGGATGGACGAAAGTAACTTACGGGGATAAGACAGGCTTTATTAAAACGGAATTACTTCAGTAATAGTTTTATTCATATAGGATGTAAATTTACGGAGACTGGATATGTCAGAAGGTATCAATGGCAGAAAGTCTCCGTATTTCAATTGCAGACAACGGGAATGATAAGAAAATCAGCGGGCAGATGCGGGAGGGAAGAATGGAAGAAGGAGTACGGATCAATAAATATTTAAGCGAAGCGGGCATTTGTTCCAGACGGGAAGCTGACCGCCAGATAGCCGCAGGGAACGTGACGATAGACGGAACAGCCGCACAGACGGGCAGCCGGGTTATGCCGGGACAGGAAGTGTTATTTTTGGGCAGACCGGCAGTAAAAGAAGAGGAGAAAATTCTGCTCGTGGTGCATAAGCCCGAGGGCATTGTCTGTACGGCGGAAAAACGGGAAAAAAATAATATCGTTGATTTTATACGGTATCCGAAAAGGATCTATCCGGTCGGCAGGCTGGATAAAGATTCTTCCGGATTGATTTTTATGACAAATCAGGGGGAAATCGTCAATAAAATGATGCGCGCAGGCAATATGCATGAACGGGAGTACGTCGTAACCGTAAACAGGCCAATCACCGAACCGTTTTTGCGGGGACTCTCGGGCGGAGTACCTTTGATTGAGCTTGGTGTTACGACAAGAGCATGTAAAGTAAAAAAACTGGGCAGCCGAACATTTAAAATTATCTTAACACAGGGATATAACCGGCAGATACGAAGAATGTGTGAATATTTCGGCTATCGTGTGGAACGCTTAGAGCGAGTGCGTATCATGAATATTTCCCTGGGAGATCTTGCGCCGGGAGCTTATCGTTCGGTTACGGAGGATGAGTACCGGCAGATGTTAAAGATGCTGGCAAAATCTACAAATCTTCCGACGGGACAAAAAAAGGAGCAGAAGAATGGATATCAAACAAGAAATCGAAGAATTAAGAAAACAGATTGAGCATCACAGCAATCGTTATTATAATGAAGATGATCCTGAGATTTCAGATTATGAATTTGACCGGCTGATGCAGAAGCTCAAACAATTAGAGCAGGAGCATCCCGAATATGCGTCCGGCAATTCTCCGACGCAGAAAGTCGGGGGAGCGGCAAAGCGTAAGGCCGGCGTGTTAGTCCGGCATAATGTGCCGATGTTAAGCCTTCAGGATGTGTTTACCAAAGAAGACGTATTGAAATTTGTAGAAGAAATGCAGGAACAGCTTCAGGATCCCGAATTTGTCGTGGAATATAAAATCGACGGTCTTTCGATGTCGCTTCGTTATGAAAACGGGGAACTGAAACTGGCGGAGACCAGAGGAGACGGTATTAATTTTGGAGAAGACGTGACAGAAAATGCAAGGGTCATTCCGGATGTCCGGCAAAGATTGAAGGATTCCCCCGAATATCTGGAAATCCGCGGCGAAGTTTATATGAAAAATGAGGATTTTGACGCGGTAAATGCGCGGCAGGAATTATTGGGCAAAAAACCGTTTGCCAACCCCAGAAACTGTGCGGCGGGAACGCTTCGGCAATTGGATGCGTCGATTACGAAAGAACGAAAACTTTCCATGTTTATTTTCAATATCCAGCAGACCCGCGGGATTACATTTGCTTCCCATACGGAAGGATATGAATATTTAAAGAAACAGGGCGTGCCGGTGATCGACGATTACCGGCTGTGCAGAAGCGGAGAGGAAGTGATCGCAGCGATCGAAGAGATCAGCGAAAACCGCGGGAAGCTTCCTTATGATATTGACGGGGCGGTCGTAAAAGTCAATCGTTACAGCGACAGAGAACGTCTGGGTGCCACCTCTAAGGTGCCCCGGTGGGCCGTGGCGTATAAATATCCGCCGGAAGAAAAGGAGACTGTTTTAAAGGAAATTGAACTGTCGGTAGGGCGTACCGGACGCATTACGCCGACGGCGGTGTTTGAACCGGTTCGTCTCTGCGGCACAACGGTTTCCAGGGCGACGCTTCACAATCAGGATTTTATGGACGAACTTGAGATCGGAATCGGAGATACGATCGTCGTCTATAAATCCGGCGAAATTATACCCAAGGTCAAGGAAGTAAAAAAGGAAAAGCGGCAGAACGGCTGGGTGCCCTTTCAGATTCCCGACGTATGCCCGGTCTGCAGGGAACAGACGGTCCGGGATAACGATACGGCGGATATCAGGTGCATCAATGAAAACTGCCCGGCGCAGCTGGAGAGGCATCTGATTAACTTTGTCGGCAGGGACGCGATGGATATCAAAGGATTCGGGACGGTATATATCGAAGAGCTGGTAAAGAACGGATATATCAAAAATATCGCAGATATTTATGATCTGAAAAACCATCGGGAAGCGTTGATAGAAGAGGGACTGATCGGAAAAGAAAAAAATACGGATAAACTTTTGGAAGCGATAGAAACATCAAAGAAAAATGACGCCTATCGATTGCTGACGGGACTGGGCATTTCTAATGTGGGGAAAGCGGCGGCACGTGCGATTATGCGGAATTTAAGAAATTTTGACACTCTGATGAATGCTTCTTCGGAACGTCTGACACAAGTGGAGGATATCGGTGAAGTTTCGGCGGAATGTATCCGGCAGTTTTTTGCAAAAGAGGAAAACCGCAGATTGATGGAACGTTTAAAAGAGGCGGGCCTTACGATGGAATGCCTGGAAGAAGAGAACGAAGACGCTAGGTTTGCAGGGCTTACGTTTGTCATTACCGGGACGCTTCCTACCATGGACAGAAAGGACGCTGCCGCCCTCATTGAGAAGATGGGCGGAAAAGTGACCGGATCGGTTTCAAAAAAAACCACTTATCTGCTGGCGGGGGAACGAGCGGGCAGTAAGAGGAAAAAAGCGGAAGAGCTGGGAATACCGGTGATTTCGGAAGAGGAATTGAAACAGATGACAGAATAGAAATCAAAAACAGAAGAAAGAGGGTAAGGATATGCCGATTCGTACACAGAGTGATCTGCCGGCGAAAGAGATTTTAGAAAAAGAGAATATATTTGTTATGGATGAAAACCGGGCGCTGCATCAGGATATCCGTCCGATTCGTATTGCGATCCTGAATTTGATGCCGCTGAAGGAGGATACGGAACTGCAGCTTTTACGTTCGCTTTCCAATACGCCGCTTCAGGTGGACATCACCTTTTTGACGGTAACCAGCCATGAATCGAAGCATACGTCCGTCAGCCATTTGAATAAATTTTATCAGACATTTGAAGATGTGAAACGACAGCGTTTTGACGGTTTGATTATTACCGGCGCTCCGGTAGAGCTGATGAAGTTTGAAGAGGTGGATTACTGGGATGAGCTCTGTACGATCATGGACTGGAGCAAAACAAACGTGACGTCTACCATGCATTTATGCTGGGGAGCCCAGGCAGGTCTTTACTATCATTACGGCATTCCAAAATACACGCTGGAAGATAAAATCTTCGGTGTTTTTGAGCATAGCGTGAGAAATCGGAAAGTGCCTTTGGTGCGCGGATTTGACGATCACTTTATGGCGCCGCATTCCAGGAATACCGAAAACAGAACCGAAGATATCCGAGCCGTAGAAGATTTGACGATACTTGCAGAATCGAAAGAGGTCGGCGTGTTTCTGGCGATCGCGGATGAAGGAAGAAAGATCTTTGTTATGGGACATCCGGAGTATGACCGGGTCACATTGGATAAGGAATACAAAAGGGATATCAAAAAGGGCATTCCGATTGTTTTACCCAAAAACTACTATCCGCAGGATGATCCGGAGCAAAGACCCAGCCTGCAGTGGCGGTCGCATGGGAATATTTTGTATTCCAACTGGCTCAATTACTATGTCTATCAGCAAACGCCGTATGATTTTATTGACACGGCAGGGATTGTACGGAAATAATCCGTACAACTGCCGTTTCTGACTTTTAATATTCATTACTCAATAAAAAATCTGCTAAATAGACAATTTTTACACCGTTGATATTGCCTGCGACCAGTTCGTCCAGTGTTACTACATATTTCGGGTAGTGGTCTTTAATTTTCAGCAGATTGGCAATCTCCCGATCGGATTCCTCCGGCAGTCTGCGGCACACCTGAACATAGATGCGTTCGTCACGCCGTATCGCAACGAAGTCTATTTCTTTCGTTTCGTTCTTGCCGATATAGACATGATAGCCTTTCCGGCGCAGTTCAAAGTAGACGATATTTTCGAGCATAGCCGCGATAGATTTGGGGTTAAATCCCATAATGCAGTATTTGAGAGAAGAATCGGCAAGATAGAATTTTTCCTGTGTTTTCAGAACAGATTTACCCTGCAAATCGTATCGTTGGCATCGATAGATAACAAAGGCCTTTTCCAGCCAGTTCAGATAGTTGTAAACGGCTTCGACGGATAGAGAACGCCCCTCGCTTTTCAGAAATTTTACGATTGCGTTTGCGGAAAAGGTTTTACCTACATTTTCAACGATATAGCGGACGACGCGGTGAAATAAATCAAAATTCGCTATGTTGTGCCGTTTTGTAATATCGCTTGTTATGACAGAGTTATAAATGCCCTCTACGATCTGATAGGCAGATCGCTCGTCGAAGCTGCCGAGGGCGACAATCGGAAAACCGCCCATACGGATGTATTCATTCAAAAGTTCTCTCGATGAAAAACCACTTTGTTTTTTGAACTCCAAATACTCGGAAAAGGACAGGGTATAGACTGGGATAGAAATGTATCGACCTGTCAGATAGGTTGAAATTTCGCTCGACATCAGTTTTGAATTGGAGCCGGTCACATAAATATCTGCGTTGGTATCTTCGAGCAGACTGTTCACCGCCTTTTCCCAACCGTCGATTTCCTGCACTTCATCCAGAAGAAGATAATACCGGCTGTCGTCGGTCATCTGCTCCTGAATACCTTTATACATATCTCTATCGGTCATGCCGTCGTCAAAATGTTCCGAGGTATAGCGCATGTTGATAATGTGGTCTGCGGCAATACCGTTGTTCATCAGATCGTTCCGCAGCATTTCTAAAATGGTGGATTTTCCGCAGCGGCGGATTCCGGACAGTATTTTTACCAGTGGTACATCGCGATAGGTTTTCAGCCATTCCATATATTGTGGTCTTATAATCATACGATCGCCTCCTCGTTTTTTTGTTCTAGTATAACCAAAGTATAGACAAAAACCTTAAAAAAATCAAATGTTTTTACTTTAAAACCATAAAAACTTACTGTTTCATACGTTTTGTTGTTCTGATTTTGATAATATCTGCATATGAAACGGGAGTGTTGGGAAATGGAGAGTCTCTTTGTTATCGTATAAAATTTTCGGCAGCAGGAAGTTTTCAAGATAAGACTTGTAATCCCGAAAAAAATCCTTTAAAATGTACCCGTAGGCATTTCGGCATTGAGGAGCTCCTGGAATCGGAAGAGAAAAGGAGTTATGCGAATGAAGAAAAGAATATGGATGGGATTATGTCTGATCTTGTGCATGGGGTCCGGCTGCGGAGAGGCTTCCAGGGCTTATTTTGAAGAATGCGAAACGAGTGTTTCCCGGCTGCCCGCCGCATCACGGGAGACGGAAGAAATTTCTGTCACGGAGACGGCGGAGGACTGTTATGTCCATGTCTGCGGCGCGGTGCATCATCCGGGCGTATATCGGCTGCCGGCAGGAAGCCGCGTATACGAAGCGGTTTTACTGGCTGGCGGGCTTTTGGACACTGCCTGTGAGGACGGTATTAACCAGGCGCAGGAAGTTGCCGACGGGCAGATGATAAAAGTTCTTACGGCAGAGGAAGCAAAGGAGCAGGAAAACGCGCAGACAGGCGAACCGGAAACGGACGGAAAAATAAATCTCAATACGGCGGATGCCGCTGCACTGATGACGCTTCCGGGAATCGGAGAAGCAAAGGCGGCGAGCATTCTTTCTTACAGGGAAGAACACGGCGGGTTTTCTTCAGCAGAAGAAATTAAGAATATTACAGGGATCAAGGAAGGGGTTTATTCCAAGATCAAAGACCGGATCACTGCAAAGTGACCGGCGGGCAGATGCGCCCGTATAAAATATGTCTACATATTTCCTTGAAAATATAGTGCAGAAGACGCACTGCAGGAGGTAGCAATGGCAAAAAAAGTTCTCGTAGTAGACGATGAAAAATTGATCGTAAAAGGCATACGTTTTAGTCTGGAACAAGACGGCATGGAAGTGGAATGCGCTTATGACGGGGAAGCAGCGCTTCGCCTGGCTTCGGAAAACGAGTATGATTTGATACTTCTGGATATTATGCTCCCGAAAATGGACGGATTTGAAGTCTGCCAGCATATTCGGGAATTTTCCAGCGTACCGATCGTGATGCTGACGGCAAAAGGCGACGATATGGACAAAATTTTAGGGCTGGAATACGGCGCGGACGATTATATTACAAAACCCTTTAATATATTGGAAGTAAAGGCAAGAATCAAGGCGATTATGCGCCGTGTTTCGGCAGGAAGCGTAAAACCGGAAAAAAGTTCCGTGATTGAAAACGGCGATCTGAAAATGGACTGTGAGAGCAGGCGTCTGTTTGTAAAAGGCAGGGAAATCAACCTGACGGCAAAAGAATTTGACCTTCTGGAGCTTCTGGTAACAAATCCCAACAAGGTGTACAGCAGAGAGCGTCTCTTAAGTCTGGTATGGGGATATGAGTATCCGGGAGATGTGCGGACGGTTGACGTTCATGTCCGGAGGATGCGCGAGAAAATCGAAAGCAATCCGAGTGAACCGAAATATGTCCATACAAAATGGGGCGTAGGTTATTACTATCAGGGTCAGGTGTAAAGATGGCAAAAAAGAATTTCCGTGATGTTTTGAAAGGTATGAACATTCGTCTGGTTCTGCTGTTTGTGGTTATCGGAATCGTGCCTTCTGCAATGCTTCGGATTGGAATGCTAAAGTCTTATGAGAAAAAGGCGGTTTCCAACCGAAGCATTGACGTATTAAGCCAGGCAAAGATTTTGACGAATCAGATTGTCTTTAACAACTACCTGGAGGATTCCGGTTCCGAACTGATCAATGCTCAGATCAAACAGCTTTCCAATATCTATGACGGCCGTATTATGGTAATCGACGGAAATTTTCATATTATCAAAGATACGTATGATCTCGACGAAGGAAAAACGATCGTATCCGAAGAAGTGATGCAGAGTTTTCAAGGGGAAGAAATTTCCAAGCACGATGAGGAAAACGGTTATATAGAAATGACGCTTCCGCTCATGGAGCAGAAAAGTAAGGCGATTATCGGCGTGCTGTTAGTCAGCGTGTCGACGGACAGTATCGCATTAAATCAGGAATATTTAGAGAGCAGCGCAAGGGTGATCGAGCTGGTAAGTCTTCTGATCGTCTTATTGGCGGCGGTAGTTCTATCCCGGGCGCTGGTCAAACCGTTTCGCAGAATGGCAGAAGAAATCGTTGAAATTCAGAACGGTTACAAAGACGAGCTGAATATTCCGTCTTATACGGAGACGGAAGTCATTTCCGAGCGGTTTAACCAGCTGTTTGGCAGGATGAAAATCATCGATGAGTCCCGGGAAGAATTTGTATCCAACGTTTCCCATGAGTTAAAAACACCTCTGACTTCTATGAAAGTTCTGGCGGATTCGCTCAACGGGCAGGAAAATGTGCCGCTGGAATTGTACAAAGAATTTATGAGCGATATCGGAAACGAAATCGACCGGGAGACAAAGATTATTAACGACCTGCTCTCTTTGGTGAAGATGAACCGATCTGCCGCAGATTTGAATATTTCCGGCGTCAATATCAATGAAATGCTGGAGCTGATCTTAAAACGGCTGCGTCCGATTGCAGAACGCCAGCGGATTGAGCTGGTTTTGGAAAGCTTTCGCCCGGTCAGCGCTGAAATCGACGAAGTGAAGCTGACGCTTGCTATCACAAATCTGGTGGAAAACGGGATCAAATATAATAAATCCGAAGGATGGGTACATGTATCTTTAAACGCGGACCACCAGTATTTTTATGTGAAAGTGGAAGACAGCGGCGTTGGAATCCCGGAGGATGCGCTGGAACATATTTATGAGAGGTTTTATCGGGTGGATAAATCCCATTCCAGAGAGATCGGAGGAACCGGACTGGGGCTTGCGATCGCAAGGAATATTATTCTCATGCACCGGGGGGCGATTAAAGTATTCAGCACGGAAGGGGAAGGGACGATATTTAATGTCCGCATACCGTTAAATTATATTGCAACGTCTTAGGAGGAATGAATATGAAAGCAGTTCTAAGAAGCCTGTTATGTATGCTTTTGATCCTGACGGCATTTGTGAATACAGGCTGCGCGAAAGGAGCAGACGAGGATGCGGATTATAAAGTATATTATTTAAATAAAGAAAATACAAAAATTGTTTCCAGTCCATACGAGCTGCAGGCAAAAGATACGAAAGAGAAGGGAGGAAGCCGAAAAGAAACAGAAGCGGTAATTGAAGAACTGCTGGGACAGCTATCCTCCGACTCTGAGGACGTAGAAAATAAAAGACCGATTCCAAACGGAATTTCAGTATTGGACTATACGCTGGAGGAGACGCTTCTGACGCTCTATTTCAGTGAAGCATACAGCGGATTGGACAGGTTTTCGGAGGTTTTGACGAGGGCTGCAGTGGTAAGGACTATGATGCAGGTCAACGGGGTCGAATGTATTTCTTTTTATGTAGAGGACGACCCTCTTTTGGATCAGGAAGGGAATCCCGTCGGTGTTATGACAAACGACAGTTTTATTGAAAATCCGGGGGAACAGATCAATTCTATTCAAACGGCGAGCCTGGTTTTGTATTTTGCCAATAAAAAAGGAAACGGCCTGGTACGGGAAACCAAGGACGTACATTACAGCAGCAACATTTCTATGGAAAAACTGGTGATGGAAAATCTTCTGCAGGGTCCGGAAGGAAGTGATGCGCAGTACGCCATTCCGGAGGGAACAAAGCTGATGAATGTATCGGTATTGGAAGGCGTTTGTTATGTCAGCCTGGATGAAAACTTTCTGACGCAGAATTACAACATTGAAGAACCGGTGGTTATTTATTCTATCGTAAATTCATTGTCGGAAATACCGACGATCAATAAAGTACAGATTTCCGTCAACGGCGATACCAGCAGCGTTTACCGGGAAAAGATGCGTCTGGATGAGCTGTATGAAAGAAATCTGGATTATGTGGACGAATAGGGCTGCCTGTATGTTCATCTGTATGCAAAGCAAGGATGAAAGCGCAGGCGCAGAAAACAGGGAGGAAGCTGTTAAAGATGGAGAAACGAAAAGCAGCGTGTTTGTCCCTGGCATTTTTATCGGGAATTGCGGCTGCGGAATACCGGCGGCAGTTTCTGTGGTATGGAGTGGCTTTGTTTGTGTTCCTATGGTTTGTTTCTATGAAACAGGCGTATGGGATACGGGCAAAAACATTTCTTTGGACGGCAGTCTTTGCCGCCGCATTATGCAGCGGCGTGTATGTCAGCGGTCGGCACAGCAGGTTTTTGCACGCATATGAAACCGTGTGGAACGACCAGGAAAAATGCCTGGTACAGGGAGAAATTTACAAAAGAGAAATAAAACAGGAAGCGAACTTGTATTACCTGAAAAATTGCAGACTAAAGATCGGACAGTCTCAATATTCTACAAATCATATCTTATTAAATCGAAAGACCGATGAAAATTCGATCGGTGAAATCCTGACAATCAAAGGAACGATACATACGTTTTCTTCTCCGTGCAATGAGGGGAATTATGACGAAAAAAGTTATTATCAAAGCTTAAATATTGATGTTCAAGTTGACGAAACAGAAGTAATTTCCGTACACGGAAAAAAAGATGTCCTCCGGGAAGCGCTTTTTGGGCTGAAAGAACGGCTGAAAGAAAGTTATCGGAAGGCAATGCCGGAAAAAGATGCCGGCGTCCTTACGGCAATGACACTCGGGGATAAAAGCCTGATGGACGCAAAGCGCAGAAAGACGTATCAGAGCGCCGGCATCAGTCATTTTTACAGTATCTCCGGACTGCATATTTCTATGCTTGGCATGGCGCTTTATTCGCTTCTTCGGAAACGGGGCAAATCGTATGCCGTTTCGGGAGCAGCGGCAGCGGTGCTGCTCTTCGGATATGGAGAGATGATCGGTTTTAGCGTTTCGGCAAGCCGTGCAATCGGCATGTCTGTGCTGCTGTTATATGCAAAATTCAGGGGAAGAAGCTACGACAGGATGACGGCACTTGCTCTTTTGGCAGCGTATTTTGCAGCAAAAAATCCGAAGATTTTGCATCATGCAGGATATCTGTTATCTTTTGGAGCGGTTGCGGGTGTCATTTTTGCAGAATGGATGGTATCGTGCAGACAGAGGGATTCCCCTATGCCGTTTTGCAGAATCAGAGAAGGCTTATTGGTAAGTTTTTGCATTCAGCTGATGACGGTTCCGATTATGTGCCGGTTTTTTTATGAGATTTCTGTTTATTCCGTGTTGGTCAATCTGGCGGTGCTGCCCTGTATGGGAGTTTTGCTTGGAATGGGATTATTCGGCGGTCTGATGGGGTGTTTCTGTTCCTTTTCGGGCAAGGTTCTGCTTTACCCCTGCCATCTAATCCTGCAGTTGTTTGACCAGGTCTGTATCGCTTCTTTACAGCTTCCGTTTTCATCTTTGATTACAGGAGCGCTTTCCTGGCCGCAGATGCTGCTCTGGTACGGCCTGCTGGCGTTTCTTCTTATTTGGAAAAAGAAAAAACAAAACCTGTCGGTTCTTTTGTTTTTGCTTCCCGTCTGCATATTGCTGCCGACGCCGGCACAATCGTCATGGGAAGCGGATCTGCTGGATGTAGGGCAGGGAGACGGGATTTATCTTGCCTTAGGGGACGGTACGTCTGCATTTATAGACGGCGGCAGTTCGGACGTCTCGAAAGTGGGAACTTACCGGATTCTGCCGTTCTTAAAATACAGGGGTATTCGACAGATCGATTACTGGTTTGTCAGCCACTGCGATGCAGATCATATCAACGGGCTGTCCGAAGCGGTACAAGAGGGATATCCGATTCAGAATCTGGTTGTTTCAAAGTATATGCCGGATGACGCGGCGTGGAAGAAACTGAAAACACTTGTCAAAAAACGGGGCATTCCAATTCTGTATATGGCGCCGGGCGATACGATACGGGGACGAAAAAGCGATTGGAGCATTCGATGCCTTTCTGTTCCGATGGAAGGGGTAAAAAACGGACGAAATGAAAATTCTTTGGCGATATTCCTGCAGGTGGATTCTGTAACGGCATTTTTTGCCGGAGATATCGGGGAGGAAGAGGAACAAAAGCTCTTAAAAAGATGGTCACTGCCGAACGTAGACCTTTATAAAGCGTCCCATCACGGTTCCGATGGTTCCAACGGCACTATGCTCTTATCCAGGATACAGCCAAGAGTGGCGGTGATTTCCTGCAGTATGCGCAATCGTTACGGGCATCCGGGAACACATGCCCTTCGGCGTTTAGAAGAAGCCTGCGGCAGAATTTACGAAACCAGAACGATGGGACAGATAAAAATCAGGGGAAGAAATCTTGAAGTGACAGGTATGTCTGTGTTAGAATAACGGTATGAAAACGATTGATGAAGATATAAAAAACAAAACGTTCCGGCGGTGTTATCTGCTCTTTGGAGAAGAAGCCTATCTTAAAAAGCAGTACCGGGAAAAACTTCTGCACGCGATGACAAAAGAAGGGGATACCATGAACGTTTCCTTTTTTGAAGGAAAAGATATTCGTCCGGGAGAGCTTGTGGACCTGGCGGAAACGATGCCTTTTTTTGCCGAGAGGCGCGTGATTTTGGTAGAGGATTCCGGATTTTTTAAAAGCGCGTGCGATCTTTTGGCAGAATATCTGCAGGCAGTCAGCGAAACCGCTTCTTTTATTTTTGTAGAATCCGAAGTGGATAAACGTTCGAAAACCTATAAGGCAGCCAAAAAATACGGAGCTGCCGTTGAATTTGGCATGCAGAATGAAGCATTGATCACACGGTGGGTATTGGGCAGGATCGGAAAGGAGAAGAAGAAGATCACACAGCCGGTGCTGCGGTGTTTCCTAGGCAGAACGGGATTGGATATGAGTACGATCGACAGGGAGTTAGAAAAACTGTTTTGCTACACGCTGGAAAAAGAGGTCATCGAACGAGCCGATATCGAAGCGGTTATAACTCAGCAGCTCGAAAATAAAATTTTTGAAATGCTCGATGCTATTATAGGGCATAACGCCGCAAAAGCACTAAAGCTTTATTACGACTTGCTGGCGCTCAAAGAAGCGCCTATGCGGATATTATTTCTGCTTACCAGACAGTTTCGGATCCTGCTGCAGATGAAAGAACTGACAGGGAAAGGATACGGCAGCTTTGACATTGCAAAGAAGATCGGCATACCCGAATTTGCGGTAAGAAAAAATCAGGCGCAGGCAAAACAGTTTTCGCCAGAGCAGCTTGCGTCTGCTTTAAAACATGCAGCCGCGGCAGAAGAAGCGGTAAAAACCGGAAAGATGAACGATCAGATTGCAGTAGAGCTGTTTATTGTGTCCTATCTTACGTAAAAAAACATGGAATGTAATTCGTGACGGTCGAAATACATTCCATGTTTGATTATTTTTGTGTGATATGATTTATTAAGCCATTCCGTTGACAAGTTTCGCTAAACGGGAAACTTTTCTTGCAGCGTTGTTTTTGTGGTAAACGCCTTTCTGTGCTGCTTTGGAAATTACAGAAGATGCAGAAGACAATGCAGCCATAGCTTCTTCTTTGTTCTGTGCATTGACAGCAGCTTCTACTTTTTTCATGGACGTTTTCACTGCAGATCTGATTGATTTGTTTCTCTCAGTTTTTGTTGCTGCAACAAGAATTCTTTTTTTTGCAGATTTAATGTTAGCCAATCCGGACACCTCCAATATGTGAAATAGATTATGGTTTTATTGGTTGCCATCGGAGCCGGACACGGACGTTCCGATGTACACATACAAATATTATTTTATGTCAAGATTATTTATCTGTCAATACATATTTTCCGAACTTTCGCAAAAAATAGAAAAAACAGCAAGATTAAAACACAAAGGTGGTGCCGGAATGTATCAGGTTCGGACGGATCTGGCTTTAGAAGCAAGAGAAAAATTTGAAGACGACCATGTGGAAGTCAAAGGGGTGAAGGTAGAGGAAGAAAAAAACGGAAATATGACGGTCACAAGAGTCGTGATTGAAACAGAAAACGGGGCGAAAGCGATGGGAAAACCCAGGGGCAGTTATATCACGTTGGAAGCTCCCGATATGGAGGATTCCGACGAAGATTACCACAGGGAAATTTCCAGACAGCTGGCAGATATTTTAAAGGATCTGATGCCGATCGAAAACAAAGAGCTCTCGGTGCTGGTGGTAGGGCTTGGAAACCGGGAAGTAACGCCGGATGCGCTGGGTCCCAGGGTGGTGGACAATATGATGATCACAAGGCATATTATCCGAAAGTTTGGCAAATATGCGTTTGGGTTAACAAGAAACCATCAGATCAGCAGTATTGTACCCGGTGTGATGGCACAGACCGGAATGGAGACGCTTGAAATTATCAAAGGCGTGCTGGACGAAACGGCACCCGATTACATTATCGCAGTGGATGCGCTGGCGGCAAGGAGCACAAAACGGCTAAACCGGACGATACAGATTACCGATACGGGTATTTCTCCGGGATCCGGCGTAGGAAACCACAGACATGCATTAAACAAAGAAAGTATGGGAGTTCCTGTTATTGCGATCGGCATACCGACGGTTGTGGACGCGGTTACGATCGTCAGCGATACGATGAATAATCTGGTCTCTGAGATGGAGGCTGCCAGAAAGCTTCAAAACATCGGGGAATCGATCAGCCGTCTGGAAGAGGCGGAGAAATATGAATTGATCCGGGAACTGCTCTCCCCGAATTTAAATGCGATGTTTGTTACGCCCAAAGATATCGACGAATCGGTCAAACGGCTGAGTTATACGATTTCCGAGGGGATTAACATGGCATTTTTTCCGGTATAATTACTTGTCCGCGCTTATATAATGTAAGTGGCAGGAGTGTATCGGTGTGAAAATAAGATTTCGTAAACGAAAACGGAACAGAAAAAGAAAAAGGATAACGGCTGCTGCGGCAGTCATCGTTTCGGTGTGTATGTGCATACTGGTCGGAGATTTTATCCGGGAAGATTCCCTGTTGGATACTGTGCTCCGCCAGGCGAAGAGCGAAGCATATATGAAGATGTTAAAATCCGCAGCGCCGTCTTTGTTTTATGAGGAACAGAAGAAAGAGAGCCTGAAACGCCTGATGGATTTGGTGTTTCAGACGGTTCCGGTCTATGGTTATGTGACGGATGCGCAGGAATATACGACACAGTCGGAAAGTGAAATTTCATATGAAACGGTGATTGCAAGAGAAGCTGCCGATGAGAATTACGTAGATGATAAGACAGGAAAAGTCATTTCTTCCGAAGATACGGAACCGGCAAAACCAACAGAAGAGCCTCCCGTGCCCAAACAGGAGCCAGACGCGGGAAAAAGCGAGCAGACGGAAACGGCGGCAAACGCTTCTTTTGTGCCGAATGATACGCCGGTGGTTACGTATTCCAAAGAGAAATTAAACGATTTTGATTATCTGATCCAGAATTTTTACGTTGTGGACCGGACGACGACGATTAACAGCAGTCAGCTGAATGCAGCCGATTTGCTGAGCCGCAGCATGAAACTGACGCATGGCGCGGATGCGCCGCAGATTTTGATTTACCATACGCACTCGCAGGAACGTTTTGCGGACTCTGTTCCGGGAGATAAAAATACATCTATCGTAGGAGTGGGTGATTATCTGTATCAGCTGCTGACCGGATACGGGTTGAATGTCATGCATCATACAGGAGAATATGACGTCGATACCAGGGATGATGCCTATGCCAAAGCGGGACCGGTAATTGAGCAGATTTTAAAAGAAAATCCGAGCATAGAAGTGGTGATTGACCTGCACAGAGACGGCGTGGCAGAAGGAACGCGTTTAGTGACTGACGTGCAGGGAAAACAGACGGCAAGCATTATGTTTTTTAACGGATTGAGCCGTACTACGGCAAACGGGGATATTGCGTATCTGCCGAATCCGTACATACAGGACAATCTGGCATTTTCCCTGCAGATGCAGATTGCGGCAGAAGAATACTATCCGGGATTTTCCAGGACGATTTATCTGAAAGGCTATCGCTATAATATGCATTACTGTCCGAAAACGCTTCTGGTGGAGGTCGGAGCACAGACCAATACGGTACAGGAAGTGAAAAATGCCATGGAGCCGCTTGCCGATCTGATTGCAAAGGTGGTTTCTCCGTGAACATTTAAGGAACAACGGCCAGTTCTCTCTGCATCTCGTTTTTTTGCCTGAAACCGGTTTTCAGCGCCAGAACGCCATAATATAAATTCGATGCAAATACATCCTGCCCAAAGAAAAGGGCGGCGGGACTGTTTTTAGAAGGAGCATACGCAGACGGCTTTGTAATGAGCGGAAGCTGCGTGTGCTTTTTTATTTCCGATAATAATCCGGCGGATGCCCTGCGCAGTCCTAGGAGGCGCAGGTAAGGGATATAGCCGTTTTGCACGCCGACAGATACGTCGGACTGTTTCAAATCGAGTAAAATGTGCAGAAGAAGACGGCTGATGCGGGTATAGGTGACCTCTTTTGTTTTCAGTCGTTCACAAAAACTTTTGTAATCGGTAAATTCGGTCAGTGCATTCGCTATGCGGTTGGAAAGATGTGGGGAGCTGTCCGCATACTCCGAAAATCCGTTCGGCAGCGCAGCCAAAAGTTTATAGTAGAGCATTTCGGAAAAATCCTGTTCCGTAACCGGCTGTGTATGCGGCGAGAACAGAATGTCAGTTGTCCGGGCAGGAATGCAGGAACGCAGCGCTTGCTTTGACGCGGACGGATCGGCGAGCGTTTTTCGGATTGCAGCGGCGGAACAAAAACGGTCGTTCAATTCCGTGTCATGATATCCGCTGCCGCTCCGCAGAATGGGAAGCGGGCGCATGGATGAATGGGAACGGCGCAGGGCTTTGATATATTCCAGTGCAAGAATGTTGTTCGGGGAACCGAGAATCGCAGCGATGTCTTCTTCTGCGATCCGGATGTTTTGCTGCGCGGCATAAGAGCGCAGAGCAGCCTCTCTTGCGGCAGGAAATGAGTATCCCTGCTTCAAACGGGCGGCGAGCGCTTTGGAATATGCGTGCGGTTCTTTGGCAAGAATGTCTGCAAGCGTGGTAAACAGAGAAAGATCCGGCGTTTCACAGCCGAAACTGATCGTATCGACGCAGCCGAGCGCATCCAAAAGGGCAGTGCCCGCTTTTGCAAAATATTCTGCCGAAGAGACGCTCCAAAGCGTCGGAAGTTCAAACACAAGATCGGCGCCGCAGGATAACGCCATAGCCGCCCGGGTAAACTTGTCGGTAACGGCAGGCATGCCCCGCTGGACATAATTTCCGCTCATCGCCACGATGACGCAGTCGGCGCCCGACTGTTCCTTTGCTTTTTGTATCTGGTATGCATGTCCGTTGTGAAACGGGTTATATTCCGCTATAATGCCGATGATTTTCACAGGGCCGTCTCCTTTTATGAAATAAGTAAATGAATAGAATAAACGCGGGTTTCACGCTATTATAACAAAATAAGCTGGGATGCGGCAAGAGAGATTTTTTTTCATTTTTTACATAGTTTGCTTGACATATCCAAATGGATATGATAAGGTCTATTTAAGTAAACCGGTTTATAAAAATAGACCAAAAGGAGGAAGGTATGGATTATAAACTTTGCGACGGAGAATATCATTTGATGGAAATCGTTTGGGAGCTTGAGCCTGTGACATCTACAGACTTATATAAAGAATGCCTGCCGCGGCTGGGCTGGAAAAAGTCTACGACTTACACGATGCTGCGAAAGCTCTGTGAGAGAGGGCTGCTGCAAAATCAAAATTCCGTTGTGACGAGCCGGGTAAAGAAGGCGGACGTGCAGCGTTTTGACAGTAAGGAATTGATTGAGAAGCGTTTTGACCATTCGCTGCCCAGGTTTGTAGCGGCATTTCTCGGGGAGCGCAAGCTGAGCGAACAAGAGGCGGATGAACTGACAAAGTTAATCGATACATGTAGAGCGGGGAGGGATAGCGGATGAAACTGTTATTGGAATTAAGTATGCGGGCATCGGTTATGGCATGTGCGGTATTGGCGGCAAGGATCTGTTTCAAGCGGCTGCCGAAAGGAATGTTTTATGTACTTTGGATTTTGGTGTTTATGCGTGCGGCTCTGGTTTTCTCCTTTCCTGCAAAGATCAGTATCTGGAATGCTGATTTTTTCCGGAACAGCAGAGAATCCTCTGCCGTGCAGGAGAGTACGTTTCCGGAGTCGACGATTCGGCTGGCGGCGCTACCGCAGGCGCTGCCATTGGATGATGCCGGCATGGAAGAGACTGCCGTAAGGAAAGAACGATGGAAACCGGAAGCCGGATTTCTGCTGGCGGCGGCATGGATGGCAGGGGTACTGCTTTTGATCTTTTACGAACTGATTGCATATGAGAAACTTTGCAGGAGAGTCCGATTTTCGGTCCGGGCGAAACGGGAAGAAGCTTTGTCATGCCCCGTGTATCAATCCGACCAGATTCAGACGGCGTTTGTCCTTGGAATGTTTCGTCCGAGAATTTATCTGCCGTCGGATATTTCGGAAAAACAGAAAAAATTCCTGATGGAGCATGAACTGGTGCATATTCGCCGCCATGACCATCAGATCAAACTGGCGGCATGTCTGATTTTAGCGTTTCACTGGTTTAACCCTGTGATGTGGATGAGTTTCTATTTCCTGTGTAAAGACATGGAATTATCGTGCGACGCACAGGTGATGAAGCGCCTGGGTTTGGATGTTCGTGTGGATTACAGTCATACGCTGCTGGATTTGGCGGAACCTTTCCGGTTTTCATCCGAGTTTTTTCCTGCGTTTGGCAGAGGAAATGTGAAATCCAGAATCTGGAATATCATGTCTTACCGACCGATGAAAAAGAGAACCGTGTTATGTTCCGTATTGTTTGTTCTGGTTTTCATCTGCGGATGTATGAGCAATCCGGCAGGAGAGACGGGTGACTCTATGGAACAAGCCGGCGGTTTGGAAACCGAAACAATCATAACGGAACAGGAAGAGGGAGAAGAGGCGGCATTTGCCAGACAGTTTGTAGAGGCGCTGACGGATACAGAGTCGGCGGCGGATGCGGATGACGTTTATGCGATGCTTTCTCCCAAGTTAAAAGAACGTATCGATACTTACCCGTTCGGAAATGAATATCAAATCCGAAAGGACAGCGGGCATTATTTCAGAACGTACGGGAAAAAGATTCTCTCCGACGGCATGTCTGCCGATATCGTACAGACGGAAAAAGGATTCCGTTATCAGATTCCAACAGCAGGTTCCTCGATGGAAGAATTTGTCTGGACAGGTGAGATTGTACTGGAAGAAAAGGAGCAGGGAAGCGGATGGCAGATTGCAGAGTGGTCGGATCTGGTGTATGTGGAACTGGATTCCAAAGAAAAGTATGATAAGCATCTGGGCGCATTCAAAGATATCTCCTGGGATATGACGACTTTGCGTGAATGGAAGGAGGCAAATCCAGACGAAGAGGAGTACCCCGAATATTACGACAGAAACAAAGATCCCGCCGAAGCTTTGATTCAGGGACTGCATCTGGCTGGCGGAACCGTGGAAGAGGTTCATGAGGATTCGCAAACAGAAGAAGCATTTGTGACATATAAATGGAAGGACGGTTCTATTACGTTTCGTATGATCTATCAGGCGGAGGACGGTATTTATTTCCCTGCGGGAGCCAGCTAATAAGAAGAGGAACCACAGATCTTAAAACGGCAGCAATTTATTTGTAAAAGCTGCAGTTTCAGAAAAACGGATGAATGGCTGTTTTCTATAGTCAGCCCAAAAAACAGGAAATCAGGAAAAGATTTCCTGTTTTTTGTATCCGTATCTGGTTAGATGCGTGTGATAGAAAAAGAGAACATACAGAAAGAGGGAAGTGTCTGGTGATTTTAAAAAAAGAATTTTCGTCGTCATTTATTATTTTGACTGTGTTCATACTACACTAAAAACAATAAATAATAAATATCCAAAAAGAATTTTTTGTAAAATATTTCACAATAAACAATTGACAATATAAAATAATTTTTGTATTATTTCAATATGAAGATGCATTGTACGGGAATGTGAATACAGAAAGGATGAGGCTTATGAGAAAAAGAATTATGGCGGCTATGTTAGCGGCAGGAATGTTGTGCGTAGCAGTTCCAACGTCTGTGTATGCAGGAAGCGCCAGCACAAACGTAGGAAATTACAGACTCAATGTAGAATGCCGGTCGAACGGATCTACACATACGATTAACGCGCTTACCGGGGCGAGTTATCCAAGCGGATCCGGACAGGTAAGATACTCGATCAACGGACAAACTTATACAAAAACCGTGAATGGATCGTCTTATCAAAGCTATTGGACGGGAACATTCAGTACGGCAGGAAGCATGATTTATGCAAAAACATCCGGTTACGGAAGCACGGTAACGGCATATCCCTAAACGTTAATAAATGAAATCCCGTACAGTGCATCTTATGTAGGGCATGTTAGGATCGAATGATGAGGATCGATCCGTTCTATCAAAAGGAAGTGTATATGAAAAAAAAGAAAATTACGGTTTTCGGCGTTTTTCTGCTGGCGGTTTTGTTATCTGCCTGTGGTACGGACCAGAAACAGTTTGCGGAAGAATCCGAAGTGAATACAGAAGAGGCGGAACGTGAATCGGATGAATCGTCTGTGCAGGCAGATGAAGACGTTTTAATCTGGAGAATAGATTCTCCTCTGGATGCAGAGGAGTCGGAAATAACGAAAGAAATGATTTCTGTCTGGCAGGAACCGTTAAACCGTCTTCTGAAGGAAAAAGGAGCGGACTATTCCGTTTTGATCGAACCGATCCTTCGGACAGACGGGGGAGAAGATCCTGTCACAACCGCAGACGAATTGGAACAGTTAAAAAAATCTGGAAGCCGGACAGACGTAATCACACTTCTTTCTGCAACACAGCAGGAGGATTTGAACGGATATGAACTGACGTATCCGGAGTGTGTAAAAAGAGACCTTCTGCAGCCGTTTGGAAATCTTCTGATGATGCACGGAGACGATGCATCACAGAACGGCGTATTTTCCGGAGAGCAGTGGAAACGTCTGTCGGAATCTTTGTGTGAACAAGATCTGGCGCGTGCGGATCTTAACGGGACGGCATACGGAATTTCCGCTGTTCTTCCGGCAATGAAGGCGGTTGTGTATGCAAAGGAGAGCATGAGCCGGTATGGGATCCGGCAGGAAGATCTCTCCGGCCGGATTTTTGAAAATGAAGCCATATTTCAGCGCGTGAAAGAAGCGTCGAAAGAGGCACCTTACGGGATTTTGTCCGGAGACGTCAGGCAGAAGCTGGGGTTTTGGATCGTGAGTCCTACCAACAGCGTGGCATTGGGAACGGATGGAACGTTTGTAAATATAACAGAGACAAAAGAATTCCGGGAATATTTACAGACGCTTATGGACTGGAAACAAAAAGGGCTGGTCGAAGTGATCGGAGACAAACAAACGACCTATTTTGCGCAGGATTATTCGTCCGGAATCAATTATTGCGATCAGCCATACGAGACGGATGTAACGATTTCCATGGGAAGCACAGAAGAAGTAATTTCTGCATTTGTAGTCCCCAATGAAGCAGAGCCGGTGATCGATCCGTATTGGGGAGACAGCAAGGTATGCATTGCTTCCTGGAGCAAAAAGAAAGAAGAAGCCGCAGATTTTATCGTGCGGCTGTTTACGGACCCTGAAATTGCAGATTTGATTCAGTACGGAAGAGAAGGAGAGGAATACGAATCAGACGGCGCCGTGCTGCATGTCCGCCCGGAATCCAATATTATTCTGCGCATTTTCGGCGGACAGTATACGAATCCTCTGATCAGTCATTCTACGGCATTTATGCCAAAAGAGAAGACAGCGTATGCAGAACGTTTCCATGAGACATATGACGCAGAGCTTCCGGACGGATTTCGGTTGGATCCGGCGCCGGTGTTACAGGAAATTGCAGAAACAAATCAGATCTTCGGTTATGAAAGCGGATCGGATACGGCGAGAAAGATCGTGAGACTTGAGTTCGACGATGTAGACCGGGTGATTGCAGATATCACCAGAGAGTTAAAAGCGGCGGGGATGGACCGGATTGTAGAAGAGGCAAACCGCCAGCTGGCAGAGTGGAAGAAGGGAACGTGATCAAATGAAAAAAAGAAATCTCGTGATACTTGTGTTTTTATGTCTGCTGACGGGATGCATGCAAAAGGATCGTTCTCTGGGAAACAGGGGAAAAGAAACGAATGCATTTCAGACGTATTTTGCGTATGAAACGGCAATCGATACGCCGGACGGTTTTTATTATGCGGATGACCGGGGATTTTTGTATTATTTTGATTATGCGGCAGAAGCAGAGACGATTGTCTGTAACCGGCCGAACTGCAAGCATGAGGACTGGTCAGAGCGCACGCCCAAAGAGGAACGCTGCAGCGCCTATGTCGGAGGGACGGCGACAGGATTTGAAAATCAGGGAAAGCTGTATTTGATGGAATCGGATTATAGTGAGGACAATCGGCGGCGGATTCGTATCGTAGAATCGGATTTAGACCGTACGAACCAGAGAGAAGTAAGCGTGCTGGATTGTGATTCTATTTTCAGTTATGCGGTAAAGGATCACATGTTATATGCGGTCATACAAAAAGGCGAACGGGTGAAAAACGAAAACGGTTCCTGGGAAAGCGGAAGCAGCGCAAAAAGCAGTTTCTGCAGGATCGATTTGACAGACGGCACCATGGATGTGCTGTGGGAACGGGAAGGTTACAGCAATGTGATTACGATACTGGCGGCTTGGGGCAATACGCTGTATCTGGAGTATTCATATTTTGAACAGCCGTTTGACGGAACCAATTACAAAGAAGCTAGGCAGCATGCAGAGATTTATGCGTATTCTTTGGAGGGCGGCGGAAAAGACGATACTTCTATACCGTCCGGCGAGATAGAAGAAATTTTGACAGGGTTTAAGAAAGACCAGATTCTTGGAGCCGCCGTAGTGGACGGTACCATGTTTGTAAAAACGGCGCCGATGGATCGAAGTATGAACGAAAAGGAAGAAACGGTCTGTGCATTAAAAAAGATATCCTTATCTACAGAGGAAGAAACGCTTCTGGCAGAGACGTCCGGCAGATTTATGCTGTTTCAGACGTACGCCGTCTATACCAAAGATAGCGAAGCGGGCGGATTTGTTTATGATTTTCAAACAGAAAAAGAAATTGCGGTTCCCAATATGAAAATTCAGGAATTTTATCCCAATTATACGGCAGGTGAGTATATTTACGGCTATTTATACCATGAAGCTGCCGGGACATCCGAAAAATGTTTTATTTTGCGTTCGGATTTGATGGAGGGAAAAGACAGCTTTCTGCTGCTGCATGACGCAGATCAAAACAGGTCGGCGGACGCTGTCCGGTAAGTCATTCATAAGGGAGGGATCTTATGATTTTAACGGTAAAACATCTGGTTAAAACATATCCCGTGCAAAGAACTCTTTCAAAAAAAATTTTGGGGAGAGGGTATGGGAAGAAAGAAAAGAAAACCGTTTTAAAAGGTTTGAATCTGGAGCTGGAAGCCGGCGTGTATGCGCTGCTTGGGCCAAACGGCGCAGGAAAAAGCACGTTTATGAATCTGATTACCGGAAACCTGGAACCGGATGAGGGGGAAATTTTATACGACGGGCAGCCAATTGCCGAGATGGGATCGTCATTTCGGGAAATTTTAGGGTTTATGCCGCAGCAGCAGGGATTGTATGAAAATTTTACCGCATTTCGTTTCCTCTCTTATATGGCGGCATTAAAAGGGATGAGTAAAGAACAGGCAAAACGGGAAATACCATGGGCATTGGATCGTGTGCATCTGACAAAAGAAGCGCATCAGAAGATCGGCGCTTTTTCCGGAGGTATGAAGCAGCGCCTTCTTGTGGCGCAGGCAATGATGAACGATCCGAAAGTATTGATTTTAGACGAACCTACCGCAGGGTTAGATCCCAAAGAACGTATCCGCATCCGAAACGTTATTTCCGAAATTGCAATGGGAAAGATCGTTATTTTTGCTACGCATGTCGTTTCGGATATCGAACAGATTGCCAGGGAAGTCATCTTATTAAACGACGGAGAGATCCTTGCGAAGGAAACTGTGGATGCATTGTGCGAACGGATCGAAGGAAAAGTATTTGAAGCGGAAGTGGAACAGGAAGCATTTGAACAGATGCAGAAAAGGTTTCTCGTACGCGGCGTTACAAAACGTAAAGGAAAAATCGCGGTACGCTTCCTGGCAGAAGAACCGCCCCGGGACATCAGCGCCTCCCCCCTCCCCCCAGACCTAGAAGACGTGTATATTTACCTCATGCGATCACCCCGGAAGGGGTAGGTCATAAAGGTATGCAGAATTTTGTGTAAGTTGAAGGGAGGGATAGGATGAGAGGATTTTTCAGTGAAATGCAAAAGACCATCGTTCGCCTGCCGGTATTTGGCGTCGTTTGCGCTGCTTTGATTTTAAACGCCTGTCTCTGTTATACAAAGGCTGCCGATGATGTGATTGAAAACGGCGCCTATAAAAAAGCAAACGCATACTTAATGCAGTGTGGTGATTCCGTGCGTTCGGAATTTCTGGCAGATTACGGAAAACAGCTGGAAGCCGGAGAATGGGAAGATGAATTATTATTTTCGGAGGATGTGTTTATCGAGCAGCGCCTGGTGCGGGAATTGGAACAACGGGTGCGGCAGGTGGAAGAATACCCGGATTATGTACAGGGTATTTTGGATAAAGCAAAGAAGCAGGACATTTCCATTTTCCAAAATGTTTCTGCTTATACAAAAAGAGATGTAACGGCTGCGGCTGCGGCATTTGCTCCTTTGGCAGACACAAAGCCTCGGTTTGTCAACAGCGATGCGTTTTTACAGGCGACGGAATTTCCGGTGACGGATGCCATTGCACTTGCCGTGTTGTTTTATCTGGTGATTTCCATGGTGGTTTATGAAAAGGAACATGGATTGTTTCGTCTGCACCGAAGCACAAAAGCCGGCCGGGAATCGCTGATTCGTTCGAAAATGGAAACAGGAGCCGTATCGGCAGCTGCGCTTGCGGTTTTATTCTGGATACAAAACCTGGGAATGGGGATATTCAAATACGGGGCGATCGATTGGTCGGCTCCGCTGCAGTCGGTGTATGGGTATGACGGTTCGGCGCTTCGTGTAACGATCGGACAGTATCTGATTTTGTTTTTGCTCACAAAAATGCTTGTGTATGCGGCGATTTCTCTTTTGATCCTCTATTTTGGGATGAAAGCTTCCAATACAATGGAAATCTATCTGGGCGTTTGTCTGACGGCGGCGGGATCGGCGGCATGTTATGTGATCGGCGAATTTTCGGGTTTTTATATTCTGCATTATGCAAATTTGATTTTTTTTACCGGAGTATCGTCCTGGTATCGGTTTTATTTCAATCTGAATCTGTTTGGATATCCGGTTTCCATTACGCTGTTTTCCCTGGTCTGTATCGTCTCTTTTGGGGCTGCTATGGGATATGCGAATCGGAAACTGTTTACGGGAAAGAATTTTTCGTCGGAAATCAGGCGCGTTCGGCTGCTGCATACAGGAAGAAAAAAGACGCCTGACGTTTCGTTATGTTCCCACGAACGGTATAAGCTTTTTATTTCCGAAAAGGGTTTGGCGCTGATTTTACTTGCAGCGCTTGGAAGTGTATGGATGTATGGACAGACAAGTTTTTATCTGGATCGGGAAGAACAGTATTATAAAGAGTATATGGAGCATCTGGCGGGAGATCTGAATGAAGAAAAAGAGAACTTTTTAAAGGAAGAGGCAGAACAGTTTGCTTCTTATGAGTCTTTGCTGACGGAGAAACAGCTTGCTTATGAAGAAAAAAAGATATCGGAAGCAGAGATGGCGGCGGTTTTGCGTTTGGCTTCGGAAAAGCTGGAACCAAAATCGGCGTTTGAGCGGCTGTTGGATCGTGTGGATTATGCCAGAGAACATGGTACGCCGTTGGTCTATGAAAGCGGCTATCTGAAGCTTTTTGGGCTTGGATATTCCGGCTATCGGGAAGATATGGAACATACGGTTTTTCTGGTTTTGGTTTTGGCATTGTTTACGACGCCGTTTTGTGCAGGGGAGTATTCTAGGGGATTGATGAAATTGATTTTATCCCAGAAGTACGGCAGAAGAAAGACGCTGGCCGCAAAGTGGAAGGCGGTATGGCTTGGGGTGGTTTGCATCTATGCGATTATTTATCTGCCGCAGCTTTTTGTGACAGGAAAGATGTATGGATATGCGGGGATCGGAGAACATATTTCTGCAATACCGCAGGTATCCTCTGCTTTTTCGGATTGTCCGATTTGGGCGTACCTGCTGTTTGTGTACGGATTTCGGTTTCTGGCGGTTTGTGCAACGGCTTTATTTCTGATGGCAGTATCGGTCGGTCGAAAAAATGTTGCCGGGGCAATTTCATTCTCGCTGATTATTCTGGCAGTTCCGGCGGGGCTGCATCTGGCGGGGATTTACGAATTGGACCGGTGTTCGTTCAATGCGGTTTATTCCGTTCATATGGCGTTAAATGGCAGGAATATAGGAGCAGCTGTGGGAATCTCTGCCATTCTTTTGCTTTGGACAGCGGGTTCGGTGGTTTACCTGGCTCGTACTTTGGGAAATGAGACAGATAAATCAAAATAGAGAAAACTTGAAAAAATAATTTTATATCCCTTTCGGGTTTCATGCATCTATTATTTCACCATAAAATTCCTTATAGTTGCTTTCTGGAAACTGCACACGCAGTATCATGGAAGGGGCTATAAGGATTATTTTTTATAAAATTTTTTTGCAGAAAGTACAGAATGTGAGGTCTGCTTTTTTGTCTTAAAATACATTTATTTATTTGTGAATTGTTTAAAAATTCTTGCAAAATAAACAGTAACAATGATATAATCATATTATATAAGAAAATGACTGAATTTAATTCTCTGCCACAGAAGGATCCGTCTAGGGCAGAGAGCAGAAGAGATGCATTTCTTAATGAAATTATTTATGAAACTATTTTTATAAGCAAAAAAGAGCTGGGGAGCCGGAAAGCGGGTAAGGTATAAGAAATAAGCATGGAAAGTATGTTATCAAAAAAAGAATATCGTTTTTTTAGCGGGATCGTGATCTTGTCCTTTTTTGCTTTTGGATTGTTTCCGGAATATATGGCATGTATATTCTGCGGTATACTCGGATTGTTTTTTCTGTATCTTTCCGTAACAAAAGAGAAAATTCGTTTGTATCGAAATGCAGAAAGCCTTTCGATCATCACGATTGTGGTTTGCTATCTGCTTGCTGCTCTTTACGGAATCGATGCGGGAATGAGCTGGATCGGCTTTTTAAAAATGCTGGCAATCCTCTTTTTTCTCTGCTGTGCCATGCAGATGACGGCAGAGGAAAAAGAAACATTGCTGGAGAAAATTCCTGTGGCAGGATGCGTGATGACGCTTGCCGGAATCCTTTCATATCCGATCAAACCGGCATATGCATTCTTTTTTACGGCGGATCGTTTGGGCGGATTTTTTCAGTATGCAAATGTATTTGCGCTGTTTTGCCTGATCGGCTGCATTCTTTTGACAGGAAAGTTGGAAACGTGTACAGTCCGCGCAGGTCAAATCAGGATTTACCTGCAGATCCTTCTTCTGATCACAGGAATTTTGTTATCAGGGTGCAGAAGCGTATGTTTTCTGGCGGCTGGCTGCGGGATATGGATTGCCGTTCGGAAACGGACGATTCGGCTGCAGGCGTTTGCAGTCATCGGCATTACCATAACGGTTTCATTTCTTTTTGCATATCTGACAGGTAATGTGCAGAATATCGGGCGTCTCTTTACCGCTTCTTTTCATTCAAGTACACTGATCGGCAGGATTTTATATGCAAAAGACGGGCTTCGTCAGATTTTTTTACATCCGTTCGGGCTTGGTTATCTGGGATATTATTTTACAGAGCCCGCAGTGCAGACAGGTGTTTACAGTGTACGCTTTATTCATAATGATTATTTGCAGATTGCGCTTGATATCGGAATTGTTCCGGCGTTGCTTTTTTTGTATGTGCTGGGAAAAAATCTGTTTGGTAAGGGGAGAAGTTTTGAAAACCGCCTGGTGACAGCTGTAATGGCATTGCATTTTTTCGTGGATTTTGACCTGGAATTTACGGCTGTGTGGTTCTTATTGATTTTGAATCTGAACCTGTATCACGGAACGGAAACTAATCTTACGTGGAATGGAAACAAGGTACTCTATAAGATTCTGGCAGGAGCTGCGGCAATCGCGGGAATCTATACCGGAGCCGCTATGATTCCCAGATATTTGGGAAATAATACGATATCGGCTGTTCTGCTTCCGTTTTATACGGAAGCGCAAAAAGAGATTTTGATTCAGGAAACAGACGGCGGCAGGGCGCAGCGTCTGGCAGAAAAGGTGTTAAATCAGAATGCGTATGCGGCAGAAGCATATGATATATTAGCGGTAAGGGCATTTCAGGAAAACGATTATGAAACGATGTCAGAATATAAAAAAGAGTCCGTAAGACTGCAGAAATATAATACAGAAGCCTATGAAAGATATCTTGCTCTTTTAAGCGGCGCAATCAAACAAGCGAATGAAAATAGGGACAGCAAAACGGTAAAAAAGCTGATGAAAGATGTGATCTATCTGGACAGGCAGCGGAATCAGGTAATCGAAACGACCGATCGGCTGGCATATGAAATCCGTGATGTGCCGGAACTCTTATTTTCAGAGGAAGCGGAAGCATATATTGTTCAGGTCAAGCGATTGCTTGGAACATAAAATAAAAAATGAACAGGGGGAAACAGTTTATGAAAAAGAGGACGAAAAAAACGCTGGCATGCCTGCTGGTTTTGGTTCTGGTATTTGAGAGCCTGACGGGCATTCCGGTTTTGGCGGCAGAAGAGGCTGGAAACGGCGGGAAAGCGGCGGGAGACAGTTTTGCTACGGCAGTCGCAATGCAGCTGGATCAGGAATACGACGTTACAATGGAAGCGGAAGGAAATGCATATTATAAATTTACGCCGCAGGAATCGGATGTCTATTCCTTTCATGTAACGGGAGATTGGGTAAATTTATATCTGCATGATGAAGATTTTGAGTATCTTGACGATAACTGGGGAGATGATTTTGACCTGTCTTATGATTTGGAAGGAGGAAAGACCTATTATATCAATATATCAGAGGAATGGGGAGAAGCGGCGGCATGTACCGTCAGAGTCAATAAAGAAATGCTTTCGCTTTCTTTTCAGAATGAGTATGAGGTAAATTACGGACAAGAACAGACGATGCAGGTTACCGCATCAAGCAAACGAGGTCCGGTTTTTTATCAGTGGTATGAATGGAAGGCGAGCGCAGCCGGAAATTACGAATATGAAATCATTCCGGGAGCGACCCAAAGCAGTTATACGGTAACGGCAGATACAACAGAATCGAAAGAGTATCAATGTGTAGTAACAGACAACACAGAGACCAAGACGGCAAAAATAGATCTTGAGATCGTAACCATAACCGTAGCTGTTTCTTATCCGGATGATGTGGAAAAGGGTGAAACCGCAACGATGCTGGTACAGGCAGAAAGCCTGCTGGGAAAACCATTGACCTATCAGTGGTATCATAAAGAAATGATAGAAGATGAGGATGGAGAAGAGTACGAAACGTATGTATTGATTCCCGGGGCTCAGGACGGCAGCTATCAGGCAGTGGCAGAAGAAGAGTATAATCGTTATAAATGTGTGATTTCAGACGGAATAAAAGAGATAAGCGAATACTTTACCATACGTACGATACAGTACATTATGGCGACGGGACAGACGCAGCAGTATGCCAATCCGGGAGAATCTGTCACATTTCAGGTAAAGGCAAGGAGTTCTGACAGTGATGTGCTGACATATGAATGGAGCAAACAAAATAACGACGATTATGGGTATACACCGATTGAAGGAGCCGACAGAGCAGAGTATACGGTCAGGGCGGCGGTAGAAACCGCGGCGGAGTATCGGTGTAAAATAAGCGATGGATCAAGCACGGTATATATGTACTTTGAACTTCAGCTCATCTCTCCCGCAGAAAAAGAAATCGACCGGATTGTCTGCGGTGAAGGATGGCCGGAAGCATTTGCATATGAGGAAGTAAAGAATAGAGAAGATTTTACCGATTTCATTTACGATAAACCGTTGATTGTAAAATACAAAGACGGTACTGAAACAACGGTGGATAACGGATACTGCTCCTGGCTGGATTCTGATTTTTTGTCGGGACGCGGAAATACATGGGACAATTCCAAAGTATACGTTTCCTATATGGGAAAAACCATATCTTATGATGCTGCCGTTGTGAAAATATCGGAAGCAGGAACGGCGCTTTCCCTGGGAGAAAAAATAACAGATCAGGCGGGAGCGGGAGCCGGGGGACGTAAATACTATTTCGTTTCGATTCCGGAGGACGCAAATTATGTGATTCAAATTTCAGGTCTTTCCGGAGAGGGAAAAGAAGTGGTCTATTCCGGCATGCAGGAAATAAGTTTTACGGGAGGCTTCTATGAGATTCCTCGAAGCGGAGTATCCCAGATGGTTTATTTCAGCGTGGAATCAGCCGGTACCCAGCCAATTACTTATTCTGTGGAAGCAGATACCGTACAAAACAGCAGCCGGCCGGTTTCGGATTCGGACGTGATGCAGGAAGTGGGATATTACCGGGCTGAAGTAGAAACAAGCGGTCTTTATGAAGTGACGCATACAGGAAGCGGAAAAGAGGAAGAGATTGCCTTCCTTTATAATGAAGAACTCGAAGAGATTTGCGGTTTTTATAATCAGTCCACAAAATACTATCTTCGGGCAGGAGAAGTATATTATATAAAAAATCAGCGCAGCGGCGCAGTATTTCGGCTGGCGGAAGAGATGACCCTGCCTGCCGGCGCAAAAGCAGGCGCAGAGGCTCAGATAACCTGGAACCTGACGGACAGCGGGATACTTTCGATTGAAGGGACTGGGGATATGCCAAAATATCGCTATCCATGGAGAGATTACGATTACGGAGAAGATCGGACGATTCAAAAAGTGTCCGTCGGAAAGGGCATAACAGGAATCAGTCCGGCTGCATTTTCTCAGTGCACGGAATTAAGAGAACTGGAGCTTCCGGAAAGCCTTATTTCGATCGGTGACAGCGCGGTCAGCAGATGTAAAAAATTACAGTCCGTGACATTTCCGGAAAACCTGAAGGAAATCGGGGATCATGCATTTTTGGAATGTGTAGGCTTAAAAAGTATTTTCTTTCCGTCGCATGTAAAAAAAATCGGTCTGTCAGCATTTTCAGGATGTTCTTCTTTAGCTGATGTAAATGCTGCTGGCGAATGCCGCTTTGATTACATAGCCAGCGCTGCGTTTGACGGCACTGCATGGAAGGAACGGCAGGAAGATTTTGTTATACTTGGCGATACGCTTTTGGAATATAAAGGAGATGCAGAAGAAATTACAATTCCGGAGTCCGTGTATAAAATCGGCGTATATGGATTTGCGTTTTCGACAGCCAAAAAGATTACAATGAACGGGCACATAAATAAAATATGGGAATACGGACTTTACGGATGCGAAAATTTAAAGGAAATCAAGATTCCGGGAAGCGTAACCGATATTGCATACCATGCCTTTTCGGAATGTACGGCATTGGAGAGCGTCGTGTTAAGCCAGGGGGTCCAAACGGTGGATTACAATGCATTTTCTAACTGCAGTTCTTTGAATAACATTACGATAGAAGAAGGATTGCAAGAAATTGGAGACCGGGCATTTTTAAATAACAGCAGTTTAAAAGAAGTAACCATTCCCAAAAGCACGAAAGTAATCGGAGACTATGCATTTGGATACGACGGGGTTTATACATGGGATAAGGGATGGAAGGTATCAAAAAGCACGAATCCGCTGTCTATCCGCTGTTATAAGGATTCTAAGGCGCATCAGTATGCGGTAAGCAACGGACTGCCATTTACTTTATTGGGCGAGAACGGAAGTGGCGGATCTGGCGGCAGTGGGAACCCGACGGTAAAAACGGGAGACTTACGGACGGTAAATGGTTCTATATATAAAGTGATAAGTGCAGATGCGGTTGCTTTTGCCGGATTGGAAAAGAAAAACAGTAGGAGCGTTAAAATTCCGGAGAAAGTTTCGGTAGGAGGAAAGCAATTTAAAGTAACCGAGATCGGAGACCGGGCATTTCAGAAGACCAATATCAAAAGTATAACCATGCCGTCCAGTATTCAAAAAATTGGAACAAAAGCTTTTTACGCCTGTAAAAATCTGAAAAAAATTACGATTCCTGCCGGTGTCAGAAAAATCGGTAGCCAGTCGTTTGGCAACTGTAAAAATCTGAAGAATATTACAATCAAAACGACAAAATTGACCGCCAAACAGGTGGGAAAGAAAGCGTTTCAGGGAATACAGAAAAAAGCAGTTATAAAGGTTCCAAAGAGTAAATTTGCATCTTATAAAAAACTTCTTCAAAAGAAAGGAGCCGGAAAAAAAGTAACATACAAAAAATAGAATCCGGCTTCCTGAAACCGGAACATGACGATTGGAACCGCCGAAAGCGGTCGAATACGTCTACAGAAAATACATCTAAGAAGCTGTGCTTTTTGTGGCAGCTTCTTTTTGTATAGCTGTTTTAAATTTTGTACAGAAAAAAATACGTTTGACATTGTTTACCAGGCGAAAAAGGTTTATACTTTTTATGTATGTTTCAAATACAATGCCCTCTCTTTTGCAGTCATACACGTTCGTATGGGAGAGGACAGGAAAAGAGGAGATGAAAGCATGAATGTATTGGTCATTAATTGTGGCAGTTCTTCTTTGAAATATCAGGTATTTCATTCTGACAGCGAAGAAGTGCTCGCAAAAGGCATCTGCGAACGAATCGGAATCGACGGAAGACTGGTATATCAGCCGAAAGACGGTGAAAAAGAGGTGACGGAAGCGCCGATGCCGACGCATACGGAAGCAGTGCGCATGGTGCTTGACGCATTGGTAAATCCCAAAACCGGCGTGTTAAAAAGCTTAGATGAAATCGACGCCGTAGGGCACAGGGTCGTACACGGCGGCGAAAAGTTTGCAAGTTCCACGCTTTTGACGGAGGAAGTGTTAAAGACGGTGGAGGAATGTTCCGATCTTGCACCGCTTCACAATCCGGCAAATCTGATCGGCGTGCGCGCCTGCCAGGAGGTATTAAAAAATGTGCCGATGGTCGGCGTATTCGATACGGCGTTTCATCAGACGATGCCGCCGGAAGCGTATCTGTACGGGATTCCTTATGCATATTATGAAAAATATAAAGTCCGTAAATACGGGTTCCACGGGACCAGCCACAGCTACGTATCCAAACGCGCGGCCGAGATGCTGGGAAAACCGTATGAGAGCTTAAAGACGATTGTCTGCCATTTGGGCGGCGGCGCAAGTATCTGCGCCGTAAAAAACGGGAAATCCATCGATACTTCGATGGGGCTTTCGCCGCTGGAAGGATTGATTATGGGAACGCGTTCCGGAGATATCGATCCGTCTGCCGTGGAATTTATCGCCAAGAAAGAAAATCTGGATTTGGAAGGCATGATGAACATGCTCAACAAGGAGTCCGGCGTTTACGGCATGTCCGGGATCTCGAGTGATTTCCGCGATCTGGAAGCCGCATCGGAGCAGGGAAACGAACGTGCGGAGTCTGCCAGGGAAGCATTCTGTTATCGCGCAGCGAAGTATATCGGATCCTATGCCGCGGCAATGAACGGCGTAGATGTGATCTGTTTTACGGCGGGCGTCGGGGAAAACGATGCAAAAGTGCGTGAAAAAATCTGCAATTATCTCGGATATCTGGGAATTGCATTAGATCAGGAAGCCAATCAAAACCGCGGAGTAGAAGTTACGCTTTCTACACCGGATTCCAAAGTGACGGTACTAATGGTTCCGACCAATGAAGAACTGGCAATCTGCCGGGAAACCGTTGCGATCGTACAATCATAAGAGAAAGAAAAAAGAATCTATAGGATATCACTCATCTATCAAATAAAGAAGGGAGAACAATTATGAAGTATTCAATTGAAGGAGAACCGTTACCGGTTGTGATCTGTGAGATGGAAGCCAACGAGATGATGATCACCGAGAAGGGCGCGATGTCTTGGATGTCCCCGAATATGAAGATGGAGACCGTGGGCGGCGGCATGGGCAAGATGTTCGGAAGAATGTTCAGCGGAGAGAGTATGTTTGTCAATCACTACACCGCAATGGGCGGACCGGGCATGATCGCGTTTGCATCCAGTTTTCCGGGGTCGATCCGGGCGTTTGATATTAAGCCGGGACAGGATATCATCTGCCAGAAGACGGCGTTTCTGGCGTCGACTTCTAAAGTGGAGCTGTCCGTTTTCTTCCAGAAAAAAGCAAGTGCGGGCTTTTTCGGCGGCGAGGGCTTTATTATGCAGAAATTGTCCGGCGACGGTGTGGCATTTGTAGAATTTGACGGATATATCAAAGAATACCAGCTTTCGGCAGGACAGTCGATCGTTGTGGATACCGGCTATCTGGCGGCAATGGATGCAAGCTGTTCCATTGAGATCCAGAAAGTTCCCGGTGTGAAAAATATGCTCTTTGGCGGGGAAGGCGTGTTCAATACCGTGATCACCGGACCGGGACGCGTGTTATTGCAGTCTATGCCGATCGGGCAGATGGCAGGAACGCTCATTCCGTATCTGCCGAGCAAATAAAAGGACGGATTTTTATGGCATTACAGTTTGTTTTGGGAAATTCCGGCAGCGGAAAGACCCATTATCTGCATCATAACATCCTAAAAATGGCGGATGCGGCGCCGAACAAAAATTTTTTGGTTATCGTGCCCGAACAGTTTACCATGCAGACGCAGAGAGAACTGGTCGAACGGCATCCCAGGCACAGCATTTTAAATATCGACGTGCAGAGCTTTGCGCGTCTGGCATACCGTGTATTTGACGAGCTGGGGAGCTTTCGTTACCAGGTCTTAGAAGAGACCGGCAAGAATTTGATTTTAAGGCGGGTGGCGGAAGAAAAAGGAAACGAGCTGACGGTGCTTAAGAAAAATATGACGAAACCGGGTTACATCGGCGAAGTCAAATCCCTGATCTCTGAACTGGCGCAGTACCATGTGACGCCGGCACAGTTATCAGAAGCAATAGAAAAACTTCCGGAAGGAAGTTTTTCTTATAAGCTGAAAGATGTGCGCAGCATGTACCAGGGATTTTTAGAGTTTTTGGAAGGACGGTTCGTTACGGCGGAAGAGGTATTGGAGCTTTTGGCGGATATTGCGGGCGAGTCGGATCTTTTGAAAAACAGTACGGTTGTGCTGGACGGGTTTACGGGATTTACGCCCGTCCAGAACCTGTTTTTGGAAAAGCTGATGGGAATTGCGGAAGAGATTTATGTCGCCGTAACGATCGATATCCGGGAAAACCCCTATTACTGCGCAGGCAGTCATGAGTTATTTGCCATGAGCAAAAAGATGATCGCATCCTTGACAAAGATGGCAGACGCATGCCATGTCCCCGTAAAGAAGCCCGTTATGCTCAAACATACCGCCCGGAGCCGTTTTCATGCGTCCGGTCCGCTGTATTTTCTGGAACAGAACCTGTTTCGCAATCGGAGGGACCGGTATGTGTTAAACGGTGAGGAAGGGATTTTTGTATCGGGTTATAAAAATCCGAGAGAAGAGCTGCATCATACGGCAAGGGAAATCGAACGGCTGGTACGCGGACGGGGCTACCGTTACAATGAAATCGCGATCGTCTGCGGGGATCTTCCGGGCTATGCAAACGTGGCGAAAGAGGTGTTTGCCGCATACCGCATTCCGTTGTTTATCGACCAGAAAGTGACGATCGCATACCATCCGTTTATTGAATTTGTGCGGGCGGCGATCGAGGTTGTGACAACGGATTTTTCCGCCGAAAGCGTATTTCGGTATGTAAGAAACGGACTTTCGGGGATTTCCAGGGATGACGCGGATATTTTGGAAAATTATGTTCTGGCGTCCGGCGCAGCGGGACATAAAAAATGGAGCGGGCTTTTTTGTTATCTGCCCAGGGGATACGAAGAAGAATCGCTGGCAAAGATTAATGAAATCCGCGGCAGGGTCTGGGAGCAGTTTGAAGCGTTTTGGGAGACGTTTGGCAGGCGCGGGATGACGGCGGGGGAACAGACGGCGGCGCTGTACAAGTTTATCTGCGGTCAGGATATTCAGTCTAAGCTGGAGCAAAAAGAACGGGCCTATGAAGCGGCGGGAGATTTAAAAAACGCAAAAGAATATGCGCAGATTTATCGGATCGTGATGGATTTGTTTGATAAATTGGCAGAGCTTTTGGGGGATGAGGAAATTTCACCCGCAGAATATGCCAAGATCTTAGATGCCGGTTTTGAGTCGGCGAAAGTCGGTATTCTTCCGCCCGGATATGACAGGGTATTATTCGGGGATATCGAGCGTACCAGGCTGGATGGGATTAAAGCGCTCTTTTTTATTGGCGTCAATGACGGGATCATTCCGAGGGCGAAAGGCGCCGACGGCATTCTTTCCCAGATGGAGCGTGAGACGCTTTTGGGGTTTCAGTTAGAGCTTGCTCCTACGGAGCGGGAAAAGACGTTTATTCAGAAATTTTATCTGTATCTGAACCTGACGAAGCCTTCCGACCGTCTCTATCTGTCTTATGCGAGAGTGGACGGAGCGGGGAAGGCCATGCGCTGTTCGTATCTGATCCATACGGTGCTGCGCCTGTATGAAAATCTTTCCGTTCGGGAAGTGGAAAAAGAACCTTTGTCCGAGCGGATCGTTACCGCGGAACATGCCAAAGACCTTTTGATCGAAGGGCTGGAATCGGCGGCAGAATGGCTGGATGAAAACCGGGAAGAAGACATTCGGTACTGGGCGGCGCTCAGCCGCTGGTACGGAAAACGGGAAACGTACCAAAAAGAAGTGGAGGCACTTCTGCGTGCGGCAAAGCAGACGCATCAGGATACGCCGATTTCTTCCGCAGTTACAAAGCTTTTGTACGGCACGGTATTGGAAAACAGTGTAACGAGACTGGAAACCTTTGCTTCCTGTGCGTTTTCCCATTTTTTAACTTACGGGCTTACGCTGCAGGAGAGAAACGTAAGCGCTTTTTCCGCCGTGGATTTCGGAACGATTTTTCATGAAGTCCTAGAGCGTTTTGCGGAGGGAATTCAGAAAAAACAGTACAGCTGGTTTACCATTTCGGAGCCGGAGAGCGAGGCGTTGTTAAAAGAAGCGATGGAGCAGGCGCTTTTGGCAAACCATAATCTTGCCCTGTATGAGTCTGCAAGGAGCAGTTATGCAAAAGAGCGGATGTATCGGATATTAAGGCGGACGGTGCGCGCGCTTTTGTATCAGGTTCGGCAGGGGAAATTTGTGCCGGACGGATTTGAGGTATCTTTTTCTTATACGGAGGATTTGCAATCGGTGCATTTTCATCTTGGCGAAGACGAGAAGATGCATCTGCGGGGAAGGATCGACCGGATCGATACGTATGCCGATGAGAACAAACTGTATGTCAAAGTCATCGACTATAAGTCCGGAAACCAGAGTTTTCAGTTTTTAAATGTATATTACGGGCTTAAGCTGCAGCTGGTCGTATATATGAATGCGGCGTTAGAGCTTATGCAGCGCCGCCATCCCGAACAAACAGCGGTTCCGGCAGGCATGTTTTACTACCGGATCGACGATCCGATGGTGGACGCAGAAGAAGCGCTGGACGAAGAGGAGCTTCGGCGGCAGATTTTCCGGAAATTGAAATTAAACGGGATCGTAAACAGTGAAAAGGCCGTGATCGAAACTATGGATACGGCATTGGCAGGAGAAGGAAGCATCACTTCCGATGTGATTCCGGTCGGACGCAACAAAGACGGCAGCTTAAAAAAAACTTCCAGGGCAGTGACCGAAGAGGCATTCGCCGCGCTTTCGTCTTATGTCAATGAGACGATTCTGCATTTGGGGCGGCGTATGATGCAGGGAGAGATCAGCGTATCTCCGTATGCACTGGCTGGTAAAACAGGATGTGATTACTGCGAGTTTCGCGCAGTCTGCCATTTTGATCCCAGAATGCCGGGATTTGCATACCGCAGGCTTCCTGAGCTTACAGACGAAGAGGCTCTTTGTAAAATGGAACAGGCAAAGGAGGACGGATGATGTTATGGGCATGAATTGGACAAAGGAGCAGATGCAGGTCATCACATCGAGAGGGAAAAACCTTCTGGTTTCCGCAGCTGCAGGTTCCGGAAAAACGGCGGTTTTGGTGGAGCGCATTATCGGAAGGATTTTAGATCCTGTGCATCCGGTAGAGATCGACCGTATGCTGGTCGTAACGTTTACCTCCGCGGCGGCGGCAGAGATGCGCGGCAGGATCGGGGAAGCGATCGACGCGGCGCTTTTGCAGGATCCGGAAAACGCTCATCTGATCAAACAGGCGTCGCTTCTGCATCATGCGCAGATCACGACGGTTCATAGTTTTTGCCTGAACTTAATCCGAAATTATTTTCACCGGGTGGATTTGGAACCGAATTTTCGGATTGCCGAAGAAGGCGAGTTAAATCTGCTGCAGGAAGATGTGATGGCGGAAGTGCTGAACCGAAATTACGAGACGGCGTCGGAGGAATTTCTTCATTTTACGGAGTGCTTTGTAACCGGAAAAAAAGACGACGTGATAAAAGAGATGACGCTGAAATTGTATCGTTTTGCGATGAGCTATCCGTGGCCGGTGCAGTGGCTGCTTAAGATCCCTTCCGCTTATCAGGCGGCTTCTTTTGAAGAACTGGAAGAAAAAGAATGGATGCAGTCGCTGCTTGTCTATCTAAAGCAGGTATTGCACGGGCTCTGCGAAATGGCAGAACAAAATCTAGCGCTTACGTTTGAGGAAGACGGGCCGGCATATCTTACCGAAACCGCAGAAAACGATGCAATGCGCTTAGCCAGGCCGGCAGAACAGCCGGATTATAAAGGCATAGCGGAACAACTGCAAAAGCTTACATTTGACCGGCTGCCTTCGAAAAGAGGGTATGAAGGCAGTGAAGAAAAGCTGGAACGGTGGAAGGATACGCGCAGTGCGATCAAAGAAACCGTCAAAAAACTGAAAGAAGATTTCTTTTTTGCATCGGAAGACGAGATGCTTGCCCGACTGAGCGGGATGTATCCTGCGGTAAGCGAGATGGTACGCCTGACAAAAGAGTTTATGGAGGCGTACGACGCCAAAAAGAGGGAGAAGAACCTGCTGGATTTTGACGATCTGGAGCATTTTGCCCTGAAGATTTTAATTGACGAAGAGACGAAAGCGCCGACGGAAACAGCTCTTTTGCTGCGGCAGTTCTATGAGGAAGTGATGATCGACGAGTACCAGGACTGCAACCTGGTTCAGGAACGTTTGATGTGTGCGGTATCCGGCGAAGAAAACGGCAGATTTAACCGGTTTATGGTGGGGGACGTAAAACAGAGCATCTATCGGTTCCGGCTGGCAAGACCGGAGCTGTTTATGGAAAAATATGAAACGTATGCGGCAGAAGAAGAGGATGCGTCCGCCGTCTGCCAAAAAGTAGAACTGCATAAAAATTTCAGAAGCCGTGAGGAAGTGCTGCATTTTACAAATGAAATTTTTTATGGGATTATGAAGAAAGATCTGGGCAAAATAGAATATGATGCGTCTGCTGCACTGTATCCCGGAGCATCGTACGAAGCGTGCCGCGCCATGGAAGCGGAATTGATTCTGGCAGACAGCGGCGATGAAATGCTGGAAGAAGCGCAGATGTCGGACCCTGTCCGTTTGGAAGCAGAGCTTACGGCGGCGAGGATCCGCAGGCTGCTGCGTACACAGCAGGTGACGGATAAAAAAACGGGGCGGCTGCGGCCGGCAAACTATTCGGATATCGTCATTTTACTTCGAAGCTTTTCCCATTGTGCCGATACGTTTCTTGAGGTATTGGAACAGAAAAAAATTCCGGCATATGCGGCTTCCAAAACGGGATATTTTCAGACGTTGGAAATCCAGACGATGCTTAGTTTTCTAAGAGTTTTGGATAATCCAAGGCAGGATATTCCGCTGGCTGCCCTGCTGCGTTCTCCGATCGGAGGATTTTTAGACGAAGAGTTGGCATTGATCAAGGCGTTGGAGGGCAGGGCATTCCACTGCTGTATTTTAGAACCGCAGCCGGGTACGCTGCCGGAAGCGCTGGATCATAAATTGTCGGTTTTTTTGCAGAAGCTGTCGGCTTACCGGGATTTGGCGGCAGAGCTTTCCATTTATGAGCTTTTGTACCGTTTATTGGAGGACACCGGATATCTGCGCTATGCGGCGGCAATGCCGGGCGGGCGGCGGCGCAGGGCAAATCTGGAAATGCTTTTGGAACAGGCGGCTGCTTATGAGAAAACAAGCTACCGCGGATTGTATCATTTTATTCGTTATATCGACCGCCTGCAAAAATATGAAGTGGATTACGGAGAAGCGGATGTCACCGGTGAAAATGCCGATGCCGTTCGGATTATGACGATCCATAAGAGCAAGGGACTGGAATTTCCGATCGTGTTTTTGTGCCAGACGACAAAGCAGTTTAACCATATGGACGCCAGAAGCCGGATGGTGATTCATCCGGACCTGGGGGCCGCCATAGACTATATCGATCCCGTGCGGCGTGTGCGCAGCGCGACATTATTTAAAAAGGCGGCTGCCCGGCAGATCGATCTGGAAAATCAGGGAGAAGAGCTGCGCGTGCTCTATGTTGCAATGACCCGTGCCAAAGAAAAGCTGATCTTAACGGGAGCGGGAAAGGGCATCCGCAAAAAAGTCGAACAGACCGCCCTGCTGCCGCAGAGAGAATTGTCCTTTTTTTTGCGGTCAGGCGCAAATTCTTTTTTGGACTGGGTTCTGCCCGCCATGGCGGCAAGAGGATTGTCAGATCACATACAGGTCTGGGATACCGCAGATTTTATAGAGGAAGAAACGGAGACGCAGGTCAAAGAAGCGGAAGGGATCAGCGAACTGCTCTACCGGGCGTCCCGTGCGGACGAAGCGGCGGATGCGTTTGTGGAAGAGCGGTTGTCCTATCGATATCCCTACATGGCGGAAACAAGCCGGAAGATAAAATATTCCGTATCCGAATTAAAGCACAGGGCGGCAGAGGCGTTGTTTGAAGAAACAGAGCTTTTGGAAAGAAATACGCGTAAAGAGAGACAAGGCGCGGCAGAAGAAACCGTGCCCTATATTCCCAGATTTGCGGGCGGAGAGACAACAATAAGCAGCGGCGCGCTGCGGGGAAGCGCAATGCACCGCGCGGTGGAATGTCTGCCCATCATACAGCTGGCAGGCAATGAACATCTTGCCAAAGAGCTGGAAAAACAGATTCGGCGGATTGTTTCTGACGGGCATCTCAGGGAAGATATGGAGCCTTTGCTGCAGAGAGAAAAACTCATACGGTTTTACCGGTCCGCGCTTGCCCTTCGTATGAAACAGGCGGCGATGAACGGGGAACTGTATCGGGAACGTCCTTTTGTGATGGGATGTACGGCGGATGAGATTGACGGAGACGGCAGCGATACGATGGTTTTGGTCCAGGGAATCGTGGACGCTTATTTTATCGAAGACGGCGACATCGTGCTGACGGATTATAAAACGGATCTGGTAACAGACGAAGAAGAGCTGGTACGCCGTTACCAAAAGCAGATGCAGCTGTATCAAAAGGCGCTGGAAGATAATCTGGGGAAACGGGTCAAAGAGCGGCTGATTTATTCCTTTTGCCTGGATCGGACGATAAGCATTGCTATTTAATGGAAATCATACTATACTGAGGAAGAAATCAATATACTATGTACAAAACAGAAGAAAGGGGAGAGTGCAGAATGGGAACCTATGATGACGAATGCCTGGAGGTATTTTTAAAAAAACAGCTGCAGCTATTTCGGGAAGAAGTGGCTTCCAATCTGGAAGAAGCGGAGGCTTTTTTAGAAGACTGCATGGCGGTCGTATGCCGGAGTATCGGGGAAGTCAGGGAGTATTTTGAAGAAGCGGGAATGGATATTTCCGGTATGAAAGACCAGGAGCTGGAAGAAGCAAGCGAAGTATTCGCGCTTTCGGACGGCAGGTACTTAATTGTAGAAGGATAAACAGAAATTTGGAGAACGTATGAAGAAAAACAAGATGAGATTGCTGGCAGGCGCGCTTGCGGTAACCCTTTTGCTCGGCGGCTGCAGGATTGGCGGAAAAGAGATCGTGATCACAGGCGGATTGGGCAGCCAGGACGTATGCAAGATCGGCGGAACCTCCTGTAAGCTGACGGAAGCCAGGGTGTATCTTGCCAATTACCAGAATATCTACGGGAAAAGCTACGGGATCGATTTGTGGGAACAAAATTTTCAGAGAGAAGAACTGACGAAATATATCAAAGAAATTGCACTTTCTCAGATGAGTAAAGTGGTCTGCATGGATCTTTTGGCAAAAGAGAGGGGAATTACGTTAAGCGGGGAAGAAAAAAAGGAGATCCGGGCGGCGGCGGCAGAGTATTACCAGTCCTTAACGGATGCGGAACTCGATTATACCAAAGCATCGGAATCGGACATTGTTTCCATGTATGAAGATTATGTGCTTGCCGACAAAGTATACCGGTCCCTGACGAAAGGCGTGGATGCGGAAGTCAGCGACGATGAGGCGAGGATTATGGAAGCCATGCAGATTTTTGTCAAAGGCAGGAAAAAATCAAAAGAAGTAGAAAAGAAGCTGAAAGAGGGAGAAGATTTTGCCGCGGTGGCGAGCAATTACAATATGAAACCGGAAATAGAAATTACATTCGGAAGGGGCGTATTGCCGAAGGAAGTGGAAGAAGCGGCGTTTGAGCTGGAAAACGAAGAGATCTCCGACGGCATCAAAACGGAGGACGGCTTCTATTTTATCAAATGTATCAATAAATTCAACGAGGCGCTGACCGACGACAATAAGTCCAATATCGTGGCGGCAAGAGAAAAAGCCGCGTTTGACGATGTATATGAAGAATTTGTCTCCGGACTTTCTTCTAAGCTAAATGAAGAGGTCTGGGATGACGTTACGCTTTTGACGGACGGCAGTATCCGGACGGACAGCTTTTTTCAGGTGATCGAGGATGCAATGGATTAGAATGCCGTATAGAACAGCTGCATATATATAGAAAAAACAGTTTAGGTATACCATGGAAATCTATGTAGTGAAACAGGGCGATACGGTTGGCAGAATTGCCGGGGAGTATTCCGTTTCTGCGGAAGAGATCATATATATCAATCAGCTTGCAGATCCATCTCTTCTGGTGATCGGGCAGGCGCTTTTGATTCCGGCAGGCGAACGGAATACACAGAAGCGTCAGGCGAGAATCAACGGATATGCGTATCCGTTTATCGATGATATTACGCTGCGCCAGACGCTGCCGTTTTTGACGGAAGTATCGGTATTTTCTTATGGGTTTACGCCAGAAGGAGAGCTGATTCCTCCGGCTTTAGACGATACGTTTTTAATTGAACAGGCATATGAATTTCGGACGCTTCCGATCCTGACGCTGACGCCGTTTGGAGCGGACGGACAGTTTAACAATTACCTGATCCACAGCGTTGTGCAGTCGGAATCTGCTTCGGCAGCCCTGACCGCCAACTTGACCGAGATGGTGGTCCGAAAAGGATTTGCCGGAACAGACATTGATTTTGAATATATACTGGCAGAAGACAGGGATGCGTTTACGGCATTTGTCCGTCGGGTGGCGGAGGCAATGCGCGGGATTGGCAGACAGACTTCTGTTGCGCTGGCCCCCAAGCAGTCCGCCGATCAGAAGGGACTTCTGTATGAAGGAAAGGACTATGGGGGTCTTTCCGCAGCTGCAGATTATGTGCTTTTGATGACGTATGAATGGGGCTATACATACGGACCGCCGATGGCGGTCGCCCCGATTTTTCAGGTGAGGAAAGTATTGGATTATGCCGTAACGGAAATACCGCGGGAGAAAATACGCCTGGGAATCCCCAATTACGGATATGACTGGCCGCTGCCGTTTGTGAAGGGAGAGACAAAGGCAAGAACGATCGGAAACGTAGAGGCGGTGCAGATTGCGGCAGCCAACGGCGCCGAAATCCTGTTTGACGAACGCGCCCAGTCGCCGTATTTTTATTATGAAGCCGACGGAATCCGGCACGAAGTCTGGTTTGAAGACGTCAGAAGCATGCAGGCAAAGTTTGACCTGATCGAAGAGTATGAGTTAAACGGAGCCGGGTACTGGCAGATCATGCGCCTGTTTCGGGCAAACTGGGAACTGCTGGCGGATCGGTTTGAGATTGTAAAATAACAGTTGTGGGAAAGGTATGAAAAAGATAGAATGGAACGTAACGGGCATCGGTTAGCAATAATCGGTGCTTTCTTTCTGCCTTTCAAAAATTCAGACGGACAGCTTTCATCCCTTGCAGGATTCTTTTTGATTTCTAGTGGGCAGAAATATGTCGAATTATGTCGAAAATTTACAGTGGAAGGACAAGATATATTACTTTAAAATAGAAAATAAAATAATAAATGTTATAATGGAAGAAACAGTTCAAGATGCTGCATCAATAATTTGAGAAATCAATAAAGAATTTAAAAAAGCGAAATATCAATGTGACGTATACTGCTAGATACATGAAGAAGAAAAATAAGTTATATTTTTTGGTATAATTAAAAAATACAGATAAGTTTTTAAATTATAGATCCGTATGCAATTAGGAACCGTGGTTTGTTTGGGACAGTGCATCGGGTAATTTCATAAATGTGAAAAGGAGTGGTATGATGATGCTGCGGGCTGCAATTGTCGAAGCGGATTACGTTTATTCGGAATATCTGAACGGGCTTTTGCTCCGGTGGGCAGGCGGGAGAGCAGAACTCATGGTATCGGTATTTGTGAATGGGGAAGAACTGGCGGACTCTTTGACAAAAATGTCGGAGTATGACATTGTTTTTATGGACGTTTCATCGGGTCAGACGGACGGAATACTTGCATCGAAAAGGCTGCGGGAGACAGGATATCAGAATCTGCTGGTTTTGACGTCGGCGTTTCCGGACAGGGCATGCGAAGGATATTCGGTCAATGCATATCGGTATTATGTGAAGCCTGTCATGCCGGAACAAATAAAAGAGTGTATGGATTATGCGCTGAGTCAAAAAACCGGAAGGTATTTTCAGTATACATACCGCAGGGTTACGGAGCGAATCGCTTTTAGCGATATCATTTATTTTGAGAGCATTCAGCATTATATTGATATTCATACGACAGAAGGGTCAGTCCGTATGAAGGGAACATTGCGGGAAGTCCAAAAGCAGTGCCCGGCAAACTTTCTGCGCTGCCAGAGATCTTATATCGTAAATATGGACTGCGTTCTGTTAAAGCGGGGAAGTCAGTTGAAGCTTGTATCGGGAAAAGAAATCAACATTGCTCCCCGCTATCTGAAATCAGTAACAGACGCTATGGGAATCTGATCATTTCCGCAGCCGTCTGCCATGTTATGTAGGATTTTGCCTGACCTGCGTAATTTTTCCGTGGGAAAGGCAGATTACCTTATCTGCATATGCCAGGATCTCTTTCCTGTGCGTCACGATAAAATAAAATCCATAGTCTGTATGTTCCCGGATAAAAAGATGGAATGCTTCTTCCGATTCTTTGTCATAATTGGCAGATGCTTCATCCAGTATGAGGATTTCGGCCCTGCGGTTTAATGCGCGCAGCAGGGCGACCTTCTGCTTTTCTCCGCCGGAGAGCTTCGCACCGTCGCTTCCGACCTGCGTATCAAACTGTTTTTCCAGACGGTTGACTGCTTCCGTACAAAACGGAGGCTGCCGGTTTGGGTCAAACAAAGCCTCCTCGTCCAGGAGGATATTTTCTCTGACCGAGCCGCCAAAGAGGTGAACGTCCTGCAGGACGGCGCTGATCTTCTTTCGGTATGCTTCAATGTTATATTCTTGAATCGGTATGCCGTCGATCAGGATCTCGCCGGAGGTTGCCTGGCAAAGTCCCAGAAGAAGGTTCAGCAGCGTGGTCTTGCCGCTTCCGTTTTCTCCGACAATGGCGACTTTCTCCCCCCTCCTTATTTCAAAATTCAGATCCTGCAGGATACTGCGGTGATCCAAAAATACGGAAACGTCTTTGAATTCAATTTTGGAGATTTCCGGATTCGGCAGAAGTGAGGATGCAAAATTTTCTTCTTCCAGGGCAAAAAAATTTTGAATATCTTTGGTGCACGGCCGGATCTGCTCCAGGATGACGCGCAAATGCATGATGGCGTCGACCGGGACCAGAAGGTATGAGGAAAATGTGATAAATGTCATTAAGCCGCCAAAGGTGATCGTGCCGTCTTGGATTAAGGCGGCGCCGGGCAAATACATCAGGTTGAGAAAGGAAAATTCTACTGTCTGCAGGATGCGGCTGCTTTTTTCAGAGAACAGGGACATATGTTTTGACGTTTCGTTCAGATGGTCGATGTGTTCCCCGTATTCAGTTTCTTTCCTGCCGTGAAGGTTCCAGAGTTTAATGTCGGTGGTTCCGGATAAAAGATCGGAAAACCAGGCGTTATAATTCTTGTTGGCTTCCATTGAAGCTTTTCCCAGCTGTTCCGATCGTGTGCGCATCCATTGGTTGTATGCAATTTTTATGGCAATCAGCGGAAGTGTCAGCAAGGCGAGCCTCCAATTTAAAAGAAACAGGCCTATTGCGGCGCCTGCCGCTTTGCAGATGATTAAAAAAAGCATGAGAAAATTGCTGCCGGTAATGCTCATAAGGATGTCGATATCGTAAAGCACATCCCCAATGGTTTTGAAAAACCCATTGTCTTTCCAGTGTTGAGGGTTTAGCTTTAAACCGTGGCGGAGCGCTTTTACTTTTAGGTCCTTTCCGAATGAATTTGCCACGAGAATCTCCTGCTTTCTCTGGAAATACTGTATCGCGTTGTCACCTGTGCGCAGGAAAAGGAGCAGGAGCACGGAGTACAGGACGGCATTAAGGTCGCCGCGCAGCAGTCCCTGGTCGATCATAAAACGGTTGATGAAAGGCGTGGCGGCATTTATGAGGGAAACGAGGACAGAAAAAACAATGATAGAGGAAACGGCAGATGCGTAAGGTAAAAACAGCCTGTAAATACTCCGTAGGTTCATAAGACATTCTCCTTTGGTAAAGTGTGGTTATACGACAATTGTTTTGTAATATCGTAAACGAAAAAGCGTAAAAAGTAAATAAAAGTGCATAAAAAGCAGAAAAACGTACATGAAACAAAATATGTACGCAAAAAAGTCGTTTATGCACGATATATTGAAAAAATATCAATACAGGTCTAATATATAAATCACTAATACAGTACAAAGGAGGAATGATATGGCAGATACAAAACCTGTTATTTTTAAGACGTATCAGACTTACGGCGGCTATTATGTGTATGACAGGCATACGAATTCCGTGCTTACATTAAGCCGGGAAGAATTTGAGGAACTGCAGGCTGTGGAACGGGGAGTGCTTTCGCCGGATGTTAGCAGTGTGATTGCAAGGTATCGGCAGGAAGGGATGTTCGTGCCGAATGTTGTAAAAGAAATTCGCCATCCGCAGACAGATCTTTTGGATCACAATGCAAAAAAGCGTTTGCAGCAGTTGGTTTTACAAGTGACGCAACAATGTAACCTGCGCTGTAAGTATTGTGCATATTCAGGTATTTATGAGGGAAATCGTATGCATTCCGGTAATCGAATGAGCTTTGAGACAGCAAAACTGGCAATTGATTTTTACTTAGAACACAGTATAGAAAGCCCGCTTGCAGTTATTGGCTTTTATGGTGGAGAGCCATTGTTAGAATTTGACTTGATAGAAATGTGTGTTACTTATGTCAGTGAGAAGTTGGAAGGGAAGAGTATCTTGTTCAATCTTACGACCAATGGAACTTTACTTGAGAGCAGACAAGTAGAGTTTTTGGTCAAACATAATTTCAGTATAGGTATTAGCTTGGATGGTTCCCAGAAAGAGCATGATGCTTGCAGGAAGTTTCCGGATGGGACGGGATCATTTGATATCGTAATGAAAAATGTACAGAAATTATCACAGGATTATCCGGAATATACTGAAAAATCTGTGAAATTTTTTACTACAGTAAATCCATATATGGATTTGGGATGTGTATTAGAATATTTTAGTGCGAGTGAAATGATTCATAATAAATCAATTTTATTTAATACCATGGTTGTTAAGGATTTGAAAAAAGAAGTTGCCTATCAAGAATCTTTTTTCCAGATTCAAAAATATGAATATCTTAAAGCGTTATTTGCTTTAATTGGAAAACTGGATAAAAAATATGTTAATCCTCTTGTTAGTTCATCCATAGAACATGCAAAGAGAACAAAAAGTGCGTTGCACAAAAGAACAGAGCTCAGATCAGTGTTTCATCATGGGGGTCCGTGCCTTCCTGGTATTCTTCGGCTGTTTGTACGTTATGACGGAGTATTTTTTCCATGTGAACGTGTCAATGAAAATATGGACTTTTATCAGATTGGTTCTATAAAAGAAGGATTTGATCTGGATCGGATGAAGCAAATCTTAAATATTGGTAAATTAACGGAGGATGAGTGTAAGACATGTTGGAATCTACATCGCTGTTCTATGTGTTCCAATGAAATAGAGTTTCATGGCAATAATTATCCTAGGAAGGAAGATAAGTTAAAGATGTGTAGAGAAAAACAGGAGAATACCGAGGCAGAGTTGTTTGAGCAAAGCGTATTGAACGAATTTGGATATAGAACAGAAGTGGAGGTGTAAATATGAAAAAGGTGTTGCTCTTTCCATATCATCCAGACGTGGAGCTTCTTGCCCGAAGAATGTCTTTGCTTAAAGGAGCATCTATTATAGGCGTATATTCATTTCGAGAGGATGAGTCAGTTATAAAAGATATCAATGGGAAACTTGGATGTACAGGAATTTTCGAAGAAATGCTGAAACAGTGTGATACTGTATTATTACTGGATAATTACAGGAAGTATAAAACAAATAAGTATCATGATGTGGTAAAAGCTGCCATAGCCGCTGGTAAGCAGGTTCTGGTAACTCCCTTAGCAGAACAGGATCTGAATTTTGGTGTATATAATGAAAATTATGATGTGTTACGAGGTTTATCTGAATTTGATAGGACAGAAACGAATGAGTACGCAGAAGCTGCCAGATATACGATAGAAACTCCTATAATTTCAGTTTTTGGAATGGGAAAACACTGCGGTAAGTTCGAAAATCAGATTTTGTTGAAATCCATTCTTGATAGAGAAGGATATACGTCTGTCTGGATTTCATCGAATCCTCTTGGCATTTTGTTTGGCAGTTATGCGATGCCAGATTTTTTGTATGATAAAAACCTTGCTTTTGAAGAAAAAGTGATTCGGTTCAATCATTTTGTGTATCGGATTTCTACAGTCAAAAATCCGGATGTCATTGTAATTGGAGTTCCGGAAGGAATTTCGGAATTTACTGTCCAGGAGTATAATCATTTTGCAGAATATCCGCTTGTTATTGGAAGTGCTGTACCAGTAGACAGTGCTATATTATGTCTATATTTTGTGCCGGAACTAGATATAAGGGGAGTGGAAAGTTTAAAATGTCATTGTCGGGAAAGGTTTGGATTTCCGGTAAATATGTATTCTGTTGGAAGAACGGCGTTTGAACGTGTTGAGGGAGATAAGTATATTACTTATCTGTCTTTAGAAGAAGAATACCTAAAGAAATATTATCAGGACGCGGAAAGCCAATCAGAAGTTTGTGTGGGAATTTGGGAATTAAAACAGGTAGAGTTAGCTATGCATGGGATGTTATGCAGCCTTGCGGGAAACCCAGATGCTATTTAAATTAAGAGGAGAAGAAAACGTGAAATATGAAAAAAATGATGTGATAAATCTGATACAGGATACGGTATTTAAGGTAACGCAGATTCGTGTAACTTCTACTGAAATAAATTTGTTAGATACAAGCCTGGATATTCGACCGTCAGATTTTATATATATTTTTAATTTGTTGGAACAGGAATTGAAGGTTTCGGTGACAGATCTTTTGATTAATCATTCGTATCGCGTAATGGAAATTAACAGTTTAAGCAAAGCATTACTGGAGTTAATAAAAACAAATGAATCATGCACCATACAGACTTAGGGTAAATGGAGGTTGACTATGAGAAAATTAAAGAAAAATTTTAATGAACAGAGAAAAACTGTTGAAGTAATGACGGGAATGTGCGCAAATAATACTTGTGTATGTTATACTTTTGATTGTGAATGCAATGGAAGTATAACTGCTCAAAGCAGTATGAATGCAACACAAAACTATAATAACAAAGTTGCATACACTAAAAATGTAAAGCATTTATAAAAATATTTAACATTACTGTATTGGTATAGCGCAACTATGCATTGTGAGCAGATCTTGTTGTGCATATAATATAAGAAGTAAAAAGATGTATGGTGTTATGAATAAGGGGGCTGTTTTTAGAGCCTCCTTCTAAAATGCAACAGGAGGGGATTGAACATGAATTTTTTGAAGAGGGCGGTATTATACCTTGTACGAAAGAAAGGGAGGATAACTATATTAATTATTCTTCTGTTTTTGATGTCTTGCTGCATTCAGACGGGCATTTCTTTTAAGATGAGCGCTGAAAAAGAGGCGGAGAATCTGAGGAAGAGCCTTGCAACCGGCTTTATTCTGGAAGTGGATATGAAAAATGAGGAATATTTGGAAGAATGGTCGGAAAGCGGAAACAATGGTCAGGTATATGCAGGACCTAAAATTACGGATGCAATCATTCAGAAGATACTTTCGATAGATGGGGTGAACGACTGTATACTGGATTTGTCCATGTACGTATGGACGGATTTGAATTTAAAATCTGGCATGTGGGCTTTGGCAGAAGCAGAAGATGATCCCAATGCCCAGGGATTTACACTGACAAAAGAAGATCTCATGGTCAGGCGCAATCAGACACAAGTATGGTCTTGCAGGAATGGGGAAAAGCACAAAAACTTCAGGACAGGCGCATTGACGATCGCGGAGGGGCGGAATATTGCAGAAGGGGATCATAATAAAGCTGTGATTTCCAAATGGCTGGCAGAAAACAATCACCTTTCTGTAGGAGATGCCATTGTGGTGGAACTTAAGGAAGGAATTTTTCAAACCGGCAGCCAGCCAATGAAAACGTGGGGGCAGCCTATTCATCTGGAAATTGCAGGACTGTTTCATGGAAGCTTTCACCAGAAGGTTTCCGAACATACACCGGAATGGGGATATATCGATAATATTATATATACAGATTTTGATACATATACGAAGCTTCAGAAGAATTTAGATGCGGCAGGTTTTGCATCTGAATATAGAGACGGATATACAAAAGCAGAATTTTTAGTGGACGATCCTGGTAAGTTGGACGGGATTATGCAGCAATTGGAAGATTCGGAAGAATTCGGTTTGGAAAATATGAAATTTACTGTAGACAGCGCGGCATATCAGGCGGCGGCAAAACCGTACCATCAGGTTCGTATGTTTGCGGTAATACTGCTTGCGGCAGGGCTTTTCGGAACCGGAATTATTCTTTGTCTGGTGATGAAGTTTTGGGCGCAGGGAAGAACACATGAAATAGGCATTCTGATTTCCATAGGAATCAAAAAAGGGGAAATTTTTGGGCAGATATTGACAGAATACTTACTTATATCAGCTGTGGCTCTGACGTTGTCTTTTTGTTTATCCGGATCACTCATGGACCGGTGTGCTGCCGTTGCAGAGCAGATGATGGAGCCAAAGACAGATGAGGAAGCGTTTGAGGTTACCGTATCGGATTTATATGAACCTGTCATTATGAAAACAGCATCGGATGAAGTAGAGCTGGAACACGAAGTATCTATTGGTGCAATGGGTTTTACGGCAGTATTTCTTTGTGGTATATTAAGTATCAGCACACTGATATCATTAGCCGGAATGCGTAATATAGAACCAAAAAAAATATTGCAGTCCATGTAACTACAAATGTTTTGAATGGACAATTTTATTAAAAGGTTCGTAAAAGATTTATAAAGCAGAACAAACGTCGAGGCTATGCTGAACATGCAGTTGATCAAAATTTAAAGCACATATAATCGTATTGGAGTGTGGAAAAGTATAAGAGATAATAAAAAACTTTCCATGTGTTTTATATTAGAAAAATGATAAAATAAAACCTATTTTATGAGAGGCGGCGAACTGTCTGTGAATGTAATAAAAAGAGCGATCCTGTACCTGAAACGAAAAAAAGCAAGAGCACTGCTTTTGTTTAGCCTGTTGTTTTTGATGTCCTTAACCGTTCTCGTTGGATTCTCTCTCAAAGGAAGCACGGAACGGGAGCTGGAGCGGCTGCGCCTGAGCATGGCATCCGGGTTTGTCTTAAGGGCAGATACGGATAACGAGATGTACCAGGAAAGGTCTGATTTTGGAAATGGTTCTTCTGCCACCCACTATGCCGGTCCCATGATTACGGATGAAATGATGGAAAAAATATGCTCCCTGGACGGGGTGAAGGACTATGTGGTGGCTGGCGAAGCTCACGTGGCGTGGACGGATGTAACATTACGGCCAGGCATGTATGCAACTTCGAACCCAGACCCGAACCCGGATATGGATGAATTAATTCCTTTTACAGAAGAATATCTGACGATGTGCCGCCACAGTGTTGACGTATATCCCTGCAGAAACGGGGAGACTCATAAGAATTTCCGGACAGGGGCGCTTTCCATTACGGACGGGAGGAACCTGGAAGAAGGCGACCGTTTCAAAGCGGTCGTCTCGGATTGGCTGGCAGAAGAGAACGGGCTTTCGGTCGGGGACACGCTTGCGCTGGAAACGAAGGAAGGGAATTATGACTTTACAAAAGAACCGCTCAAGACATGGGGAGAACCGGTGGAAGTGGAGATTGTGGGTCTGTTCCATGCTAACTTTAGCCAGGCGGCTTCCGACATGACGCTGGAGCAGTGCTATGTGGAAAACATCATATATGCGGACCGGGACACGTACATCCGCCTGCAGGACAATTTAAAGGGGCATGCGAGGTACGAAGACGTCGGGGAGTATTATGACAAGCATACGGAAGTGGAATTTTTGGTAAGCGACCCGGGGCAGGTGGATGCCATTATGGAACAGGTTAAAAGCCAGGAGGGCATCAACCTGGAAAACATGGAGCTGGAAGCCGACAGCTCCGCGTATGAGGCTTCGGCAGGCCCATACCGTCAGGTTCGCTTCTTTTCCCTGCTGCTCCTGGCGCTGGGGCTTTGCGGAATGGGGATGGTCCTGTATCTGCTGGTCCGGCTGTGGATGCAGGGACGGCGTCGGGAAACCGGCATCCTGCGTTCCGTCGGGATCGGAAGAAGGGAAATCTTAGGGCAGATGCTGGCGGAAAGTTTTGCTGTGTCGCTTGCCGCGCTTGCCCTGGCGGTCCTTCTCTCCGGTCCGGCGGCAGAAAAGTGCGCAGATATGGCGGAGCGGCTGGCAGCGCCCAAAGAGGGGAAGGAAGCGTATGTTGTCAAAGTAGACCAGTATTTTATGCCTCAGATTGCAAAAACGTCGTCGGATGAAGTCCTGCTGGACGGCGCGGTGAGTAGCGTCACAATCGGCTTTGCGGCGCTGTTTGTCTGCGGCATATCCGGCATAAGTGTGCTGCTGTCGTTTGCGAAAATCAGCGGTATGGGGATCCGGGAGCTGCTGCAGTCGGAATAGAGGCTTCCGAAATGCAATTCGGCTGCAGCGGAAAGTCTGCAATGGGGGATCGGACGTTTCAAAAGCCGGACAGATACCCGCTGTGCAAAATGTGCAGAAAAAACGGTAAAGGATGCAGGAAAGCAGATATGAGTAAAATTGCAATTTTAGATACAGCGATCAGCCCCGGGCGGCTGCATTGTCAGAAATTTCATGCCTGTAACATTTGCAGAGAAGAAGGCGTGGGAGAACATTTAGAAACTTCCCATGGTACAATCTGCGCACGCATATTGGACAGTTTTACTTCCGGTTATGAGCTGTACAGCATACAGATCATGAAAAATGCCAGAAGTAAGACGGAGAAACCAATGGGTGACATCCGGCATTTGAAGGAGGGGCTTTTTCTTTGCCTTGAACTGGGTGTGGACATTATATGCATGAGCGCCGTATCATCGCTGCTTTCCGATTCCGGTGTTCTGTATGAAATCACAAGAAAACTGGCCCAAAAGAGCATTCTTGTGGCGGCGCTGGACAACCGAAGGTATGTCACCGTCCCGACTGCCTACCCATTTGTAACAGGCGTACAGTCAGACGAAAAAAACTGCCTGCATCCGGGAGAATTGGCATATGACGAAACGGACCTGTTTTGTGCGGGACTGTATGCAAACTGCGATACAACATTGCTTGCCGAGCTTGGATGCGCTCCGTCCAACAGCTTCGCCGTTCCGGCTGCAGCCGCCCGGATGCATGATTGGATCAATGAAGGAAAGCAGGTTGGTGAAGAACTTTTGAGACTGAGGCCGTATCCGGCGCGTGAAATAGGGGAGGAAATCTCTTTCAAGCGGGGATTGGGTCTTTACCGGGAGTTACCGTTAGCAGTCCTGGTTTCCGCTGAAGAAAAGGAAGCGTATCTGGCATGCCGGGCGGCAATGGATGCGCTGTACGCCAAATATCAGGTGCAGTCGGCGGCATTGTGCAGTATGGATGCAGGAACGGACGTACGGTTTCGGAAACGCGGCTTTGCAGGGAATTGGAAGCAGGAGATTTTGTTTATGGAATGCTGCTATAAGGCGGACCTGGTTTTTCTTGTGGTATCGAAGGAAGAGCAAAAGTTTGCCATGGAACAGGTAAGCGCCGACCTGAAAGCAGAGATTTGCAATGATCATGTACGTATTTCATTTGAAAACGGCTGTCAAACAGGAAGAGCAGAAGATCTTGCGGATATGATGTATCAGATTTTGCAGTAAGTTATTTTGTTGATTTAACTTTTCAAATGATCTTTACAGGCTTTCTTTTTTTCAGTATAATAGTTCTACCTCAGATAATTAAGAGTATTCGGATTTATTTCATTTAACAAAAACCGCATTCTGTAGAAGAAGCAAAGGGGGGATTCCTATGCAGGACAGTGAAAAACTGGATTTAATTCTTAAAATGGTTCACACGATTGATGAAAAAGTGAGTGATCTGGACGCAAAAGTAGACAATCTTGAGACCAAAGTAGACAATCTTGAGACCAAAGTAGACAATCTTGAGACCAAAGTAGACGATCTTGACGACAGAGTAGAACGGCTGGAATCAGAGACTAGGGAGATCAGGCAGAAAGTGACAAAAATGGATCTGATCATGGAAAACGAATTGCGCGTCAATATTCAGCGTGTTGCCGAAGGGCATCTGGATTTGTCAAGAAATCTGCATGAAGCTATGAAACCCAACAATGAAATTGAAATGCTGGCGATCAAAGTCAGAATGCTGGAAACCGACGTCAGGGAATTAAAAGATAAAGTGTCTTAATAAATGAAAACGGCAGGATGCCCATCGTAAAATATCATAGAAAAAGTGTAAAGTCTTTGCGTTTCAGACTCTGCACTTTTTTTATAGGTTTTGTAAGGTTTTGAAAATAATCCTGAGTGAAGCAGGAAGCCGCACGTTTCCGCTTTTGCAGAGGCGGTGCAGAAAAACGATACAGTATTCCAAACAAAAACAAGGAGATCATTATGAAGTCATTAGTTATTGCAGAAAAACCATCCGTAGCCAGAGATATTGCAAGGGTGCTGCACTGTACAAAAAAACTGTCCGGTGCAATGGAGGGAAGCGGGTACGTCGTTACCTGGGCGCTTGGACATTTAGTAACCCTTGCCGACCCGGAAGTCTATGATAAAAAATACGAGCAGTGGGAACTCAATACGCTGCCGATGATGCCGAAAAAAATGCAGCTTGTCGTCATTAAGCAGACCGCCAAGCAGTTTAAAGACGTCAAGACGCAGCTGTACCGGAAAGATATCGGACAGATCATTATTGCCACGGACGCCGGAAGGGAAGGTGAACTGGTGGCGCGCTGGATTCTGGAAAAGGCAGACTGCCGTAAGCCGATCAAACGGTTGTGGATTTCTTCTGTGACCGATAAAGCGATCCGGGAAGGATTTCTTCATTTAAAAGACGGACGGGAGTATAACAATCTCTACGCTGCCGCCGCTGCCCGCGCCGAAGCCGACTGGCTGGTAGGGATCAACGCCACCCGGGCGCTTACCTGCAAATACAACGCACAGCTCTCCTGCGGCCGCGTGCAGACGCCGACGCTGGCAATGATCGCGAAACGGGAAGAGGAAATCCGCAAATTTAAACCGCAGGAATATTTTGGGATGAAACTGACGGCAGGGGGAATCGGCTGGATTTGGCAGGATAAAAAAAGCGGGGGAACCCGTACGTTTCAGAAGGAGCGGATGCAGGAACTGAGCGCTCGAATCAACGGAGCGGGGCTTCGCGTTATTTCTGTTGAAAAAACGTCCAAAAAAACATTTGCTCCGGGACTTTATGATTTGACGGAACTTCAGCGGGATGCCAACAAAAAATTCGGTTATTCGGCAAAGGAAACGTTAAACATCATGCAGCGGCTCTATGAGAACCACAAGGTACTGACCTATCCGCGGACGGATTCCAGGTATCTTAGTACGGATGTGGCGGAGACGATCGGGGAACGCTTACGGGCATGCGCGGCAGGTCCGTACCGCAAAACGGCTGCCGCACTTGCGGCAAAACCGATCCGCACAAACGCATCTTTTGTGGACAATAAAAAAGTCAGCGATCATCATGCCATCATACCGACCGAGCAGTATGTGCAGTTAGAGCATATGACGATCGAAGAACGCAGAATTTATGATCTTGTCGTCCGTCGGTTTCTTGCGGTTTTGTATCCGCCGTTTCTGTATGAGCAGACTTTGATCCAGGCGGAAGCGGCAGGGGAAGTTTTTACGGCAAAAGGGAAAATTGTAACCGAATCCGGATGGAAAGCGGCATATGAACATCCGGTGGAGGATACGGAGGAAGAGGAGGAAGAAAACGACATCAAAGAACAGACGCTTCCCGAAGTAAAGAAAGGCAGCGTGTTTGCGGTCGATCAAATTCAAATCACAAAAGGAAAGACAAAACCGCCGGCGCCGTTTAATGAAGCTACATTGTTGTCTGCCATGGAACATCCCGTCAAATATATGGAAACCAGGGAAAAAGAAGCGGTGAAAACGCTGGGGGAAACCGGAGGGCTCGGCACGGTGGCAACCCGGGCGGATATTATTGATAAGCTGTTCCATACGTTTTTAATGGAAAAGAGAGGAAACGATATTTTTATCACTTCCAAAGCCAGGCAGCTGTTAGAGCTTGTGCCGGCGGATTTAAAAAAACCGGAGCTGACGGCGGCATGGGAGATGAAGCTTGCCGGTATTGCAAAAGGTTCCGTCAAACAAGAAGATTTTCTTTCCGATATCCGAGCGTATACGACGGAAGTTGTGGGTGAGATTAAAACGGGAGAAGGAACCTTCCGCCACGACAACCTGACCAATAAAAAATGCCCTGTGTGCGGGAAGCGGATGCTTGCCGTAAACGGGAAAAACAGCAAACTTCTGGTGTGCCAGGACAGAGAGTGCGGACACAGGGAAACCGTTTCGCGCCTGACAAACGCCCGTTGTCCAAAGTGCCATAAAAAAATGGAGATGTACGGAAAAGGAGAGGAAGAGACCTTTCTGTGCGCATGCGGATATAAAGAGAAACTGTCCGCTTTTAAAGCGCGCCGGGAAAAAGAGGGCGCGGGCGTCAATAAAAAAGACGTGCAGCGTTATTTGAACAAACAGAAAAAAGAAGCGCAAGCTCCGATCAACAGCGCATTTGCGGATGCGCTGGCAAAATTGAATTTATCCTGATTTTTGTCAAAATAAATCAAAGTTTTATCGACAGAAAATGTGAATTTTTGAGACTCTTTCATGGTATTTATATGCAGTAAGGAGGTAAGGAAGCAAGCTTTCTTGCATATAGTATTGTAACGAATCGATATGCCGTCGATGTACAGTTCTCCGGGAGATATGCCCGGGAAAGAGGAAGGGAGAAAAATTCATGGCAGATAAAATTTTTGAAAACAACCAGGTATCTATTGTAGGAACGGTCGTGTCCGGTTTCCGATACAGCCACGAGGTTTACGGAGAAGGTTTTTATATGGTGGATATTTCCGTGAACCGGCTGAGTGATTTTGTGGATATTATTCCGATCATGGTATCCGAGCGATTAGTCGATACGACGCAAAGCTGCGAGGGACAGCTCGTCTATATTACCGGACAGTTCCGTTCCTATAACCGGCATGAGGAAAAGAAAAACAGGCTGGTGCTTTCCGTTTTTGCAAGAGAGCTGGAATTTATTGAGGAAGAAACGGAAGAGTATAAAAGCAATCAGATTTATCTGGACGGCTATGTTTGTAAAGAACCGATTTACAGGAAAACGCCGCTGGGAAGAGAAATTGCGGATCTTTTGATCGCCGTCAACCGTTCTTACGGGAAATCGGATTACATACCCTGCATCTGCTGGGGAAGAAACGCAAGGTTTGCATCGGGCTTTGAAGTCGGCAGCCATGTGGAAATCTGGGGAAGGATCCAGAGTCGGGAATATGTGAAGAAAATCGGCGAAAACATAACGGAAAAGCGGGTTGCTTATGAAGTATCTGTCAGCAAAGTCGAGCGCATGGAATAACATTTGCTTTTTTTGTCGATTTATGGTATTTTAATACAATCTTGAGATAGAAGATGTAATCAGAAGATAAGTTTGACTGTCCAAAGACAGAGGAGGTTCATATGGCGACTGGAAGCGTACAGGCATATTACGGTGCGGGCAGGGGAAAATCGCCCGCGGCGCTGGGAAGAGCGATACGTGCTGCTTCAGAAGGGAAAACCGTTTTTATCATTCAGTTTTTAAAAGGAAAAAACGATCATAAAATGGAATTTTTAAAACGGCTGGAACCTGAAATCAAATTTTTCCGGTTTGAAAAATCGGATGAGTATTTTAATCAGCTTTCCGGAGAAGCACAGCTGGAAGAAATCAAAAATATCAGAAACGGCATTAATTTTGCCAAAAAAGTTCTGACGACCGGTGAATGTGATCTGCTGATCTTAGACGAAGTGCTGGGCCTTGTGGATCATGGACTGATCGAAGCGGAAGAAGTAAAAAATCTTATTTCCGCCAGATTGGAAGATACGGATCTGATTCTGACCGGCTGGGTCTTAAACGATATATTACGGCCGTATATCGATGAAATTTATCATCTGATACCGGAAGACTGACGGTTATCTATTGACAAAAGAATATCAGAGTGTTATAGTGCATTTAAGTTCAAATAAATCATACTGGATAGAGGTTGCGTGATTCATCAGTAGCTGTTCGGATGCGGCAGGCGCAGAGGAAGAAGAGCGAAAGGGGAGAACGCCGAAAGCGGATATTTCCTGCAGGTATCTTCTTGGGCATATGTTGAATAAATATATGACTGTCATCTTAGATTAAGATGGGGAGCTATCGTGTAAATGGAATCTTTATACCGGCTCATACAGAGCCGGTTTTTATGACTTAGTAAAAGATTTTAGGAGGATATGAGTATGGCTATTTTTAAAGGGGCGGGCGTGGCGATCGTCACTCCGATGAAAGAAAACTTTGAAGTGGATTATGACAAGCTGGAAGAGCTGATTGATTTTCAGGTCAAAGGAGAAACCGATTGCATTATCATTTCCGGGACGACGGGAGAAAGCGCTACGCTGAGCATGGAAGAACATGCGGAAGTGATCCGGGCAGCCGTCCGGTTTGCCAATCACAGAATTCCGGTTGTGGCGGGAACCGGCTCTAATTGCACGGAGACTGCAGTCCAGCTTTCCAAAGAAGCGCAGGAAGCGGGCGCCGACGGACTGCTGATCGTATCGCCGTATTATAATAAGGCGACGCAGAACGGCCTGATCCGTCATTATTCTCAGATTGCCGGAGAAGTAAAGCTTCCTGTGATTATGTACAATGTGCCGTCGAGAACCGGATGTAATATTCTTCCGGAAACTGCGGCATACTTATACAATCATGTGGAAAATATCGTAGGAATCAAAGAGGCGACCGGCAATGTGGCGCAGGCGGCGAAGACGTTATATTTAACGGACGGAAAGATCGATATGTATTCCGGTGAAGACGGGATTGTCGTTCCGCTGCTGGCGCTTGGGGCGATCGGCGTGATTTCCGTATGGTCGAACGTTGCGCCAAAACAGGTGCACGATATGTGTATGAAATTTTTCGAGGGAGATATTGCCGGAGCCGCAAAAATGCAGCTGGAGGCAGAGCCGCTGATCGATGCGCTCTTTTCCGAGGTCAACCCGATTCCGGTGAAAAAAGCGCTGAATCTGATGGGAATGGAAGTCGGACCTCTGCGCGCCCCGCTGTATGAAATGGAAGAAGAACACGCAAAGAAGTTAGCGGAAGCGATGCGGGCATACGGATTACCATTGGCTTAGATTTTTACGAAAGAATTTACATTGGAGGAAATCATGACCAGGATTATAATGCACGGATGTAACGGCAGAATGGGACAGATGATTGTTGAAATCTGCGCAGAGGATACGGAAACGGAAATTGTGGCGGGAGTCGATACGGCAAAGGTGCATCCTTACCCGTTTCCGGTAGTGACGAATATCAGGGACTGTGAGGTCCAGGCGGATGTGGTGATCGATTTTTCGACTGCGGGAGCGGTGGATCAGGTATTGGATTACTGTATGGAGAGAAAACTTCCGCTTGTCCTTTGTACCACAGGACTGAGTGAAGAGCAGCTGGCAAAGACGGACGCGGCAAGCCGCACGGTTGCCGTATTAAAATCGGCAAATATGTCGCTGGGGATCAATACATTGTTTGAACTTTTGCAGAAAGCCGCTGCGGCGCTTGCGCCAGCGGGGTTTGACATAGAGATCGTGGAAAAACACCACAATCAAAAGCTGGACGCTCCAAGCGGTACGGCGCTTGCACTTGCAGATGTGATCAATGGTGCGATGGACGGGGCGTACGAATACAAATATGACCGGAGCAAAGAGCGCAGAAAGCGCGGTTCTCATGAAATCGGTATCTCTGCAGTGCGCGGAGGGACGATTGTAGGGGAGCATGAAATTATTTTTGCGGGAAAAGACGAAGTGATAGAAATCAAGCATACGGCATATTCCCGCGCCGTGTTTGGCAAGGGAGCCGTAGAAGCCGCAAAGTTTTTAAAGGGAAAAGAGCCGGGTTACTACAATATGCAAAATGTCGTATCCTCCCGGTAATAAGAGACAGATGATACAATCGGGTTCGGAGCAGTATCGGTTAGTGCTCCGGACCCGATTTTGTTACGAAATGTTTGATGGCTGCAAAGCTGTCCGGACTGATGACATGTTCCATTCGACAGGCGTCCTTGGCGGCCGTTTCATGATCTACGCCAAGCGCCGTCAGCCATCCGGTCAAAAACGTATGCCGTTCATAGATCATTTCCGCAATGGAAAGCCCGCGTTTCGTTAATGTAATAAATCCGGCTTCGCTGACTTTGATGTAGCCGTTTTCCCGCAGGTGTTTCATGGCGACGCTGATACTGGATTTTTTAAAATTCATTTCTGCGGCAATATCAACGGAGCGCACGACAGGCAGGCGTTTGCTTAAGATCAGAATCGTTTCCAGATAATTTTCTGCCGATTCATTCATTTGCATAAGTAATCCTCCAATTCAAAAATATTACAGAAATTATAGCATAGTCTGCGGAAAATGAAAATATCCTTCTTGCTTATGTTCATTTTACGGGAGGTATGGTATAATCTTTTTGGCAGATGAAACCGGCACAGGATCTTGGGAAGGGTGAGCGGTTCATCCGGCTGATATTATGTTAGAAAACGGAGGCGGGTTATGAGGACGATTTATAAGACGGACAACGGAATCCTTTCACAGAAGGAAGCGTTTGAACCCGATGTCTGGATCAATCTGATTTCGCCGAATATGGAAGAAATGACGGAAGTAGCGGATTATTATGATATAGATATTGCAGATGTCCGGGCGGCTCTGGATGAGGAAGAAAGTTCCCGTGTACAGATGGAAGACGGTTATACGCTGATTTTGGTGGATATTCCGTTTGAAGAAATACGAAATGAGCAGAGGGCCTATACGACGATTCCGCTTGGGATTCTTTTAGTCCAAAGCGCGATCATTACGGTATGCGGCGACGATACGGTGATTTTAAATTACTTTTACAATAACCGTATGCGCGGTTTCAGTACGAAAAAGAAAATGCGTTTTGTTTATCAGATTTTGCTGCGTGCAACCAATCTCTATCAGGCTCTGCTGCGCGCCATCGATAAAAAGAGAAGCGAAGTGGAGAAGCGGGTCGGATCAGAGACGACGGAAGATAAGGATTTGATCAATCTGCATGAATTAGAGACAAACCTGGTCTATTTTGCCACTTCGTTAAGCGCCAATAAGGTCGTATTGGACCGTCTGACCCGGTATGAACGGATTAAGCAGTATCCGGAAGATAAAGAACTTTTGGACGATGTGATCGTTGAGAACCGGCAGGCCATTGAAATGACAAATATTTACCGGGATATTATTCACGGTTCCAGGGAGCTTGTGTCTACGATTATCAACAACCGCCTGAATAACGTGATGAAATTTTTGACTTCTATTACACTGGTCATGGCGATTCCTACGATTATATCCGGAATCTACGGTATGAATGTCAGCGGGAAATGGATGCCGCTGTCTGAAACGCCGCACGGCTTTTTGATTATCTGCGTCATCATAACCGCAATCTGCGTGCTGGCATTGTTTATTTTAAAACGAAGAAAGATGCTGTAGCGAAACGCTCGTTGGATGCGGCGCTAATCGATATCACACAATTGAAAAACAGGAAATGTGCAAAAAACGGCTGCTTTGGCAGCCGTTTCCATTTCAATTCATATAAAATGGTCACAATTTTGTAATAAGATTGTAACATATTCAGAAAGGAGCACATTTCCATGAAAGAAAGAAACAGAAAACTTGCGTGCCTGTGTATTACGACGGCACTGCTTGCGTCGGCAAATATGATAACGGTATCCGCAAAAGAGGCAAAACAAACAGAGAAAGAACAGAAGGGACACATGATACATATCGGGGCGTCGGCGTCTGCCATGGAAGCGCTGGAGCAGGATGATGAGACATTTGTCCGGGAGAATGAGGCAGAAAATCCGAAGGCAGACGAGCAGGAAGAAGAACTTGCCGTTGCGCAGGTGGATTCTTATATTAATGTCCGCAGTCAGCCGGGCATGGAGGGAGAGGTACTCGGAAAGCTTTACGATGATTCGGTAGGCAAAATCATCGGAGAAGAGAACGGATGGCTGCAGATTTCCTCCGGGACGGTAGAAGGATATATTAAAGAAGAATATGCAATCCGCGGGGAGGAAGGCGCGGCAAAAGCCGAAGAAGTGGGAGAGCGCCGTGCAAAAGTGGAAGCAGTTACGCTTCGGCTTCGGGAAGAGGCGACGACGGAGTCCGAGACGGTCGGCCTGCTTGGGCAGGAGGAAGAACTGATCGTAGAAGAGGAAACCGAAGGATGGATAAAAGTAACGACGCAGGAGGCGGCAGACGGTTTTGTTTCGGCAGACCATGTGGAAGTCTACACGATTCATCCGGTGGCGGAATCCAGAGAAGAAGAGGCGGCCAGGCTTCAAAAAGAGGAAGAAGAACGGCGTGCGGCCCAGGCAGAAATGGAACAGGACGAAACGATTGCAAAGCAGCAGCCGGTCCGGGAACATGCAAATGCGGCGGGAGAAGCCGGAAGCAGCAGCAATCCTTCGGGGGAGGCTCCCCATACGGCATCCATGCCGGACGTATCCAAAGAAACCGGCGGGCTGGGATCTAAGATTGCAGAGTATGCACTGCAGTTTGTGGGAAATCCTTACGTGTACGGAGGTACAAGCTTGACGAACGGGGCGGACTGTTCCGGTTTTGTGATGAGCGTTTACGCGCATTTCGGGATTTCTCTGCCAAGGACTTCCGGGGAGCAGGGACAGTGCGGGGTAAATGTCGGCGGTTTAAGCCAGGCAAAACGCGGCGATCTGGTGTCGTATTCCGGACATATCGGTATTTATATCGGAAACGGGCAGATTGTCCATGCAAGTACGGAAAAAACAGGAATTAAAATTTCCAATGCTTCCTACCGTCCGATTTTATCCGTACGGAGGATTGTATAAATCCGTGACGCGGGAATAACATTCTGTCCAAACTGCCATACTAGATGCGAGAACAAAAGTGTTGGGAAGAGACGGCAGGTGTTTGGCATGAACGTATTGGTTTTGGGGCAGGAAGAAAACTGGGTGGCAGGACTGCAGAAATTGTGCAGTGCAGACGGGATACAATTGTATCAGACGATTCCAAAAGCAGCTGAAATTGGGCTTTTGGTTACGGATTTTCCGAGTGAACGTGCGGGGAAAGGGATATTTGCCGATATCCCTTTCCTTGTTATTTCTAAAAGAGACAAGGAAGAAGATATCCTCGCGGCATTTGCAGCCGGAGCGGAAGATTATATGGTCCGTCCCGTTAGTCCGGAGATTGCAAGAGTAAGGATTCTGCGGATTTTAAAGCAGAGCCGCAGGCGGGAGCGGTATGGGGAAGAGCATCCCGCACAGATTCATTTGACACCGAATGAAAACAGAATCCTTGCGTTTTTGATGAGGTATCCGGGAAAAGCATTTTCCAGAGAAGAATTGATCGAAGGTGCAATTTCAAAGACGTATGAAGGATACGACAGAAACGTGGATAATTATATCAAAGGAATCCGCAGGAAACTAAAAGGGGCGGCACGGGAAACCGGAAGGATTGAGACGGTACATGGCGTCGGATACCGGTATATGCTCTAGCGTATGCGGGGATTTTTTCGTATGCGGCGGCTTGGGGTGTTTTTCCATTTTGCAGATGGGGCTTGTGAATCGTTTTTTGATGTGATAGAATATCTGCAGATTCAGGTGGAGGATTACATTCCGAGGACAGTATGGGACGGGGAGGAAAATTGATTATGACGAAAGATGTCTTGGTATCCATCAACGGACTGCAGATCGCAAGGCAGAGTGAAGAGGCGGAGCCGGTGGAAGTGATTACGGCAGGAGATTATTATAAGAAAAATAATAAGCATTATGTCATCTATGACGAGGTGACGGAAGGCTTTGCGGGGACAACGAAAAATATTATCAAATTGCAGGAAGACTGCGTAGATATTACGAAACGGGGAATTACGAACGTACATATGGTATTTGAGAAAAATAAGAAAAATGTCACCTGCTATGAAACGCCGTTTGGCAGTTTGATGTTGGGCATCAATGCAAAAGATATTAAGATTACGGAAGAAGAAAACGATATTTCCGTGGACGTGCGGTATGCCCTGGAATTGAACTATGAGCATCTGGCAGATTGTACGATCAAGATGGCGATTCAGTCAAAAGACGGGGGAGATTTCCATATCTGTTCCTGAAGATGAAAAAGCGGAACCGTTCAGTCGGCTCCGCTTTTATACTCTGCGTCTATTTACTCTTTTTTAACTGGGCGTTTGCTTCATCGTATTTTTGCTTTAACCTGGCGCGCAATCCCTTTTTCTTGGGAGCTGCCGGAGCAATGGGTCCGCGAAGTCCCCGCACGGAAGTCAGGTAGAGACCGCTGATGGTTGCCTTGACTTCTTTTTTGACCGGTACATTGTCAAAAATTTCCGCGTCACAGATGAGAACGGTGATCTTCGGACCGATTTTCGCTTTGACAATAGGCACTTTGGAACGGCGCATCAGTTTTGGCGTCTGTGCCAGTACGGCTGCCGGAAGACCGGCGTCTTTTAATTTCATTTTCTTTTTGTCAATGATCAGCATGGAAACGGACTGAGCGGCAGCGGCAATCTGTTCCTGCTGTTTTTCTTGTTTCTTCTGCAGACGTTTTCCGAGAAAGTATAAAACGACTACGCCGATGATCAATAATGCCAGTAAAACCAATAGTACAATCGTAACTTTTGACACAATAAAAACCCCCTTATCACAATTCGTCTAATATTGTAGCATTGATTTTAAGAAAAAGCAATAAAACCTTTTTTTTTATGTAAAAATGTGCTATGTTAATAGTATTGTTCTCGCGTATGCCCGGTGAATCGGGGACACGATTCCCATGATCTGTCCGGCGCCAGGCGTGGATTTTAATATTTTAACAGATATGAGAGGTATGAGATGAAAAGAAAAATCATAGCAATTTTACTCGTATGCATGGCAGTTTCCTCTGCCACAGGCTGCGGAACAAAAGGCGGCGCTGCAGCAGATACGGAAACGGAGATTCTGACGGAAGGTACGGAGGCAGCTTTGTCCGGTTCCAGTCTCGATCTGAAATATAATGCCGAGGATTATGTCAAATTAGGGGATTATATGAATACGGAGGTAACGCTAAAAGAAGCGGATTATACGGTCACGGAAGAGAGCGTAAATAATTACGTAGACCAGCTGATCAGCTACAGCAAACCGTATCTGCCGGACGAGACGAAGACGGTGGTGGAAAAAGGCGATATCGTAGACGTCAATTACGTCGGCAAAAAAGACGGCGTTGCTTTTGATGGAGGAACTGCCGAAAATCAGATGATCGATACGGGGGCAAATGCAGACGCCGTGCAGGGAACCGGTTTTATCGAGGGATTTTCCGATGCGCTGATCGGCGCAAAAGTCGGAGAGACGGTAGACGGCGACGTGACATTTCCGGAAGATTACCAGTCCGAAGAATTAAAGGGACAGAAAGTAACGTTTACCTTTACCGTTAATTCCATCGGCAAAAAGGTAGAGAGGGCAAACATCGACGACGCCTATGCCAAAGAGTATCTTCAGGCAGACAGTGTAGAGGCCGTGTATGAAACCGGCAGGAAAACGCTTGAACAGGAATTGGAAAATAGAAAGCAGTCGGATATTCGGACAGGCGTAATTGAAGCCGTCACAAAAAGCTGCAGCGTTACGTCGTTTCCGGAAGGTCTTCTGGAAGCAAGGCTTGAGGAATATATGACAAGTTTTCAGGAATATTATTGTCCCGAAGGAACGGATTTGGAAGAGTATTTAAAAAACAGTCACAATATGACGCTGGAGCAGTTCCGTAATGAGAGCAAGACTTATCAGGAAACGAACCTGACACAGGAACTGATCTTGGAAGCAATTGCAAAAAAAGAAAATATCGAATTTAAGCAGGAAGAATTCGATTCGTATATTGCCAATGTGGTAACAAACGGCGGATATGAGTCAAAGGAAGCTTTGTATGAAAGCCTTGGATCGAGCGCAGCGTCCGGGGAAGCATATTTCCACAGGGTGTTTTTGGCAAATAAAGCGTGCGATATGATTGCGGAACAGGCGAAAGTCACATATACCAAAGAGGAAGAGGGAACAGAGACGGCTTTGCCGACAGAGACAGAAGAACTTACAGCAGAATAGGGGAGGAAAATCATGGAATTTGTAAATATCCGGGATATTTACCGGCAGACAGACCAATATTTAGATCAGAGCATTACGATTGCGGGATGGGTCAGGAGCATCCGCAGCTCGAAAAATTTTGGGTTTATCGTAGTAAACGACGGTACATTTTTTGAAACGCTTCAGATCGTATATCACGATACAATGGACAATTTCACGGCAGTGGAAAAATTAAACGTCGGCGCGGCGATTATTGTAACCGGCAGGCTGGTAGCTACGCCGGACGCAAAGCAGCCGTTTGAAATTCAGGCGCAGGAAGTTTCGATTGAAGGAGAATCCGCGCCGGACTATCCTCTGCAGAAAAAAAGGCATACGTTTGAATACCTGCGCACGATCTCCCATCTGCGTCCGAGAACGAATACATTTGAAGCGGTGTTCCGCGTACGTTCTCTGGCGGCTTACGCCATTCATAAATTTTTTCAGGAACGGGATTTTGTATATGTGCATACGCCCATCATTACCGGAAGCGACTGCGAGGGAGCGGGAGAAATGTTTCGGGTAACGACGCTTGATCTTAAGGATCTTCCGAGAACGGAAGACGGCGGCGTGGATGTATCGAAGGATTTCTTCGGAAAGACGACGAATCTGACCGTAAGCGGACAGTTAAACGGGGAAACGTATGCAATGGCTTTCAAAAACATCTATACGTTCGGACCTACGTTTCGTGCGGAAAATTCCAATACAACCCGTCATGCCGCAGAATTCTGGATGATCGAACCGGAAATTGCGTTTGCGGATTTAAAAGACGATATGATTCTGGCAGAGGGTATGTTAAAATATGTGATTCGTTACGTGTTAGAACATGCCGGGGAAGAAATGAAATTTTTTAACAGTTTTGTGGATAAAGGACTGCTGGAGCGTTTACATCATGTGGCAGATTCTGAATTTGCCCACGTTACCTATACGGAAGCGATTGAAATTTTAGAGAAGAACAATGACAAATTCGATTACAAGGTTTCCTGGGGCGCGGATCTGCAGACGGAGCATGAACGTTACCTGACGGAAGAAGTATTTAAACGTCCGGTTTTTGTGACAGACTATCCCAAAGAGATCAAAGCGTTTTATATGAAATTAAATGACGACGGAAAGACAGTTGCCGCCGTGGACTGTCTGGTGCCTGCGATCGGAGAGATCATAGGCGGCAGCCAGAGGGAAGACGATTACGATAAACTTGTGGAGAGGATTCGGGAACTGGGATTGGAAGAGGAAGATTACAGATTTTATCTGGATCTTAGAAAATACGGTTCTGCAAGGCATGCCGGTTTCGGGCTTGGCTTTGAACGCCTGGTTATGTATCTGACCGGTATGGCAAATATTCGTGACGTCGTTCCGTTCCCAAGAACTGTGGGCAACTGTGAACTTTAGAAAGTTTGAGACGCCAGAAAAAGAAAGGTGAGTAAAGATATGCTGCAGATGGTCGTATGTTTCGGTTCCGGCGCCGTGTCGTATTTGACGGCAGAGGCGCTTTCCGGTAAACGGGCAAAGAGCTGGTACCGCGCACTGATTCAGTGGTTTGCCTATTCGGTATGGGTTCAGTTTTTTGCGCTTCTGATTTTAATTCCGTTGAATAAAGCCGCTATTGTGACAGCGGAGAGCGGAATGCAGACGGTTCAGATGTATTTGCCGGGATACGGCGTGTGTCTGGCGGCTGCGGTGTTCTTTGGAATCGCTGCCGCAATTGTGAAAAAGAGGATACAGGTACAAATTGAGATTACATCGGAAAAGAGTGAAACGACAGATGAAAAAGAAAAAAGCAGCTAAGGTATTTGGGTTCATATTTGGCCAGGGCGTCCTTTTTCTGCTGGTTTTATTGACATTCAGTTTACATTGGTCTTTTAAAAACTTTGGAAATATCGGCTTGAATGAAATTATTTTTACGCTGAATATGCCGTTAAAAGAGGCGTCTGCCGGTTTTGTCGCAGATTATTTCCGAAAGGCTTTTTTTCCGGCGGCAGGGATTTTTGCAGTCGAATTGCTGCTGGCTCTGTATCCGTTTAAAAGACGGTGTAATCTGAAACTGACCATAGGTAAGAAATTCAGCTACAGATGGAGGCTTGTGCCGCTATCCCTTCCGTTTCCGGTATTTTTTCCGATCGTTTGTATCTGGATGGGGGGACTTGTCTATCTGGCGGATCAGAAATTTGAAGTGATTTCTTATGCAAAATCTCAAATGATGCAGTCTGCTTTGATCGAAGAAGAGTATGTCAGTCCGAACGACGTGAACATTACGTTTCCCAAGCAAAAGAGGAACTTGATTTATATTTTTGTGGAGTCTTTGGAGTCTTCGATGCAAAATCAGGAAAACGGAGGGGTATTTCCCACAAATTATATTCCGGAATTGACCGAACTTGCAAAGGAAAACATTAGTTTTTCCCACTCCGATAAAATCGAAGGGGCGGCGGTGGCGCCTGCAAGCGGATGGACGATTGCGGGACTCGTAGCGGAAACCGCGGGACTGCCGTTGAAATTATTTGAATACGACGGACAGAAAGGCGGCGCCGATAACGCTATGAGAAAGTACCAGTATTTTCTGCCGGGAGCGGTGACGCTGGGAGAGATTCTCGAACGGGAAGGGTACCAAAATTTTATTATGTTTGGTTCTAAGGGCAAGTTCGGCGGAAGATCTTCGTATTTTGAGCAGCACGGCAATTATAAAGTGTGGGATTATTTTTCGGCGATTGAAGAAGGTAAGATCAGCAAAGATTATTATGTAAACTGGGGTTTTGAAGATGCAAAGCTGTATGAGTATGCAAAGGAAAAGATTTTGGAACTTGCAGAGGGCAGCCAGCCGTTTCAGTTTTCCATGCTGACGGCGGATGCGCATACGCCGAAGGGATATTTGTGTGAAAAATGTCCTTCTATCTATCCGGAACAATATGAAAACGTATTGGCATGCGAGTCGCAGCAGCTGGATGCATTTATCGAATGGATCCGGAAGCAGAGCTTTTATCCGGATACTACAATCGTGATCTGCGGAGACCACTGCAGTATGGTGGCGGATTTCTTTGGAGATTTTTCGTATGATAAGCATAACGGGGAAACGGTTCGAAAAGTATATAACGCATTTATCAATTCGCCCGTGACGCCTCAAAAAGAAAATAACCGCATGTTTACGACGATGGATATGTTTCCGACAGTGCTTGCTAGTCTGGGCGCTACGATTGAAGGAGAGCGGCTGGGGCTTGGAACAAATCTGTTTTCCGGACAAGAGACGCTGGCAGAACGGTACGGCTATGAATATCTGTTTGGAGAGATGAACAAAAAATCCAGGTTTTACGACCATACGATTTTATATCCTTAATATGAGCAGGTTCGATTTCCGGAACATCCTTTCAAAGATTTTTTGGGAAATATCAAAAAATGGGATAACTCCCCTTTTGGAATCATATAGTGATTTCAGAGGGGGTGCTTTTTTTGCAGAAAACAGAACAAGAACGATACGGACAGACGTTAGTGAAGGATATTTTAAAAATACTGTTTTTGATGTATGTGACCACGATGATTCTTCTGTTGCTTTTGGCATTGGTTTTGTTTAAAATGGAGCCGCAGGAAATTGTCACCAAGATCTGGCTGATTGCCGTATATATTATCAGCGGTTTTTTGGGTGGTTTTTTGATCGGAAAAAGAAGAAAGAGCAGAAAATTTTTGTGGGGCTGTCTGATGGGAGTTCTTTATTTCGGAATTCTTTTTGCCGTGTCTTTGCTTTTGTACAAAGGATTGACGGGAGATATCATGCATCTTTTGACAACACTTGTACTTTGTACGGCGTCCGGAACCGTCGGAGGAATGATCAGCTGACAGCAAAGCGCCGTCAAAATGAGGCGGCGCGGCATGCGGTTATGTGATGGAACGGGCAAGAACGGCAAGGATCAGCAGGTGGAGGGGATAGAACAGATAAAAGAAGTATTTTAGATGCGCTCCCCGGCTGCCGTTGTAGAATTGGATCAAAGGAACCGATGCAAAAGCGGAAATTTCCAGTCCCGACAAATAGTTCAGGCAGACGCATGCGCCCAGCGAGGCATAGAGTTTATTTGTACGCAGCAGGTAAAATACGGCGATGGACAAAACGCCTGTCTGGGCGTAATCCGTTTTCAGATACCAGGCGCACGCCATGCCGGATGCCAATACGGCGATACGGCCAAGCAGGCATACGGCGGGTGCATGACGCAGAGAAATTTCCATGCGGTTCATACAGGAAATCGTAAGCAGCCCGATCAAAAGCGTGAAAAAAACGTTTTGATAATTCCATGCAAACAGGGTGCCGCGAAAAGCCAGATCAAACGGAATTTCTGAGATCAGGGCAAACAGCGCAAGGCGGAGACAGTAGTTTGCCAGATGACGGGTATGTAAAAACCCTTCGACCAGTAAAAAGCAGTAGATCGGAAATGCAATGCGTCCGATGAGCCGGCACGTATAATACAATACAGAAAAACCGCCGTCATACGTATACGGACCGATCAGAATTGCGCCGATATGGTCAATGAGCATGGATAAAACGGCGATCCATTTGAGCGTACTGCCGGATATGCCGTAGGGAGAAACGGTGTTGTCCGAATTTTGGTTTTTATTCTGCTGCGGAGAATATGGGACAGTTTTTAGGTGTGACATGAAAGATCTCCTTTACTTTATCTCTGTTAATTATTATACTGGTTTTAGGGAATGATTACAATATCAGGGAGAGGTTAAAAAAGGAGACCATATGGAAGATAAACGCTATGCGATTTTAATTGATGCGGACAATATTTCAGCGAAATATATTAAGGCCATTTTAGATGAAATGACGAAATACGGAAGTATTACGTATAAACGGATTTACGGTGACTGGACAAACAATCAGGCGTCGAAGTGGAGAGAAGAACTTCTGACAAATTCGATTACGCCGATCCAGCAGTTCTGCAATACGGCGGGAAAAAACGCTACGGATTCGGCGCTGATCATCGACGCTATGGATATTCTCTATACCGGACGGGTAGAGGGGTTCTGCATTGTTTCCAGCGACAGTGATTTTACG
>OFHB01000086.1_pt1 | contig 66044 bp, 85 predicted proteins | sample 1521881 | NCBI WGS metagenome assembly OFHB01 (sample SAMEA3504090, study PRJEB24116) | mouse gut metagenome | biome: mouse gut; feature: mouse-associated habitat; material: faeces | place: Denmark | collected 2011
CCGGCCGCCGCAAGTGCAAGACCAGCGCCAACCGCCGCTATATTCTTCGCGGCCGCCGACATTTCGTTACTTGCCTGTGTAAATTGTGGCGCCGCTTTTCCGGCCCCTTTTATACTTTTAAGGAATCCGGATATTTTCTTTGAAATGCTGCCAATCCCTCCAAAAGCCGCAAAACCAGCCGCAACCGCCGGGATCAGCGCTATAAATTTTTCAAATGGCGCTATGCTATCATCCCCCAGAAAATCAACATATTCCCCTAACGCGTCTTTTGCCGCGTTCATCAGGTATGCGATTGCTTCCCTGGCTGCCGATCCAAGTTCTGGCAAGTTCTGAATGATTCCCCGCCCGATCTGCAATAAAAGATTCGCGCCCGCCGTCATAAGCCGCGGCGCAAGCCTTACAACCGCCGATCCAAGAACGACGACAAGACGCCCCATGGACGCCCCCATCTTGTCAGAATTTCGGTCTATGCCTTCAATAAAGCCGTCAATCAGTGTCGCGGCCATATCTATAAATTCCGGCGCATGATCCGCGATTTTTGTTAGCGCGTCCGCGGCTACATCCCCGATCGCTTCCGCCATTCCGGAAAAACCGCCTTCCTGAAATGCCGCGTTCATTTGCGCTAAATAGCCGGAAGCCGCTTGTGCCGCTTCCCGCATAGGCGCGTTCATGCCCTGGTAAATTTCAATTCCAAGCCCTTCCGCCGCACTTTTCAAAAGTGTTATATCGCCTTCCAGGTTATCCAAACGAACGGCCGCCATCCGTTCCGCGGCCCCGGCGGATCCGTCTATTGCCGCCGTTAATTTATCGAAATCCGATTCGCCAGCGTTAATAATTGCCAGCATACCGGACATTGCTTCCTTTCCGAATATTGTACTTGCCGCCGCTGCCTGTTCTGATTCGCTCATTCCGGCAAAACTCGTTCGTAAATCCCCCGTAACCTCACGTAAGGATTTCATATTTCCTTCACTATCCGTCAGGGATATTCCAAGTTTTTTCATTGCCGCTGCCTGTTTTGCTGTCGGCGCGGACATCCTGGCAAGTGCTGTTTTTAATGATGTTCCAGCCTGACTTCCTTTGATTCCGGCGTTTGCCATCAGGCCAAGCGCTATTGATGTATCTTCTGCCGTGTAACCAAGTGTTCCAGCAAGCGGCGCCACATATTTAAAGGATTCGCCCATCATTGCGACGTTTGTATTTGCGTTGGATGAAGCCGCCGCCAGCACGTCCGCAAATTTCCCGCTTTCTGAAGCTGACATTCCGAACGCCGTTAAAGCGTCCGTTACAATGTCGGACGTTGACGCCAGTTCTTCCCCGCTGGCCGCCGCCAGATTCATAATGCCTTCTATGCCATCAACCATATCCGCGGATTTCCACCCGGCCATTGCCATATATTCCATTGCCTGGCCCGCTTCGGTTGCTGAAAATTGCGTTGTGGCTCCCATTTCTTTAGCTTTCGCTTCCATTGCGGCGAATTCCTGTGCCGTGGCTCCTGATATTGCGGCAACAGTTGACATTTGGCTTTCAAACGCTTTCCCGACCTCGACGGAAGCCGCGGCAACTCCCGCAATAGCGGTTCCGGCCGCAACCATCCCCGCCATTGTCAGCTTCGCCGCGCCACCCGCAAACTTGCCCAGTGTGGCCATTTGTTTATTGACCGTTCCCATTGCACTTCCGAAGGAACTTGCAATTTTACCGGCGATTTCCACGGTTATTTCGTGCTGACTCTTTGCCAATTTCGACCACCTCCTGCGCGATTTCTAAAAAATCATAAATAGGTAAACCTGTGTAAAACTCTAAACTTGTGTTTGTTGAGATAGAAAGACGGACGGCGCTTTTTTGAATAGCCCGCCCGTCGTCATATCTTAATCTTCTTCGTAGAAAAAACGTGTAACCGCTGACTTGATTTTACGGACTTCCTTTCCCGGTAAATCCTCGAAAAATTCAGCCGGAAGGCCCGTTGCCGCCGAAGCCGCGATTTTCGCATATGTAGACGTCGTTTCCGGCATACTTGAAACAACGCCAGCCTTCCCGAACGCTTTTTCAATCGCCGTAAGCTGGCGCCCCTTTATATCCTCCAGGCCGGAAAGATCAATGCCGTTGAAAATCTCGCCTTCAAAATTGTACGGTTTTGAAAACGTGATTTTCAGGAAATTATCTTCATCCTCGACAAGCTCCGCCGGGATCAGCTTGTTAGCTTCCTCGTCGCTCACCTGTGCAACCGGTATTTCATCACCAGGCACAAAATCTTCTCTGTTTGTTTCTTTGTAGTTGTTATCCATTTTTTAACCCTCTCTTTCTTAAATCTGCGATCTAACTTTCTGAAGGCGATCGACGCCATACAGTTTCCAAACCATGTTGAATTTATCCAATTCAAGTACATTCTGGCCGCCTATGGTAATTTTCACATAGGTTAATTCCCGGACGATCTTTGGCTCACCTTTTCCGCCGCGCTTCAGCGTGCCTAATTCAAACGATTTCACCCGTCCTTTCGTTGTTACTACAATTCCCTGGAAATCGTTTGTCTGTGTTGCCGTGTTCAGTATTTGCATGGATCCGCGGTATGTTACAATCCCGGTCTGCGCCAGAAAATGGAAATATTCTTCGCCTATGTTCTGGAAAGAAGTTTCAGATTCCAGGGAACCGAAACATCCTTCCACGGCTTCTTCAATATCTCCGGCAATCCCGGCGCCTTCCAGCGTTTCCGTTAAATATTCAAAGTTTGGAAGCGTTGTTTCAGACGAAACCCCCACATACTTATGACCGGAAGCGTATGTGTTAAAATTGTTTAACAGAGTAGGAATCTTGTAACCGTTCATTATTCAGCACCCCCTTCTAATGCGGCCTGTGTGATTGTCGGATCGAATTCAAACACGTTTTCAATATCCTCTGCGGGCGCATATCCTCCAACCCGCGTATGGAATTTAATGTGTCCGTTCAGGATTTCCGCAATCGGATTTTCGTCATGATCGAAGATGATTTCTCCACCGGCAATATCTCCGGAACCCTGTAATCCGTTCAACTGCATGTTAAAGCCGGAAACAACCTCATCAATCAGACGATAGTTCGTCAGATCGTCCACATTCTGGAAAAATGTTAATTTGAAATTGTTTTCGATATAGTCAAACATGGTTACAATGTTGATCCACCTGTCGATCGGATCGCTGGATGACGGATAGATCGCCGTGTTGTTTCCCCAACACTTCCAGCCGTTGACATTGATCGCCGTGACGACGCCGCAAGCGTTCATATAATCGTTTGCTTCGTCCATATCCGGCAATACCTCCGTCCCATCCTCTGTATAAAGCCCGGTGATCTTAATGTCTTTATTCGACGGGGAAAGAGAAGGAACGCCGCCATTGTTACCGGCCATATGTTCCATATGTGCCGCAAGCTGCGCGGAATAATAATATTTATAGTCACCAACGCCCACAAGCGGCCAGGCGGGGATCATGTTCCGATCCGAATAGGCGTTTTTGTCTTTGTATTCCTTGACATTCTCCATAGAATCCGCTTTCCCGTCGGACGTGTCAAGATCAACAACTACTTTAGCCGTGAAAAGGCTTGAAATAAGCTGTGCCTTTGCTACAAGAGCAAGCGCAACGGCCGGAATATGCGACCATCCAGGCGCAAGAAGCAAGGACGGAACAACATTATATTTCGGATAAACGCGGCCGATCAGTTCCATTCCGGTTTTCTTTTTTGTGGTTACATCATAGGCCCCGATCACATCCTGATACGTCACAAGTGAAGGATCCAGCTGTGCATAGGTGACTTTTAATTCCGTCGCGTCTTTTGCCGCCCCGCTGCTTACAATGGCGATAGAAACGCTTCCATCCGTATTAAACGCGGCGATATAATCTTTTTCAGGTTCGTATTTCGTCGGTTCGTCCGCCGTGGATGTTACGGAAAGTTTATCCAGAAGGATCCCCTTGTCCGGAATCGCAATCTTTCCGGCTGTTACGGAATAGGTTTTCGACAATTCCGCTTTTACGTGTTTTTCCGGATCCAGAACGTTAATCATGACGACGGGCGCAACCCCGAAAACGTCAAATGTCGCATACATAGACTGACATAACGTGTAATTTTTGAAATCCTCACTGAATCCAAGCCCCGCGATCGCCGCCGTCTTGTTGTGGAATACAAAAGGTTTGTTTACGGTATCATAGGGATCTGCTGCCAGGTTTACCGGCGCCGTGCCGATCACACACTGTAAACACCCGTCGGACGTGATAGGTATTGATAACTGTGTGGCCCGTCTGCTTGTCCTGATACCATGTTTGTAGTTAGACATACTTTTTTACACTCCTTCCATAATTTTCTTGATTTCCGCTTCGGTCAGTTCTGAAATGCGGTCATACGCGACCGCAACGGCGGATCCTTCTTCGTTGGAACGCTTGATTGCGTCCGCCAGTTCCGAAACGGGAACAATTAAATTTTTGATAATCGGTTTTGCGTCCGCCAGCCTTTCCAACCTGGCCGGAAGCCCCCCGCTAAACGCGGCGCCGTGTTTTACAACGCCCCTGACAGAAGGGCCGATATACATTGTATTAGTCAAATTCGGTTTCCTCCAATTCTGGCGCTTCCACCGTCCAGACCGTAGATATTCCGCCCAGAAATTTGGGCCATGTATCTTCCCGCTGAAATACCTTTGTCACTGGAAAATTTATCCTGTATCTGTCGGCGATAAGCCTTTCTTTTAAAAATCGCATTGTCAGCCGGTTCATGACTTCCGCAACGTCGAAATGCCCCTGATTATTTGTGTTCCGGTCAATAATTCCAATCAGAAAATAAACCGCAACGGCGGAATCATCATTTTCACCGGTTATTTCCTCTTCATCCAGACATACCAAAACATACGGGAAGTGGCTGTCGTCGCTTTTTGGCGCTTTTTTTGGCGGCCCATCCTTTCCAGGATCCGGAACCGGACGCGCCGTTTTTGCCGGAAGGTTTTGTGGATATACATTGAAATGCAGATACACGCCCTCATTATTGACAGACGTATAATCTTTTAATTCATCCTTTACAACCTCAACCAGCTTTCTTTGTAAATGAACGTCGGTTTGCATGTTTAGCCCCTTTGCAAAATATTGTTTATTTCGGCGTCAATACGCTTTTCCAGCGTTTCCGTTGCTTCCTTTTGGATCCTCTCGATCACTTCATCATTTTTAATCATGGACGGAACCGCCGGGCCGTAAAGCTGTTTTAACGGAAGGCGACGCGCTGAAATCCTTGTCATTACGCCGGAATGTCCGGAACTAAAGCCAGCAATAAAAGCCTTCGGGCTGCCGGAAAGTGGTTTCATTCCGCCGCTTTTTTCTACTCCGGCCTTGTAAACAGAAGGCGAATACCCTCTTTTTGTCCGTTTTACCCCTCTTTTGGGGCTGACTTTAAATTTTGACAGCGCGATCGGCCCGCCTTTTGATGTTAATTGTGCGGATAGATTCGCGGTTGAAGCCTTTGTCAAGCGGATTGTTTTTAATACATCCCCTTGCGATATAAAGTATTTATTCGCAACTTCCCGTTTTGTTTCTGTCCTGGCTTTTTGCGCCGCCCTGTTTATGGCCCGGCATACAACCGTTGGCGCCTTGCTTTTCAGGTTTCCTAGCTTTTTTTCTATTTCTTCAACGCCAGTTACCTTAATTTCCTGATAGATCACCCCTCATTCCCCCTTAAAACCACGGTATATCCGCCAGTATCGGAAAGAACATTGTCAACCGGATAAGTAACGCCGTCAAAATCCATCACCTGTCCGATCACCGGCTCATAATCCAGATATTTTTTTTGCACGAAAATAATAATACTGTCCGTGAATATTCCATCTGAATTAACGGTTTTCCCCATGTTCAACTGTATAAGTGTTTCGTTATCTACAACAACGGGGATTTCATTTCCGTCTATTGTGTGTAATTCCGCGAATTCATCCAGGTTGAAAAATGTGCCGTCAAAATCCTTTTCCAGCTGTTCTTTGAATGATCTCATGTTCGGTTATTCCTCTTCAGTTCCGCCGTTTTCGCCGTTCTCCATCTGCTCTTCCTGGAAATTGACAACAATTTCCTGAAGTTCTTTCAGGCTCTTTTCGTCGCTGTTCTCTCCCAGGTCAAGCCCGATAGAATCCGCATAGGCGCGGATCTCTTTCTTTGATCTGATTTTGCGGATTTCCGTTTCATTTTTCAGTTTTCCGGGCTGCATTTCATTGAATCCGGGGAAATCGTCGCCGGTTCCGTCGTCGCCGTCTGTTTCTTCCTCGACCGGCTCCGTAACAACCGCTGCCGCGTCCACCAGGACAACGAATTTTTTCATTTTCAGGAACGCCAGATCGGAAGCCGAAATATTTTCCGGAAGGATAGATCCCGGCTTGTACGTCTTGCCATTCGTTACAACCTCAACTTTTGTTCTGTATTTCATTATGCGTTCGCTCCTTTCACATAGATAATTGTCCACGAATCCACGTCATACGGGCGCGGAAGCGGCCTGGATGTAAGGCGGATTTTTTTAACCTCGTCTTTTTCGTCGGCCCATACTTTAGGAACCAGTTTCCCTTCGTATGAACGGAATTTTTTATCTTCCATCTGTGTAACAAGGCCGTATTCAATGGCGCCTTCGCCGTCTGAATGTGCCAGAAGCACGGTTCCAGGCGGAACCATTGCTTCATCCTCGCCTTCGTCATTCAGGAACCATTCATCATATGTATAAATGTCAAGATCAAGTTCTGCGATCCGCCCGTAAAACGTCAGCGCCGGATCCACGATCCGCGGCTCAATCACAACATTTTTCATGTTCAGAACGTCCATTGCCTTAACGATCATAGGATTAGAAATGAAATCCTCTATTACATCCGACGAAAAGATCGCAATGTCCGGCGCTTTCCCCGTGTCTTTGATTGTCTTTTTCCGTCTGGCGCGAAGGATTTTCAGCGGATCCACCGTTGCAAGCGACCACTGTTCATCCGCTGCCAGGACAACAATGTTTGTAAATCCGAAATCAACCTGAATGTCGATCCCTTCTTCTTCGTCTACAACATCCAGTTTGCCCTCGTAAAGAACCTGGCGGCACATCCATTCTTTTCTTCTTGCAATGGATTCTTCCAGATCGGTCATATCTTTAGCAAGAAGTTCATCCTCCCTTTCCTCCGGCGTGCGCTGTGAATAGATATTTTCCCCGATCATTCTCTGTGAAATGTCGTCCACGGTCAGCGCTCTTTCAGGCGCCAGCTTTGGCGTTGAAAACTGATTCGTTTTGAATCCCTGGCGCGTGATAACCTTTCCGCCGATCCGCGGGCTTACAAACGGCGCCATAATGCGCTTCCCTTTTCTTACATCAAATTCAACTTTTTCCGTGACATGTGTGTTGTCCGTCGGAAAAAAAGTTTTCTGAAAAAAAGTTCTGACCGGCGGCGTCTGATCTATTGCGTCCATCATTTCTCTTGTTGTGTAATCAGGCATTTTTCGATCCCCCTTTTTAATAATTCTGAACGGAACGAAGGAAAATTGAAATTTTCTTCATTTCGTCCTCAAATGTTCCAACCTTTTCGCCGCTTGCTACTTTCACGGCCTCCCGGTTGAATTCTCCGGTCTGATATACCACGGCCGGGATGTTATCGGTTGCGTTTTTGTCGGTTCCTGTGTTTGTATCATCTGTCAGGATTCCGAATACAGATAAATTTACAGTTTCCGTTTTGGCGCTATCTCCCTGGCCGGTTGTCACCGTTACCGTTGTCCCTGCCAGATAACCGGCCCCGTCGGGCGATTTTGCAATCAGGGAACCACGTTTCAATACGCCATATCCGGGCTTCAGTCCGATTCCGGATTTCAGGATCGGGAAGTCAGGCGATACAATCAGGGAATCCGGCGTAAATTCTCCGATCTGCTCATACATTTTCATGCTTATTTCCCCCTTCTTTTATCTTTTCCCAGCTTTGCGGCAAACCCGCTTACATTCTGTGCGCGTTCCGCGTTTTTCTGGCTCTCCGGATCATATCCGGCATTTGGATCCGTGCCAATGTCACCGGCTCCGGAATTTGTCATATCGTCCACCATGCTATTTAAAAACTGCTGCCCGGCCTTGTTGTTTGCCTTTAACTGTGCCAGCGCAAGATCGGCGGCCGAAATCGGTTCGCTGTACTTTGCTTTTTGCAGCAAATCTTCCGGAATACCGGCTGCGATTTCGTCAATCGCTTTCAGCCTGGCCCGTTCCGCGTCAACGGCTTCCGTCGCAACTCTGGCGCATAACTCCGGATAAGCTGCTTTCAGTGTTTCAACGTCTGTAATAACCGGCGCTGTCGTGTTTGTTTCTTCACCCATACTATTATTTCCTTTCTGTGATTTTGTTTTTGTATTAAAAAAAGTCCCGGCGTCTTTCTGCGGCGTTTTAGAAAGATCCTGAACCTTTTTTCTCACTTTTTCCGGAACAAATGTATCAATATAGTTTTTAAAGCTATACGAAACACCATCCACCATAAATTTGTTAGAAAATGCGTTATCCTGAAAACCGGCGTCTATCAGTTCATCACAAAAACCGGCGTCTATGGCTTCCTGGCCCACGTACCAGGTTTCTTCATCCATGATCTGGCTGATTTCCTCTTCGGTTTTATCCAGCCTTTCCATGTAGGCCGTTACAATGCTTTTTTTTACCTGGTTTGTAACCTCTGCCATCTTGATTAAATCTTCTGCCTGGTACGATCCCCATAACGATACGGACGGATTATGTGCCATCAGAATAGCGTTTTTCGCTATTTTACGGCTGTCGCACGCCATTAAAACGATCGTCGCTGCGCTGGCGCATATTCCGATAATTGTTCCTGTGATTGTCGCCTTGTTCATCAGAAGCGCGGTATAGATTGCGTTTGCTGCGAAAACATCACCGCCCACGGAATGGATCATAACGTTTATTGTCTTTTTGTCCCCCAGGGCCTTTAATTCATCAATGAAATTCCGGTATGTCACGCAATCATCATTCCACCAGCTTTCTTCAGATTCGATTGTTCCGAAAAGCTGTAAATCCGCGGATTCCCCGTTGTCAATGAAATTCCAGAATTTACTTGCTTTCGCTTCCGGATTCCCCGCCGTCGTCGGCTGATTTCTCACCGTCGGCATTTTCCCCGCCGTCGGCTCCATCTTCACTTTTTTCATAGTCTTTATCTTCACCTTCCTTTTTGCTTTCCTGGCCGGTTCCTCCGCCAGATAACAGGCCAGCGGCTTTCATCAGCTTATTTTCCCGCGCAAGCTGTGCAATGTTGCTATCAAAATCGCCGCCGCTCATTTCGATTGTTTCTTTCTGCCTGGTTGATAGGCCGATTGCGATCCGCTTTTCGGCCGCGTCTACCTCTTTCCCAGGATCCAACATGCCCGGCGCTGGCCCGTTCCACTGTGCGCCGCAATATGCCATCCGTATAACCGGATCCAGAAAAAAGCCTGGCGCTTTCAGGCGCCCCGTTGCGATTGCTTCATTCAGGAAAATTTCATAAATCGGCTGGCATAAATCGGACGCCAGCCAGTCCCGCTTCATCCTGAACGCTTTCCATGCTTCCAAAAGCGCGGCCCGCGACGCGGAATAACTGGCGTTAAAACTTTTTATTAACAGTTCAACCGGGATTTCCAGCGCGGCGCCCACGTATTTAGCAAGGGACGTTACAAACGCGTCAAAATTCGTAGAAGGACGTTTTGCGTCTGCAATATCAATCTTTTCCCCAGGCGCCAGCATGTTCACCATTCCCGGCCCTAATTCATAGTTAGAATCATCATCCGAAACGCGTTCATCATCATCAACGACACCGGAAAAACCGAATTCCGCCGTACCTTTTTCAGACGTAACAAACACTGTAAAAAAACCGTTTATGACTGCTGCCATCATTTCCGCTTCACTGTATCTTGTAAGCTGCTTTAATGATTCAATGACCGGCGCCAAGTATGGAACGCCCCTGTATTGTTCCGGCCGTTCCGTTTCGTAGATCATTAGTACATTCGGGATCCCTGTTTTTTCCCCGAACGCCTGAACCCTTTTCCATTCTTTCCGCGCATAAAGGTTGCTGTTTGGATATGTGTTGCATATGTGGTAAGCGATTACCCGGTTATTTTTATCAACCTCAACGCCATTAAAGATCCGGTTGCCGTTGTCCCGGTTCGTTGCATACAAATATACATTGTTTCCGGTACTGTTCGGCGTGGAAACTCTGTCCGATTCAATCAAATGCACCCGCAAGCCATACGGGAAATTTCTTGTCGGCTTTTCATATTCCACCAGAATACAGGCGTCGCCATTCATCAGCCAGGCAATACAGGCCGTTTGCTGGATTTCGTAGAAATTATTAACCCGCGTGGAATCGCAAAATTTTGATTTCGCCCACAATTCAAATTCCCGTTCCGCGTTGCGCTGCCACTCAACGGCCGCTTCAGGCGTCATTCCTAAAAAATCCGCGTCGATTGTGCTTTTCAGTTTCAAGCCCACCCCGACGACGTTTGTTCTGTTTGTTTTTATGGCCGATACCGCCAGCGGCGCGGACATATACAGGCTTCGCGATCGTTGCCGCAATAAAGGAATGTTTTTGTCTATATCCTCCTGTGGCGTCTTGCTGCTTGCCAACCATCCGCGGAAAGAATTTTTACTCCGGGAAGCCCCTGATTCATCATAGCCGCTATTCCTGATAGACTTTATAGCGCCCAGCTTCCAGCGGGCCGATTCCCGTTTTAATGCGGCCTGTGGGCTGACCGCTTCAACAATTTTGTCAAATATATTCATCATTCACCACCCCTCTATATGTCCCGCGGGATAAAGCGGCCAGCCTTATTTTTCCCGTCGTTCGCTTCCAGCGTTTCAATCTGTTTTTCCATATCCTTTATTGCAGCCCGAATCGTTGATAAATCCGCCCGTTTCAGTGATTTTGTGCCGATCGTGTATTCCTGGTTTAAAAGAACCGCTTCTTCGGCTTCATAGTACATTTCCAGGCGTTTTTTATAGCGTTCCAGACGCTTTTTCTGTAATTCTGTCAGCATGATTCCGCCTTTCTATAACTGTACTCCGCGGCTCACGTTTCCAGTTCTTTTCTTTTTATTTTTGTTTGTCCCTTTCGGCGCCCGTTTCATGTAGTTTATTCCGGCTTTTACCTTGCTTTCCAACACGTCAAAATTCGGCCGTAAAATCTCCACCGCCGCAGTATTGTATACCCTTAGATCCAGCGGTTCATTTCTGGTTCCAGGTTTCTTTTTCCATTTGACAACCGCGCGGCCGTCCTTCATTTCCGTTACGCGCTGTTCGCTGTTCAGACCTTTTATGTATGCTTCATCATATCCCAATTCTTTATTGATCGGAAAATGGCAATAGCCGGGGCCTTCATCAACGGTATTCAGCCGCGTTACTATGATTTCCTTTCCGCTGTCAACGCCCAGGATGTAAACCTTTACGCCGTATTCATTGTTGGTTGATAGCTTATGGATCAGCGGTATTCCTTGCGATTCTTTCCCGAAGCCCTTAATCCCGTAAATGCGTTTTCCTCTTTTCTCCATCCTGGAAAGAAATTTATAACATTGTGTGGTATAATGGCCGCCGGTATCAATGCAAGTAAGCGCTATTAAAAGGGATGAACCGGACGCGAAATATAATTCCTGATCCAGATACGCGGCCAATTTATCCCAGGTTTCTTCTTTTTCCAGATCTCCATATAATTTTTCAAAACGGATTCCCCAACTTTCGCACCCGCGGCCCCATCCGACGATCTCAACCTCAAAACGATCGTCCTGTACGTCAACTGCTGCCGTCAGCAAAAGAACGCCGTCCGGAATTTCTGCCGTGTACCTTTCCCGCCTGGAAAGAAGGGAATCATCATCCGCGCTTTTTCCGCGTTCCTCCCACGGTTCCCCCAGGACGGTATTTATAAAGGTTTTCAGTTTGTTTATATCGCCGTAATTCTTATATTCAAAATTTGCTTCTTTCCATTCCGAAATGATTTTTTCCCACCGCACCCACGGCGAAGCCAGTTCGTTTATATGAAACGACCTCTTTCTAAACCTTTCCGGATGTTCAGCAATATATTTTGCTTCGCTTTGTTTCCAATCAAATTCCGGGATATGCTCTTTACAGAATTTACATTCCATAGTTACATCAGAAAAGCGGATCCGCGTCCATTCGTAGGGCTGAAATTTCCCGCAGCACGGACATTTTACGTTCCATTCTTCCATTGTCCCGGACAAATATTCCTTGTAAATCTGGCTTGTTGCCATATTAACCGGCGTCGAAACTTTGATTTTCTTTTTGTTCCAAAAGGCCGTTGTTCGCTTTTCCGCTAATTTAATCGGATTTCCTTCTGTCCCGGCGCTGGCCGGATAACGGTCAACCTCATCCATCAGGACGATCCGCACCGGCCGGGAAGCCAGGCTGGACGGGGAATTTGCCCCGGCTATTGTGACATGCCCGCCAGGGAATGTCTTATGTAAAATCGTATTCCCGGAAGATCTTGATTTCACGTCCCGGACTTTCCCGGTCAAAACAGGCGTGTCCCGGATCATTGTTGCAAGCCTGTCTTTTGAAAAATCCTGCGCCATAGGCGTAACTGTCGGCTGAACAACAAGGATCGGCGCCGGATCATAGTCAATATAGAATCCGATTATATTTAAAATGATTTCTGTCTTTCCTACCTGTGCGGAACTCATAATAACAATATCCTCAACCATAGGATCATTGACAGAATCCATTATATCCCGCTGATATGGCGCCCTGTCTGTGTTCCATTGTCCAGGCTCCGCGGCGCTTTCAGACGATAGTTTCCGGTAACGATCGGCCCATTCGCTGACCGTCAGAACCGGCGGCGGCGAAACGGCCCGCGCCATATGCCGGAATAGCTTCAGCGTTTTATATTCTATCGTCTGATCCTTTTTCCGCGTCTTTATAATGGCCGTGTCTGGCGCTACAACCGGCGATTCCTGAACTTTAACCTTCCTCGCCATCATAATCACCTTCCACATATTCATCCGAATAGAAATCTTTCGGATTGTAGTCTTTCAATTCGTTCAGGGCTTCCATAACCTCACTTGTCAGGCGTTCTTTGATAAATGCTGCGTCGCGGTTTTCCAGAATCGGCGCCGCCTTTGTAGGGATCGCCAGCACTCTTGTTTTAAAAGCAACCAGCATATCCATCATAACACTTTCAACGTCGGCGGCCTTGTGCAGCTCCCCCTTCATGGTTTGAAGTTTCAATTCTGAAATATGGCGCTTTACGCGCTCATGCAGCGCTTTTTCTTCCTCAATGTTTATTTCCCCGTCCGGATCATCCGTCGTCAGGCCGTCCGCCTGAAGCCGTAATGCCAGGACGTAATTTTTCAGGGATTCCACCAGCCTATAACGCCCCTTTGACGCCCGTACTATGATCCCTTCCTCTGCTTTCAGCCTGATACTTCTTTCTGTCAGCCCGAATATATTAGCCAGGACGCCGACGGAAACGGTCAGATTGTCTATATCCGTAACCTTTGCGGATTCCGTGTCACCCTTTGCCATGCGGCATACCCCCTTTCTGGCCCAAAAATCGGAAACGGCAACCATAAAAATTTTTAACATTTAGCTACCGAGATTTTGGGCTTCAGCGACCCGCAACAATTTTTTTCGTTTGAAAGAACCTATTTTCGATTCAGACAAATTTTTTCCGGGCCGGTTGCCTGTTTTCCTGTCTGGCAAGGCTTAAAGCCTTTGTTGACCTCTTTGTTATGTGCTGGCTGTATATTGCTGGCGCCCCGCTCACTTTACTTGACATATCTTCATATTTTGTCAAGCCACCCGCGCGAATATTCTTTCAATTAAATGCAAATGAAAAGTGATACCCTCACTTGTCATTAACTCATTGTGTCAAGTGCCGGGCGCAATGAATGTATTGCTTCCCATTCTGCCAGCGTTACCCACGCATAATAAAAGGCTATCTGTGGCCCCTCTTGTGATAGGATAGCCCCTTGATAGCCTTGTCTTTATTGTCCTGATTGATACCGATATACCGTAGTGTTATTGATATGTCGGCGTGGTTGAATATCTCCATCAGTGTAACGGCGTCATGTGTTTGTTGGTACATGTGATAACCAAACGTTTTCCGCAGCGTGTGTGTTCCTATGGCGCTAATGCCAAAAGCCTTCCCCGCGTCGGTCAGTATATTATACGCTTGCTGGCGGCTTATAGGTTTGTTGGGAAAATTCGGCGACTTGAAAATATATTCATAGTCTTTTTTCCCCTTGATGTATTCAGAAATGACGGGCTTTAATTCCGCGTTAATAGGGAAGCGCTTTTCTTTCCCTGTCTTGTTTTCGCGTATATAAACCGCGTCTTTTTCTTTTACGTCCCGGATTCGGAATTTTAAAATATCTGAAATTCTCAGGCCCGTATAAATTCCGAACATGAATAAAACATAGTCCCTTTCATTTTTGGCCCTTAAATAATCCGCCACATCCAAAACAAGATCCATATCGCGGATCGGTTCAACCGTATTCACGGAAAACACCCCCTTTTTTTACGCAAAAAGCGGCTCCGTATTTTTGCATTTAATCATTTTCTTTCCCCCTGGTTTTCTTCCTGATCCTCTAACAGATTTCCCATCAATTCAGGAAAACGGCTTGTGATTTTTTCAAGAAAAATTTCAGCCAGAATCACAAGCGGGATTCCAGGCCACAAAACCGCGGAAATGCAAGCGATAAAAAGACCGATTTAAAAAATGACTGCCATCCCCACCGGGCCGCCCGTGTCGTCATACAAATATTCATCCGGATAAAGTTCACGTTCCCTTCGTTCTTTCCGGATGATCCAAAATACAAATAAAGAAACGGCCGAAAATGCGATCGCGGCTCCGGTTGCATATATCAAAACCAGCATACGCCAATTTTTAAAAATAAACTCCGTGATTTTCCCGATCATAACCGCGGCCCCCTTTCTGGCATAGAAAAAGCGCCCCCACATCCGGCGGCGCCTGTATCGGCTTTTTGATACACTTTTGACTATACCCATTATAACACACTTGACACGACAAAAACACGACATAAAACACGACATAAAACACGACATTTGTAAACACGGGAAACCCGCATAAAATCAGGCAAAAACGGAATTTTGTTCACAAAAAGTTCACAAAAATTTCACATTAAAAAAATTGCTAAAATCAGATCAACCCCTGATCCCTCATTCCGGCTTCTATCCGCTGGAAATGCCGGACGGAAAAACCGATTTCATCCGCCGCAGCTTCCTGTGTCAGCTTTCGGATCACGCGCCAATAATATACTTGCGCTTCGGCCCCCGTCAAACTTTGATATATTTTTTCTATCCGTTTTTTGCTTTTCCGAAGTTCAGACCGTTCTTTTTTCAGCTTTCCGATCCGTTCCTGATCCAGCTGGATCATGTGAAGGACTTCATCAAATGACAAATGGACGCCTTTTGTGGATTCCCTTGAATAGTCTATGCCGGAAATACCGGCCGGGCCATTCAATCCGGCCATTTTCATAGCTTTTTCGATTGATCTTTGATGATTTTTTATCTGTTCGCCGATCAACATTATTTTCAGGTCAATTTCGTCAAAAAGATTCCTTTCCGTCTTTTTTATAGGTTTTGCCATGTTTCCAGCTTCCCCTTGCAATCATACCGCGATTGTGATATGATTATTAAAGGTTGAAAGTTCGGGCCGCTGGAAATGCGGTTCGTTCTTTTTATTTTATCATGAAACTTTTGTCAAATCAACCGGGCTTCAGAAACAATCTTTATAGTATTTCAGGAAATCCGCGGCGCTTTCCCGTATTTCCTGAAATATGCCTTCCAGCATGTGGCCCCAACGTGTATCATTTTCATTTTCCGGCGATTCATCCCGCATTAACTCCACAAGCGTTTCAGCAAATTCTTTGTTTTTCCCACGTATCACGCGACAAAATTCATGTTCGCCGTCGTCTGCCACATTATCCGGCGAATTCCGGAACAACCAGGCCAGATCCGACAATTTGATTTCCATTTTCAATTTATCATTTGTGATTTTGAATTTCATTAACTGATCGTTATACTCTTTCATGAATTATTTTCCCCCATTTCTTCCATTTCGTTTATTTTATCGAATAGATCCATTTCAGGATATTTCTTTTTCGGATATTGTTGATATACCGCTTCGCACCGACGGCCATTCACATAATCCATAAAATATTTTACTGCCAGTCTGTACGGAATATCTTTATGTTTCCCGGTCAGCGTCAGTTTACTTTTATCATCATACACAATTTTTATTTTCCACATTTAGATTATTCCCCCTGTGTTCCAACTTTTCCGGAAATTCCTGTATAAGTGGAACCGGATAAATCCCCGCAAGGCTTGATTTCATGAATAGCGGTATATCATATTTTGCACACTGAAAACGGATTTTTTCAATCCATTCCGGCGCCGGAATAACTTTCCCGGCCCGGCGTCCCGTTTCCGCTCCAACAATGATCCATTCCGGTTTCTGTGCTTCTGGCTCCATTTCTCCCAGATCGGCAAGAATCGGCTCGACTGATAAAAACCAGTGATAATCTTTTGAAAACCATGTGTAAATATCTTTCGGGCCGGTTACGCTGGATCCATACCAGAAATTATCATCCGAAGGCAGCAATCCTTTTTCTGCCAGCTGTATATATCTTTCCGGATTTTTCGTCAGGAACAAATAATTGTGTTGTGGCGTCGCCAGACATTCATTGAATATTTCTTCGATCCAGCCATCAGGAATCCACGCGCCGAAAAGATCCGCCATAGAACATACAAAAATATTTCTGCCTTTGCTTTCCCGGTATTCTCTTAATTTGTATCTGTGAAACGTTGGTTTAAACCCATACGGATAAGCTGCTTTTTTTCCGTCAATAACTACTGGATCATTTAAAACCGCCCTTGCGCCGTATTTCAGCGCCCCGCCACCCGAAAAGCGCCTTGCTATGTTCCTGGCGTAGCAATACGCGCAGTCATGATTGCAGCCAGTTACCGGATTCCAGGTACTTTCCGCCCAATCAATTTTAGTTTTTTTCATTTTCTGTTTTCCTCTCTTTGTCTAATTCGGCGCCCAACTCCGCAATATGCCTATTCCCATGAAAAGACATAGTTTCAACTTGCTTTTTCATGATTGCGCCGTATTTCTGATAATTCTTTTTGGTAGTAAGAAAGTAACGCCTGTGTGTGTCTATATGGCGTAACCTAATTAGTTTTTTTAACAGATTATCCGTAACGCCGGAATCAATAACCGATATTTCGATTTTTGCGGCTGGCCTGTTGAATTCCCGGCATATTACAACATATTCCGGATCATTTCTCTTTTTTCCCATTTTCAGCGCTTTTCCTTTCGTGGTATATTACAACCATAGACGGAAACGGCGCCCCGGATTTACTGTCCCCGAATTTCAGGCGCCCGCGAACGAAACGCACTTCCGCGCGGTTGTATATAAAATCATGGAACCATTTTGTATCTGTCCTGGCCGGAAGTAACATCACAACAAGATTTCCGTGTTCCGCATTTGTCCGGAACGCTTTTTCAACCCATTTTCCAATTTCCCGGCCATATGGCGGATTGCAAAATACCCTATAACCCCCCATGATTGCAAAAGGCCGTTTTCTTTCACCGTAAAATATGTATCGCATTTATGATTGTTTTCATCTGCTGCAGGATCCAGGTTGAAATGAAATTCCGCGTCAAGTTCTCTGAAAAAATCTATCGGCGTGGCCCATTGATCGGATTTACTGGAAAACATTACATCAGTATTCATTTTCACGCCCCCTTTCATCCGCGTTTTGGATCGTAATCCTCGAAACGCTTTATTGTTTTAAATATTTTCCGGTTATTTACCCACCTTTGCAGAAGCCTAACCGGATCACTTCCGTTCGTATGCTCTTTATCGTATATCATTACATACGGATCATAATTCATTTCCCGAAGTGTATAGATTCTTTCTAAATCCTGTTCGATTGTTGTATCAAAATTAGTCAGGACATAAACGCTTGTTTTTCTGGCTCCCCATCCGGTTATTTCTTTAAATGCTTTAAACTTCGGTATTATGATTTCTTTATCCTCATACCGATCCCAGGCAAAATGTACGCTGTCAACGCGAAGTTTCCCTATCATTTCCGCTTTTTCATCTGTCATGATACGAATATCGACGCCCTGATTTATATTGATCTTTGCTTTACTATCTATTAGCTGCTGCAATAATTCTTTCCAGTCTTTACATGCTATAATGTTGGGATCGCATAAAACAATATTTTTCTGTCCTTTCCAGAATTCCGATAAATCAGCAACTTTCCGCGAACATTTCCCTTCCTTTGCCGCAACGTGGCAAAAATCGCACCCGCGCGGACATCCGCGCGTAAGAAATCCATATGCTGTATCTGTGATTCCGTATAGTTCATAGTCCGGATATGTATGTTCAATTTCATAGGGAAGCTGCGTGTCATGATCCTTTTCATAGATTTCTTTCCCGTCAATCAATTTGATACAATATCCGCTTCCACCCTTTACGATCTCTTTTGCGTTTACAAAATCCCAATAATCCGGCGTAAAGCTGAATACTTTTGACATATACACTTTGTCCATAGGCGGCCGCGGGAATCCATGCGCGATAGGAATATACCACGCCACATTATCCCCCTGTTTTTTATGCCATGCGGATAATTTCATCAATGGCAAATTTGGGTAATTATGGCCGTCAACATTAATTAACCCGATTTCCATTATTCATCACCAGAACGATCAAACACGGTTACGGACGTTTGACCGTTTTCTTTTACAACTTCGGTTCCTGTGGTTATTTCAAGTTCGATCGGCTCGTTTGTGGTAGTGTCAAACAATACCAGATTCCGCCCCGGCTCAACCGCAACCGTGATTCCGGTCTTTTTCAATGCGTCCTGCATAAGACGCATGAATTCATCTATTCTTTGATTCTGATTCATAACGCGGATTCCCCCTTTCTAAAAATTAAAAATATATTACGCATAAATTCAACTACCCACCCATGAAATCAAATATTGACAACTGCGCCATTTCATCACGAAGGCGCTTGTCTGCCAACGTGTAATAGGTTTTATCCAATTCAAAACCTAAAAATTTATGCTGTGTCTTGTGCGCTGCTATCAGGCAGCTTCCGGATCCGGCGTGTGTGTCAATGATTTTATCCCCAGGCGCCGCGAATTTATTTATAATCCATTGATATAATGCAACCGGCTTTTGATTCGGATGTATTCGTATTTCTTTATTTTTCATATCGCCTTGTAACATCCCGGCCCAACGGAAACGGAAAATCCGGACGGCACTTTTAAAGCTAGTCCAGGCTAATTCACAATCGGCGAAATCATTATTTCCGTTTTCCTTGTCCCATACAATCCAACAACTGGAATCATACGGAATTTTACTGATAAAGTGATTCGCGCCGAAAATAATCTGATTTTTTGAAATCCTGAATAGTTCCCGGAAATATTCTTCAGGCGGCGAAGCGTTATCGTTCCCGGCATAGCTTTTATAATCTTTTGATTCTGCCAGCTTGCTTCTTGTGTGGTTCTTTGTTCCGTTTTCGCCTATCCCATACGGCGGATCAATAATAGCCAGTTCAAAGAATTTATCCGGGATTCGTTTTATTGCCTTTTCGCTATCCAGATTATAAAGCCGGTTCAATTCAAAAGGGATTTCTTGTAACTCCATACGCCGTCCCCCTTATTTATAAATTATCTTTGTTTTTTTATCCTGAAATGCGATCCGGCCCTCTATGTCATATCCATAGGCAGCGGAAATTTTTTTAATAATTTCAATCAGTTCAGATATTTCATGCGGCGTATGATCCGCGGCTCTGATCGCACGTTCCGCCACTTTATCGCGATAACCTGAACCGTTATATTTCAGACTATTTTCCATTTCGCACCCCCTACCGGAACGGCAATTCTTGATCTATGCCATCCGGAATATCCATAAATCCATAGCCCGGCGGCGCCGGTTCTGGCGGCTCTTGACTTTGGTTTCCCTGGCGTTCCTTTTCTTCCGCTTTTGTTTCAGCGAATTGCAATTCCTCAACAAGTACAGTTTTTGTATAAACTTTCTTTCCGTCTTTCGTGTAATGTCCTGACTGAAGCGGCCCGATCACTTCAACCTTTTTATCTTTATAGAGATAATCACGGGCCAGCCGCGCAATGTTCCCAAAACAAATACAGTCTATGAAATCCACCGGCTGATCGCCCTCCCGGATTTTTCGGTTTCGCTTACACATAACCGTAAAAGTGACAAACGAAACTTTATCGCCATTGTACCGGATCACCGGATTTTCCGTCAGGCGCCCGCTTCCTATCCATTTATTCACGCCGTTTTCTCCCCTTTCCTTTTCTCCGCATAGGAAACCCGTGCATTTTCAGCCAGTTATTTGTTGCCCTTTCCGGATATTTATAACAATCATTCAACGCATTTCCTAAACTGACAAACGCTTTAGCAGCGGCCGCGGCTGAATGCCCGGCCCGCTCTCCGGCGTCTTTTAATGCGTAAATCGCGGCAACGGTTTCTTTGCCGCCTATGCCAGCCGCCGCAACGCTTTGTAACAACTCCGCTTCGGCTGATTTTAATTCGATTAGATCCTCTATGTATTTCCCAGGCGAACACATTAAACCGGCGGCGCGTTCTGAAATCAATTCAAAAATATCATCAGGAATATAAAATATAACCGTTCCGCAATTCCTGGAAAGTGCTATAACATATGTTTGGCCGTTTTCAATGCCGGTTTCATAGGCAAATAACAGACCGGATTCTTTTACTGTGTACTTCCTTTTCCCGAAATTGAATTCTATTGTTTCCATGCAGCGCCATATTTCCGCTTCGGCAATCTGTTTATCCGCTGTTTCGCTCTTTAGACTTAAAGACGAAAATCTTTTTTCCGTTGCTGTACTTTGCAAGTTTTTTTCTTTTTCTTTCGGCGGCTTCCGCAGTATCGCGGATAATCGCCCTTTCATCCCCTTCAACCAGGACAAAATATTTTTCCTTACAGTTATCAAAATTCATCCACTCACCTTCCGTTTTTGTTAGTTTTCCAGCCTGGCGGCGTCGCCCGCGTTTTGGAACGTCTTTCCGTCAACATATCCCGTTCGCTGTAATAATGCCGCTTCGCGGTTCCGCATAATGTTTTTAGGACTTGACTGTATTTCAAGCCCAGGAAGAGATCTTACAAAATCATCAACCGCCTTCGGCGTAACAAGTGCCAGCGCGAAGGACTGACTTTGTTTCTTTTGTTCGTCGAAATTCTTTTCCAGGCCGTGACAGAATCCGATCACGTAATTCATTTTTTCACTTTCCTTGAATTCCCTTTTTGCTTCCGCGTATATGGCCCGCAACGTTATAAACTTTTTCCGGATAACCTTAATCGCATAGTTAAAAATGTTTATGCAAATTTCGGCGTCCTCTTCATAACCATAAAACCGGATCCGAAAAGTTTTTGATGAACTATTCCGGCAAATGGAAATACTGCGACACCTGAAATTATCAGCAATCACCGCGCTAACCATGTGGATCCATTCTTCCCGGTACGGGCTGGATGTAAAACCGATAACCGGCCGTTCTGTTTCCTGTGCTTCATTTAACTGTTCGCGCTTGATTTCATATTTTGCCATAAGTTCCTGTGCTTTCATCATTGCGGCCCTGGCTTCGTTTTCATTGCTGGATCCGGAAAGAGAAATCAGCTTTTCAATTTTGTCAATTATTTTGTTGTTATCATCCATCTATTTTCCCCTTTATGAATACGTGTTTACATGCTTTGTCGTCGATATAAAGATCCGCGGTTACTTTCCGGCTGTCCTCTCCGAATTGCTCCAGGATTTCCGGAATATTTTCATTCACGGAATCAAATTCCAGGCCGTTATATCGGCAAAATTCAACCGCCGTTTCCAGGGCTTTTCCTGTGCGGTTCGTCCACAAAATCACTTTCCCGCCAATTTCCCGGAACATTATCAGCCATTCAATCATTTTTGTGTTTGGCTCCCCTGTATCCGGCCAGTGTCCGTTAGGCGTTAAAACTCCATCAAAATCTACTGCAATAGTCATATTCCAAGTAAACGATCCATCAGATCGTTGTTCTCCTTTCTTGATAATGCTGCCCGCACGGATTCCGCCGGAAATTCAATAGGCAGCGCCATTTTGTCTATCCGGCTGACAATCCGATCGTCAAGCTGTAATTCCTCGATTCGGTAATTGCTCGTAAAAATCGTTATACGCTTTTCGATCATTCGGCCATTCAGGATATTATAAAATCTTTCGTTTATCCAGTCTTTGGGCTGTTCAACCCCTATATCATCCACGATCAGCACCGGAACCGAAACAATGTCGCGGATCAGGCTTTCTTCCGTCCTGGCCTGGTTGATTTCATCACGCCCCCGCGCACGCTCTCCCCAGGTATTTTTTATCTGATCCAGAATTTGTATTGTAGTTGAAAATTTCGCCGGAATCCCTTTCAGGGAAATTAAATCATTTGCGATTGACACCGCAAGCCGCGTTTTCCCGCTGCCCTTTACGCCAGAATGGAAATATAGCCCTTTCGCGTTTGTTTCCTGGATTTCGTCGAATAATTCCACGTACCGCTTCGCGATCGTCTTTGCCATTTCTGCCAGTTCCCGGCCCGTGCCTGTGGAATAACAATCCGTCCGGAAATTATCAACCGTCTGGCCCTCAAATTCTTTAGGGATTGACGCAAACGCCAGCTTGCTTTTTATCCGCTCCCGCTGAATTTTTCCACATTCACACTCGCGCATGAATGTATATCCGTCTTTTTCAACCGTGTAATATCCGCTATCGCGGCATTTCTGGCATTTATAGGCTGGCGCCGGTTCCGCCATTCCTCCGGAATCTTTCAAGCGCTGCGCGTGTTGTGCTTTCAATCTCTCTATCGCCTGATACGCTATCCCTTCCAGCGTTTCCGGCGTCCGTTCCGCCGCCCCTGTCATAGTTTCCGCCCCCTTTGTTGATATAATTTCCCTCGACGATCTTTAAAGCGTTTGTCTTGTTGATGATCCAGTCAAAAGAACAACCGTTCCATTTTTGATTGCGGCCAGAAAGAAAATCGCTATCCTGTGCCATTTCAAAAAGCCTGTGAAGCCTGTCGTAAATCGTTACATCCGGCCATATTTTCAGCTTTTCAAACTCGTTTAGCAGCGTCCGGATTTTCTTTTTCCGTGCTTCAGACATTGCGCGGATCGTCGGAAGATCTATACATGTATCATGAAAATCTGTCATGATATGCTGATAGTCAATCCGTAACCGCCCAGGATCCGGCCCGGCGTCCCCGTCGGCGGATGTTCCGCCGACAATATCTATATTCTCGTTAGAGGATATAGATATATTATTATTCTCTTTCTCTTCTTCTTCTTTCTCTCTCTGTTTCGTGACTTCACGTGAAATGTCACGTGACAACCCCGTGACTTCTGTATTTTTGGCCGGGCCGTTATCGGGAAGGGACGGAACCACGGAACCCGATTCTTCAAGTAGCATCGCCTTTTTGCGTTCCCGTTCCCTCTGTTTCCGGATCCGGTTTTGTTCCCTGATTCTGTCCAGGCCCTCTATGTTTTGGTGTTTGTCAAAATTCGTGATATAGATTCCCTTTTCTGTGTTTTCGATCATCCGGAATTTTTCAAACGTTGCAAGCGCCAGTTTTACGGTTGAAAGAGGTTTCCCGAATATCACGGACAACATTTCGTCCGTGTACGGGAATTCATCTTCAACCAATACAAGCCCATTAGAATTACATTTCCCGGCCAGGGCGATAATCCGGATCCATATGACAAGAATAGCGTCGCCTTCCGGCATGGATTGAATGATCTTGATTTTTTCGTCGTCGAACATATCAATCCGAAGTTTGATCCAGCGTATTTCAGCCATTTTACATCACCCCAAACTACAAATATTTGCTCATAATATCCCGCTTTGACTGCGGTTTTTTCTCTGCCGCTTTTTTCTTTGGCGGCTCCATATCGTCAAGAAAATTGACGCCTTTTTTCAGCCCGGTTTCCCGCGTGGCTGCCAGATTCTTTTTTATCAGGTCTTTGTTTTCGTCAACCTTTTCATAAACGGATTCCAGGCGGGAAAGAGGATATGTCAGGCCAGAAATGCAGCATATTGTTTCTGTTTCATTGAACGTCTGGAATGTGTCGATCGGCGTCCCGAACGCCTTTTCAAGATCCGCCATGCGGACATTTCCAGCCAGTGACGCCGTAATATACTTAACGGCCCTGTCAGGCTCCATAGGCGCGGAAGCGCTGTCCTTTATAGCCTGGATAACGTCGGCGCTGTCCTGGCCCTTGCAGCGGGCGATCAGGGCCATTCCGTGGGATTTCAGCGTTTCCATGATTTCCGCTTTGTCAATGTTCCCTTTTACGCTTTTATGTTTTTCAGGAATTTCCAGGAACGCGGCCAGGGAATCAACAAATATTTTGTTCAGTTCCAGCTTTTCACCGGTTCCGTTATCAACAATAAAGCAAGCCCCTGAAGCCTGAATTTCTGTCAGTTCAGAAAAACATTCATAAGAATTTATATGTGATTTCACGCTTTCATCAGGCGCCGGGATAATGGTAATGGCTCCAACGTTTTTCCCTTCGTCGATCAAAAGGTCAACCAGCATAGGCCCGGCGCCTGATCCAGTTCCGCCGCCACTCGCAAAAATCACAAAAAGCATATCGGATTTTACTTTTGATTCGATTTCACCGGCGATATTGTCAAAATCGTCGATCACAAGCTGCTTCGCCTTGTGTCTGTCTTTGTTGCAGCCCTCACCGCGGGGGATATGATACTTGAATTTCGCATTTTCCAGCGTGTCAAGATCTTCCTGTGAAGTGTTAATATAAATCACGGGATAGCCCTTTTCTTCCAGCAAGCGGCCAACATTCCCGGCGGCCTGGCCGACGGCTACAAATGATACTTTTTTATTCATGATTTACCCCTTTCTTTTTCCAGGCATTTGCACCCTTCCGGCGTGATAAAAAAAGTGTCGGCGCGGCCTTCTTTCAGGCCCCGGCCGATATAGCCGGAATTTTCAAAATCTTTTATTTTTTTAAAAATTGTGTTTTCTTTCAAACCAAATTCTTCCGCCGTCGCAATTTCCCGGACGGTCATTGACGATAACCGGCTTGTCGCGTCGGACTTTCGCAAGATTGAAAGAATAATAAAACCTAATCTATTCAATTTTTCACCATCCTTCCCGCTTGCGAACTCTGATTTATTCGGATAAACTCTGATTTACTCTGATTTATTCGGATAAACTCTGATAAACTCTGATTTACTCTGATTTTGGCTTTATCGGTTCGCCGCGTTCAGCAATAATTTGTTCATATGGCACTGTGCCTAGTTCCCGCTTTAGATCCTGATTCCCACATTGCGGACAATCTACCGTACACAAACACGACCAGAACGCATGTCCGCACTTTTTACAATGATTCATCCAAAACGGATCGGAAATCCTGGTTATTCCGTCCCCGTCAGGATATAAAATCTGTCTTGACATTTCACCCGCCAGCACTTACAATTATTAAAGGCTGGCGGATTCCGTCAGTTTGGGATCAGGCGTAACGGGAAGGCTCCAATCTTGACCGTTACGCCGTTCTTTTTTTATGTACTGTCTATAACCGGCGGTTCCGTCATAATGCCGATTGTCAGGCCGTCCAGGGCCTTGTATAAGGCTTCGTCAAGTTCCTTTTGTGACCGTATTCCCAGCCCTTTTAAAATTTCTTTCAGCTTTTCAGCTTTCGGATCCTGGCGCTTGATTGTTTTTTTCTCTGCCATATTCAGCCCCCTTTAGTAATACTCTAATTCTTTGGAAACGTGGAACCAGATATTTTCCCCATTCATGCGCCAGTCAACGCGAAGGAATTCTTTTTCGGTCGTCGCGCTCTTGTCAATATCCGCTTCCGTTCTATCATCATCCAAAAATTTCTTGAATTTCTTTGTCCGCCCGTTCGCCTTCAGGATGATATATTCACGGCCGATTTCCCACCGGACATTTTTCTTTTCGTATTCGTCCCATTCCGGCGCCGTGCAATAGCTGTATTCCCGGACGAAATGAACGGATTTCGGCCACATGGTTATCTTTGTATTCATTCCCACGCTATTCATATGTTGTAATACATAGGCTTCAAAAATACGCTTGTTTTCCTCTGTCAAATCCTCATAACCTGTCGTTTCGGTTACGTCGAAATTATGAATATTTTTTACATCCTCGATCGTGCGAAGCATGTAATCATGAATTCCGTAATGCTGATATAATGTCGTTACCTCTTTGTATGAAGTGCGGTTCGTTGGTTTTCTTCTCATAGTTCCACCTTTCCGGCCCTCTGTGGGCCTATTAGCCGCGCTATCGCGCGGGAAAACAGATTGCAGTTATCGGATTACAGGATTCCCCAATAAAGCGGAAAACAAGCCAATGCTCGCGCTCGCGTTCGTCCGGGGATTGAGGAAGTGCAACGCGGAAGGCCCGGAAGACGAAGTGTTGTACCAGCCCGCACCCACGAAACAAATTGCTTCGTCAAGTTCCGCGTCAGCAGCAAAAATTTCTGTTTCGGATCCCGTATCATCTGTAATGATTCCAAGATCTTTCAAAATGTCAGGGACGGTTTTCAGATCAATACATACGTCGCCGCGCTCCACACAATCCCAGCCTTCTACTTCTCCGGTTGTTATCATCATCCCATTTTCACCAGGGCCGATCTTTACCGGGCAGCCATCCACCAGGACTTCCAGAAATTCCGTGCTTCCCTCTGATAAATCAGCGTCAGGCGCCGCCGCGTCATTGTTTGCCATATATTCCAGCTTTCCACGTTTCAGGCGGATTCCAGAAACGATTTTCCAGACATTCCCGATCGTGTCCGCTATTCCTGTTTCTTTATTCCCGTTATGATACCAGGACGCCGGGCCGGATCCTGTTTCTGTGCGCCCGTATTCGCTCAATACGCCGCTTTCCGCGTCGTCCCCGTGGTATTTTCCACATGCTGTATTTCCGTGCGTTCCTGGCCGTGTAGTGTCCTTTATGTACTGCCATTCACAATTAGTAAGCAAGTGCCAGCCTTCCCCCTTCTGACGGATTTTCCGGATCGCGTCGTCCATGCTGATACTTGCCAGCGGATCCCGGAACGGAAGGGAAACAACCTGATCGCCCGCGGCGCTATTTAAGAACCGGGAAAGATAAATAGAATCATATTCCACGCTCTTAACAATGAAAATCGGATCCGCCTGTTCTTTCGTCGGCGCCGTGTTTTCAACTTTTAACATCATGTTCGGAAGCCCGTTTTTGTCGTAAACGACAACCGGCGTTTCCTTTACATATTTTCTTTCCTTCATCTGCCTATTTCCTCTCTACTGAATTTTTACTTTCAATCCGCGCTTCCGCAATTCAGCAACAAGTTCTTTTGTTGCGCTCTGTGAAACCGCCTGTTTTCTTGATATATATTCCGGCGGGATCCGAAGCGGCGCAATCCGTCCGCGTTTATCCCCAGGCGCCAGATCAAACAATTCAAATGCAGCAACCCTTTTCACTTCAAACTTGTTGATAATCACCCACCACATATTATTCAAATCATGATAGACGCGTCCGCGGTATAAATAGCCGTTACGCCCGCGGAAATATTTAATTTCCCCGTTCCGGATTGTTTTTTTATCCCTGTCAAGCCCGTTGTATGGCTCCTGTGTCTGTCCGTCCAGACTTCGAAGGTCAAAATCTGTGTTTTTCTGTTCATGATGACACGATTCTACATATCTACACTTGATCCATTCTTCCGCCAGCTTTGGGGAAAGTGTGGAATCGTCGTAAATATCAGGAACCAGCGATCCCAAAAGGCGCAATATTTTATTCTTGAACTTTGTATATCGAAGCCGTGTCATATGCGGCATTTTTGATAATTTATCAAAATCGTGTCTGCCGCCGTTTGGATTCTCATACACCACATTTTGAAAAAATCCGATTTCAAATCCGTTTGGATATTTTTTAGCTTCAAATTCCAGTTCGTGAAATTTCCCTATGTAGTGATCTTTCCGGATAATTTTATCAACATCCGGATCCGCCTGAACGTCGAAACCATCCGCCGCCAGCATGTTTAAAATCTGATAAAAATATCCATAATGCCGGAATTTATGTTTTAACCAATCATCTTCAAAATCTTTTTCAGTGTTATTCCGGAAAAAGATTTTTGTATCATGAATATAAAATTTATCTGTTACCGTTTGGATCACGTCCTTTCATGTTATTAAAAAACCTTGCGCGGTTTTATTTCGTGCCTGTGCCTGAAAATGCACTATGACAAAACGGCGATATTCTCAACGCCTTTTAATTCCTCTTTCAGATATTCCGCGATACTGTGAACCGCCCTGAACTTCCAGGCGCCGCCGTCAGCTTCGAAAAGGGCGCAAGAAACGCCGTCCGATCCGTTTCTCATACGGAAAACGAAATCTATTTCCGGCTGCTCTATTTCGTGGAATGTCCGGAACGGGCGCAATTTTACCGGATTCGGAACGATCACATCCTCGACGTTCGCAAGGCCGGTTTTGATTGTGGCTTTTTGAGATACGCCATCATCCCCGTAATTTGCAACGGTTTTATCCTCCACATTCCCGGCCACCTGAAGCACAACGGCTTTATCCGCATTGTCAATAAACGTTGACTGCATTTGAATAATAAATTGTTCCTGGCCGACAAATTTATTCAATACAATCTGCGGGATCCTCGCCTGTACGGTTGCGATCGTCCATCTGTCCATATCGCCATTAAAGACAGATACAAGGCGGACTTCCGTTTCAGATTCTACATGAATAATCATTTTCGGAACCACGCCAGGCGCCGCGAAATCATCCGCCAGGCTTTCTTTGATATAGTCCACCAGGGAAGTAAGCGTTGAAATTTCCAGCGCGTCACAACTCCGGCATTTATCAATCAGAATCGGAAACCCGTCTTTATTGAAAAAATACTTTTGCGCGTCGATCTCCTGAACACGCGGCTGCTGAAGCCCTATGATGTACTGTAATGCTTCTTTAATCATCTTGTTTTACCTCTCTTTCTTTTTACCCGTTGGCCCTTAACGCCCGCGGCATTGCTGCTATTTTCGGTTTCTCTCCGCCCTTTTCCGTTGGATCTGCCATATCAGAAAAAGACATCTGACCGGGAATCTGTTTCCCGTATTCATTAACAATCACCTGACCGGTTTCTAAATCTTTACCCATTGCAAAATTAGTTTTCGCGGATATAACCCCGGCAAGTTTTGACTTCACGGAAATTTCGATCTTTGCGTCGTCCCTTAATTCGTTTTGATGGAAAGAAAGATTGATCGTGATTCCCCGCTTTTCATTAAACGGCGTGTTCGGATCCTGCATATTTTCCACAACGCGCGTAATTTCCCGGTCAAATTTTTCCTGTAATGTCCCGCCCGCTAACTGCGTCAAATCGACATGTAACATTTTGCGGATCTCCTTTCTTTAGATTTTGAAATTTAATTGTCCTGGCTGATCGTAATTCATCCAGATAGTTTCCACCCGCTTTATACCGGCTTCCGCTTGTGTTGCTTTGTGAATTTTTATCCATCCGGAAAGTTCCTGATTATATAGTTCGCTTTCATATCCGGAAATCATCACTTTGCCAGGATGTTCTTTTAACGCCCGCAAAAGTTCTATGTGTTCCCCGTCTGTCATTTCGTGACGGTAAAGGTAACTTTTACGCAACCCCCGAAGATACGGCGGATCTGCATAAATAAAAACATCCGCGGAATTATAGCGCCGGATCAGTTCAACGGCCGGAAGTTTTTCTATTTGGGCCATTTTTAACCGCATGGCGGCGGCCCGCAGCCGCTCCGGAAATTCATTCCATTCTTTCGTAGTGCGCGGGCTTGTGCTTTGCTGGCTACTCCTGAAACCATTTCTATATAAATTGCTGCACCCGAAGCCCATCCAGCATTTAATAACAAACTTCCTCGCCCGTTCAACGTCGGAATCCTTTTCCGTTTTAACAAATGCGCGGTTATATTCTTCCCTTGCGTATGGCGTCATTTCCAGCGCCGCGATCAGTTCGTCGCACTCATTCCGGATAACTTTAAAATAATTCACAATATCATCATCCAGATCGTTAATGGTTTCTATTTTCGCCGGTTCCTTATTAAAGAACACGGCGCCAGATCCGAAAAACGGTTCCAGATAAACGCCATGCGGCGGGATGTTCTCACATATCCATTTCGCGATCCGATTTTTGGCGCCCGGATATTTTAACACCGTTCGCATTTATCCACATTTGCCCCCTTTCTTTATAAAAAGCCGTTTCCAGCTTTATTTTCCAGTTGCTTTCCATATTCAGTTGTCAATGTGCGCGTATTTCCAGCATATAACCGCCGCTTGCAGACGGTTGTTCCGGTTATATGTTTACAACCGTTGTCAGGTTGTTTGTGCCGCCTGTTCGGGCTGTTTCTCCTGAAGCTGCAGCCCTATCACAATACCTTTAATTAAGGCCATTTTGTCAGGCGCAAGCCCGGTTACAATGCGGATAAACTCTTTGTCCTCTTTACGGACGTTAGTAATATTCGCTTCGCCGCTCATGCTTTCAACCCCTTTCCGTTGGTTTATCAACCTTTTAATTTGGTTGTTGTACCAATTATATCAACTTGTATTTGGTATGTCAACCACTTTTTCAAAAATTATTTTGTGCATTTGGTTGACGAACCAACAAAATAGTGATATGATTGTTTTAACGATTAAGAAAGGGGGAATCGGCATTGAATGAAAGACTTCGGTTTTTACGTGAAAAAATCGGAATTTCAAGAGCGGCATTCGGTCAGAAGATAGGAGTAAGCGGAGATGTTATAAACAATTTAGAACGCGGACGTGTTGAAATTAAAGAACCTATTTTAAAATTGATATGTTCTGAATTTTCTGTCAATGAGGAATGGATCCGAAATGGATCCGGTGATATGTTTATAAAAACATCACTATCCACGATGGAAAAACTAAAAGAAGAATTTCATCTTGACGATTTTACTTGTAGCTTTGTATATGAATATTTAAAGCTGGATGAAGAAAAGCGGAACGCGGTTCAGGAATTCTTTTACAACGTATTAAACGGAATGGACGCCGTTAATCGTCAGGAGCCGGAATCATCAGTACATAAAATGACGGTTGAAGAAGCCGAAGCGGAATATATAAAAAAGATCTCCAGGAGTGTACAGAAAGAGGAATCTACTGCTTTGAATATTACGCCAGACACCCGGAAATTATCGAACGAATAAAGGAAAGGAGAAACCGCCGGCGATTCCGGTGATAATAAACGAAAAGGAGGGTTTGTATGAACGAAAAAGCTTTAAAAAAATGGAAGTCTACATGGGATTCATCTATTCATGAATCAGATTTTGCCGCTAAGCGGATAAAATCTGCAAAATCCGCAAAACTTACCCCTGTGAAAATTGATCCTACTGATTGTTACGGATATTTTCAGGGAACCCACGGAAGATATGAAACTTTTTTAGATTATTGTCCGTGCGGTGATTTTCACCGAAGCAAACTTCCTTGTAAGCATATTTATAGACTCGCTATTGAACTAGGGTTGATGAACGAAGAAGTAAAAAATGACAAAAATGCTATCGCAACACCTAAAAATGAACGCATTTGCTTAGATCATGTTATAGATATTGTTGAAAATCTGTCAGCGGACGCTCAACGCGAATTGCTTACAATAGCAAGTAATATCAGATCTACAAGCCCGACTTATCTAACCGAGAAAAATACATATATTTCAGAATTGATAAAATGTGGAATTATTGTTGAATCTGAACCAAATAAGTATAAAATCAAATTCGGAAATAAAGCGGATATTCTGGAATTGTTGGAAAGTGAAAATATTCAATATGATAAAAAATCTAAAAAAAGTGTATTAGAGGAACTTTGTATAAAATATATACCTGAAAAGGCGATCAAAAAGTTTGGTGCAATGATTTATGTCAGTATTCCGACAACGTATAGTTCCAAAAAGATACACTACTATTTGCATAGGAAATATGACAGCGAACTATTCTATGATGAAAATATGAATTTTAAAGAAATACCGCTTTTGGAAACGAAACTTCCGGATGATGATGTTACTAATCAATTAGTAAAACGTGGTTATTATAAGCAAAAGTAATTTACAATTAAATAAAAAGAAGGCCGCGTCTGCAAACGTGACCTTCTCTAGTACCAGACGAACCGAAATTTGACGGCCCATGCTGGAAACACGCATATATATTATAGCATGTGAAGCCGTTCAAATCAATAGGGCTTCTTTTTTGTACCCTTTTTCGGTTGTGTGGGGAAAGGGGAAACTATGCCAAGAAAGAAAACCAGACAGGCGGCGGATGTCCCGGCCGGGCGACGTGCCGCGCTATATGTCCGCGTATCAACAAAATATCAGATTGATAAAGACAGCCTTCCAATGCAACGGAAAAAGCTAAAAGAATATTGCAAACTGATCGACATTCCGGATTTTGAAATTTTTGAGGACGACGGATATTCTGCTAAAAATACGGATCGCCCCATGTTTCAAGAAATGATGAACCGTATTCGGGCCGGTGAATTTACGCATTTGATTGTATGGAAAGTTGACCGCATTTCCCGGAATCTGCTTGACTTTGCCAGCATGTACCAGGAACTAAAGGAACGCAAGGTTACATTCATTTCATTAAATGAACAATTTGACACATCAACGCCGATCGGCGGCGCCATGCTGAAAATCATTCTGATTTTTGCAGAATTAGAAAGAGAAATGACTTCCGAACGCGTAACCGCGACCATGCTTGACCGCGCGGAAAATGGACTGTGGAACGGCGCCAGGCCGCCGATCGGCCTGGCTGTGGATCCGGAAACAAAAATACTTGTGCCGGTTCCGGATGAAAAAGAAACGGTAAACCTGATTTTTAATCTATATAAAAAAATGCGCTCATGCCGTAAAGTTGCCAGGTTTCTGCAGCAAAACGGCCCGGCGCCGAAATACCATCATGAATGGCTTCCGGAATTTATACGCCGGACGATCCGAAATCAATTATACATAGGCACATATATTTATAACCGGCGGGAATTTCACGGGCCGGAACATCCGAAGGCTGAATGGATTGTGAGAGAAAACAATCATCCGGGAATAGTGCCGAAGGATCTTTTTGATCTCTGTAATGATATTATGGATAAAAACGCGCAAACGCGCGACGTTTCGGAGATCCGCCGGACGAAACACATTCACATTTTCAGCGGGAAAATATTTTGTGGAACATGCGGCGGAAACATGAACGCCAGTAAAGACAAGGCGCGGGAAAACGGGCTGCGGCCGTCCGTCTACCGCTGCGGGCGCCGGGCGCGTCAGCTTGACTGTGAGAATAAAAAAATAATCAGTGATCTTTTTTTAGGGCCTTTTGTTTTTAATTACGTCGCAAATCTGGCGCGGATTCAGAAAAATCATAAAAATATTGATTCGCCAGAAAAACTAGAATCCGTACTTTTGACGGGCGATATTTTCAACGGCGTAAGGCTGGCGCCGGACTGCCTGGAAAATACTTTTTCCTTGCTGACCTGTAAAGGCGTCAAAAAGGGTGCCTATGTCCCGGATATATGCGATTCAGACGACAACGAAAATACAGAAGAACGGATCGCGATTCTGGAAAGAGAAAAGGAAAAATGCAAGAACGCCGTTTCCAGGCTGACAGAATTGTATATGTTTGATCCGGACGCCATCACAAAAGAGGAATTTTCAGAAAAGCGACGCGAATTAAACCGGCGGATCCGGGAACTATCAGACCAGGCCGCGGAATTAAAAGAGGGCGGCGCCCCATCCGCCGAAGATCTGTCATTTATAAAAAAGGCGTCGGCTTTTCTTGTGGCCCGGAAAATATCATCAGAGGAATATATAGATTTTTTGCAGATATGCGCCGATCTTGACGCCGAAATTCTGAAGGATTTTATAGATCAGATTATAGACAGAATCGACGTCCAGGACGGCCGGATTATCCGGATCCGCTTTGTCAGCGGTTTAGAACATGAATTCATATACAAATAGCAAAAGGCCGCCATATGGCGGCCTTTCTTCGTTCCTGGTTACAAACCGGCGCGGCGGATGATAGAAGCGGCGTAAACGTCGGCTATATCATTTATAGTTTCGCATTTTGAATAATCAGCCCCGGCCAGAAGTTCTTCAATCGTGGTTTCCAGAAACGCGATCCGGCGCTCTATGTCGTCGGATTCATTTTCTATAATCTGGATCAGCTTTTCCGCGTCTGGCGTTATCTTCCTGATTGATGTTTTCAATTCGTCGTATCTGGCGGCATTTTCTGAAGCCATGATGTATAATTGATTCAGTAATTCAGACAACATTATAATTCCCCCGTTTCCGGGAAATGCCGGTTTTACAATGTTTTTCGTTCCTGTTTACTCAAACAGACGGTTTCCCATCCCTGTCAAAGACGCCCCGCATACTGGCAAACTTTGGCACACCTTTCCCATCTGTTCCTACAAAGACAATGTTGTGGTAATTCTTCGCCTCATACAGAATCCCTTTTCTCACAAAAAAGTCAATGACCGGCCGTGCAATCCCGCGTTCATGCTCCAGATAACGGTACAGATAAGCGTTGCTGCCCGCAGGCTCCGGCAATATGAAAGGCTTTGGGCGTTCCTCTTTCCCTCTATCCGGGGCAATGTTCCGAATGCCCCTCTCGCTTTCCTCCCTCCAGTATCCCGCAAAATCCAGCAGCCAGAACACCGCCTCTTTCACATCCATGCCTGCAAACACCCGCAGGAAATCAATCTGGCTGCCACCGTTTTCCCCCTTGTCATACCGCCTTGAGAAACGACACCAGTGGCTCCTGTGATAAATGCGGACGGAATCCATTTCCTTTAATGTGTGGTAATTCCCAATCCTTTTCACGGTATATCCCAAGTGTTCCGCCACTTTGCACAGGTCAACCTGTTTGGCAAGAGCCAGCTCATCCGCTGTAAACCTCATCTTCTCACTCCTCCCTCTGCCGCTTTTGCCGGACTGTCCCACTCTATCTGACGGTAATCGGAGCGGTACTGCATACACGGATTTTTTACCAACCCTTTTTCATTGAAACTGAAATACCGGCTGTTATCCCCTCCCACAATTACATGGTCCAGCAGTGGAATCCCTACTAATTCACACACCTGCTGCATCCGGTCTGTCAGCCTCACATCCTCCTTTGACGGCAGGAGATTTCCCGAAGGGTGGTTATGGCATAAAATCATCCTTGCTGCATTTGAAAGGATGCCTGCCTTCAACAGTTCTCGCGGATGTGCTATTGCATAATCCAGCCCGCCGACACTGGCAAAGTGACAGTTAATTGGCGTCTGGTCCGTTTTCAGGTTAATGACACACATAACTTCCCGGTCCATGCTGCACAATTCCTTTCCCACCAGATTGATAATATCCTCGGAAGTGCGGATTTTCGTTTTTGACATGATAGAGGCCTCCTGAACCAGCCGAACAGACACAACTTCCAGTTCAAAACTGCCCTTTATCCCCATCTCTTTCCTCCTCCCCAAAGATTACCGTGACTACCACATTTTCCAGCATGGATTCCAGCAGCCCTGCAAGCTCTTTCTCTGAAATATCCCTTGCCTGATTTCCATCCATATGCCTCTCCTATCTCTGCCCTCTGTCCTCCTGAATCAGCGACAGCTCTGCCTCTCTGCCATCCAGTCTTTTTTCCGGTGATTCCACAGCCAGCACGATAGTCCTTGCATCTTTGTCATAACAGTAGACACTGTTTGATAAACGCTCCTCCAGTTCCACCATATCCATGTTTATGCCATGCACCAGTTCCGCAAGTTCAGACGGATCTCCCTCTGCCATTCCTGCTGGAACAGCAATCACCTCATGGACAGACGATGGCAGGAGCAGAAGATTATCGCCTACCTGTTCAGCAAGCTGGTGCAGGTTCTCCTCAAACAGCATGGATACAGCCCCATTGATTCTGCTTTCATTAGTGATAACCCATCTGCCCTCTGCATGACTGCTTTCCTGCATGAACATGCTTTTCATTTCATCAGGCAGCAGTTCAAGCATAAGCTCCCGCATGGGCATAATACTGACCGGGCTGATTCTTCTGGTATTTTCAGAGGCATGCCGGAACAGTTCCTCCTCTGTCATGCCGGCCATTTCTGCAATCTCATTTGAAACGGTTATGCTGCCTGCCCCACCGGGTATGGCTTCAACACCCCAACGGTAGATAACCGACAAATCATGGAATTCCCTGCTCGGAACCCCTGCCAGAAACTCCCTGTTCTGCTCTGTATTCACAAGGCACATGACGACATTGTCCTTCAAATGCCCAATGTCAATATTTAGTGCATGGTCTTTTAAATTTTCCAATCCCATAGCATATCCTTCTGCCGCAGCCCACAGCACGACATCAAGGCTGCCGCATTCCCGGTAATGCCTATACATGTCATTGATATAAATAGTTGGGGCTATCTGCGTATCTTTCCCTTTATACACCGTCAGGGAATCCAGCGTTCGGTTCACTTTCTGTACCGGCCTTATATCTACAGCCGCATCCCTGTATTCGGGCGGCATATAACTTAAAAACTTCCCTTTTACAATGCTTTTGAATACTTCATAATCCATCATAACAATCATTCTCCTTGCTTAAAAAAGGAGAGAAACCGGACCGGCCCCTCTCCCAAAATCATACTGACAGTCTGCTATCTTCTTTTCTTCCTGCGTTTCCTTTCATACAGCACGCCGCCGGCAATGCACATACCGCCCAATGCGGCAGACATCCACGGATGGTAGTTCCCACCTGTCTGCGGCAGCCCTGGCCTGTCCGGCTTATTCTTCAGTTTCAGCATATAAACCACTGTCTCCGCCACACTGTCATCGTATTGCAGTAATATCTTATGCGGGGTACTGTCAAGGATATACCCCGCCGCAGCTTTTGTCTCCACGATATAATACGGAATGTCCTCACCAAAGCTGCCATCCTTATGATAAGTGCAGATGTCCAAAAGCCCCGTCTCTGCACAGCCTGTCTTGTCCGTCACCAGCGTGTCCAGTTTCCTCCCCTCCTTGTTGCGGAGTTCAAACATGACGCCCTCCAACGGCTTTCCCGACTGGCTGCAGGTTTTGCAGACAATGATTTTTCCTTTTACCCTTTCATCGGACATGAAGACTTTCTGAATCTTCCCTGTCTCCCCCACAGTAAAATCTACTTCATTGGCAATCAGATAGCCGTACGGCGCCGCTGTCTCACGCAGGGTATACTTTCCCGCCGGGATTGCCTCTAAACGGTACGGCTTTCCATCCGTTTTCCATGAGGCATATACATCCCCATTGGAATTGGTGACCTCCAGCGTTGCCCCCGGCAGCTCTTTCCCTGTCGTAATGTCCGTTTTGGACACCTCCACAATTATCGGCGTGTCTTTCACTTCCAACTGCTTTGCCACGGCCGGTGTGGCTGCCATTTCCTGTGTGTAGGAAAAATCCACGTCATATGCCGTTTCATCCAGCAGATACCCCGCCGGGGATTCCACTTCTTTCACATAGTACAGCCCCAGCGGCAGGTCAGCCTCAAATTCTGCTTTCCCATTTTCATCCGTTACAGCCGTGTCCACAAGGCCATCCGCTTTTACAAGGACTTCCCTGGATACGCTCACAATCTCCTCTTTCGCATAAATGCCATAAACAGCGCCGGCTACCGGGCAGGCGGTTACGCCGTCCGTTTTCATCAGCGACAGCTCTGGCCTTACCCTCGCATTGACGAACCCTGCCTCCCCGAAAACTACTTCCGTATGCTCGTCTGCATAGGAAAGTGTAACCTCCTTTGGTTCCCCGCAGATGGCAAACCCTGACGGCGGCTGCACCTCTGCCACCAGGTATTTCCCAAGCGGAAGGCTGTCAAGGAAAGCCTCCCCATTTTCATCCGTGGTAAGCGTCGCTACAACTGCCCCCTTGCCTGCCGGAATGCCGTTTACCATTTCCAATATGCGGTTCCCATCTTCATCCGTCTGGCGGTCCGGGGTATAAATATCCTCCGCTGCAATGACATTGAATACTGCACCGGCAAGCGGCTGTTCCTCGTAATTGAAATCCACGCTCCTGTTTTTGCCTGTAACTGTACTGAGGATACGGTCAATAATGGTATCGTATGCCACGGAGACCGGCACTTCCCCTGACTTTTCAATGGAAATGCTGCCCTTGACGGGCTGGTTTTCAATGACTGCCTCAATGACCGGAGCGCCGTCTATATCCTCCACGACTTTCAATGCCCCATCCGTGGTAACTTCCAGAGGGAAACCCTCATCTGCAATGACATATCCCTCCGGCGCCGTAATTTCTTCCACCACATAATTCCCATAGCCCAGCTGCAGAGGCGTGGTTACGGTTCCCATCTCATCCGTGGCAAACTCACTGATTTTCTTATCCCCCAATTTCTGCTCCACATACTCCCCGGTATCCATATTTTTAATCTTAAAGGTCACGCCGGGAATCAGCACCGTGTTCCCATTTTCCGCATCCTTTTTCACAATGCGGATATAGGCTTTGAAAGGCGCGTCATTGAACACCCTCCACTGCTGCGGCTCCCTGGAATCCTCCGTAACCGTCACAGTGAAATCCTTTGTTTTATATAAATCCTCCGGCGTCTTTGTTTCCCTTACCAGATACGTCCCATAAGGCAGCTCTTTGGAAAGCGCGCATCCCTTTTCGTCCGTCACAAGCACGTCATGGGTTTTTGCATTGTCCCACCCGTTCTTGTCAATATCCGACTGCAGTTTTACGGTAAATTCTGCGCCTTTTACATAATCTGTCTCCGTGCTTGCGCCATCAGTGGATACCTTGATAATTTCAAATGCCTGTTTCTTTGCCGTTTCAATTACGGCTGTATTGAGGGAAATATCCTGGTGGATTTCCTGCGCCCCTCGGAAATTGACCGGGTAAATGGTCCCGTCAAGCAGGTACCCCTCGCTCGGCTCTATCTCACGGATATAATAGCTGCCGAAGTACAGGTTGCCGAAGTTAAATTCCGCCTGCTCCCCTGTCTTTACCGTTGCAAGCAGCGCGCCTTTCTCTGCCGGGATGCCTGTTGACGCAAAATCCGTCCCCTGTGTGCTGGTAATGTCGTCATCCCCCGCATAGGTTACGGTCCCCCTGCCGTCCGGGTAAGTGATGGTCTCCGCCGCATACAGCCCATAGGTTGCCCCTGACAGTTCTGCATCCCCCTGGGGCTCCTCCCCGGTCTCCCTGTCCTCCTTTTTCGCTGACACGTCGCATCGGATTGGCGTGTTTTCCGCACGGAAATCAGAAATCTCCCCATAGTCCGGCCTCACTTCCCACACCTTTCCGTCATCCCGGTACCCATCCGGGATGACAACCTCTTTCACATAATATTTGTCCTGCGTTTTCACAAACTTTTGGGAGGCAGCCATGCCTAAGTCCTCATCATAATAGAACACCGGCACCTCCGCCTTGCCGTCCCCGCCCACGGAAACACGTTTCGTGCATCCGGCATCGGTGAACACGGCAAACCCGGCTCCTTTCACAACATTTTTCGATTCCGAATCCGTCTTTTTTACCATGACGCCCACCGTGTCAGGGTATTCCACAACCGGCATGGTTTTCCCTTTCTGGGTTACTTTCCCATCACTGTCATAAAGGGTAAAATACTCCAGCCCCACCGGGTAGACCGTTTCATCTTTCAAATATCCCGGAGCCGCCCTGACTTCCTTCAGGTAATAGGTGCCCTGTGTCAGCGTCTCCTTCCCTGAAAGTGCCTGGCCATCTGCGTTTGTCCTCCCGAGTTTGCACAGCAGGTCCGTACACTCCGCATCCTCATACAGGTAATAGGCTGCCCCCGGTACCGGCCTGCCGTTATATACGTTCGTCTTACGGAGTTCAAAACTTCCCTCCTTAAATTTGGAAGTCACTTTCACGCTTGCAGTCACAGTCCCTGGCTCAAACTCCTCCAGAAAGGTGATTTTCTGCTGCGATACCACCGTCGGCGTCCATTTCCTCCCGCCATGCTCCTTTGACTTTGCGGTCGCCGTCAGCTTGATGGTACTGTCTGCCGCGACAATCTTTTCCATTGCCTCCTCATTGCAGTACAGGTAAAAGTTGGAAGACGGCTGGCTCGCATCCGTCTGTGCCACGCAGATGTCATACTTCTTCAAATCAGAATCGTCCTCAATCTCACTGGCGTCTGTTTTCAGCTCTCCTACGGTCAGGCCGTCCGGCTGCCCCGTGATTTTATAGGAAACATTGGTAATGCTCCCCGTTTTGGTGCGGACAAACTTCTCCTTTGACCTGTACAGACCGTCCCCCATGTCCTGCCACTCCGTTTTCTTTGGGGAAATCGCATAAGCGATGGACTTTGTAGTCCCGGTTGCCTCGTCATACTCGTCCCGGTTATAATTTTCCGCATCCGACACAAGGGCTGCTATTTTATTATAGACGCCGCTGCCATCGTTGTAATAGCCCAGCTTTACTTCCCCATTCAGCACATGGATTGCCGCACCGGTAATGAAGTAATCAGCCGGGGCAGAACCCTCGGAATACCTGCTGTTGTAACAGAGCCCATTCAGCATCCTGGCACCGTTTACCATGCAGAACGTGATTTCCGGCTTGATGCTGCTGCCCGCACCGGAGGCGCCCACAGCCCCATCCGTGGTATTCTTGCTCAGCTCCAGACAGTAAACCAGATGGCTGTTGTAAGCCCCGGGTTCTGAAATATACTTAATACCCATGCTGTGTCCGCAGTATTTTGCGTAACCGCTGCATGACACCGCCATGCTGTCCGGGGCGCCTGCTGCCATTAACACCGGGGCAGAGGCCGTCTGGATTGTCATTGTGTCCCCCGCGCTAAACATTTCCGGTTCCCCATCTGACAGTGGAACCACTTTCCCATCCTCTGTTGGGGCAGTTTCCTCCTCATTGAGGGCAGGCTCCTCCTCCCCGCTGTCTCCGTCTTCTTTTTCCTGCTGCCTGCCGCCGGATTCCCTGCTTTCTTCCTCAGCCGGCTCCACAATCTCTGCAGACTCCACTTCTGTCCCCGCCGTTTCGTCGTAAAGTGCAGGTTCCGGCTCCATGTCTGCCTGGATGTCCCCGTCAATGTCCACTGCCGCATCTGCATCTGTTCCATCTGCATTGGCATAAACGGCAGTGGGGATGGCAGCGCCCACTGTCAGGACAAGAGCCATTATAAGAGCCATAACCCTTTTCCATCTCTTTTTTGTCATATACGTCCTCCATTCATATCTGGTATTCTGTTCCCTGCGGATATTCCCTGCCGGCACAGACGCCGGGCATATCCCCGGCATTTGTGCAGAAAAAAAGCACGCATATTTCAGCGTGCCTTTTCAACCCGTAAAGCCGGTCCGCATACCGGGCTTTCCCTTATTCCATTGCCATCCTGCCACGGATAAAGGCAGAACTATTATTTCTTTCCATAAATCCCTCCTAATCCTCACTCCATGCCATTATCTTATCCATGACGTCCGGCATCCCGCTAATGCCTGCCGCCCCATCTTCTTCCATATCTTCTGTATCTTCTGCCTCCGGCTCCCCGCCGGGAAGATGCGCCATAACCGGCTGCCCTGCCACTGCATTCCCTAAAACGATGCGGACAACCTCATGGATTACTTCTGTCTTTATATCCTCTTTCACCTCGGACAGCCTCTTTTCAAAATAGGCAGGCGTCATTTCTTCCGGCAGCCCATTCCCATTCCCCGCCTCCTGTGCGTCATAATACATTTTCAGCGCGTCCATGACCACCTGGTTCTTTGCCCTCCCGCCATTCAGTTTATCATCCTCAAACTTTTCCAGCAGCTGGACATGCTCTCTTTTTGTCATGGAAAAACGTATCGTGAAATTGCGGAACAGGTCCCCATAAGCCATTGCAATCCCCCCTATCCAAACCTGCGTTTCTGCGACTGTGCCAGATATGTGTTCCCAAGCAGCTCATATCCCCTTGCGTTTGCTTTCACATCCTCAATATACTGGATGTTCTTCTGCTCCAGGCCGCCAAAACGTTTCATCACCCCGGCGCCACCGCCCACAAAGATTATCTGCGTGAGGTCCATGTTATAGCCAAGCTCCCGGAGGCTGTGGTAAATCTGCCGGCAGTAGCCACGGATTTCCTTAATGATAATCTTCCGGTACTTCTCCGGCAGGTCTCCCCCGCCGCTTACCATGACTTTCTGAATGTCATACTCGTCCACCTCCGCATTCAGCTGCCTCACACACTCCTTGTTAATCTGCTGGATGCAGGTGATAATCCCATGTGGCTGCGTCACACATGCCGATTCATCCGGCAGGCCGTTGACAATTGGCATAATGTCCACTGTCCAGGAACCAATATCCACTGCAAGCTGTTTCTCCGGGAATCTGTCAATGCGGTCAACCACTGCCGCATAGCATTGCGGGTAAACGCAGACATTGTCAATGAAAATATGGTACCTCTCTTTCTCAAAGGCAAATGAGACTTCCTTTTTCTTCAACAGGTAAGAAACGAAATCTTTTTTCTCGTCCCCGAACCTTGTCAGCGGCAGCCCAACCGCCAGCAGCACATGGGCTGTCTTTCTGCCCCTGATTTTCAATTCCTTTGCCACCGCTGCCAATGTCAGCATATAATAATTTTCATCCGTTACCTTTGTGTCCTTTACCTCAAGACGCCTGCTGCCAATCTTGTAATACTTCCCGGCAAACTCCAAAACGTTTTCTGCAAATGCCGGCTCCGTGCTGATTTCCTTACAGCCTGATGTAAATACCTCATGTACCGTTTTCATCCCGGACCAGCCGTGGTCTACCCCAATCACTTCTATTTTGTTATCCATTTTGAATGTCCTCCTTTTCATATAACCAGCTCCTTATCTGCTTTTTACCTGCATCTGTTCCCGATGCCATTCCTTAACAAGTGTTTCTATCAGTTCAATCTTCTGCTTGTCCGTATAATCCTTTGGGAAATATGGATTCAATCTGTCAGAGCGAATCCTTATCTGTTCCCTCTGGTTTGGTTTTTCTTCTTCCAGCACCAGATAGATTGCATCCATGTCCAACTTCCCAGACTGGCTCATGCGTTTCAGCCTGTTTGCCTGTGACAGGGATGGCGTACACTGTTCTATATCCATCACGGCATGGAGCTCATACTGCTGCTCCTCATTCAGATAGGATAATTCCACTGCAACAGTGAATGCTATTTTACCCTCGTCAACCCAGTCTAATATCTTAGGAATGAGGTATGTCAGGCGAATGTACCTGTTAACCTGCCGCTGGCTTTCTCCCACCTGCTTTGCCAGTTCCCTATTAGAATCTACTTTTCCCGTTTCATTTGTATTTCGCAATCCCCATTCACCGCTTTCAGATATAAAAGTTTCCAGTCCTGCAAGCTCCACGGTTGGATTCTCTGACTTTTTGCCAACTTGGCAGGAAGTTAAATCCGTCCTTTTCCCCTGCTGTTTCATTGCCTCTAATTTCATCCGGTAGGCAAACGCCTTTTCACTGGGCTTGATATGCTCCCTCTGCAGGTTGCTGTCAACCATTGCGATTACCGCCTGGTTATCATCCAATTCCACAACCATAACAGGAACTTTATCCACCCCTGCCCATTTACTGGCTGCCTTTCTTCGGTGTCCCGCTATCAGCTCATATCCCTGCCCTGCTGGATTCGGCCTTGCAAGCAGCGGCACCAGAACACCCTCTTTTTCAATACTCTGCATCAGTTCAAATAATTCCGTATTCATTTCCACTTTAAACGGATGATTTTTGAAGTCTGCCAACTGATTTAAGGACAAATATTGGATTTTTCCATCAAATGTATTCTGCTTACTTCCAACACCCTCTTCTTGAACGATTGAAGAATTATCCTGCTTTTTCCCTGCCATATCCATCACCACCTCTCATTTCCAATAAACTAATATAGAAACTAAAAAAGACCGCCCATCCTCAAAGCCTTGAAAATGAACGGTCTCCCATACTTTTTTCTCTATTTGAATAATACAGTTTTTGATGAATTATGAACTTTACTTCGATGTGTTCCGTGATACCATATCAAGAACCACGGAGACGTTTACACCATCGGAAATCGCTTTTTTATACGTTTTCCGGTCACTTTTTGAAAAGCTGAAAAACCTCTCAAAGTGCCTAAAATCAAGGATTTTCACGAATCCTTCCGATGTAGTAGACATACGCTCTCCACATGTGTCGTCTGCGGAAACATATCCACCGGCTGCACCTCTCTCACTTCATATCCCCGTTCACATAAATACTTCAAGTCCCGGGCAAGCGTCGCGGAATCACAGCTCACATATACCACCCGTTCCGGAAGCATAGCGACAATGGTTTCCAGGCATTTTTGATCGCAGCCTTTTCGAGGCGGATCTACCACGATGACGTCTGGACGCATCCTGTCATTCTCTGAAAAAGATGGCACTACCTCTTCCACTTTCCCCACAAAAAATTCCACATTTTCAATCCCATTAATCCTTGCATTCGTTTTGGCGTCATCAACCGCATTCGCAACCACTTCAACGCCATAAACATATTTTGCCCTTTGTGCCAGAAATAGAGAAATCGTGCCGATTCCGCAATACAGATCCCACACGACTTCCTTTCCCGAAAGGCAGGCAAAAGCCAGCGCTGTCTCATATAATTTCTTCGTCTGGACAGGATTTACCTGATAGAAAGACAAGGCAGAGATCTGATATTTTACATCTCCGATACAATCCGTAATATAATCCTGACCCCATAAATTTATCAGCTCATCCCCGAGAATCACATTGGTGTTCTTGTCATTGACATTGAGCATAATGCTGGTCATTCCCGGAATACGCCGCAACTCCTGCGTCAATTGATCTGCGTAAGGGAGCTTTCTACCATTAAGCACCAGGCAGACCATGATTTCCCTGGTGGCAAATCCATACCTTACCAGCACATGGCGCACCAGTCCCTTGCCTTGAACTTCATCATAAGGCGGAACATGGTATTTCTCCATGAAAAAAACCACAATATCCAGTATTTCCTGATTTTCCCCGACTCCAAGACAGCACTTGCGGTTAGAAATAATTTGATGGCTCCTCGCAGCATAAAAGCCCGTGATAATCTTTCCCTCTTTGTCCGTTCCTATTGGAAACTGAGCCTTATTCCGATAGAAAAAAGGCTCTTTCATACCGATAACCGGATGAAAGAGAATCCCTTGTGCTGTTGCTCCTATTTCTGTTCCCTCTATGGAAAGTCCCCCGATACGTTCTAAATTATTTCGCACTTTGCGCTCTTTATACTTAAGCTGCTGCGCATACTCTAACGCCTGTATCTGACAGCCACCACACTGACGATAACATGCGCATAACGGCTGTATGCGGTAAGGAGAAGGCGAAATCACCTCCAAAAGCCTGGCATATCCATACCGCTTCTTCATTTTCATAATTTTGACCCGGACATGATCGCCAATTACGGCGTCTTTCACAAAAAACGCCGCACCGTCCAATTTGCCAATGCCTTCGCCATTCACGCCCATATCTTCAATGAAAAGCTCAAGCTCCATATTTTTCTGAAACATATCATTCCTCACTTGTCTTTCGGATATTAGATTCAAATAACCGGTTATATCCCAGCCAGCCAGTATTTCCATTTGTCGCCTCCAATGCCTCCTTCATCGTCTGCATCTTGGCATCTGTATTATCTGCAAAACTGAGCGCAAGCGCCTCGGCAATTGCTGGTTTCTTAGGAGAACCATATTCTAACTCGCCATGATGCGATAAAATACAATGCTTTAATTCATTCGCCAGCTTAACTGGGAAGCCGGGAATGGCACGAATTCTCTCTCCTACCAGTTCTGCCCCAATCAGTATATGCCCTAAAAGCTGCCCCGCATCTGTATAATCATTTTCTGGGAATACCGATAATTCCTCCAGTTTTCCTACATCATGAAACATGGCTGCCGCCAGCAGCAAGTCACGCTGAAGCATCGGATAAGCCTTTGTATAATATTCACACAGTTTCACCACGCTAAGCGTATGCTCCAGCAGCCCTCCAACAAATCCATGATGCACATTTTTAGCGGCGCTATGAAATTTAAAACGCCGCTCAAAATCTTGATCCTCCAAGAAAAATCCAGAACATAGCTTTTTCAAATAAGGATTTTTCATATCCTGAATAAATTGGGTAAGTTCCTGATACATCAGATCAATATCCTTATCGCTGACAGGCAGATAATCTTTTGAATCATATTCGCCTTCCCGCGCTTTTCGAATCCGTTTGACATTAAGCTGCAACGCTCCCTGAAAACTAGTGACATCTCCTACAACAGCTATGTAATCCAAAGTGTCAAAATCATCAATTCCTTGTGAATTGGGATCCCATACTTTGGCATCAAGCGTTCCTGTCTTATCCTGCAATATTAAAGATTCATAAGGCTTTCCAGCCTTGGTGAGCGCAGTCTGCTTATTTTTACATAAATAAATCTCTGCAACACGTTCCCCTTCCCGCAGGGTCTCAATATATTTCATAAATTTCCTCCATTCTCTGCCGTTCCTATTGCAAAACTCCAACAGTCACCGCACACTCCAAATCTACATAATCTTCCCCAATCTGACGTTTTATATGAATGTTAATCACGTCTTGCGGCTCTTTGGCATAAATTTTTTGGAAGTATTGCTCTACCGTGGCAACTTCCTCTCCATCTATTGACGTAATTACGTCTGCTTGCTGCAGTCCTGCCGCCATGGCTGGAGAGTCCAGCGCCACAGACTTAACATATACGCCTTTGGGTATCCTATATTCTTTTGCGATATCATCTGTTACCGTACTGATCCGCAGTCCCACATATGCGACATTGCGATTATTCGCCAAATCCTCTATCATCTGTTTCAATTCGGATATCGACAACGCCGTGATCGTATTCCGGTCATTCTGGCTACTATAATCTTGAAGCACCAGCCCGACAATTTCTCCCTGCAAGTTTATCAGCACGCCGCTTCCATTTTCACTTCCGATAATATCCGTGGTGAATACCGTATAATTGGTATCAATGGTGGAAACCTTGTTTTGAGAAGAAGTCACCGTTCCACAGCAAATCGAATAACTGGTGCCCAATGGGCTGCCAATTGCAATTACAACCGTCCCCTGGGTTACCGTATAAGAGTTTCCCCACGACGCAACTTCAATCTTTTCCATTGTTTGCTTGGAAATATCTGACACCGGGACGCAGATCACGGCAATCCCCGTATTGCCATCATACTTTTTCAGAGAGGCTGACACTTCCTCTCCATCTATAAATGTGATGGTGATCGATTGGGCATCCACAATGGTCTTCTTTTCAGTAAGAATCAGAAGCTCTTGTTCATTACTTCCAAAAATCACGCCTGCCGAACGGCTCTCGCTTTCATAAGGAGTATCGAACCAATCCATTCCGCTAGTGACCCCTGTAACAGTAACTACGGATTTATTGGCTTCCTTGCCGATCGCATACAGCTTACTCTGCAGTTTTTGAAAATCTTCCAGTTCCAATTGCGGCTCCACGGACTGCCCGGGTTCGTGAACGTTCTCCTCAGGCTTTTGCTGTGTGGAAGATTGCTCTTTGTCATCCTTTTCTTGGCTCTCTTGCGTCTGTCCAGAACTACCCCCCTGGGAAAAATCTTCTTTTTTCACAACCCCTCCGTCCAGAAGAATATCATCTTTGGGAATGCTGATAGCAGAACCCTTTTCAGGATAAAGCCAATCCTCCATATAGGGCCTTAACCACACAAATACAAAGCAAGCTGTAGATCCAAATATCACTGCGCACAGAAGGTTATATCCCGCCCGGATCAACAAACGTTTCTTATTAATTGGCTTGTCCTTAATCTTCTCCTTGATGAAATCAAATTTATCTTCCATCTTCTCCTGTTGCTTCATAGCCGCCCTCCTGAAATACATTACAGTACCATGGACCATTACGATTCAACTTCCAAAATACCAAGCTCATCACTGTCTGCAAACCAAACAACAGCGCACCTCTTTTTCTATTATACGTTTTTCCGGCTTTTGTTGCAAGATTTTTATTTATACGATATAATGTCCACAAAAACAATCAGTAAAGCATTCCCTGATTGGGGGGAAACAGCTGCCAATACAATACTATAAGGAACAATTTTATGAATAAAAAAGTATTTCACACATTAGAATATGACAAAATTATCAGCCTGCTCTGCGAACATGCCACCTGCGCCTCGGGCAGAGAGCTCTGCAAGGTCTTGGAACCCTCCGAAAACCTGGAGCAAATCGAGCTTGCACAGCGGCAAACTTCTGATGCTCTGACAAGGATATATCAAAAAGGGACTTTGTCATTTTCCGGCACTCACAATATCGGCGCTTCTCTAAAACGTCTGGAAATTGGAGGCGTGCTCAGCATCGATGAGCTTCTTAAGACAGCTTCCCTGTTAGAAGTTGCAAAGCGGGCAAAATCCTACTCCCGCAGTGACCGAGAAGATGCAAAGGCTGATTCCCTGGATGAGTTATTTACCAGAATCGAGCCCTTAACGCCGCTGTTAGAAGAGATCCGGCGTTGCATCCTGTCAGAAGACGAAATTGCAGATGACGCATCCGCAACATTAAAAAACATCCGGCGCTCCATAAAGAACATCAATGATAAAATTCGTAGCCAGATTAACTCGATGCTGAACAGTTCTGATACACGAACTCATTTGCAGGATACCGTGATCACTATGCGTAACGGGCGTTACTGCCTGCCTGTCAAAGCTGAGGCAAAAGGGCAGGTTCCTGGAATGATCCACGACCAGTCTTCCACCGGCTCCACGCTGTTCATCGAACCCATGACCGTAGTAAAACTGAATAACGACCTAAAAGAACTTTTCCTAAAAGAGCAAGAGGAAATTGAGCGCATTCTTGCCAGCCTTAGCAGCCTGGCAGCAGAATACATTCCTTATTTAAAAGACGATTATGACATTCTGACCGAATTAGACTTTATTTTTGCAAAAGCTTCTCTTGCCAAAAGTTACAACGGCACGGCTCCTCTTTTTAACTTGGAACACCGCATAAAAATTCGAAAAGGACGGCACCCGCTTTTAGACAATCACAAAGTGGTTCCGATCGATATTCGCTTAGGAGACGACTTTAATCTGTTGATTGTAACAGGACCTAATACCGGAGGCAAAACCGTCTCTCTTAAGACTGTGGGACTATTTACCCTGATGGGGCAGGCAGGGCTTCATATTCCAGCCAACGACCGCTCTGAACTTTCCGTATTCCATCAAGTATTCGCAGATATCGGGGATGAACAGAGCATTGAGCAAAGCCTCAGCACCTTTTCTTCCCATATGACAAATATCGTTTCTATTTTGGAACAGGCAGACGAACACTCCCTGGTATTATTTGACGAATTATGCGCCGGAACAGATCCTGCCGAAGGCGCAGCGCTTGCCATTTCCATTTTGTCAAAGCTGCATGACTGCGGCATAAGGACCATGGCAACCACCCATTACAGCGAATTAAAAGTGTTTGCCTTGTCTGCACCCGGCGTAGAAAACGCCTGCTGTGAATTTTCACTGGAAACTTTAAGTCCCACTTATCGTCTTCTAATTGGCATTCCTGGAAAAAGCAATGCTTTTGCGATCTCTGGCAAGCTTGGACTCCCAGAAGATATTATTGCAGATGCAAGGCGCCGCATGTCTGAGCAGGATGAAAGCTTCGAAGATCTGGTCTCTCATCTGGAAGCAAGCCGCATTGCCATGGAGCAAGAACGACTGGAAGCAGAGCAATACCGCCAAGAGACTGAATCCATAAAACGCAAGCTGAAAGAGAAGCAGGATAAGCTGGAAAGCCAGCGGGACAAGATCCTTCGCCAAGCCAGCGAAGATGCGCATGCCATTTTAAGAGAGGCAAAAGAGATTGCCGACCGCACCATTAAAAACTTTAATAAATATGGACAATCTCACCCCAGTGCCAAAGAGATGGAACAGGAACGAAGCAAACTGAGGGGGAAAATGAACGATCTGGAAAAGAATATATCATTAAAGCAAAAAGCGCAGGAACCCAGTCATAAGATTCCCAAAAACCTGCGCATTGGCGATTCCGTGAAAGTATTAAGCATGAATTTGAAAGGAACCGTCCACACCCTGCCCAACAGCAAAGGAGATCTGTATGTGCAGATGGGAATCCTCCGCTCTCTGGTAAACGTGCGAGACTTGATATTGCTGGAAGATACCCCTGCGCTGGGAAATCAGAAAAAAAGCACCAGTGCCGGAAAGCTAAAAATGTCAAAATCCTCCTCCGTCTCCACAGAAATCAATCTCATTGGCAAAACGATTGACGAAGCGCTGCCTTTGCTAGATAAATACTTAGACGATGCCTACCTGGCACATATGCCCTCGGTGCGCATCGTACACGGCAAGGGAACTGGCGCTCTGAGAAATGCAGTACAAAACCATTTAAAACGACTGAAATATGTCAAATCATTCCGGCTTGGAGAATTCGGAGAAGGCGACTCTGGGGTCACCATTGCGGAATTTAAATAAAGGAGGCTTCTTATGGCTGCAAAACAAAAAATCCTTATCGTAGATGATGACGTAAATATAGCGGAACTGATTTCTTTGTACCTCACAAAGGAATGCTATGACACCCGCATGGTTCATGATGGCGAAGAGGCACTTCATGTATTTGAGCAATACAACCCTAACCTGGTCCTGCTAGACCTGATGCTGCCAGGCATCGACGGTTATCAGGTTTGCCGGGAAATCCGCACAAAGTCAAATCTCCCCATTATCATGCTCTCGGCAAAAGGAGAAATCTTTGACAAAGTGCTGGGACTGGAATTAGGCGCTGACGACTATATCATGAAACCTTTTGATAGCAAGGAGCTGGTTGCCCGTGTAAAAGCAGTGCTGCGGCGCTACCAGCCCACAAAGCAGGAGCCTGCCGCCGTCAATCTTAAATGTGTGGAATACCCAGATCTTGTCATCAATCAAAGCAATTATTCCGTGCTCTATTATGGCAAACCTGTGGATATGCCGCCCAAAGAGCTAGAGCTCTTGTATTTCCTGGCCTCGTCACCCAATCAGGTATTTACCAGAGAGCAGCTCTTGGACCATATCTGGGGATATGAATACATTGGTGATACCCGGACCGTGGACGTCCATGTGAAGCGGCTCCGAGAAAAAATCAAAGACCACGGTTCCTGGAACCTTGCCACCGTTTGGGGTATTGGCTATAAATTTGAGGTGAAACAGTGAAACGCACATTATACTTAAAGTTATTGCTAGGATATGTCATATTTGGAATTTTAAGCTTTTTGACCATTGCCACATTTACCGCCTATATGGCATTGCTTCATATAGAGGAAGACACCATCTCTAGCATGTACCGGGAGTCAAATCTGCTTGCTGGAAGTTATGCCTCCAACTATTATCAAGGCACCATGACGTTGGAGGACATCACCTCTCATTTGCAGTCTGTGGCAACTTATTTAGATGCGGATATCTGGCTGGTCAGTACCGATGGCTCCATTCTCATCAATACAAGTCCAAACGCTGTTGCAAAGAATACCATCGAGGGCTTCGATATTTCTGATTTCGGTACCAAATACTACCAAAAAGGAACTTTTTTTGACACATTCTCTGAAAAAACCCTTTCCGTATTTTCACCTGTTACCATTAAATATAAAGTACGGGGATATCTCATGGTCCACAAACCAATTTCCGACCTGATAGATTTGAAAAACGGATTTTTAGATATTTCTTACATGACGCTTGCGATTATCTTTCTCTGTGCTTTCGTGATGCTTGGGCTTTTCACTTTTACCGTTTACCTTCCAATCCGTAAAATCACCAATGCTGCGAAAGATTATTCAGAGGGTAACTTTGATACCAAAATCAATATTCGCTCCAATGATGAAATAGGCTACCTGGCAGGTTCTTTTAACTATATGGCAACGGAGCTATCCACGCTCGAGGAAGACCAGCGAAAATTCATCGCCAACGTCTCACACGATTTTCGTTCTCCGCTGACCTCCATCAAAGGCTATATCGAGGCAATTATGGACGGAACGATTCCCCACGAAATGCAGGACAAATATCTGAACATCATCCTTTTTGAAACGGAACGTCTGAATAAGCTGACGCAAAGCATGCTGGAATTGAACAAATACGGAACCAAGGGCTCTATCATGGACATTACTAGTTTCGACATCAATCATACCATCAAAATGGTAGTACAATCTTTCGAGGGCACATGTAAACAGAAAAAGATTTCCTTTGAACTAATTCTTACAGGCGAAGAGTCTTTCGTATCAGCAGATATCAGCAAAATCCAGCAGGTACTCTATAACCTGATTGACAATGCCATCAAGTTCAGCCATCCTGGTTCCTCTATCACGATTGAAACAACGGAAAAGAATGACAAAGTTTTCATTTCCGTCAAGGACGCTGGCATCGGCATCCCGAAAGACAGCATTAAGAAAATCTGGGAACGCTTTTATAAAACAGATTTATCCCGAGGCAAAGATAAAAAGGGCACTGGCCTTGGATTAGCCATCGTCAAGGAAATCATTTCTGCCCATAACGAAAATATCAATGTCATCAGCACCGAGGGCGTAGGAACTGAATTTATCTTTACATTGCCGCTGACACGGCAGGAAGCAGATCTATAGATCAAAAAGGAGCTGCTTCCGTTTCAGCGACATCTTATCATTCACCTTTAAACCACGATATCGACTGCCACCGCTTCAGCGGTTGTGCCAGAAGCTGCTTCCGGCATTGCAAGGCAAGACAGATCAGGGATCGCAGCCGTTATTCCCATCATGTTAAGCTCTGCTTGAATCATCATTTCTGCCTGTTGTTCTAACTGCTCCTCTGTACGCCCCATTACGTCTTCACTGAGTTCCAGCTCCACGCCGTCCATCGGCAGGCAAACCGCATAATAATTTGCTGCAGAATCACTCTGAGAATCCCGATCCATGTTCTTCTGGTATTCCATATCGGCCTCATCCATCTTTCCTTTTTCTGCCAGCCGGTTCATCCTCCTCTTTCTAATAACTTCCTCGTGATGCTGCTTCTGCCTGCGCATCTTCTGAAGCTTTTCCATTTTCAGCTTCTGTTCCAAGACATGCTGTTTCTGTTGTACTTTTCGCTTTACTTCTCTTCTTTGCTTTTGTTCTTCTGCTTCCTCCTGTTTTGCATAGCGCTTCTGAAGCTGCTCTTCTTTCTTTAAATTGCGATTTTTCATCTGAGCGCAGTAAACCATGCGCCTGGCATGAATGACCGCATTGGCAAGCTCCCTTTCATTATACATCCCGGTCCCTTTGCATTTCAGCAAACTGCTGAGCTTTGCTTTCGCCTGACAGACTACCCTTCCTGCACTCTGTGACTTATTGGCAAGCATTAGGCTATTGCGAATCTCCCTAGGATTATAATTTAATCTCTTCTTCGGTAATTTTTTTTGATTATTTTGCTTGAGATAGCTGGAGCATCTGTTATTTTTCTTGCGTGAAACATTAACGCTCTGTGGAACCCCTGCATTCTGGAGTCCGCCTGGCAGCATTCCCCCATATTGATAAGACGTTGTTTTCATATTGTTTCCTCCCTGAAACTTGACAATCAATCATCGCTACTCGATGATTCGGATTCCTTTCCGATAAACAACAAATATATGAGTTACATCGTCATTTTGTGGCAAAAAATAAACCATGGGAAAAAATACATTTCAAATATTCTTTCCCATGGTCTCTCGAAGCCTATCCAGATAAAAAGAATCCATGAATTCAAATTATCTCTGGACAGAACAACATGCAATTTTCTTAATTTCGATTCTTATACTAACTCAAGAAGAACCTCTAAAGCTCCGTCACCTTTACGCTGTCCAATTTTAACAATTCTGGTGTAACCACCATTACGACCTACATACTTTGGAGCGATTTCGTCAAATACCTTGGTTGCAACGTCAATTTTCTTGGTGTTCTTCTTCTTTCCTGCGTTTTCTGCTGGAACAGATGTTACTGAATATAATACTTTGTTCATCTGACGCCTTGCATGTAAACGGGAAGGAAGGTCTTTTTTGATCTTCTTTTCCACTTCGTCATAAACGGTACGTTTCTTACCGTCTATCACTTCTTTCACTCTCTTGCCGCTCTCATCTTTGCGCGGAACCTTTGCCATTACTGTTACTTCCTCAAAATTGTCTTTCTCTCTTACTGCCATGGCAATCAAGCCCTCTGCTACCTTGCGGATTTCTTTTGCCTTAGCCTCTGTAGTGACAATTTTGCCATTATATAACAGCGCTGTAACCTGATTCCTGATTAATGCTTTTCTCTGATCGGAAGTTCTTCCTAATTTTCTATATTTTGCCATTGTTTCCATCCTCCATTTGTGGAATACCCGCCAATGCCCTTTGGCCTTATTCAACGAATATTGTCTCTTGTTCTATGCCACCCATTGAGGCAATGCCCCGATACCTGGGACATACAGGGCTTCGCCTTTTGGTCTTATAAACCCTGCCATCTATGAGTTGTAATCCGTGGCATTCTCATTTTGCTCGGAATGCCTAAGACTACAAGCGAATGTCAGCCATCCGCCTAGCGTCTGCTTTTAAAAAATTTTACTCTTCTCCGGGATTCAGCTGCAATCCTAATTCTTTTAGTTTTGCCAATACTTCTTCCAAGGACTTGCGCCCAAGGTTCCGCACTTTCATCATGTCTTCCGGGGTTCTATTGGTCAGCTCCTCAACTGTATTGATCCCTGCACGCTTGAGGCAGTTGTAAGAACGAACGGATAATTCCAGTTCGTCAATGTTCATCTCAAGAACTTTCTCCTTGGCATTATCCTCTTTCTCTATCATGACTTCCGCCGTTCTTGCATTCTCGGATAAGTCAATAAACAGATTTAAATGCTCGCTCAAGACTTTTGCCGCCAAGCTAACCGCTTCATCTGGCTCCAAAGTGCCATTGGTATATACATCCAGAGTAAGCTTATCATAATCTGTAATCTGTCCCACACGGGTATTTTCAATCGTAAGATTTACACGCTCTATCGGCGTATAAATGGAATCAACCGCAATAACGCCGATAGGCACATCTTCACTCTTGTTCTTGTCGGCGCTGACATAGCCCCTGCCTTTGGTGATTGTCAGTTCCATATACAATCTGGAATCCGCCCCCCCATTGAGATGGGCAATTACCAAATCCGGATTCATCACCTGAATATCAGGATCAACCTGGATATCCGCTGCTGTTACTACGCCTTCGCCTTCAAATTCAATGTAAGCAACTTTAGACTCGTTTGTTGGGCTGGTGTTTTTTAAAGCCAGATTCTTGATGTTCATAATAATTTCAGTCACATCTTCTTTGACGCCGGGAATGGAACTGAACTCATGCAAAACACCTTCGATTTTTACCTGGCTGACTGCTGCGCCTGGTAATGAAGAGAGCATAATTCTCCTCAAAGAATTACCAAGTGTAGTACCATAGCCTCTTTCAAGTGGTTCTACGACAAATCGGCCGTACTTTTTGTCTTCTGAAATTTGCGCAATTTCAATTTTCGGTTTTTCAAAATCGAACACTACAAAGTCCCTCCTTTTCGGGTATCGTTGCTTGTTACTTATTATTTAGAATATAACTCGACGATAAGCATCTCATCAACAGGAACATCAATAGCTTCTCTATTTGGCAATTCCTTTACTGCACCCTTCAGGTTTTCCTGGTCAACATCTAACCATTCTGGTACTAATCTTCCTCCGGTTACTTCAAGAATGTCCTTATATCTTTGGGAACCTTTGCATTTCTCTTTGATTTCAATAGTATCTCCGGCCTTTACCCGGTAAGACGGAACCTTTACCTGCTTGCCGTTTACCAATACATGTTTATGACCTACAATCTGCCTTGCTTCCTTGCGCGTTCTTGCCAGGCCTAAACGGAATACGACGTTATCCAATCTGCTTTCCAGAATGGTCATCAGGTTTTCACCAGTCATTCCTTTCATTCTGTCTGCTTTGAGATAGTAATTATGGAACGGTTTTTCCAAAACGCCGTAGATAAACTTTGCTTTCTGTTTCTCTCTCAACTGCAGCCCGTATTCGGACACTTTCCTATTCGCTCTTTTCAGCTGTCTGTTGGACTTCTTATCTATTCCCAGATAAACGGGATCTAAACCAAGAGATCTGCATCTCTTAAGAACTGGAACTCTATTTATAGCCATCTTAACCTATACCTCCTAATTAGACTCTTCTGCGTTTGGGTGGACGACATCCGTTATGAGGTACCGGAGTAACGTCTTTGATACTGGTTACTTCAAGTCCACATGCCTGAAGCGCGCGGATTGCCGCTTCACGGCCAGAACCAGGTCCTTTTACCATAACGTCTACTGTTTTCAAACCATGAATCAAAGCTGCCTTGGTAGCAGTTTCTGCCGCCATCTGCGCAGCGTACGGAGTAGATTTCCTTGAACCTCTAAAGCCAAGACCGCCAGCACTTGCCCATGATAAAGCATTTCCTTCAGCATCTGTTATAGTAACGATTGTATTGTTAAAAGATGACTGAATGTGCGCCTGTCCACGTTCAACGTTTTTCTTTACGCGCTTTTTTGTCACTTTTTTTGCAGTGTTTTTCGCCATTTCTAAACTAACCTACTTTCTTCTTATTTGATATTTTCCATATAGTAATTGTGTTCGTCAACCTTAATGCCGCGCTATACTGTGGCTATGCTAACCAGCTCGCCCTCAGGAAGCGCTCTATTTCTTCTTATTTGCAACTGTTCTCTTCGGACCTTTTCTGGTTCTCGCATTGGTCTTCGTTTTCTGTCCACGAACAGGAAGCCCTTTCCTATGGCGGATTCCGCGATAGCATCCAATTTCCTGAAGTCTCTTTATATTGAGCGCAATCTCTCTTCTCAGATCACCCTCTACTGTCTGAGTCTTGTCAATCACTTCACTGATTCTCTTTATTTCTTCGTCAGTCAAATCTCTGACACGAGTATCTGGATTCACTTTTGCCTCTGCTAAAATACGGTTAGAACTCACTCTGCCAATACCATAAATATAAGTCAATCCTATCTCAACACGTTTTTCTCTTGGTAAATCTACACCTGCGATACGAGCCATGTGTGTCGTACACCTCCATAATTTTTTCTAAACGGAACATCATTCCATTTGGTTTAAACATAAAAATTTGCAGAATCCGCAACAAAATCTGCAGACGTCAGCCAACCATATACAGCTGCGGTTGCTCGCCCTGAAATGTGTGTATACTGTCGCTCTGGTCTCTCTGTACCGTTCTATCCCGGTTCCCTCGGTAAAAAACCGGCATTCCAGCCGTACATGCTGTTATTATGAATAGCAAGGGCAATTACGCCTTGCTACAGCCGCACATAAATAAATCTCTAAACAACAAGCAGGGGAGCTGTGTTCTCACCCCTGTCTCTGCTTATGCTTTGGATTCTCACAGATCACTCTGACGCTTCCTTTTCTCTTAATGATCTTGCATTTTTCACAAATAGGCTTTACGGATGATCTTACTTTCACAGTGGTTCCTCCTTTCTACCTTTCGCCCTCAATGGGTCCTTCTCAAGCTTGATTTTACACATTTTCATGTATAAAAACGCTATGCTCCAAAAGCGTTCAGCTAGTATTATAACACTCAACCCCAGAAAAATCAAGGGTATTTTGCACTTCTCTTACAATTGCTTCACTTATAATCTTATTGTCCACCTCTATGTAAATTTACAACATCTACGAGCCTTTTCTACTCACTGATTCCATATTTCTTGAGCATGATCTGTAGTTTCTCTTTGGCTCTTTTGGAAATATGCCTGATATTGTCCGGCGTGGTATTCATAATTTTTGCAATCTCATCGGTTCCCATTTCGTGATAATATTGCATCAGCAAGACGTCCTGATAAGATTGTTTCATCTCTTTGATTAATTTGAGAATCAATTCTTTCTTTTCCATCCTCTCTAATCTTTCATCCAGCCCTTCAGGAAAGACTAAGTCAGGACGTTCCTGTTCCATATCAGCATCAATCTCTCTTTTCTTCTTTTTATAAAGGTTATAACATTTATTTTTCACAATCGTGAGAATGTAATTCCTATTTTTCTGAGGCGGATCACCCATAATCTTCACCAGATTCTCCGTCAATGTCAAAAATGTTTCATGGACAATGTCTTCCGCATCTGCCCTGTTCTGCAATATTCTATACGCAGTATAATACATGTCATTTTTGTAACGGTCATACAGCATCTGAAAGAAATCTCTTTCCTGATCCGTATCCAGTAACAGCAGATATTGATACACTGTTCATACCTCCGAAAAAATCAGGGCATAAAAAATCCCAGAAATCCTGCGAATTTTTTACACCCTTTGCTTATCTTTTGTAAAATAATATCCAGTATAAAAATCTTCTTATTTATCTCTCCAGATAATCCTGCCTTTTGTCAAATCATAGGGAGACATCTCTATCGTTACCTTATCTCCTGGCAAGATACGGATAAAGTTCATCCTCAGCTTGCCGCTGATATGAGCCAGAATTTGATGACCATTTTCAAGTTCCACCTGAAACATGGCGTTTGGCAACTTCTCTACTACAGTTCCTTCCACTTCAATTACATCTGCTTTTGACATTTTGCTTCCTCCTGATATTCGACGTTTCTTTGATAAAGCTTTATGGCTCGTTTTATTACTTCATTCTGAAAATCTTCCTGGGTAAAGACTTCTGTAACCTCTTTCGGAAGTTTTTTTATTAATTGAATATGTTTTTTATTCTTTCTTTTCGGCTGTTCCACAGACCTGCGGCTTCCGTCCGCCAGATAAACCATATCGGCTTCTTCTCTTACAATCACATAAATACTGTCTTTGTCATGTCCTGACCTGGAAACTGCCAATTTAATATCCATCCGTCTCTCCCTCCTGAAGAGTCAATATCTCAGGTTCTCCAGATGTAATCAGAATCGTATTCTCATAATGGGCAGATAAAGAATGATCCTGGGTTACTACTGTCCAGTCGTCACTCAGCCACTCCACATCAAAACGTCCTGCATTGATCATAGGCTCAATTGCCAAAGTCATGCCAGCTTTCAACCGCACGCCTCTGCTCTTCTGGGAAAAATTCGGAATCTGGGGGGATTCATGTAAATGGGTGCCGATGCCGTGCCCTACCAGGTCACGCACCACCCCATAGCCAAAACTCTCTGCATAAGCACTGATGGCATTTGAAATCTGATGCAGATGATTTCCTTCCTTTGCATATTTTATGCCTTCAAAGAAACACTGCCTGGTTCTTTCTATTAAGAGTGCAGCCTCCTCGGAAATCTCACCAATCCCGTGGGTTCTCGCTGCATCGGAATGATAACCCTTGTAGATCACGCCGATGTCAAGGCTGACAATATCTCCTTCCTGAATCAAGCGTTTCTTTGTCGGAATGCCATGCACGACTTCCTCGTTCAACGACACGCAGACAGATGCTGGATAACCATTATAATTCTTAAAGGAAGGAATGCAGCCATAACTTCGGATAATCTCATCGCCGAGACGATCTATGTCCAAGGTAGACATGCCCTCTTTCAATTCCTTTCCCAGATTTTCATGAACCTTAGCCAGGATTTTTCCTGCTGCCCTCATTAACTCAATCTCTCTGGCAGATTTAATTGATACTGACATATATTACGCTCCTAAAATTTCCACAATGGCATGGAATACGTTTTCCATTGGCTGAGTTCCATCCACGCTCTTTAAAATATCCTGCTCTTTGTAATAGTCAATCAACGGCTGTGTCTGCGCATGATATACCTCCAAACGCTTCTTTACAGTTTCTGGCTGGTCATCATCCCTTAATACTACTGGGCTGCCGCAACGGTCACATACTCCTTCAACCTTCGTGGGAATAGACACGATGTGATAAGTTGCACCGCAGTTTAAGCAAGCACGCCTGCCGGACATCCGATTAATGATATTTTCATCTGGCACATCCACGTCGATGGCATAATCCATCTTCTGCCCAATCTTAGAAAGAGCTGCATCCAACGCCTCTGCCTGAGGTATTGTTCTAGGAAAACCGTCGAGCACAAATCCATTCTTACAGTCATCCTGGCTGATACGATCCATGACCAGATCACAGGTCAATTCGTCTGGCACTAGAAGTCCCTGGTCCATATACTCTTTTGCTTTCCTTCCCAAATCAGTTCCCGCTTTCAGATTTGCACGGAAGATATCTCCTGTGGAAATGTGTGGAATGGAGTACTTATCCGCAATCTGCTTTGCCTGTGTTCCTTTTCCTGCTCCGGGCGCGCCTAACATAATAATTTTCATAAGCTATTCCTCCTTTTTGCCGCCTCATAAAAATGAGACAATTGTTTTCATGTTTCCATAAGCCAGATACCCCGTATCAGAACTACAGAGTATTCGTCTTTGTCGCATTAATCTCCAAAAATGATTTAAGTGCACCATGGGAAATGCTCCAAAGCACCTCCCAGGTACACCGAATCAGCCGATTAAACTAGTCATTTAAAAATCCTTTATAATAGCGTACCAGCATCTGAGATTCAATCTGTTTCAAAGTCTCGATGATAACGCCTACGATAATGATGATAGACGTTCCGCCAAAGGACACATTGGCATTAAAAATTCCATTGAAGAAAATTGGAATCACAGCCACGATCGTAAGTCCCACGGCTCCGATAAATACAATATAATTTAAAATCTTAGTCAAATAGTCACTAGTAGGCTTTCCTGGCCTGATACCTGGAATAAACCCGCCCTGACGCTTCATGTTATTTGCAATCTCCAGCGGATTAAAGGTGATGGAGGTATAAAAATATGCAAATGCAACTACCAAAATAATATATACCACCAGGCCGATACTGTAAATGGGCTGTTCCGGATCGCACCAGTAGGACTGGGACAGGCCATGAAGTATTTTGCTTCCAATGCCGTTGCCATTTCCTTTTCCCATGATGGTTGCGATAACCACTGGGAATTGCATAATAGACTGGGCAAAGATAATCGGAATAACGCCCGCCGTATTTACTTTCAAAGGAATATGGCTGGATTGTCCTCCCACCTGCTTCCTTCCCTGGATTTTCTTGCTGTACTGCACCGGAATTTTGCGCTGTCCATCCTGCAGAATGATAACGAATACCACAGTAACCAAGATAACTGCCAAAATAACAAGAGCCGCTATAATTGCATTTCCAACATTTGGCGCATTCTTAATAAACTGGTTATACAGCGTCATTAAATCTTCCGGAATTCGGGAAACAATATTGATCGTCAGCACAATGGAAATTCCATTTCCAACGCCTTTTTCAGTGATACGCTCGCCAATCCACATCAATACCGCAGAACCTGCTGTCAAGCTGGTAACCATCATAATGACATGCAGTGCGTCGAACTTATCTAGGTAGTTGCTGCGCCCAAATCCAATTGCCATCGCCGTAGCTTGGATCAGTGCAAGAATCACTGTCACGTACCGCGTAATTTCCGCAATCTTTTTACGTCCATCTTCCCCGTCTTTCTGCATTTCCTCTAACTTTGGAATGGCGATCGTCAGAAGCTGCATGATGATGGAAGATGTAATATACGGCGTTATGTTCAGGGCAAATACTGACATTTGCTCGAAAGAACCGCCGGTGATGGCATTGAAGAAGTTCAGGCCGTCAGCACCCTGGCTTGCAAACCAGTTTGCAATCACTTCGCCGTTGACGCCGGGAAGAGGCAGCTGGGAGCCTATCCTGATGACGATCAACATTAAAAATGTATAAAATATACGTTTTCTGATATCTTCTATTTTAAATGCTTTACGGAGTGTCTCCAGCATTAGATCACCTCTGCTTTTCCGCCAAGGGCTTCAATTTTTTCCTTCGCACCTGCGCTGAAGGCATTTACCTTTACGGTGAGCTTCTTAGTCAGTTCGCCATTCCCAAGGATTTTAACGCCATCCTTTGGATTCTTAATGATTCCCTTTTCCAACAAAGCTTCCACTGTAACCACTGCATCATTTTCAAACGTTTCCAGTCTGCTTACATTGATTCCCACAATGTCTTTGGAATTGCGGTTTGTGAATCCACGCTTCGGAATCCTTCTATATAATGGCATCTGACCGCCTTCGAACCCAGGTCTTGGAGCTCCAGAACGTGCTTTCTGACCTTTATGGCCCTTGCCTGCAGTCTTACCATTTCCCGAACCGTGTCCGCGTCCTCTTCTGAAATTATTGCTGTGTTTAGAACCTTCTGCCGGTCTTAAATTTGATAAGTCCATACTGACACCTCCTTACTGTCCTATTAGATTTCTTCTACTTTTACTAAATGATTTACCTTTTGAATCATGCCTCTGATTGCTGCGTTATCCGGCATTTCCACACTATGGTTTAACTTTCTTAAACCTAATGCTTCCACTGTCTTACGATTCTTGGGAACAGCGCCAATTGCAGATTTTACAAGTGTAATTTTTAATTTTCCTGCCATCTTCCATATCCTCCTTAACCGAGTATCTCTTCCACAGACTTCCCGCGGAGTTTTGCTACTTCTTCCGGAGATTTCAACTGGCTTAAAGCATCTATGGTAGCAAGAACTACGTTCTGCTTATTATTGGAACCTAAAGATTTTGTACGGATGTTCTTGATTCCCGCAAGCTCGCACACGTTTCGTGCCGGACCGCCTGCGATTACGCCAGTACCTTCGGGAGCTCTCTTCAGTAATACGGACGCTCCGGTATGCTTACCGGTAATATCATGCGTAATACTGTTATTGTCATCTAATTTTACAGAAATCAGTTTCTTCATTGCGTCTTCTTTTCCTTTGCGGATCGCCTCAGGAATTTCAGTTGCTTTGCCTAAACCTGCACCTACATGACCATTGCCGTCACCAACAACAACCAAAGCTGTAAAACGCATATTACGTCCGCCTTTTACAACTTTTGTTACACGTTTAATTGATACCACTTTCTCTGTTAATTCCAATTGACTAGCATCAATGATTGTACGTTTCATGTATCTGTCTCCTCCTATTAAAAGTCTAATCCAGCTTCTCTGGCTGCATCAGCTAAAGCTTTGATTTTTCCCTGATAGATAAACCCGCCTCTATCGAAGACAACTGTCTTAATTCCCTTTTCCAACGCTTTTTTCGCAATCACGGTCCCCAGATGTGCCGCTGCCTCCACGTTATTGGTTTTTTCCAGCTCTGCCTTAACATCCTTCTGAAGCGTAGACGCGGAAACAAGTGTATTTCCAACTGTATCGTCAATAATCTGAGCATACATATGATTATTGCTTCTAAACACAGCCAAACGTGGTCTTTCTGCTGTACCGGAGAAACGATTACGCATTCTTCTGTGTTTCTTCATACGAACTTCTGATCTTGATTTTTTATTAACCATTTTTTGTTCCTCCTATATTATTTTTTACCAGTCTTACCAACTTTACGCCTAATAACCTCATCAGCATATTTGATACCCTTTCCTTTATATGGTTCAGGTCTTCTCTTATCTCTGATTTCTGCCGCATACTGGCCAACTTTCTCTTTATCAATACCGGAAATGATGATCTTATTTCCATCCACCTTGGACTCTAACCCTTCTGGATCCGTCATTACTACTGGATGAGAATAGCCAAGGTTCAATGTCAGTTCTTTTCCTGACTTGGAAGCTCTATAGCCAACGCCGTTCACTTCCAGTTCTTTGGTGTAGCCGTTTGTCACGCCGACTACCATATTATTAATCAGGGTTCTTGTAAGACCATGAAGAGATTTCATTTTCTTTAAGTCATTTGGCCTTGTTACCGTTAACTCAGAACCTTCTAATTTGATTTCCATTTCTGCTGCAAGGGTTCTCTCCAGAGTCCCCTTAGGACCTTTTACAGTCACATGATTATTTTCTGCAATATCAACAGTAACGCCTGCTGGTACTGCGATTGGCATTCTTCCGATTCGTGACATGCCCGTACCTCCTACCATACGTAGGCGAGAACTTCTCCGCCTACCGCTAATTTTCTTGCTTCTTTATCAGTTACAACGCCCTGGTTGGTGGAAAGAATTGCAATTCCCAATCCGCCCAGAACCTTGGGGATCTCGTTTTTGCCAGCATATACGCGAAGTCCTGGCTTGGAAATTCTCTTAAGACCTGTGATAATTTTCTCATTTTTGTCTTTGCCATATTTTAAAGTAATGCGAATTGTGTTGAAGCTGCCATCCTCCACGATGTCATATTTTACAATGTATCCTTCATTTACAAGAATGTCGGCAATTGCAACTTTCATCTTGGAAGCTGGAACATCTACAGTATCATGTTTAGCAGTATTTGCATTACGGATTCTTGTAAGCATATCTGCGATTGGATCACTCATTGTCATGATGTATAATTCCTCCTATTTTTTCTTGCCATCAAGGAAGCTCTGTTCGCTAAGCTTGACTTTCGCCTGCGGCTTACCAACTTGCCTTTTTTACGCCTGGTATCTGCCCTTTGTATGCCAACTCACGAAAACAGATCCTGCAAATTCCGTATTTTCTTAAATATGCATGTGGACGTCCACAAATTTTGCAACGGCTATATTCCCGGGTAGAGAATTTCTGTTTACGCTGCTGTTTTATTTTCATAGATGTTTTTGCCATTGAAATTCCCTCCTTACTGTTTTGCAAATGGCATATTGAACTGTGCCAATAATTCACGGCCCTCTTCGTCTGTCTTAGCCGTGGTAACGAAAATAACGTCCATGCCACGGACTTTATCTACTTTGTCGTATTCGATCTCTGGGAAAATCAACTGTTCCTTGATGCCAAGCGCATAATTTCCTCTTCCATCAAATGCGTTGGGATTTACGCCTCGGAAGTCACGCACACGAGGCAGCGCCAGATTGATCAGGCGGTCAACAAACTCATACATCTTGTCGCCTCTTAAAGTTACCTTGCAGCCAATGGGCATTCCTTCTCTGATCTTGAAGTTTGCAACGGAGTTCTTTGCTCTTGTAAGAACAGCCTTCTGGCCTGTGATGGTCTCCATGTCCTTAACTGCGGATTCCAGGACCTTTGCATTGTCCTTGGCCTCGCCAACGCCCATGTTTACCACAATCTTGTCAAGCTTCGGCACTTCCATGATGTTCTTGTATCCAAACTTTTTCATCATTGCGTCTACGATTTCATTCGTATACATTTCTTTTAATCTACTCAACTTCTGCAACCTCCTTCCCTAATTAGTCAATCACTTCGCCAGTTGCTTTCGCATAGCGCACTTTCTTGTCTCCATCCATCTTGAAGCCGATTCTGGTAGCCTTGCCCTTCAGACTGTACATTACGTTTGAAATGGCAATGGGGGCCTCCTGGTGGATGATTCCGCCGTTCTGGTTTGCAACGGAAGGCTTTGCGTGCTTTGTGATGATGTTCACACCCTCTACAATGACGGTGTTCTTCTTACGATTAACGGCAATCACCTTGCCCTCTTTATCCTTGTCTGCTCCGGCAATCACCTTTACGGTGTCGCCCTTCTTAATCTTAACTGTTGACATCTGGCACCCTCCTATAATACTTCCGGAGCAAGTGAAACAATCTTCATAAACTGTTTTTCACGAAGCTCTCTTGCTACTGGTCCAAAAATACGTGTTCCCCTGGGGTTCTTGTCATCCTTGATAATTACTGCTGCATTTTCGTCAAATCTGATATAAGAACCGTCTTTCCGACGAGCGCCCTTTACTGTACGAACCACTACGGCCTTTACCACGTCACCCTTTTTAACAACTCCGCCTGGTGTTGCATCTTTAACGCTGGCAACAATGATATCACCGATATTTGCATATCTTCTGGTTGAACCGCCCAACACACGGATGCAAAGAAGTTCCTTTGCGCCGGTATTGTCAGCAACTCTCAGTCTGGTTTCCTGCTGTACCATGCTGATAACCTCCTTACCTTGTTTTTTGCTTGTTTTCTAGCATACAGGTATGCCCGTAGGGTATTACCTTGTTTTTTGCTTGTTTTCTAACATACAGGTATACCCGAAGGGTATTATATTATTTCGCTTTCTCTATGATCTCAACGAGTCTCCATCTCTTATCCTTGGACAGAGGTCTTGTCTCCATTACTTTAACGGTATCGCCGATACGGCACTCATTATTCTCGTCATGCGCTTTTAACTTGTAGGTTTTCTTT
>OFHB01000103.1_pt1 | contig 61738 bp, 75 predicted proteins | sample 1521881 | NCBI WGS metagenome assembly OFHB01 (sample SAMEA3504090, study PRJEB24116) | mouse gut metagenome | biome: mouse gut; feature: mouse-associated habitat; material: faeces | place: Denmark | collected 2011
GAAAAGACGGAAAGGACTGCAGGGGAAGGAAACGGGAATAGGGATGCAGGGAGCGGCAAAGAAGCGGAGGGCGCAGACGGCAAGGACGGAAATCGGAACGGGAAGGCCGGAAGCGCAGAACGTAAAGTCCAAGGCAATGGGTATAGGGTATGGGCAGTGAAGGCCGAGCCCTATATACGGAAAGACGTGGAAACAAACCTTCCGGATCAGAAAAATGTAGGCATGACAGGATTCTGTATGGAAATCGGGAGGGAAGACTTGCCGGCGGGAATTTTCCGGGTAGGCGTGATGGCAAGGGAGAAAGGATCCGGGCAGAAACTATATTCTTGGACAAACCGCTATCTTGTTGTGAAGGGATGAGGAAATATGGAAATTACAGATTATAAAGAGGCATATGAGGGCGTCCTGCAAGCTGTCACAGATGGCACCATTACCAAAGAGCGTATCCGGGAATCAATGTATCGAATCTACCGCGTGAAATATAAGAATACTTTATAGAAAAGTTCCCCTCCAGCATATAAAGGAGGGGAATGTTTATTTTCCGTTAAAAACATACTGCTTTTAGAATATTAAAGGTTCTTCAAATGTTTTAAAATATGTTCTTCAAAATTTTTCACAGCGCTTTTTATAAATTCCATTCTGTTTTGTTTATCAACAAGGCTTATTGCACAGGGATTCATATGCTTAAAATCCGGTACATCATCATAATATACATCTTGAATTTTCCCGTTTGGACAACACCATGAAACCCACCAGCCTGCAGGAGTAACAGCATCTTCGTTCATGTATTGTGCAATCTGCCCAATCATCTGTTCCGTTATTTCATCTACCTCATAACCATTTTTTGTATCAAATAATGCAATTCCTGCGTAAAGATTATCCTGCACCTCAATACGAAACCACATTTGGATATTTTTTTTGCGTAATTTTGCCTTTTTTACAATGTAATTTAATCCCGGATAAGTCGATGCATTTCCGTCATAAAATTTTTCATTGCATTTTTCTTCGTATGTAAAGTAATGAAATTCTTTTTCAGGCACTAACCCATACTTTGACGTGATTTTCTCCATCTCTTTTTTCAAATCGTCAAACACAAGATGCATGAGCGTTATCTTTGCCGATTTCATGGACTTTTCGATTGCTATTCCTGCACGAAAATAATCAGGTGACTCATATAATATTTCCAAATTTTTTTCCATCATTTTTCTGCCCCTTTCGTCTGCCACAACATGAATTGCATCAATATATTGCATAACTGTTGATTTTACCGGCTCGGCTAACTGCGTTGTCAGTTTATTAAGCCATCTGCATATATCTTCCGCCCATGAAATACACTGTATATGGTCAATGGGCAGAATGCTCGTTCCTGATTTCTTTTTCCGGCTGTATTCGGAGGGGGCATTCCCAAACCTTGTCAGATAGACAAGCCGAGAATTTTTCGCATATTGATAATAGTCGTAGCATTGCCCTTCCTGTTCTCCGGCATAAATTTTGACTTCGATAGGGATAAAAAAGTGTGGATTTTGAATCACGATGTCAATGCGCCGTTCATTATCTATCACATATTCTGCTGCAACCTCTGTACGTGCAAGCAGTATATCGCTCATGGAGTATTCATTTAATACATCATGCATAAAAGATTTTAAAAACGATATTCCGCACCCATGCTGCCCTTCAGGATTTAATAAATCTGCCAAAAAACGGCACATAATAACTTCCTTTGCACTGATTCCCAATATATGAAACACATTGTAGTCAGATAGTGGCGCATAGGGCGGAAATTCCTTACAGTTTATATTGATTTGAGATAATAATTCTGCTTCATATCCCATGTTAAACACCTCCTCGATAATCTATTATAATATTACCAATCACCCCAAAGAACGGATTTTCCATCTGTCAATTTCCATCCCCTTAATATTTTGTCATATTCAATCCATTCTCCCGCCGCCGTTAATGTTGCAATATAGCGTTGAACGGAACGCTGCGAAATATCCAGTTCTTCGGATAACTGAACTGTTGTAATGCCGGGGCAACAGCGGATTTTGCTTAATATCACAATCGCATTTGCCAGTGTGGCACTGAAATTTACTGTTTTCTTATGGCTACAGTAAGCCGATAAAAGAATATACTTTAAATCCTGACAGAGTTCCTCAAAACCGAAATATACTTTTATTCGTTTTTTTAGCTGTTTTGGAACGTCTGTATTTCCCACAACAATAATTGCTTCCAAAGCATTTGTACCTACTTCAAGATAATAATTCCACAGCATTTTAAAATCCTCATCTGCTACAGAAGCAGCATGAATTAAAATTGCATATGAGTTACAAGCTACCAAATCTGTAAAGCACTCTGTTGATACCAAAACGCTTTTCTTATCAGGCAGCATTTTCCCTATGATATTTTCCTCTATGGCAGTAAATCCATAGGTGAAAATATAGTATGTCCGAAGCACTCTTTCACCTCCACTATCCAAATTATACCACAACATCACGCCAACAGTATTGCGTAATGCCAAAAAATTATTTTCTAGGCATTTATTTTAAATTTTGAAAAATGATTGACTATTTTCAGAAATATGGTATTATACTATCAGTGGTGAGTCCTACCGCAAAGTGGACTGCTAAAAGCGTTAGCAACTCTAATGGAGTTACTACACAAATGGCTATGTGGAAACGCATAGCCATTTTTAACGAGGAGATATATGCAGACAGATTTTAAATTATACAAGGTGGATATGAAATATATCCGTAATCTACATAATATAGATGATAAAGTGTTTTCTGTTTCGCCACAGGCAGGAAAAGATAACAGGGTTTTCATCGGGATTGTTGTTATTTGTGGCGTTCACAAATATTGCATACCACTTTCATCGCCAAAGGAAAAACATAAGAACATGAAAAATTCTATGGACTTTTCCAAAATTGAAGTAAATGGAAAATTATTAGGTGTTCTAAATTTTAATCTGATGATACCTATTGAAGAAGAGCAATTACAACTTGTTGATACCACCATTTTTAAGAGAGATAGGGAAAATATCAGATATTATAAGAAGTTATGTACTTTGGAACTGGAATGGTGTCAGACGAATAATGAGGTAATCTGCAATAAAGCCAATGTCCTGTATAAGAAATACCTATCCAATGAGTCATTTGCAGGCAGGAATCGCTGCCTGAATTTTCCCAAATTAGAGGCAGAGTGTGAAAAATATAATTTAAAGATCAAGAAAGGCACAAACTGAACCTCTTTTGATACACATTACCACAGTTCCAGTGAATCTGGGAAAAAATTTTAGAAACAACACATTTCTATTGATAGGGGAGGATGGAAAAGTTATTATGTTAGTAAATCAAAATAAAGATACTTATGACAGAGAAACAGATGAATATATTGTTGCGTATATTGACCTTTTAGGTGTTACAAATAAGATTAAATCAAAGGATAGCCAATTGGCAATGAACAAACTACATAATCTTTATACATTTTCGGTAAAATTAACACGAAATGTTCAAATTGAGGAAAATCAGGACATACAATTCAAAATCTTTTCGGATAATATTATAATAGCTAAAAAATTGTCAAATCAGATACCCCAACGTTCTCAAGAGATTCGAAGCCTTCTAATGTGTGCTGGACACTTCCAAGAACTTTCTGCTAGCGATAGTGTGGGGTGGCTTTTACGTGGAGGCATTTCTATAGGACAATTATTTATAGATGATGTAATGGTTTGGGGTGAGGCACTTTTGAAATCATATTATTTAGAAGATAAAGTTGCAAATTATCCAAGAATAATTATTGATAAAGATATTGTGAACGAAATTATTCAAAACAATGTACTATGCGAATATTTAAGAAAAGATTTTGATGATTTATATTTTTTAAACTTTCTGAATGATTGTCATTTTTGTGGCGAAATGTTAATGAATGGATTTCAAATCATGCAAGAAGAAGCTGGTATAAAAATAGATGAGAAATTGTATCAAAAATTTAGTTGGCATATGAATTTTGTAAATGCTGAATTAGATAGAAAAAATGAAAAGAAAGATAGAAAGTTTCGCTTATCAATGCTTTAATACAATTATATGCGAATAGCTTATCAAACATATGTTAGCATGGATGAATAAGATACAATTTTAAAAAGGAAAATCTTAAAGGAAAAAGTCGGAAACACTTTAAGATTTTCCTTTTTAAATTTACAAAAATTCCAATGAATCTTCTGCATCCACCCACATCTGCATATTTCCCTCAAGATACAATCTTGCGTATTCAAGAGGTTCGTCTATTGCCAGAGCATTTAAGGCGCATTCGGGGCAGGGAGTAGTTTTCAATCCTTCTTCCGCCTTGTTGCAGTCTATCCGTAAAAAGTAACCTGAATAGGTATATACGTCAATGCTGTTATGGTGGATATTGTATGTTGCATAGATAATATTCATTTTTTATCATTCCTCTTTTCATTGAATTATTGAAAGCATTTCAATCAGTTTGCCAATTCCCATATATTTTGTGTTATAATGTTTTATGTGATTTTGTTTCCCTTATTTTTTCACTTATCAGGGTTCGTAATGCCCTATGGAAAGATATAACACAAGGGAAACTTTAAGGGAAAGCCCACCTGCGATAAACTTAGTATTTTCAAGGGGTAGCCGAGATTTTAATAACAAAATATAACAGCTAATATTTCCCTTAAAGCATCAAATCACAATCGGAATTTGGAGATGAAAACATGGTACGAAAAAAGAAGAAAGCAATCTTTAGGATTTTCATGGGCGCAGGAATTGCTTTGTTGATTATTATAATCACAGTGCTGATGTTGTTTTGGAAGGAGCTTCGCTCTCTTATGTCATTGCGAAAGATCGATGATTATGGAATGTATCAAATGACCTATTATGGCGATTATGGCTTTGATGCGTTTCTAAAAGTTGGCGCAAGCGATGATGCAGATATCGAGGCTTTTGTAACAAAGCGTCTGTTGAAAGGATTGCCAATCGATTTGGGGGTTACAGGGGATGGATGTACTGCTTTTGCCGTGCGAAACCATGATGGCGACATTCTGTTTGCAAGGAATTTTGATTTTACCTATGCCCCGTCCTTACAGCTCTACACTGCCCCTGATAATGGCTATGCCTCGGTTTCCACAGTCAATCTTGCTTTTGCGGGATATTCAGAGGACAATTTGCCTGAAGGTTCTCTCGTTGATTCTTTCTTAGCCTTGGCTGCGCCATTTCTTCCTTTTGACGGAATGAATGAGAGAGGTCTTGCAATTGCCCTGCTTGCAGTTCCAGAGGCGCAAGCGCCTTATCGTGCTGATAAAATAACGCTCAATACCACCACTGCAATTCGCCTCGTGCTTGATAAGGCGGCTACCATAGAAGAAGCGATTGCATTGTTAAAGCAATACAATATCTATTTTTCAGGGGATATCAAATGCCATTATTTGATTGCCGATGCCAGCGGACATTCTGTAATCGTGGAATATGTCAATCAGAAACTTTGTGTTGTTGAAACAGAGAAAGAATATCAAGTCGCTTCGAATTTCATTGCCTATCAAGGATTAAATATTGGGGAAGGCTTTACAGAATTTGAACGCTATGAGAAAGTGCAAGACGAGATTGAAGCAAATCAAGGCATGCTTGAGGAGCATCAGGCAATTCAGTTGCTAGCTGATGTCGGCGTGTTTGACGGTGATACGGACAAACTGCAATGGAGCGTTCTTTATAATCTCACAACCGGCGCTGGAGAGATTTTTGCAAATCGCAAAGCAGATCACACGGTAGAATTTCACTTGAATACAGATAGGTAATCAGGTGAAAAAGAGTTTGAGTTATTTCGTTTTGCCATCATAGATTTTTGATCAAGTAAATACTTTCGTGCAACAGCCTCATAATGACAGAAAAGATTTAAAAACTTCCGTATTAATCACTTGACACCCAAGTATTACTATCGTACTATCTATAATAGTGTTTAAAAGAGAGATGGAAACTATTAAAAAATGTTGCTATTTCGGATCGAAAGGATGATCGCCATAGATGAAATATATTAGAAAGATTAGAAAAATTATATTGGCGTGCTGCGCTGCGTGTTTCGTAGTGGGAATACAGCCTATGTGCCTTATGGCTGTTGAGAATGACAATCACCCGTCAGAGTTGCCTGTTTGGGGGGATGGTCTTTCTATTACAGGTGAATCGGGCATTGTAATGGAGGCGTCTACAGGAATTGTTCTCTATGAGAAAAATATCAATGACGTCCATTATCCGGCAAGCATTACAAAAATTATGACAGCGCTGTTAGCGATAGAAAACTGTGAAATGGACGAAATTGTAACCATTCCGCATGAGGCTGTTTATATGGAAGATAAAGGGACGCATATTGCATTAGACGAAGGTGAGCAACTGACGGTGGAGCAATGCCTTTATGCAGTCCTGTTGGCATCGGCAAATGATGCTGCGTATGCATTGGCGGAGCACGTGGGCGGTACTTATGAAAACTTTATTCGCATGATGAATCAAAAGGCGAAAGAAATAGGCTGCCAAAATACTAATTTTACAAATCCACACGGGCTTCCAGATGAAAGCCATGTAACCAGTGCGTATGATATGGCGTTGATCACCAAAGCGGCTTTAGAATACGATATGTTTCAGACAATTTCTGGAACTTCTTATTATGAGATTCCTCCCACGGAACATCAAAAAGATTTAATCCCCATGTATAATCATCACAAAATGATCGGAAAAACAGAGTTTCAAAATGAGGAAGTTTTTGCTGGAAAGAATGGTTATACAAATGCCGCAGCGCATACCTTGGTTACTTGTGCCAAAAGGGATGACATGGTTCTTATTTGCGTAGTTATGAAAGAACAGAGAGAGTCTTTATATCAAGATACATTAGAGTTATTGAATGATAGTTTCGATCGTTTTACAAAAGTAAAAATTAGTGAGGATAAAGCCTATTTTGAAGAAATGTTAAAAAAAGAAGATCCGATCTTTGAAAATTGCGTGATTTCGAAACTGGATACAGATCAAGCATATGTAATGGTGCCCAAAGGGTTAAACAGTTCCGATTTGAACATAAAACTTGACTATCAAGAGCCAGAAACGGTTACGGCTCAATATTTTTATGAAGATCATTTGGCTGGACAAGTTGATTTTATAGTAGAGAATGTTCAAGAAGAAAGTGATCAACTGGAACATACAGTCAAAGAGCCGTTAAGCGAGGAAAAAAAGAGTGGAGGAAGTTCTTTTAACTGGAAGCTTTTCCTTTTTATAACTTTAATTGGGGTTCTTGTCATGGGAGTTTTAATCAAGGTTTTATTAGACTGCTACCATAGCCGGAATAGGAAAATCAGATTGGGAAGCAAATCAAAAAGGAAAGAGTGAAAGAATGAAAAAGGGCAACAATTATTTTAAACTGGCATCTTTGCTATTCGCATGTGCCTTAACGCTGACGGGTTGTGGGGATCGTCGCAGTAGCGAAGAAAAGATTTTTGAAGAAAGAATAGAAGAACCAGAAGAAGAAAACGAAGAATTAAATGGACAATCCGTTGAGACAGAGACAGAAGATTCTGCAAAAGCTCTCCCGGCGGAACCTGAGATTGTTGAAACAGATTGGTCAGAGTACTTTAACGGCTTGCATGGAGCCGCAGTCGTATATGATGTAACTGACAGACAATATACAATCTATAATGGCGACCTTGCCTTGACCAGAAGGTCGCCATGTTCCACTTTTAAGATTATTTCTTCTCTGATTGCTTTAGAAAATGGAATTTTAGAGCCGGAAGATTCCATACGGACGTGGAGCGGTGAATCATTCTGGAATGAGGATTGGAATAGAGATCTTGATTTTAGCGAAGCATTTCGTACGTCCTGTGTATGGTATTATAGACAGGTCATAGATGATATTGGAAAGGATATGATGCAAAAGGAATTGCAAAAATTGCAGTATGGCAACTGTGATATTTCTGATTGGGAGGGTGGCTCGAATACAAATAATAATAACCGGGCATTAACAGGTTTTTGGATTGAATCGTCATTAATGATCTCTCCGAAAGAACAGGTGGAGGTAATGGAGCGTATTTTTGGCGATGATTCAGATTATTCACAAGAAACACGAGATCAATTGAAACAAGTGATGCAGGTATCGCAACAAGAGCAGACGGAGATTTCTATATTTGGGAAGACAGGAATGGGCAAAGCTGAGGGCATTGTTGTTGACGCGTGGCTTACTGGATTTGCAGAAAGTCCAAAAGGGAACATATATTATTGTGTCTATCTTGGAAGAACAGACGGCATGGAGGTATCTAGTTCTAGGGCAAAGGAAATTGCAATCCAAATCGTGTCTGATTATTATGCGTTGTCACTGTAATCAATTTGCACCACGCATTTTCTTTGACTTCGATATCTTCAAAAGCGTGTCCATATGATGGTATTTACTTCTGGAGTCACAATAAATGCACCCGTGAGAGCATCCGCGATATAAATTCATTCCATTTTTAGCAGACAATATTTCTTTCGCTTTCACGAAGTGCATCGTGTGTCCTCCTTATATCTTGACGCAATTTTTCCTATGTGTTTTGAATTGTTTCATTGTCTGGTGATAATGACTTGTGGTAACTCTGGCAAAATAAGAGCCCAAATTACGCTGTTTTCCACCGTTTGAGCGTGGGAAAAAATTTTTTCATCATCGTGCGGGCTTCGTTTTCTGTCATCTCAGAATGAGCCTCGACCATATGGGGAATGCAAAATTCAATCATTTCCTCCATTGTGCAATCGCTCGTAAAAGCGCCATTTTCAAAACAATACTTGCAGTAGTCCTCGTTTTTGCTTCCATCCTTGTTTTTTCCATGCATTTCATCGGCATTGCCGATTGGCATGCCACAGCATTGACAAAATTTTTCGTTCATTTTCAATCCTCCTGAATATAAAATTTGTTTGGTTACAAGAATATCATAGCACGCAAAAACTGACACCCTATGTCAAGTTTTATAATTTCTTGGGCATACCAATATGACCATGCTACAAGGTATATTTTTCATAAATTTTCTTTGCTTGTCGTGCCATAATGTCTTTGAGACATGCAGGCTCTATAATGTCTACTTGTGCTGCGAATGATAATAGATACCCTGTGAGCCATTCGTCATCTGGCATTTCAGCAGATACGATTAAATCCCCGTTTTCTTTTTTGCTTATTTGTGTTTGATCAAATTCATCATAAACACGATAAGACATATGCTTTGGAAAACGCAATACGATGGTACGGCAGACCGGACTTGGTGTTTCATTTGATTCTGGAAATGAACGTTTGCAAAAACTGTCTCTGAGAACTTCTAAATCTATGATGCGGGTTAGTTTAAAGATCCGAAAATCTTGCTTTTCCTCGCAATATGCTTTTAAGTACCATGACGTAGACTTGAAGGACAATTTTAATGGTTCGATAATCCTTTCGTTTACTATTCCGTAGGAATTTGCATAGGTTATCTTGACGCATGTTTGATGAATGATTGCTGCTTTTAGTAATTCAAATTTCTTATTGTCAGTTCCCTTGTTTCCCCATCTGGAAAAATCCACTTCAAGCCAATTTTCCGCACTCATATGAAATATTGCAGAAAGTTTTTGCAATGTTTGGCGGCTGCTAATAGATTTCTTGGAATTTGCAGCTTGTGATGCCTCAGATGGCATGCCCTCTAGATCATGGTCATAATGGGATGCCCCAGGGGGTATGCTTTGTAAGGCTGTAAGAATTTCCTGCTTTTCTTCTTCTGACAATACGACACTGTCTAAAACAAAGCCATTCATCAAATGAATGCCGCCGTTTCGCCCTGCTTCTGTGTAAACAGGAATGCCTGCGCCGCTTAGAGCGTCAATATCTCTGTAAATCGTCCTTACAGATACTTCGAATTTTTCTGCTAATTCTGGAGCAGTAGCCTGTCCTTTGTCGAGTAGGTGATACATAATCTTAAATAATCTGCTTTCCTGCATTGCCAGTCCCTCCTCTGAGAATAGAGCGCCATCAAAATCCTGACATGATATGTCAACCTTTATTATAATTATTTTTGTATCAATTATCAACTAAGGAAGCGTAAATGGATGTTTTTTTGAACTTTTGCCTCAAAATTCTATTCATGTCTCGTGAAAGGGTCGCAGGGCTATAATGGGGCTGTCGCACTAAGATATTCGCTTGTTCAAAAGGTCTTGCCGCTGATGCGACCCCCCCCTTTTGCTCTGTCTTTGGAGTGAATTTTTGACAGAAATGCAAAAACGCAAAAGTTACATATTATAGTAAAAACTAATTCTATCATAAAGGAAAAATGACATGATAAAACGATGTGTTCCATTGGAAGCCGCTGCAGAAGCCGTCTGCAATCAAAGCTCTGTGCCCCCGTTGATTTTTCAGTTGCCGCCCAAGCAAGGCAGAAGAGTGTTGGAGGAGGCGCAGGATACGCCAGTATATAAATATCCCGCCGATATATCCTCGGTTTGCATCAATACTGGCAAGTGGGGCAGTATTCCAGTATACTTCATTATGCCCAAAGGTAAAAGGATCAAAGATATTATATTCTATATTCATGGAGCAGGCTGGGTGTTCGGCAGCTTTCATACACATGAAAAGTTAGTCAGAGAGCTTTCGGCAAGGACGAATTCATTGGTAATATTCCCAGAATACAGCCGGGCGCCAGAAGCAAAATATCCGACTGCGATCGAACAGTGCTACTTTATCCTTTCGCACATTAAGGAAGTCATCGGGGATTGTTTTTCGTTGGTCAACGATACTACGCTCACGGTAGCGGGCGACAGCGTTGGCGGTAATATGGCGATCGCCATGGTTCTGATGTCAGCGATGCGGCATGGTCCGTGCATTCACAAGCTGCTCTTATATTACCCAGTAACCAACGCCTGTTTTGACACGCCAAGTTACCGCCAATTCGCAGTGGACTATTATCTGTATCGGGAAGGAATGAAATGGTTCTGGCGGCAATATACAGATTCTATGGAAGATAGAAGCCAAATAACAGCATCCCCTCTTCGGGCGGGCATAGATTGTCTGAAATGCTTTCCGCAGACAATGATTATAAATGGTCAGGCGGATGTTTTACGCAGCGAAGGAGAAGCCTTTGGCGAAAAGCTTCGATCTGCAGGCGTAAAAGTAACAGCTTTGCGGGTGCAGGGGACGATTCATGACTTTGTGATGCTCCATGCGCTGGATCAGACGAATGCCTGCCGCACGGCGATGGATGCGTCAACTGCATGGGTGAACCGTCCTTAATTCAAAACGGATATCGTCGTATCCTTGAGGATGCCAGGGTACGGCGATATCGGCTTGCTTCTAGTAAGAAATTTCATAAGTTGATGGATTGATGCAATAAATACTATTTTAGAACGCAGATGGTTGTTGACAAGCAGGAATTGTAACTTTTATAATAATTAAGAACGGTCGAATATGTTAATTTGGATATTCTGTATATCAGCTATGTGAGTAGGAGGTAAGATTGAAATGAAAAGCATTCGAATTAAAATTACATTATGTCTTATTTTGACTGTTATAGTTGGTCTGGTCGCTTCTGGAACGTCGAGCATCATGCTAAATTACAACAATACCATGTCCACGGTAGAAAAGATGATGAGTCAGATGGCCGTGCTGGCGGCGGGACGTGTGCAGCAGGAACTTGAGGCATATAAAAACGTCGTCATGGAAGTTGGGGGCATTCCGTAGTTGTCGGATCCGCAAGTGCCAGTGGAGGAAAAGCAGGCGATCATCGACGAGCGTGTTTCCATGCATGGCTTTCAGAGGGGAAATATTGTCGCTGCGGATGGCATCAGTGTTTTTGATGGAAATGACTATTCAGACCGTGAATATGTACGTCAGGCGATGCAGGGCAATGTTTTTGTGTCGGAGCCGTTGATCAGCAAGATTACTGGGGAATTATCGATTATGGTAGCGGCGCCTTTATATGAGGAAGGGAATTATGAGAAATCAATTGTCGGCGTCGTATATTTTGTTCCTCATGAGACCTTTTTGAATGATATTGTATCGTCTATTGAGATTGGTGAAAACAGCAGGGCATACATGATTAATAAGTCTGGCGGCACGATAGCCGATGTCACGCTTGATACAATAACGGTTCAAAATATAGAAGCGGAGGCGCAGAGCGACGCCTCGCTCAAGGATCTGGCGGCGATTCATGCGAAGATGCGTCAGGGGGACAATGGGTTTGGAAGTTATACAAGCGGAGAAGTTAAAATGTTTGCGGCATATGCTCCCGTGTTAGATACAGACGGCTGGAGTATCGCAGTGACTGCGCCGCAGATTAATTATCTGGCTTCTACGCGGGACGCAATGGTGATCAATATTGCAGTGATCGTGGTTTCCATATTGATATCAGTCGTGGTAGCCCTGATGCTGGCGTTGAATATCGGCAAGCCAATGAAAGCCTGCGTAAATCGCATGAAGCTGCTGGTGGAGGGAGATTTAGAGACGCCGATGCCAACGATTAAGAACAAGGATGAGACGGGCGTGCTTGTGAGCTCGACGGAATCTTTAGTGCAGGGATTGCGTATTGTTATCAGCGACATTAGTTATCTGCTTAACGAGATGGCAAGTCAGAATCTTGACGTCCATACACAACATGAGGAGGTATATGTTGGCAGTTATCAGGATATCTTGCATTCGATGCGCAATATGAGGCTTAAACTTTCTAGCGCCATGCATCAGGTCAATCAATCTGCAGAGGGAGTGGCGAACGCCAGCAGCCAGTTGTCATCAAGCGCGCAGACGCTTAGCCAGGGTACCGCAGAACAAGCGGGTTCCGTACAGGAATTAGCGGCAAGGATCAGCGCAATTTCTGAGGAAGTTAAGAGCACGGCAGGAGGGGCTTTGAACGTCAGGAGCCAGACGCATCAAGCAGGTAAGGAGGTTTCCCTGTGCAACCAGAAGATGCAGAACCTGGTACAGGCTATGGAGAAGATCCAGGCCAGCTCTGAGGAAATTGAAAAGATTCTTAAGACAATAGACGATATCGCATTTCAAACAAATATCCTTTCTTTGAATGCGGCAGTGGAGGCTGCCAGGGCCGGAAGTGCAGGGAAAGGGTTTGCTGTCGTTGCGGAGGAGGTCCGCAGTTTGGCCGCTAAATCTGCGCAGGCTGCACAAAATACATCAGAGTTAATTGCCAATTCTACAGAGGCAGTACATACCGGCATGGAAATTGCGCAAAATACAGCAAACGTCCTCTTTGAGGTCGTCAATAGCATTCAGTCTGTTGTGGAAGCTATTGACCATATTGCAGTGGTGTCTAATGAGCAGTCAGAATCGGTGGAGCAAGTTTCGGAGGGCATTAATCAGATTTCTGTCGTTGTGCAGAGCAATAGCGCTACTGCAGAGCAAGGAGCAGCTGCAAGCGAGCAGCTTTCTGCTGAGGCTTCCTGCTTGAAGCAATTGGTGAATCAGTTTACGCTTGCTTCAAAATGATGCTCATGGATCGGTGTGTTTTCTTGCAAACATAAGGGTGATTTGTAACTAAATGGTATCAAGGAATCTTCCTTGCCCTTGGATTTTTCAAATGTAAGATTGTGAAAATAAAAATCAAATTTCTATCAATAATTAATAAAAAATTTTTCTTAAAATTTTTATTTTTATACACTAAATATTTGAAGATATGATATAATGATGCTTAGTGCACCGATTCATACATGTGTCAACTGATTATGGAGCTTGCGATGCGCTGGTCATTTGTAGGAGAGGACAGAGAGGTAATGAAAGTAAATATTCGCAAAATCAGTGAGGATACCGGATTTTCGATGTCTACGGTATCCAATGCGCTGAACCGAAAAAAAGGAGTAAATAAAGAGACTGCCCAAAAGATTCTCAACGCTGCGCAAAAGCTTGGCTATCGTGTCGAAGAGGGAATTACGAAGATCCGCTTTGTGATATTTCGCAGAAATGGACTGATTATTGATGAAAGTTTTTTTCATCCAGCGGTAATTGAAGGAGTGGAGCATCAGGCAAAGCTTTTGGGGTATGAGATGATATTTTGTTATGTGGACATTCATGATTCAAATTACCAGGAGCAGCTTGCCGACATTTTGACGGATATGCAGAGTGCGATAATACTCTTGGGGACGGAAATGCTTGAAGAAGATTACCAATTCTATGTCAGTGCGAAAAACCGCATCATACTGTTGGATGGGCGAAGTGATAAGTATAGATTCAATAGCGTGTTGATCAATGATACGGAGGCAGTCGTTGAAGCCATGGAATATCTGGTTAGAAAGGGGCATGTAAGAATCGGATATTTACAAGGGGAATTTCGGATTCAGGCGTTTCGTTCCCGTGAAAAGGGATACTATCAGGTGATGAATCAATATGGCTATCCAGTCAGACCAGAATATATTGCGACGGTTGGAACCAAGATTGAAACGGCATATCAGAAGATGAAAGAGTATCTTGGCAGAGTAAAAGAGGTGCCGACGGCTTTTTTTGCAGATAATGACATGATTGCGATTGGATGTATGCAGGCAATAAAGGAATGCGGCTATCGGATTCCGGAAGATATTTCCGTGATTGGCTTTGACGATGTTTCTTATGGCGCGGTGTTGGATCCGCCGTTGTCCACCGTTCATGTATATAAGCAGGAGCTGGGAGCGAGAGCAGTTCGTGAACTTTTGGATGAGGACAGCAGGAATGGGCAGGCAAAGATAGAAATTCAAGTTTGTGCCGAATTTGTAGAACGCGGGAGCGTAAAAGAGATCAAAGAGGGCGGCGGTATTTAGCGCCAGTTCGTTTTCGATGGCAGAAAACGTTACCGTGCAAGCGGCACAGGCAATAATTATATTGTGACATAGGACTGATGCATGATGAATGCGGAGGTTCTATTTTTTTGCGATTACCATATTATCTTTTTGTTTTGGAAAACATAAAAAAACATAAAATATTTTTTTGGAAAAAATATAATTGTAATAATGGAATGGAAAAGATTCGGTTAAAATATACAAAAATAAACATATAAAACTATATAATATATACAAAGTGTAGTCTAAAAGTGAAAAATATCGAAAAAAGTATTGAAAATTTTATATAAATGTTTATAATGTGAATCATAAGATCGTAAAGGAGATGAAGCGCATGGGTAAAATTGGGGTAGTTGGAAGCATCAATATGGATATGACGGTAAAGGCAGAACGGATTCCTCTCAAAGGCGAGACGGTAAAGGGTGGAGATTTAAAGTATATCCCAGGTGGGAAAGGAGCCAATCAAGCCGTTGCCATGGCAAAGCTTGGGGCAGAGGTCGAGATGTTCGGATGCGTTGGAGATGATGCTGCAGGAATAAGCCTCGTAAAAAATCTGCAGCAAACAGGCGTTGAGACAAAATGCATTAAGACGGTGGCAGGGACGTCTACGGGATTGGCAATGATTACAGTAGGGGAAAATGATAATACGATCGTCGTTGTCGCAGGGACAAACGATTGTGTGGACATCGCATATGTGGATCAGGTCAAGGATTCCCTTTTAGAATGTGAAATTGTCCTGCTACAGCATGAAATACCACAGGAGACGATCGAGCATGTGGTGGAATTGTGCGCAGAAAACGGTGTCAAGGTAGTCTTAAACCCAGGACCAGCACGGCCAGTAAAACAGGAAATCCTGGAAAAAGTGACATACCTAACGCCCAATGAACATGAAGCCGTGATTCTGTTTGGAGAAGATGTTTCTTTTGATGAGATGATGAAAAAATATCCTGAAAAACTGGTGATTACGCAAGGTTCCCGCGGGGTTAGCACGTGTCTTAAAAATGGAGAGGTGATCCTGGTGCCCGCAAAAAAAGCAAATGTCGTGGATACCACCGGAGCAGGAGACACCTTAAACGGAGCGTTTACGGTAGCTGTCACCGAAGGGATGGACATTGCAAAAGCCCTGGCATTTGCAAATACGGCGGCAGGACTGTCCACGGAAAAATTCGGGGCGCAGGGAGGAATGCCGTCCCGGGATCAAGTAAAAAAAGCAATGGAGGAATAAGAACATGAAGAGCAATGGCATCCTTAACGCAGACATTTCAAGAGTATTGTCTTACATGGGGCACACCGACACGCTGGCGGTGGCAGACTGCGGCCTTCCGATTCCAGATGAGACGGAGCGGATCGACTTGGCGCTTAAATTAGGAGTTCCATCTTTTATGGAAGTGCTTCGGGAAGTCGTCAAAGAGATGAAGATTGAAAAGATTGTTCTTGCCGAGGAGATTCGAGAACAAAATCCTGATATTCTGGAAGAAGTTCTGGCGCTTGTAAACGAGATGGGAAGAGAATGCAAGATTTCATATATACCCCATGCCAAGCTAAAAGAAGAGACGAAAACATGCAAGGCGGTGATCAGGACAGGGGAGACCACGCCATATGCAAATATTATTCTGCAGTCAGCATGTTTGTTCTGATATGCTTCCATAGAGATACTAGGAAACGATCAAGTACCCAACATCAAATGGATGGGATATCAAAATAAAAGGGAGGAATAGAGATGCAGATTGAGATGAAGGGAATCCATAAATCCTTCGGAACGAATCAGGTGCTGAAAGATGCAGGCTTTGTTCTAGGACATGGGGAAGTACATGCACTCATGGGAGAAAATGGAGCTGGGAAAAGCACTCTGATGAAGATTTTGACAGGCGTCTACACCAAAGACAAGGGTACGGTTCTGGTAGACGGTCAGGAAGTGAATTATAAAAATCCCCAAGAAGCGGAAAAGGCGGGGATTGTGTTTATCCATCAGGAGCTGAACGTGCTGTTTGACTTGACGGTGGAAGAGAATTTGTTTATGGGCAAAGAGATTAAGAACCGTTTTGGATTCTGTAATCAGAAAGCCATGAGGCAAAAAGCGAAAGATGCGCTTGGAAAGCTGGGAGTGCAGATTGATCCAGGAGAGGTGATGTCTAATCTGTCCGTGGGACAGCAGCAGATGATTGAAATTTGTAAAGCCCTGATGGTCGATGCGAAAGTCATCATCATGGATGAGCCTACGGCCGCCCTGACGCAAAGCGAGACAGTAGTGCTCTTTGAAGTGATTCAGTCCCTGCGCAAGTCAGGAGTTTCCATCGTGTATATTTCACACCGCATGGAAGAAATATTTGAACTGTGCGACAGGATTAGCGTGCTGCGCGACGGAACATATGTAGGAACCAGGAACATTCCAGAAACCAATATGAATGAAATTGTCAAGCTGATGATCGGGCGTGAAATCGGGGAACGTTATCCAGAACGGAAATGCAAGATTGGAAATACGGTTCTCAAGGTCAGCGGACTGACGAAAAAAGGCGTGTTTCAGGATGTATCGTTCGAGGTCAAAGCCGGGGAAGTCTTAGGCGTGTCAGGACTTATGGGCGCAGGCAGAACAGAGGTTATGCAAGCTATTTTTGGCAACTTGCCCTATGAATCAGGGAAAATTGAGATTAATGGCAAAGAAGTGTCAATCAAGTCTCCGATCCAGGCGATGAAAAACGGCATTGGCTTTATTACGGAGGACCGAAAAGTGGAAGGGTTGATGTTGGAGGAAAGCATTGAAAAAAATATTGCGCTCGCCAACCTGCCGATCATTTCCAAGAGCCATGTGATAGACCGCAAGAAAGAAAGGAACCTTGTCACAAAGGGAATCAAGGAGCTACATATTCGGTGCTTTGGTCCTTTCCATGAGTGCAGCAACTTAAGCGGCGGCAATCAGCAGAAAGTAGTATTTGCAAAATGGGTATACACAGATCCTAAAATTCTGATTCTCGATGAACCGACCAGAGGCGTGGATATCGGGGCGAAAAAAGAAATTTACAGCATCATCAATGACTTGGCGCAAAAAGGGGTTGCCATTATCATGGTATCCTCCGAGCTGCCCGAGGTGCTTGGCATGAGCGACCGCGTGATGGTTGTCCGTGAAGGCGTGGTGACAGGAATTATTTACAAGGGAGAAGCAAACCAGGAAAATATCATGACATTAGCGACAGGAGGTATGATTTAATGGAAGCAAATAAGAAAAAAATTATGGATCATATACAGGATCTGGGCGCCCTTATCGCGCTGTTACTGCTGGTTGTAGGCATTAGTATCATAAGTCCTGAATTCAGGACGGGAAGCAACTTTTTATCACTGCTGCGTCAGTCGTCAATTAACGGGTTGATTGCATTTGGAATGACCTGCGTGATCCTCACAGACGCTATTGACCTGTCTGTTGGTTCTGTTCTGGCATTGAGCACGGTGCTCTGTGCAGGCATGATATCATCCGGAGTTCCGGCAGGGCTTGCAATGATTCTGGCTTTGGTAATCGGAACTGCGCTTGGAGCTGTCAGCGGATTTCTGGTAACCAAAGGAAGGCTTCAGGCTTTCATTGCAACGTTGATCACGATGACGGTTTACCGTGGAGCAACGATGATCTTTACAGGTGGAAAGCCGATTTCTAACTTGGGAGACAGCTTTGTGCTGAAATTGGTGGGAAGAGGAAACCTTTTCAATATTCCGATTCCGGTCATCCTGTTGGTTTTGATCTTTGTCGGATTTTATTTCTTGCTGAACAAGACTACTTTTGGACGCGCAGTCTATGCAACTGGAAGCAATTGGAAGTGTGCGAAGCTTGCTGGCATCAATATTGACCGCACAAAAATCATCGTATATGCGATTTCTGGATTTATGTCTGCGTTAGCTGGACTAATCCTGCTGTCTAGGCTTGGTTCTGCACAGCCCACGCTTGGAGATGGATACGAGCTTGACGCAATCGCAGCCGTAGCCTTGGGCGGAACAAGCATGAGCGGCGGTCGCGGAAAGATTTATGGAACGTTGATCGGCGTATTGATTATCGCGGTATTAAATAACGGACTTAACATCCTTGGCGTATCTTCTTACTATCAGGATGTGATTAAAGGATTCGTAATCCTGGTTGCCGTATTATCAGATCGCAAGAGATAATCTGCGTTGCAATTTGGGATGGATTAAGGAAAGGAGAAAATGGATGATGAAAAGAATAGCAAGTATTCTGCTGGTATTGTGTATGGTATTTGGCATGACAGGGTGCAACGCAATCACGATTGACGGCGAGGGCGAAGCGCTCGAAGGCGCTGGAAACGGTTCGATTGGACTTTCTGTCTCAACGTTAAATAATCCCTTTTTTGTCTCTCTTGCGGAGGGAGCGAAATCCGCAGCCGAAAAAGAGGGCGTAAGTTTGTCGGTCGCAGACGCTGGGGACGATAGTGCGAAACAGCAAAATGACATTGAGGATTTAATTTCCAAGAACGTCAGCGTATTGATTGTAAATCCGGTGGACTCTGACGCAGTGGCGCCCGCAGTGCAGAATGCGATTTCCAAAGGGATCAAAGTGATTTCTGTCGACCGCGTGGTAAATGGCGTTGACGTGGACTGCCAGATTGCGTCTGACAATGTGGCTGGTGCGAAAATGGCTACCGAATATTTGATTGAACAGATTGGCGAAGGCGCAAAGGTAGCCGAGCTGCAAGGAGTGCCTGGAGCCTCTGCCACCATCGATCGTGGCGCAGGATTCCATGAAGCAGCAGATCAGGCCTTGGATGTAGTGGCGAGCCAGAGCGCTAACTTCGACCGTGCAGAAGGCATGACAGTTATGGAGAATGTGCTGCAGTCAGATGGTTCGATCAAAGGCGTATTTGCTCACAATGATGAGATGGCATTGGGTGCGCTGCAGGCAATTGCGGCAACTGGAAAGGATATCAAGGTCGTTGGCTTTGACGCTACTGATGATGCGGTAAGCGAAGTCAAAGCAGGAAGAATGATAGCGACCGTTGCCCAGAAGCCGGAATTGATGGGTGAAACGGCAATTCTTACGGCAATTCGCCTAATCGCCGGGGAGGAAGTAGAGAAATCCCTGCCTGTAGAAGTGGAATTGATTACAAAATAATAAAGCATAGATAGGATATATCAAAGGGGCGCCGCAAACTGTCTTTCTGACAAAGCGGCGTCCTCGTTTTATCTTAAGATTAGAGTGTCAAAATGTATGGATGCGTGGCGCCTGATACACAGATTGCTATGGCGCAGCTGTCAGCAAAGTATTATTATGGGCTGCCCCCTGGCAAAGAGCAGCCAAGAGTACAGCTTCCGGTTACTTGATGCCTTGCATGGAGACGGTAGATTTGCAGGGAAGACCGAAATCCTTTATTGAGAACTTGACAGATAATCTTTATCAGTGGTATCGGGATATGCAGCCGTTAACCAATGCATGCGGGCTTCTTTTTGACATTAAAATTTATCAGAACAATAATCAAAAGCTTTTAATGCATTTTTCCTGTTTGAAAGTTAGCATAGAGCTCATTTAGGTGCATCGGCGCATAAGCCTGCGCTTTATTTTTCTTGCTGTTGGCCTGTCTTGTCCCCATTCTGGCACTGATTCCGGTAAGCCATGGGGCTTAAGCCTTTGATGCGGCGGAAGCTCTGAGAGAAATAACTTGGCGAGGAAAAGCCAAGTATGCCGGCAATCTGAGAGAGCGACATGTGGGTCTCCGAGAGAAGGCGCAAGCTTTCCTGAATCCGGCAGGATAAAACGTAATTGATAGGAGAGGTGCCATATTCCCGGCTGAAAGCATGAGCCAGATAGTATTTGCTGACATGGGCAACGGCCGCAAGGTTGTCAAGCGTCAGGGTTTCCTTGAAATGAGTTTCAATATAGCGGCGCACAACGGCGCATTCTTTGCTTGGCTTTTGGATGGCTGGCGTAAAAGTAACCGTAAACTGGCTGCGGCGCACTAGAAGCAGCAAGACGATTTCTAGAAGATTCTGGCAGATCGTGCCATAGCCTGGAAGCCGGGTCTCGATTTCCTTGAGAAGGAAGCGCAAATAATGCAGTATTTGTTCTCCTCCAGACTGAAAATGGATCACGGAATAGCCGTCGCCTTCATCATCTCCGGAGATGGTCTCAAGACCGTCTATTCCCATGACGATGTATTCCAGAGGATGTTCGTCAGAGCTAAGTTCTGTATGTTCCGTGCCAGGATTGACGATAATGACGTCGCTTACGCCGATGGGAATCGTTTTCCCGGTAAGACTTAAGAAACCAGAGCCGCCGGTGACAAAAAACATTTCGGTGCTGGGATGGGTATGAGGAATGGAATGCCACTCCGGGCTATAGCGCGTAACGCTGATATAAAGCAGCTTGGTGACGGAGCGGTCTATAGGGTCGGCTGGCAGTGGATCAAGGACATAATGGTTCGTGCTCATAAAAACAGGTCTCCTTTGGCGAGGGGCGGCAATTTGAAACAATAACAAATTTGCCGTTGTAAGTCTGTGCAGAATTCTGCCAGATGACGGACAATAGGGCAGCAATAACAATAAAATCAAGACAATAAAGATAAAAAGCTTTTTTCGTATTGCTTCCATTATAATGCCTTTGCATGAAAATAACAAGAGAAATTCGAGAAATATACCAGTTAAGGACTCGAAATTGCAGGAGCGAAAAGGAAGAAATTCGTCAACCTGTATAGATAAACGGGAAATTATGCAAATAAATATATTAAAATATCCAAAATAGACAAGATATATAAAGAAGTGAGCAATATTGATATTGGAAAGATAATAGGTGATTGCTATACTAAAACAGACAGTTGGGAGTTACATAAAAACCAAATGATCACACATTTTTAGTCAGGAGGTAGAAGATTAATGAAAAGGAAAATGCTCAGTATTCTTTTAGTGGCTGCGCTTGCCACGTCTGCATTGACAGGATGCGGTAAGAAGAGCGAGGAGCCAGCGACGGACACACCTAGCACGACAGAGCAGGATGAGCCCACGAACGAAGAGCAGGGTGAGGAGCCCACAGACACAACGGAGGAGCCCGAAGAAGAGGCGGATAACCAGACAGCCGGCGGAAAAATTGAAGTAGCAGCGCTTGAGGGCGGTTATGGCAAGACGATCTGGGAAGACGTATGCAAGGCTTTTACAGAGGAAACAGGCATCGAAGTGGAGCTGCTCACAAGCAAGGTGTTGGAAGATGAGATTGGACCATCTATGCAGGCAGGAGATTATCCTGACGTGATTCATCTTGCAACTGGTCGTGAGAAAGGGTTGACAGAGACCTTTATCAAGGATAAGAACATTGTTGACATTACTGATGTTCTGTCCATGACAGTACCTGGAGAGGACGCTGTAGTGAGCGATAAGATTGCTGGCGGCTTTACCGAGACCAGTCTGACCAATCCTTATGGAGATGGCAAGACTTATCTGGCACCGATGTTCTATTCTCCCTGCGGCTTGTTCTACAACGCAGGCCTGATGGAAGAGAAAGGTTGGGAAGTGCCTACCACATGGGATGAGATGTGGGAATTGGGCGACAAGGCGAAAGCAGAGGGCATTTCTCTGTTTACCTATCCGACCACTGGTTACTTTGATGCATTTTTCTATGCGCTGATGTATTCCGCAGGCGGTCCTGAGTTCTTTGACAAGGCTACCAAATATGAGGAAGGCATCTGGGATTCCGAAGAGGCAAAGACTTGCTTCGACATCGTGGCAAAATTGGCAACTTATACAGAACCTAGCACACCTGCTCAGGCAAATGACCAGGACTTCACAAAGAATCAGCAGCTGGTTCTTGACAACAAGGCTCTGTTTATGCCGAATGGTACTTGGATTGTAGGCGAGATGGCAAATGCTCCTAGAGAAGACGGTTTCAAATGGGGCATGACTGCATTGCCAGCAGTAAAAGAAGGCGGCGATGGATACAGCTATACCTGGTTTGAGCAGGCATGGATTCCAGGCGGCGCTGAGAATCCGGATGGAGCAAAACAGTTTATCGCATTCCTTTACAGTGACAAAGCATGTGAGATTTTTGCAAGCGCTGTAGATGCAGATGGAAATCCTGTACCAGCAGTTCAGCCTGTTATCGGTATTGCTGATATGCTCGAAGGCGATAATAAGATGTTCTATTCCATCTATGATGACGGAGCAAAGGCTGCTATGGGTAACTTTGCTGCATACGATTCTGTTGTAGGCGTTACCAACCGTGAGGTATGGTTTGATCCAGTAAACTCTCTGGTATCTGGTGACAAGACACAAGAGGATTGGGTTAACGGAATTAAGGAGATGAACGATCAGATGCGTGAGAATCTGGTTCAGTAGTTAAGATTCGTAGAATGCGGATAATATTGCCGATGTAAGCTTATTGTTTCGGCGATGGAAAAGTGAATGAAGAAACGGCGGTGGCAGGCTGTTCACCGCCGTTTTTTTAAAGGAAATACCATAATTCCGAAAGGGGAAAGGAGTTCTGAGATATGAAAAAACGTTCAGGACGCAGTGCATTTGTCTTTTTATGTGCGGCACCCGCAGTTATACTGTTCATAATTTTTATGATTATTCCTACAATTAATGTCTTTAGAATGTCTCTCTTTAGGAGAAGCGCATATTCTCCCACTGAACAATTTATAGGGCTGGATAACTTTACGACATTGATGAATGATGCAAAATTCATCCGCTCCATGCAAAATACAATTCTTTTGATTGTGGTGGTAACCATTGTTACTTTTGCGTTTGCGCTGGTGTTTGCAGCCATTTTGACTAGGGAGAAAATTAAAGGTCAAAATTTCTTCCGTATTATATTTTACATACCAAATATTTTATCCGTTGTGGTAATTTCAGCTATTTTCAGTGCTATTTATGATACGAATCACGGTACGCTGAACAGCCTTTTGTCTTTGTTTTCCGGAAAGACGGTGACGATCTTATGGAAAGGAGAGAGCATGGTAATGACCAGTTTGATTATCGCCATGGTTTGGCAGGCGATTGGTTATTACATGGTTATGTATATGGCTTCTATGGCTAGTGTTCCCCAGAGCTTGTATGAGAGTGCAGGACTTGACGGAGCAGGCAAGATCACTCAGTTCTTCCAAGTTACACTGCCATTGATTTGGACCAATATTCGTACAACGCTGACTTTCTTTATCATCAGTACGATTAACATGGCGTTTTTGTTCGTGAAAGCCATGACCTCCGGTGGCCCCAACGGCGCTTCCGAGGTGGCGTTATCCTATATGTATAAGCAGGCCTACACCAATTCTTCTTATGGCTATGGAATGGCTATAGGTGCGCTGGTCTTTCTGTTTTCCTTCGGATTGTCGGCGTTGGTGAATGTGGTTACCAAGCGTGAACCGTTGGAATTTTAAGGAGGGCAGTCAATGGAACAGAGGAAAAAATCATCAGCCGAATGGCTGTATAAAATATTTATTTATGTGGCGCTGATTACTCTGGTTATCTGTATCTTTGTGCCAGTGGCTTGGGTATTCATGGCATCCATAAAGGAAAACAGTGAATTTTATGGAAATCCATGGGCTATGCCTGCCGGATTTTATTTCCAGAACTTCGTTGATGCCTGGGGAAAAGCCAGGATGGGCGAATATCTGTTGAATTCTGTCATAGTAACAGTATTAGCGTTGCTGATCTTGTTGGTAGTGGCGCTCCCAGCGGCTTATGTATTGTCTCGTTTTGAATTTAAAGGACGGAAATTTTGGAATGCGGCTTTTATGGGAGGCCTTTTTATCAATGTAAATTATATCGTAGTGCCTATTTTTCTTATGTTAGTGGACGGAGATAAATTTTTCCTGAATAATTTTGGCAAAGGCTTTTTGCTGAATAATATTTTTGTTCTGGCTGTGGTGTATGCCGCTACAGCGTTGCCTTTTACAATTTATCTCTTGTCAGGATACTTTTCCACATTGGCTCATGATTATGAAGAAGCGGCCTATATCGATGGGGCGGGCTATGGAAGAACCATGATAAAGATTATTTTTCCTATGGCGCAGCCTTCTATCATTACAATAATTCTGTTTAACTTCTTGTCTTTCTGGAATGAATATATTATAGCGATGACTCTTTTGTCAGATCCAAAAGGCGGAAGGACCTTGCCAGTAGGGTTGATGCAGCTGACGCAGGCGCAGCAGTCAGCGGCTCAGTACGGTCAGCTTTATGCAGGTTTGGTACTGGTAATGCTGCCTACTCTGATTCTTTACATCTGCGTACAGAAGAAGCTGACACAGGGAATGACCTTGGGCGGTCTGAAAGGGTAAGGTGAGAGTATGAAATTCTGGAAAGAGCACGCAAGTTTACGGCTTATCATTATTGCGGTATTTTTTGTACTAGGCTTAGGTTTAGTTTTTGGAGGCTTTGGCATGCCAGGAAAGCTATCAGGCTTAGGGATTATGATTGTGGGAGTGATTTTTCTCCTTGCAGCGCTTATGATTTATAATAAGCCATTTGAAGATCCGAAACGTTAATTTTGGATGTTATAACGGGATGGGCAGGGCTTTGTGGGCTCTGCCCAAAATATTTGCTAGCTTCAATGACTACAAGAAAGTAAGAATTTATATTCAAAATTCGATAGTTGAAAAGCTTCTAGGGCTGCCGCACGATTCCATGGTGCGGCAGCCTGATGTTTTCTATAAAAAGTACTTGAAAATATGATTGAAATTTACTATAATGAACATAGTTCATATTGAGGTGATTGGATGAATACAGTTGTGACATCAAAAGAGGATATTTTGAAAACCAGCCGGAAGCTAATTCAGCAGCAGGGATGGTCTGCGATCAACATTCGTTCTGTCGCAGCGGCCTGCGGAGTGTCAGTGGGATCAATTTATAATTATTTTGATTCTAAAGCTGCGTTGATGGGCGCTGCGGTAGAAAGCGTCTGGCATGAGATTTTTCATCGTCCCAAGGATGAAGCTGTGTTTCAAGACACGCAAGCTTGTATTGCCTGGATCTATCAAAAGATGGAGCATGGATGCAAACAGTACCCTGGATTTTTTACGTTGCACTCCTTGGGCTTTATGCAGGAGGAAAAATCCGACGGCAAGAGGAGAATGCTGCAGACCTGGAATCATATTCTAGATGGTCTGTGTTCCGTTTTAAAGCGGGATGCCAGAGTCAGGGCTGATGCGTTTACGGAGCAGCTTACAGTGGAAAGATTCGCAGACGTATTATTTTCTCTGATGTTGTCCGCATTACTGCGTCAGGACTATGATCCAACCGCTGTATTGGAGATTGTTCGCAGGACTCTTTATTAAAATTGTACTGAATCAATGTGCAATCTTTTCAAGATCGAGCGACAAGGAAGTTAAAGCGGGCTTGCCCGCTTTGTCGTTCCATAAATTGAACAATGTTCATCATAGAAGGCAGATTATGAAAATGTAAAGGAGAATGAACTATGCAAGCAATTGTAGAAACTCTGTTTGATGCTGTTTATCTGATTTTTGTCATTACCATCGGTATTTTGATGATTCGGGGAAGCAAAGGAAACCGCCAATTCCAGTTGTTCGGATCGATGGCTGTAGTGCTGGGGGCAGGAGACTCGTTCCATCTAGTTCCCCGCGCCCTTGCCTTGTGCACCATCGGTTTGGAGAATTTCATTGTTCCATTGGGCATTGGAAAGTGGATTACGTCGGTTACGATGACTATCTTCTATGTGCTGTTATATTATGTTTGGCGGCAGCGATATAAAGTCGAGGGCAAGGGCTGGCTTACCGCCATCGTATATGGTTTGGCGAGTGTGAGGATCGTGCTGTGCATGATGCCTCAAAATCAGTGGCTTAGTGCCAAGGCGCCGCTTTCCTGGGGCATCTACCGAAACATCCCATTTGCACTGATGGGCTTTCTGATGATCGTGTTGTTTTATCGTAGTGCCAAGGAGCATCGGGATCAGGCGTTTCGTTGGATGTGGATCACCATCGTGCTGAGCTTTGGGTTCTACATCCCGGTGGTATTGTGGGCAGACGTGATTCCGCTAATTGGAATGCTGATGATTCCCAAAACCTGTGCGTATGTGTGGTCGGTGCTTATTGGATATTTTGCTATGAAACAAGAATCTAAGTAAGGGAGGAATAATCTATGAAGCGCTATATCAATGCAGCTTTGCTGTACGCCGTTCTTGCGATGGCTGGCGGCGTGTTTTACCGGGAGTTTACCAAATTTAACGCATTTACCGCAAAAACCACACTCTCAGTTGTGCATACCCATTATTTACTGCTGGGAATGGTATTTTTCCTATTGCTTCTGTTGTTGGAAAAGAGTTTTTCTTTTACCAGCACAAAAACTCAAAATGTGTGTGATCTTGCAGACGCTATGTCAATGTGTTAAACTAAGCACAGTGGTCAAACGGTGCATGTAGGAGGATATGTACGGTCAAACGGAGCATGATCACAATACAGTGGTCGCTTCTGAACGGCATGGGAAGCGGCTTCCCAGCAATTATTGAAGAGAGGAAATGACAATGACTGAAAATGATATCAAATCCAAAGAAAAAACGGTTCACGATGGCGTTTCACTTATTAATTTCCCAGATGAGGAAAATGAGGATCAGGCGTTCCAAATGCTTTGGGATTACCTTGTTCCTTCATATGGAAAAGCGCAGACAGCACAGGGAGAATTGATCCGAATAGCTGGCAGAGTACGACATGAGTTTTTAGACAATGGCTGTATCAACTGGGATGAGGATTTTCAAAAAATGCTGGATGCTTTTTTGGAATATCTACAACTGGGCAATGGATTTAACGAAGAAGATTTGCAAACAGCAGGAGTTTTGGTAACAATTCTAAAGGAGAATGGAGAGAAGGGATTTATAGATGACCGATTGACATCGATTCTGTGCAGCTGCGCTATGACTTGGGTGAAACAGAATCCAGAGGTCATGGCTCCTTTGAAAGCAGAATATGCAAGATAAAGCGAAACCACCTGAATCAGGTGGAGCTTTGCTTTTGTTCGTGAGAGCTGAAGCATCAAGAAGAACTGCCGATTGTAAGCCACTTCCTGATGTTGCACCTCTTTTAATGATAGAAAGTTATCAAATATGTGTTAGAAATTTATGTGGGAACTTGATGAAAATCAGGTTCTTTTTTTATACGATGATTAATTTTTAGGATATGTCATATCTTGTACTTGCATATGATTTTATCACATATGACGTCATGCACCCGATTGCTGCGACTTGCAAAGCCCTCTCTCAGCTTGACCTTGGCGCTCTGAAGAAAAAGAGCTATTAGTGGAGAACGTGATGCCTGGAAATCAGTCGGATGATTCCATGGCATTGGCATCAAGACCTTTTGGCACTATGAATTGCAAAGTGGGGAAACTCAAAAGGGAAAAAGTATTGACAACTTCCATTCCAAATGTTATATTATAGATACAAGGCAGTTAGTTACTCAACTAACAAACACACACACATATATACATACATGGAAAATAAAGGGGTGATACGGTTGAATATAAACACGAACATAGATAAACCGATATTCATTCAGATAGCTGAGCAATTAGAGGACTCCATATTTACCGGGATATTTCCAGAGGAAACGAAAATACCCTCGACAAATGAATTATCCGCCTTGCTAAATATCAATCCTCACACGGTGTTGAAAGGAATGAATCTGCTGGTCGATGAAGAGGTTATCTATAAGAAAAGAGGTTTGGGAATGTTTGTTAAAAAAGGAGCTGTCGAAAAGATACGTCTAAAAAGGCAAAGTCAATTCTACAATCAATATGTTGCTGCATTGATTGAGGAAGCGTCAAAACTTAAAATGACAAAAGAAGAAATTATCTCATTGATAGAAAGGGGTTATCACGATGAACGCAATTAGTATTCAGAACATTACCAAAACGTATAAAAATGTAACAGCATTAGACAATGTGTCGTTCTCTTTTGAGTTTGGAAAAATCTATGGTTTTTTGGGAAGAAACGGCGCTGGAAAATCAACACTTATCAATATCATTGCAAACCGCATTTTTACAGATAAAGGGGAAGTTTTTGTTGACGGTTTATCTGTAAAGGAAAATATGGAAGTACATGAAAAAATTTTCTGTATGAGCGAGGAAGATTTATATGAGACAAACTTGAAAATCAAAGATCAATTCAAATGGATTAACCGTTTTTATGACAGTTTTGATACAGAGAAAGCTTTTGAAATCGCAGAGAAATTTAATCTTAATACAAACATGAAGTTCAAAGCATTGTCAAAAGGTTATCAATCCATTTTCAAGCTGACAGTTGCTTTGGCACTTCGTGTACCATACGTCATTTTTGACGAGCCAGTTTTGGGATTGGATGCGAACCACAGAGAGTTGTTCTACAATCTGCTCTTAAAAGAATATGAGAATGAGGAGCGCACGTTCATCATAGCAACACATTTGATTGAAGAGGTTGCTAATATCATTGAGGAAGTTGTTTTGCTTGATAAAGGCAAAGTTTTATTACAAGAAGATGTCGCAACATTATTGGAAAAGGGTTACAGCATATCTGGTTTAGCAAAAGATGTGGAAAGCTACTGTGAAGACAAAAATGTCATTGGATATGATGAATTGGGAGGCTTGAAAATCGCTTATATCTTAGGGGCAAAATCGGCGGTTCCACAAGGTAGTAATTTGCAGATTTCAGCCATGAATTTACAAAAGCTCTTCGTCAAACTCACAGAGAAAGGTGGTAACTAACATGAAAAATTTAAAATCAGTGATTCAGTATGAATGCATGACGTCCTTTAAATATATTTGGGTTTTCTACGCCATACAGTATGCTTGTGTCGGTCTTATCTATATTCTTACAGGACTGGTCATGGGTACTTATGAAGATATGGGAGTATCCGCATTAGAAATGAATTCCATAGTTTTTGTTAGCATTTTAGGTGTGTTAGGATTTAAGGAAGATTTTAAAATGCTGATACAAAATGGATTTACGCGCAAGTATATATTTATGGCAACGCTTTCTTTGTTCTGCTTTATTTCAGGAATAATGGCGCTTGTTGATACAGTCGTAGGAAATGTCATTCATTATGTTAGCAGCAATTATTCTTCCATGTATGGTGCAATATATGGATATGGTAATCTGTTTATGAACTGGTTATGGTTGTTTTTGCTTTATGTATTGGTATGCAGCTTGCTGTATTTAGGAATACTTATCATCAATAAGGTTGGAAAAAAGGTATCTATTTATTTAGGTGTTTGTTTGAGCGGTATTGTATTGTTGATTGTTGCATTATTCAGATATGTTTTTTCAGCCGAAGTTGTAGCCGATATGTTAGAGTTTTTGATGAAAGCAATGGGATTTATGACTGACGGAACCATCAATTATTTATTCCCGGCACTATCCTTGCTTTTCATTGTAATAGTCTTGGGGATCGGTTCTTATGTTATTATCCGGCGTACAGAATTGAACTGAATGAAAACGAGAAATCGCCGCATGGATAACGCCACAAGCTGACAAAACCTAGAAATTTCACAATTACCCATGTCAGAATATATATAGAAAGGAATCTCATAATGAATACTTTAAAACATCCAGTCCTTGCAGATAATGTCTATATTGCTCCCGGAGCGATCGTCCGTGGAAATGTCACCCTGATGGAACATGCGAATATTTGGTTCCACGCTGTCCTTCGTGCCGAAACCGGAACCATAACCGTCGGCTGTGGCTCCAACATTCAGGACGGCTGTGTCGTACATGTAGATGAAGGCGCCAATGTCGCCATTGGAAATCATGTCACCATCGGGCACAACTCCACGATCCATGGTTGTTCCATTGGAGACAACACGCTTATCGGCATGGGGGCAATTGTCATGAACCACGCCGTCATCGGAAACAACTGCATTGTCGCCGCCGGAGCCTTGGTCACCCAGAACACAGTGATACCCGACAACTCCCTGGTTCTTGGAAATCCTGCCAAAATTAAACGCTCTGTCACGACAGAAGAAATTGCCCATAACCGGCAAAATGCCGACCACTATATCGCAGAAGCTGCACTTTATGCCCAGGCAGACTGAATGCCCTGCCCATCATCCATCTATAACCAGGCACATGAAATGGTTTGCTTATCATAAAAATTTTCCCAGCTGTTGCAGGTATGCCAGGAATCCCTGGCATCCTGCCAACACATCTTCATACGTCTTTTCGAAATCTCCGGTATACCAAGGATCTGCTACATCTCTGGGATGATCTGTATGGTCAAGCAGGAGACTGATTTTCTTCTTCTGGTCCTTGCCTACGATCCGAAGCATGTTTCGGTAATTCCAGCTGTCCATGCCAATGATATAATCGTATTCCTGATAATCGCTGCGCTTCATCTGGACTGCGTACTTTCCTGCCGTGGAGATCCCGACCTGCGCCAACTTATTCCTTGTGCCATGATGAACCGGGTTGCCGATTTCTTCTGTGCTGGTAGCGGCGCTGGCAATGTAAAATTGATCTGCAATGCCCTCTTTCTTTACAATATCTTTCATAACAAATTCTGCCATTGGGGAACGGCAGATGTTGCCGTGGCAGACGAAAAGTATTTTTATCATGTTGCTAAAACCTCCGTAAATGCTTGATTTTGCTGTATTTTCAAGCAATTCCAGTATTTTCCTATTTAAAGTTATTGCAGTAAAATTAGAATAAATTGGAATGAAATGGAATAGTTTTGAAGTAATTTGATGTACAAATTGATGTAAATTCACAACTCGTACATCAACAGGATTTCGCCAGTCTTTGCATTTCTTCTTGTGCATTGTCAAAATTTGTATGCGTATATGTATTCAGTGTAACTCCTATATCTGAATGACCCATGATGTACTGTAAGTTTTTCGGATTCATACCAGACTTTGCCATATTGCTACAAAGGGTATGCCTGCACACATGAGGAGTAACTTTCGGCATTTGCACTTTGTAGATTTTATTATACTTCTGGCAGATATGCTTGAAATAATGTTCCCAATGCATAGCCACCATCGGCATTTCGTTTTTATCCAGATACAAAAATCCCACTTTGCCATCAATCATTGGCTCTGTTTTTGGTTTGTGTCGATTGGCAATAATACGCTCAAAACATTCAACTACTTCTGGTGACATAGGTATTTCCCTTGTACCGCTTGTAGTCTTTGTTTCCTCAATTACATACCGCATATCCCTTGTTCGTTGCAGTTGATGGTCTACGACTATTTTCTTGCCCTTCATATCCAAGTCAGATACCGTCAAGCCTACAAATTCAGAAATACGAAGCCCTGTATGGAAAAGAATATATATCCCATCATAATATTTGCAAAAATGATTATCGTTTCTAACAAACTCTAAAAACTGCCTTTCCTGTTTCCTTGTTATGGCTTCTCTCGTAACACTGTCATTCACAACCACGGTAGCAAGCTGGAACTCAAACGGATTCTTATATATCAAATCATCATCAACCGCCATTTGAAATGCAGGACGCACAACACCACGGATAGTATGGATAGAGCTATAACCACGCCCATCTGTCTGCTGCATTTTAATTAACCATTCCTTTGCATCTGACAGCTTCACTTTGTCTATACGTTTTGCCCCAAACTCTTCCTTTTTAATAATATTGATAACAAAATTATAATTGGCTTGCGTATTGTGCCGGACACCTGTTTTCTGTGATATATATTTCTCGACAAGCTCCAAAACCGTTATATTTCCACATGAAACAGCATTGTTATTTGCATTGTTGATTTCTTTTTCCTTCTCTCTAAGCGATAAATCCTTACGTTTTCCATTTGGCGTTTTATCAGATGGAGTTAATCTCCAACTATATACAGATTTTCTTTTTCCAAATGCATCCGTATACTGGTAACAGTATCTACCATCTGACCGTTGTATTTCGCCATCATTCAAAACCCTTCCTTTATTGTCCTTTCGTTTTATCATACTGTACCCCTTTCTATGAAAAGGGCATCATAAGCTATAATCAACTATATCACAAATGATGCCCCTTTTCAATTTAATAATGATATTCGCTTATATAGCATCTGTCCTTTCCAGAAACTTTTCAAATACTTTCCTCTTTATTAATGTTTTCGTTCCTATTTTTAAAATAAAATCAGGAGTACATTCATTGATAAACCGTCTTAATGTTTTAGAGCTTATGTTGCTATATTGAGCTGCTTCTTCTATGGTCAAATTCATCTTTTCCCATATAGGGATAATCATATTATTTGTTTGTTGATTGGCAGTAGTACAGCCATAATTGCTATTGCTCCTGTCCGTATCGTACTTTTTCGTAGATTTTGCAACTTTTACTTGTCTGTATGTATTCTTCATAGGCAATCCCTCCGTAATTTCAATTTATAATCTAATTTCTCTATCATTCGTCTGTTTTACCATTGCACTCTCTTAATTTCTGTTTCGCTAATTTTTTTACAAATGGTTCTATATCGTTGATAAGAATTTCTAAATCCTGTTTTCGCCCATATTTTGCAGCTTCATAACGACAACAACAATCTTTATGAATAACTAACTTATCATACAGTTCAGCCTTTTCTATCGTAGACAGTTCCCTTGTCAATCGTATACTGTCGGCTACATATAGATTATTGCCACTTTCAATCGTTTTTTGACAATTTTTCATTTCGTCAAGTAATTTTACACGTTTTTGAATGTCTGTACATCTCTGAATATCTTCACATATTCTGCATTCAACGGTTTTCTCGCAATCTTCAATAAAGTTATGATAAATTACCTGCTGCACCTTATAATTTCCGTCCGATTCGCATTCAAATATTCTTACGTCATTATTATTTTTAGATGAGAAATACACAAATAAATCTTCTGCTTTCTCACAAAATTTGAATCTGTTAAGTTTACCTTGGGGAATGCGATACCATTTACCAATTTCGTACACTAAGTTATCACTATGTAATGCCGTATCTGTCATGTCTAAATTTAAAACTTTATATCCTTTTATCATATACTAATCACTCCTTAATTATCAATTTTACAATCATGAACATTTACTTTACCTTTCAACGATTTCATCAATTTCATGCACAGTGTATAAATATCCTGATACAGCTCATTATCCGCATTATTAAACCGCTCCATAACCTTGTCAACCATAGCAGACTTTACTAGCTCCTGTGATAGATTTTCTTCAAGAATCGTATCATCATAAGTTTTATTCTTGCTTTGTTTCAAATTAGCAATCTTCATATATGCAGCTATAATATCCAAAGTAGAAAACTTCTCTATCTGTTTTAATGCTGCATCAAAAAGACTGTCATTATAGTAAATATTATTCATCATGCACAATCGTCTGATTGCCAGCTTTTCTATTTCGTTTTCCTTTAATTTTTCTGGTTTCATACCTAAAACAAAAAACTGATTTGCATATTGGATTTTGAATTGTTCATATAGTATTTTCAAACAATCCTTGCATATTGGTATATAGTTATCGTTTCCTGAATAAATGTTACTGGAATTATGTAACTGATAAAAATTCTTGTATTCCAGTTCCATGCCACAATGCAAACATCTCTTTGTTGGTATTTGGATTGTTTCTTTTTTTCGTCTTGCCATAATATATCATCATCTCCTTTGATTTCTTTATTTTTTAATGAATCCTGATACTGAAACTTGTTTCGGTATCAGTCTTTAGCCCCTTTGAGGGGCGTGCCGAATGAGCGTTAGTGAATGAGTGCAAAGATGGGGTGAATCTTATTTGTTTATCTTAATGACTGACGCACTCGCAAGCTCGCTTGTCTTGCTATTCGCTGTTGCTCATAGCAAATTCATGGCATTCAAAAGGTGTCACTTTGAAAAAATATATATAATTATAGGGATTCGTTCAAAGTGACACCTTTTTGATGGCTCTTTCCTGTTGTCTAAAGATATTTTAACATTATAATTTCAAAAAGTCAAGCGGTTTACGAACATTTTTCAGGGAAAATCCAGCTTTTTAGCGGTGTTCAAAGGCAATCTGCGCCAGGTCTATCAGCCGGATCAGGAGCGTGTTGGCGTTGCCGCTGGCTTCTGGTCCCTTGTTGTCGTGGAACAGTGCCACTGTCCTGCGGTTCGGTTCGTTTGCCAGCTGGTTTGTCCAGCGGAGCGGGATCTGGCTGGCTCCGTAAATCGCCCCGGCTAATCCCCCGGTGATCGCTCCTATCGTGTCTGCGTCCCCTCCAAGGTTTACGGCGCACACTAGAGCGTCCTCGAAGCTGTCCGTGGTTCTGATCGCGTCCAGGGCGCACATCAGGCTGTCCAGGCAGTATCCAGTCGGTTGTGGTTTCTCTCCGTCATGCTTCGCTTCTGCCGCCCGGACGCTTGCCGTGATCCGCTCCAGTTCCGCTCTTGCATCCTCTGCGCTGGCATCCGAGTTGATGATGGTATGGATGGCTTCTGTGTATGCCGAGATTGTCAGGTCGCTCATTCCGTGGTGGTGGGTCATCTGCCCGATCTCGACCGCTTTCTTTACTGCTGTGGTTTTGTCTTTGTACCAGAGTGCTGGGAAGACGGTCCGCATCAGGGCTCCGTTTCCTGCTGTTTTCCCGTTGGTGCGCTTGTAGAGCCGAAGTGCCGCCCTGCGCCAGTCATCACCGCTGTCTGGTCTGTTCCGGCTCATCTCTCCCAGCACCGCTGCGCATGTCCCGCCTACGTCTTTCGGGTGCGTTCCGTACCAAGCCAGGAAGTTCTCGCCGATCTGGAACATTCCCCCTGTCGGCATTGCGATCCCCTCTGCTACCGCCAGCGTCATCTGTGTGTCATCTGTGACCTCTCCCGGCTCTACGGAAAGCCAGCCGCCGCCGATCATCTCCCGGACGGTCCCGTGCCTGTGGCTGATTTCCTTTGCGCTCATGAATTCCAGTGGTGCGCCCAGCGCGTCCCCTACCGCCACGCCGATCATTGCGCCCTCGTATCTGTCCAGCTGTCTGCTCTCGGTTGATTTCTTCATTTCCTTGTTCCTCTCTTTCTTTTTGCCAGGTAGGCTTCAGCCGCTTCGTTGAAAAAATCCGAGCGGCTGTATGCCTTGTCCTCCTGCTTCCTTTGGTGTACGAATTCATCTACTGCCGTCATCGTGGCTTCGTCCACGTAAATGCTGTAGAGCCTCCGCTTGTCTTTCAGTTTCTTTGGTCTGCCCATTGCGCTCATGCCGTGTTCACCCTCTTCCCTGCGCTGTTTATGCCCAGCTGCTCCAATGCTTCAGCAAGCGGGCGCGTATCCATCCCGTTCTGCTGGAATCCCTCAACTATTCCGCTGAAATACCCGATTGACGGTCTTGCCGGGGCTTCATGCCCCTTGGTCATCACGTAGACCATCGCCTTTATCTCCTGCCCGTCCCCGTTCCTGACGGTCACTGTCTTTTTCTCATAAAGGTGCGGGTATCCCTCGTATCTGTCAAGGCTTTTCTCGCATTCCGGCGTGATCTCCCAAAGAAGCCCGGTCACCTGTGCGCCGTTCCTCCTGCGGACGTTCGCCACGCCCCAGCCGTTGCTCTTGCCGTTGAATGTCAGCCTGTAGTTGCGGAGCGTCACGGGGCCGACCACCGTGGCTTTCGGGCATCTAAATGCCATCTGATCCAGGTTGCAGTTGCTCCCGTATGCGAAGTAGTATTTCTTTTTCATCACGCTCCCCCCTTTCCTGCGTCCGTGTCCTCGTATTTCCATGCTCCAATCTCTGAAATCCTGCGGAACATTACTGCGGCTCTGTCCTCGGTGCCCGTGTCCGGCAGTTTCATCCTGCGCCCGGTCATCCGCTGGTAGGTATCCTCCTGCACTGCGATGTATTCCTCTGCAGTTGCGTTTTCCCCTGCCCTCCAGTGCATCCCCTTGACCTCGTTAATCAAAGCGACCGCTGTTTCTGCTGTGTACTCCTGCCCGTTGATCCTTACTCTCTTCATGGTCTTACCTCCTATGGTTTGTTCTGCTTTCGGTTATGCAGTGCAGCCCGCCATCAGGCGATGGCGGCTGCGAGTGTCTGCGGGTGTGTCGGGTAATGGTCAGGGCTGTATCTCCATGCCGCGTTCCCGTCCAGGTGCTTCAGGAGATGCTCCCTCGTGGTCTTGAATTCATCGCCGTTCAGTCCCAGGCGCAGGAGCCAGGTTCTGAAGGTGAATTTCTCGTTAGTGCTTTCCGTCTTGTTCATCTGGCATCCCCTCTGCCGTATCGCCTGTGCGCTGATCGCCAGTGCCAGGTTGATGTATGCCTTGACTTCCCCTGCGTGGAGTGTGCTGTTAAAAAGCCGGAATTCCACCGTTCCCTTGCTGAACATGGCGTGAAGGTTGAGCGCGTGGTACCGGCTCTTGTCGTAGTGTTTGTCCGTGCGCCAGTGCCAGTCCTTTTCGTTGTACCAGATCGCCCCCAGCTTCTCCATCGTCAGGCTGCGCTCTGCCCGGATCTTCTCCAGCATATCCCCGCGTGTCTTTCTGCAGTAGCTTACCCGTGAATCCCTAACCTGGAGGGCTTTGAAAAGCAGATCCTCTTTGCTGTACATGATGCTCAGGATGTTCTTCAGGCTCTTCGCGTTGTGGTTCGCCCCGTCAATGTGGATGTGCATCCCGCAGGAGGAGTTAACCTTTGCCCCTGCTTTCCTGACCGCCCTGACCGCTTCCTGAAGTTTTGGCTGCTCCTGGTAGGTCAGGATTGGGGTTACCATCTCCACGCTGTATTCGCTGTCGTAGGTGTGCTGGTATTTCTTCCCCTCGATTTTCTTCTCGCAGTCTATGCTTCCATCCCGCATGATCGTCCAAGTCTTTCCCTCCGGGTCCTGAACCGTCCATTTGTCGTAGGTGTAGCCACCTATGTGTTCCGGGGTTGTCCCCCAAAGGTCGGCGAGTGCCTGTGCGGCTGTGCATCTGCGGATGCCTGTCATTTCAATCTCTGTTCCGTACTGCTGTTCCTTGATTCCCGTCATAGCGTTTTCCTCCTTTTCTTTGTTCGCTTTCGGTAATTCAATTATAAAATCATAATTTCATAAAGTCAAGCGCAAACAGCCGAAATATGCGACAAAAAAACCGCCTTGGAACCTATCAAATCAAACAAAAATAAGCCCTCTCCCCGGATGCCGTTGCCAGCGTCTGGGAGAGGGCTGTGCCGCTCTTCTTTCAGTTTCCGGGTGCAGTCCTGGGGGCTGTCCGGGGTTCTTGCGTACCCCCTTTATAACCCCCTCTGGCGCACCATTTTATCACCGTTCCCCGGTTCAGTCCATTCACAATACCGAACAAAAAACCGTTTCCGGGATTGTCAGAATGCGACAAATCGGATCAGCCTTTCCGCTGAACCTCCGGGAGTCCCGCCAGGGACGTCAGCAGGGACGTGATCCCTGCCAGTGCCGCAGTCCCTATGACCGCTTTCCAGTCTACCTGTGCCACCGTTGCGGCTACCGGGATCATGGCTACTGCCGTCTGCGCCACGGTCTTTACCGCCCTGATTCCTGCCGCTTTCATCCATTCTTTTGAAAACATCTTTCTACCTCCTGTTATTGTGTGTTAAATCCTGGTTGCAAAATCCAGCGAGATCCAGCCGGCCCCGCTCAGTAACTTGCCCCATCCTGCGTCCGAGCCTTTTCCGCTCTGCACCTCGGTAATGGTGAAGCTGCCCTTGCCCGTGTACTTCCCGGTCTTGCTGTAGTTCGTTCCGGGACCGGTGCGGATATTGAGGTCTGTCGCTGTCACCCGCACCATGAACGGTACGCTGGGCTGTGCCGGAGCCGGTGCCACCGTTCCTTGGAAGGCTGCCGCTTCCTTGTAGATGGTGAGGATCTTATCTGCGTAGCCCTTGTCTGCCGCCCATCTGCCGGATAATTCCTCCACCGTGGGAGCGCATCCCTTGGTCACCAGATTGTACCGGGGATCTACGCAGGGGTTCTTCAGCGCGTCCTTGCTGGCGTAGGCTTTCAAGTGCTGGATCTGCGCCCGGATGCCTGTCCTTGCGTCCGGGAAGCTGGCCCCCGCTGCGCCGTTGCCCGTTGCCCCGATCCCGGAGAAGTTATTCTGTGAGGGCTTCACGTCCCCCTTAAACTGCCAGTACCCGGTTTCCAGGCAGGACTGACAGAACGCCAGATCGCCACGGATTCCCTCTGCTTCCCCCTCGCTGATATAAAGCTGTGCCAGCTGTCCTGTGTCCACCCCGTTCAGCTTCGGTGCGCTGTTCTTGGAGAGCAGGAATGCCGCCAGCTTCTCTGCGGGGATCTGTGCCTTGCCCGTGAGGGCTGTGCCGTCTGCCGCGCTCCCCAGACGTCTGTTCACCTCTGCGGCTATGTACTCGTGCTTACCCAAAAGGTAAGCCCCAGGGCAACTCTTGTTCTTAAACCACTGGTGGACGGTCATCACCATTTCATTGGCTTTCGGCTCGTAGGCGAGCGTCTTTGCCTTGTCCCCGAACCAGATCAGCTTCGTCTTGCCGTTCCTCCTGCAGATGTCTGTGCAAAGGTCGATCAGCCCTGCCAGCGCGGCATCCGTCACCTTGTATGGTGCAGTCTTGTCGCTTGCCGTTTCAATGGTGACCGCCCTCTGATCATTCGCCTTGCTGGAGCTGCACCAGCTGCGGTTTCCCTCTTCCACAAACATCCCGACCTGACCGCTGTCATCGATGCCGTAGTTGCTGCTTGCCTGGGTGCTGGTCTTTGCGAACCAGTCACCCAGCCCCTGGAGGCTCATGTGTCCTACCACGCAGTGGATTGTTATCCTGTCGATGCCGTGTGTCCTCCTACCGCTGTTGTTTGGTGAAAGCTTCGTGTGCTTCACTAATGGGCTGTTACTCATCCTCATCCTCCCCCTTTCCATTGCTGAGTTCCTCGATGGCTTCCGGTGCCAGTTCCCTGTCCTCCGGAGTGTCTGTGTTTCTCTTTTCCTCGTTCATTCGGTTACTCCTTTCCTTTGATTGTGAGTAGCATATCCAGCTTTGCGTCCATCCTTGCCAGATGCTCCGCTGTGCTTAGCTGCTGGCTCTCCAGTTTCTCCATCCGTTCTTTCACTTCATCGAGCGAGTGTTTGAGGGCTTTCATTTCCTCATCCCGCTGGCTGATCCGCACTTCCTGCTGTGCTGTCTGCTGTTCAATCCCGGACAGCCGCTTCAGTTCCTCTGCATTACGCTTTACCGCGCCCTCCAGCCGGATAAGCCATACCACCGCGCCTATGATCGTGACCAGCCCGATTCCACTGATGATTTCCGTTATCATTCTTCCACCTCCTTTCGTGCGTCCTGCTGTTCCTCCGGCGCTGCCCTCTGCAGGACGAATTCCTCTAAAATCTTCCGCGTCAGCTTGTGGCTGTTGAAATGCTGTAAAATTCCGTAGTAGCTCATAATGTTCGGCTTCACCTCTTCCAGCGTCACTTCCCCTGCCGCGTACATCTTCTGGATTCTCTTCAATCCCCTTTTCAGCTTCTTGGACGATGACTTCCGCAGTTTGATGTGCGTTGCCCAGATGCGGAATCCCACAAACTCTATCCCGCACCGTATCGGTCGGATGCTTGTCTTTCCGTTCAGCTTCAGTTTCAGCCTTGTTTCCAGGAATTCTGAAATCCTCTTCTCGTCCTCGTGGAGTTTTTCCTTGCTGTCACTCAAAATCAGCGAATCATCCATGTACCGCTCAAAGCAATGCTCGTGCAGTTCGTTCTTCACGAATTGGTCTAATTCGTTCAGGTAGAGGTTTGCGAACATCTGGCTGGTCAGGTTGCCTATCGGCATCCCGCATTCCGTCAGCCGTTCCTCTCCTGTCCCCTGCGCTATGTCCGCGTCCAGCGGCAGCCCGAAGGCTTCCTTGTCGCAGTTGACGATCCGCCCCAAAAGCCACAAAAGGTCTTTGTCCTTTATCCTGCGCTCCAAAATCCCCATGAGCGTGGCGTGGTCTACCCGATAAAAATATTTTGTGATGTCCATCTTCAGGCAGTACCACTCCCGGTCGCTCCTGTCCGCTTTCCGCAGCCAGTATTGGAGCCTTTTGATGGCTTCGTGCGTCCCCTTGCCTTTCCTGCAGGCGTAGCTGTCCTTTATGTACTGCCTTTCAAAAATCGGGTTCAGCTGGCGGTAAATCGCCCACTGCACCACCCGGTCGCGGAAACGCAGAGCCATGATGAGCCGCTTTTTCGGCTCTGAAATGATGAATTTGTGGTATGCTCCTATCTCGTAGGTCTTTTCCCGGAGTTCCTGCTGGATCGCCAGAAGGTTTTCCTCCAGGTGCGCGGAAAAGCGCAGGACTTCGTACCGGTACCGCTTGCATTTCCGCGCCTGTAGGTAGGCTTCGTACAAATTCTCAAAACTGCATATCTCTCCGTAAATGTTGCCTATCCTCTTCAAACTTTCGCCTTTCTGAAAGTGCCGCGTGTGCCGCCCTCCGGCACGGTTTCCCGCGCCTACTAACCGGCTCCGCTGCAATTTAGTTTTTCGCTTCCTGCGTCCGGCTTGCGCCCTCTGCAGTCAGTGGGGAGATGGGTCCCTTTTGCCCCGTGCGCTGTCCGCGTTCCCGTGGGAGCGCGGCTTGTGGCTGTCGGGGCTAAAGCGGCGCGGAAGCCGATGTTCGTGTTCACGTTGGAACGGGGGTTGTTCAGGTTGAGGGAGAACGCCCCTGCGTTGGCACCGTTGTTCCAGTTCCCGCCGCGAATCGGCAACCGCTACGACCCAGCCCCCATAAAATCCTTTCCAGGGGTTTTTTTTACTGCTTCATCGCCTTGATCCAGCCGCCCAGCATCCTCCCGATCTCGTTGACCATCCTCGACCAGTTCTCGTATTTGCTCAGCGGGAGGTAGCGCAGTTCCTTGGTTGCCGCCAGCTTCAGGAATCCGCGCAGAACTTCCAGTTCCACGTCCGCTTCCTGGAGCGTGGTCTTTTTGTAATATTTCAGGTTTGCGGTGATGATCAGCCTGTAAAATGTGTACATGCTCTGCTTGATCTCTGCCGCCATCGCATACCGCTCTGATTTCGGGAATTGCTTTAGGGCTTGGTTTCCGTATAAAATCATGTCCTCCGTCTTTTGTTGGATGATGAGGTTTACCTTTGCGTCCTCCATCGGCTCTCTTCCCTCCTATCCTCCCGGTTCCTCCGGGGCAAGGCACGGGCTATCGCCCGTACCCCAGATTCCCAGAAGCCAGATTACAGGTCCCCAAAGAAAGCGGCGCGGAAGCCGACGCCCGTGCCCACGTGGGAACGGGGGTGGCCCACGTTGAGGGAGAACGCCCCCGCGCTGCCACCGTAGCCCCAGCTCCCGCCGCGAATCGGCAACCGCTCACCAAGGTTCCTCATCCACAAATGTCCCCTGCTGTCGTAGGAGGCTGCGTCCCCGTCCGGCATGAGTCCGAGTGCTTTCAGCCTTGCGGGTACGGTCAGCCCGCTCTTTGCCGCCACGCTCCAGAAAGCCTTGTCAGCGTAGGGTGATTCCACTGTCTGCTTGTGCGCGAGGGCTTCTGCAATCAGCTGGAAGTCCTTGCCGCCGCCACTTGTTCCGGGATCTGCGACAAAGTCAAACTTCAATGTCCCCGCCGTTCCGGGTGCTACAAAGTTGCCGTTCTTATCCAGGGCTTTCCATGCCGTGCTGTCTGCCGCCTGGATGTCCTGCGCCCCGCTGTAGATGTCGTTCATGGCGTTGCCGTAAGGGATCACCTGGATCTCGCCGTCTACCAGCCGCAAGCCGCCAGCCCACTCCCATACGTTCCCGCAAAGGTCAGCGATCCCGGTTGCGCTGTTGTAATCGTGGTACCAGCTGTCGGGGCCGCTCCCTGTCGCGGTTCTCTGGACTCTGCCGTTGCCATCCTTGCCGCAGCTGGGGATTCCCTTTTCATAAGCCGCCACATGGTCTGCACCGTAGTTGGTGTTGCCGTGCGGCTGGGTCTGGTTCTTCCTGCTCCACAGCGCGATGGCTGCGTAGAGCGCGTTGGTCGGAAGGTGCCAGCCCTGCCCCTTGGCGCGGCAGTATGCCCTTGCCGTGTCAAAATTAAGGCTTGCCGCAGGGTCTTTCCCGGCGAGGCTGTAAGCCCTGCCGCCTACCACCGATGCCAGGTACTTGCCGATGTAAAGCGAGTCGTAGGTCACCGTGTCGCACGTGAAGGCATCGTGTACCTCTGCCGTCCCTCCTGTTATCAGTTCCGAGTTCTTCATCTGCGGGATTCTGACCATGATGCTGGGCATATCCAGGTCATCAAAGATCACCGTGTTCTTGCCGCCGCTCATCCCCTCCACGGTCAGCTTCAGGCTGTCAAAATTTGCTTTCATCTTCTTATTCCTCCGTTTCCCAAAGTGTCAGCGTTGTGTCTGCCGGATCGTATTCGTCCGGCACAGGTACAAAGATGGGTTCTCCGTCCTCGTTGGTTTCCCCGGTGTCCTCATCGTGGTATGTACGCGCCGGGATGTCGATCTGTGCCACGTAGTGCGTGGCTATCCCCGGAATAACCCCCATCACGAGGTTGCCGTATCTGTCGGTGCAGATATTAATGTGCGCGTCCTCATCCCGCTCGTACTTGTCAAGCTTGATGGTCAGCTCATCGTCAAAGGTCAGGCGCGTCTTTTTCAGTTCGTATTCGATGTGCCTGTCCTCGGCTGCTGGTGTCTTGTACTGGATCTTCATCTGCTTTTTTCCTCCATTCTCTGAAATTCCTTTGCAAACGGCTTGAAGTCGGCATTGAATTGGTCTGCCATCTCCCGCTGTTCGCTGGTTGCCCTGCTGTAGTCGATGCCGTACTCGGCCAGCGTCCGGGCGGTCTCTGCCCTGCGCTCATCACCCTTGATGATTACTGCCGCCATCAGATGCCACCTCCTGTCACGTTGTAGCGAATGGTCACGCTCTTTGCGCTGCCGTCAAACTTGACGCTGAATCCGTTCGCCAGCTTGTTGTAGACCGTCACGATTCCTGCGCTGCCGCCCGTTTCGCTGACCACCTCGATGTTCACGAAATAGTCCAGCGTGTCACGCGGCGTTGCCAGCGCGACCGTCTTGCCGCTGTTGTTGAACGGGTAGGTCTGCGTGTTGGTCAGCGTGACCGTGCCGCTCTCTCCCCGCACCGTTTCCAGCCCTCTGCGGTTCTGCAGAACCATGACGGCGAGGTAATCGCCCATCTCCGTCCCGGCGAGGATACCTTCCTCGATGTTGTTGAAGTTCCTTGCGCTCTGCGGCGTTCCCTGCTGGATGATTTCGCCGGGTGCAGGGGTTTCTTCCACCAGCCCGTTCCCCAGGTTGACCTCTTTGAAGCGGTTCGGAAATTCCACAACGTGGTCTTTCCATTCCAGTCTCTGGTACATTCCCTGCTTCCTCCTTTCTTAGTTTTCGTGAAAATCAAACGTGAAGCGGTACAAAATCCCCGCCGTCACGTCCTCACGCATGATGTTTTCCGGCTTCTTCAGCCAGAGGTTGTTGTTTGTGTCGTACAGCTGGATTTCCGAAATCGTCAGATTGCCCGGTGCGGGGTGGTCAATCATGATTTTGACCGCCAGCCGCCCGTCTGCCAGATACTCCCGCGAAATGATTTCTGCCCGGTAGTAGCTGTTCCCGATCCTGTACTTTGCGTAGGCGAGTTCGGCTTTGGTGTACTCCTTGTAGCCTTTCAATGCCGTTTCTGTGAGCATACCCATGTGTTCGTGCCTCCTTTTTTAAGATTCCCTCGTTACGTCCGTGCCGCACATTCGGAAAGCGACTGTGTAGCTGTCCGTCTCAATGGTCACGCCGCCGCTCCCTGCGCCCAGCGTCTGGTGGGTCTGCGGCTTTGTCCCGGTTGGCGTAGCGGCTACCTCGTAGCCCTGTGCGCCGATTTCCGGGCTGATCGCCGCCTGTCCCGCCGCTGTGCGTATCTGCGGGGCGGGATGCCGGCCGGCTTCGCTGTCGGTGGCTTTCGTGGCGGGGTGCTGTGCGCTGTACGCATCTGCGCCGATGTCCGTTGCGACCTCCACCGACCTCTGCGCCAGCCTGGTGGCTTCCTGCGGCTTCGTTCCTGCAAGGTCAGCCTGTGCCGCGTACCCGCTTGCGCCCCCCTCTGCGGTCACCACTGCGCCGCCTGCGTGGAACAGTGTCTGCGGGTTCGGTTTCGTGCCGGACAGGTCCGCTGTGAAGGGATGACCGTCCCCAGCGATTTCTGCAGTCACGCCCGTGTCCGCTGTGCCGCCTTTGATGTTCGTGTGCGGGTATTGCCCGGTCGTGCTTTCCTCGGACGCTGGAGGGGCTTTTGCGGCGTAACCGCCGCCGCCAATCTCCACGCCCACGCCCGTTTGCGTCTGCTGGAATACCGTGCTGGGCGGGTTCATTCTCTGCGGGTTCTCAATGCTCCCGCTGGCAAATACTGTCCCTGCCGCATCCGGCTGAATTGCCGCCGCCAGTTCGCCGATGTCCACCGTTACCAGAAGGTCGTGGAGCTGCGCCTTGACATTGATGTTCGGGCGTGTGCCGCATGGGTACTGGTTCGTCAGCCCAAAGCCGACAAGATTCCAGCTGGTGTCCACCTCTATCGTGATGTCCACCTTGGTTTCTATCGCCGCTTCAAACGCCAGATGCGAGGGCTTTATCTCCCGGATGTAGGTGAAAATCTTTGCATAATTCAGCGGGTTCTTCCCGGAAGGGTGCAGGATCACCTCGAAGCGGTACGGTCCCACAAAATCGTTGACCTCCACCTCGCCGTCCGTGCCGCCGATCAGCGCGGTCACGCCCCTGCGGATGACCTCCGGGTTGATGGGCTTCACGCCCACGATTTTCGAGAGGATTCTCTGCCGTCTGTATGCCAGCGGGAGCGTTTCGTCCGGCTCGATGCCGTACACCCATTCCCAGATGGCTACGCTCCATGTGCAAGTCTGCGGGTGGATTTCGTTCTGTAATCCCTCTGCCCATTCCCGCATTTCGTCCCATTCCCGACCGATGACCTCGTATATCCACAGCCCGGTGTAGGAATTGCTGTAAAAGCCTTTGGTCACCATTCCCAGGAATGTTTCTGCTTCCGGGCTTTGGATGATGGTGTCAAGGTCAGGCTTGGACATTGAGCGTCACCTCCCCGGTCACAGGGTACTGTACCTGGGTGATGGCGATGTTCACCGTGCCGCCGTTGACTGTCAGCCCTGTGTAATCCTTCACGCCGCTGGTTTTGGCGAGGACAGCCCCGACCTGCACCCAGCGGATGTAGCCTGTGTGTTCTGCCGGGTTGTCCGTAGCTTCCTGCCCGACCTCCAGCCAGTATTTGTCCAGATTCTCCCGGAACCGTTTTTCAATCGTGCCGATGTCCTCCCCGGAATCAATCAGGACGTTTGCCTTGATGTCCACTGTCAGCCCTGCAGGGGCTATCACGGTCAGATGCGCTCCGATTGGCATCAGCCGCGCCGGATCACGTTCTCCTGTCCCCGCTATGTGGAGGTAGACCGCATCCAGAATCTGCTGGTTCGCCGGAACGCCGTTGCTGTCAATGATGATCAGCCGCACCGCTCCTGCGCACTTCTCGTTCCCGTACAGGTCTGTGTAGTGCCATTTCTCCGGCAGAGACGGGTCGTTCCACTCCGGGTCTACGATGACCTGTCCGACCGCTGCGACCTCTTTTCCCCATCGGACGTAGTCTGCGTTGCAGCCTGTCATGGACGTGCCGTTGCGCATTGCGTCCAGTATCCGCTTCTTGTAGTCATCGTCCGTTTCGGCTTCTACGCCGCCCGTCATGTTCTCCGGGTTCGTGAGGTAGCTGATCCCGGTCAGCGGCTTCACCATCAGCTTGATGGTGTCCCGCGCCACGTTGCCGATCTGACCGCCGTCAACCGCCCGGATGTCCATCTCGACCGTGACCAGCCCGCTGCTGTCCGGCGTACCGTCCAGAACGGTCGCTCCAACGGCTTCAAAAATCACGCTTGCGGTCAGGTTTGCCGGGGTTGCGAATTGGTAGCCAGACGGAATAATCGTGCCGACTTTGCCTGTGACCGCCAGTTTGCCGCTTGCGTGGTTCGCTGGCTTGCGGAAGCAGTTCACCTTTTCCCCGTGCAAATCCAGCCACTCGCCGTATGACCACTGCACAAAAATCAGCTTTATGGTCTCGTTCATCGTGAATTCCGCAAACTCCGCTTTCTCCAGTGCGGACGGGCGGGTGAAATCCCACGGGATGTTGCCCTGGCTCTTGTCTATGTCGGCTGGCAGATTTTCAAGCATACGGCTGTGTATCTGGTCTGCGCTCTGCCCCTGTAAAAAGGGCGGCGGTGTGTATGGGTAGCTGTATTCGTCTGCCACTCCCTGTCACCTCCTTCGCTATGTGTTCAGTTTTGCCTTGATGCTTGCCGTGTCCCCGTCCGTTCCGACCGCCACGCATTCAATCCACAGGCTGTCCGCTTCCCAGTTGAAAACGAAATCCCGCACCTGTGCGGTGCGCCCCATTGGGTCTGCCAGCAGTGCTTCAGTTATCGTGCGCTCGAACGCGCTTTCCGTTGCTTTCCTGTCCGGCTCTTTGAACGCTTCCTCGGCTTCTATGCCCTCGTTCGAGTTGTAGCCCAGGTGCGCCCATCTCTGCGTCAGGATGGACTTGGTACACCACAGCACCCATGCGTCTTTCCCGCTGCTGTAGAGCAGTTTGTTCGCTCCGTCCGCTACGAAGTCCCCGGCTTCTACGTCCCACATCGGGGCCGGCGGGTATTTGTTCTGTGCTTCCGTTTCCCCTGCCAGCGCGGACGGAACGTCAAAAACCGGGAATAAATTGTTTGACATTGAATCCCTCCTGTCTGCCGCCCGTCAGATGCGCCGAGTTTGGCGGCAGGGCGGCTCTTTGGCGCGGTTTATCTCTCTACCCGATTGTTTATACCCTGGCGGGGAAGGGCGGCTTCCTGCGCCGCTGTGTGCGTCACACGGCGGTTGCCGGGAGAACAAGGTCTACAACCACCGCGTCATCGCCCACCCACGCCACCAGCACCCGGTCTCCGGGCTTTATGCTGCGCATCTTCTCCGGGATCAGGACGTGGTGCTGGTGCATTCCGTCCGCACTGTCCCCGCCAGCAGTCCGCGCCGATGGGATGGGCGGGTCTGGTGCGGCACTGGTTGCTTCCCCCGTTGTGCCTGTGACTTTGCCGCCGTGATGGTCACAGGTGAGGTCATGCGTTTTGTGGATATGGGAGCCGCTGTGCGGCATCCCTATGTCCTGCGTCTTTGCGAGGATGTTGTGCGTTGGTCCCAGCGTCACCTGTCTGCACACCATGTAGTCTTTCTGCGGTATCGGCTTTGGGAATCGGTTTGTCAGGAGGCTCATGTCCCCCTGGATCACGCCGAAATCCAGCACCTGCGGCTTGTCTCCCATTTGGCTCATCCTGCCCTGCAGGACACCCGCCAGCCTGTTGATTCCCTCGTTGCCCATCGTATCGTCCATGCTCCACCTCCTACGCCTTTGTGATTTCGTTCGGGTACACCCAGCCTATCCCGCCGACATGGTACGGGCAGGGGCGGTTAAGCGGCGCGACTATGGTAATCGTGGACTTGTAATTGGTGAAGGTGCGCCCCTTGCCGTTGCCGTAGCTGTCCACATAAACGGGGCCGTTTAGGATGATTGCGTCCCCTTTCTGGAAGCCCGTATCCTGCTTTTGCTCCTCCTGCTTCTTTGCGCTTGTTGACGCTGCGGGGGGCTGGCGCATCAGCGTCATAGTCATCTGCTTTGTGGTGGCGTTATGGGAAACGCCGAGGACGCAGAACATCCCAGACAGGTTTCCGGCTTGCACCTCCACGGCATCGCCTTTTCGCAGGAAGGGAAGGTCTGCGGACGTGACCATGATGGATTCCTCCGGCTGCCCCCGCTCCTTCAGCGTCTGCTCCGCTTCGGTCTTTGCCTTGCCGATGTCCTTGTCATCATCCCTGCGGATGACCTCCTGCAGAACGCCGAAGTCCAGATTGCCGTCTATGACGGCTTCCACGCTCGACCGCCCGTCATCGTCTGCCTTGCCGAGAATTTTCACCCGCGTCACGAGGTTGTTCATGCTCAGCTTGTCGCTGGTGCTTATCGTGGCGGGGTAATCAAACAGGTACACGTCTGTGTTTGTGCCGTAGTCCGCTATGACCAGCTTGCCGTCCTTGTAAATTGCGACATACTTTGTTCCCGTCTGCTGCCGGACTTCCTCCAGCAGTTTGATGATCATGTCGCTCACGGTCTCGCAGTTGAACACCTTTTTTTCGTGGGTTATCTGCTGGCTCCACTGGTAGTCCACCGTCACGCCCCATTCCCCGCAGATTGCGTTGAGGATGGCGGGAGTGGACATTCCTGCGGAAAAATAATAAAAATCCTTGCTCTGCTGCAGCCGGATCATCGGGTCGTAGACGATGATGCTGTGGTCTTGCTTTGCGGAACGGTTGTACTGCCATTCCCAGATTGTCCCCTCGAACAGTTTCTGCACCCCTGCGCCCCAGTTGGCGTGAATGCGGATGATGCGGTTGATTTTCAGCAGGGAACGGATGAGCGCGCCGTTTTCGGTGGAATGCGAGGAAATGGTGATTGTGGCTTTCTGCGCCAGCTGCCCCTCCTGTTCCTCCCATGCAAGCGTCTGGATGGCGTTGTCGAGTTCGTAGATGTCCCCAGTTTCGGTTATCAGTTCCACAAAATACTGCACCTGTGCGATATCCACGTCCATTTTTTGCGCCCTCCTTTCAGCTTGGAATCGTCAGCACCTGTCCGGGGTAAATGGTGTATTTCGGCATACTGTGTTGCTGGTTTCTTGGGTCTATAACGCCCTTGTTTGCATCGTAGAGTTTGGCGTAATTTGCCCCGCCCAGCCCCATTTGCTGTGCAATCGACCACAGGCAGTCCCCTTTTTTCACCGTGTAGGTCTGCGCTGGCGGGGGAGATGTCCGCTCTGCGTTTTCTGCTGGCGGTGCGTTCTTCAGCGGCACAGGCATCGCTGTTTTGTCCGACTTGCGGATGATGATGTCCCTTGCCTGTACCAGCGTTATGGTGTAGTTGATGTCCCCGTACCCGCCTGTGGGCGTTGCCGTGAAATTGGACAGGTAAACATCGCAGTTGACTGGCGTTTCGGTTATCAGAAGCCGCGCCTTTATCGGTTTGTCGTTTACCACTTTCAGCCCGTTGAGCCAGTTGTAAACGGCTTTCGGGTCTTTCCATGCCCGGATGTACGGGTCATTCCTCCGGGCTGCGCCCGGAAGAATGCCGCTCCAGCTGAAGCTGTCAGCCGATGTGCCGCTGGGGATTTTGACTTCCCCGATGCGGAGGATGCTGTAAGTTGCGAATTGGTGTGCTATCTTCACGCTCACCTCTGGGGGAAGCATGGGGAATTGCAGCCTGTCGCTTGTTGTCAGGTTCGTCAGGTAAATATCCACGCTCCACCTCCTACCACGCCGCTGTCGGCGTGTTTGCGTATGCCTGTTGAATCGCTATCGCCAGTTGGTATGCGATTTCGTCCGTCATTCCACGGACGTTTTCCTTGATGGTTTCCACCAGTGCTTGCGGGTCCTGCGCTCCCGCTCCGTCCACGTTGACCTCAAAGGTCAGGTTCTGTATCGTGATTGGTGGGAGTGCCGCCATGCCCTGCCCTGCGCCGCCGCTGGGAGACGGGCTGCCGTTGCCGCCGTCCGGGTCTGGTAAATCCGGCCAGCCGTCCGGGTTCCAGTCATTCGGGTCTGGTTCGTCCGGCTCTGGTTCGCCAGCTATGCCGCCGTTTGCGTATGGCTGAACGCCCAGCTTTTCCCCGGTCTGTTCCCAGAGTTCGATGCCGCGCTTCCTGCGCTTTCCGGACAGCGGGATGATGGCTTCTGCGCCGTCCTCTGCGACCAGCCCCACATGGGGCCTTGTCATGATACCGCCCTCTGCGTGTTTGGCTGTGGCGGCGTTGTATCCTGCGCTTGCGCTGCCCGTCACCTTGTCCCAGATCCCGCCGAAGAAGCCGGAGACTTTCTCCCCCAGTCTGCTGAAGAATCCGCTGATGCTCTCTCCGATGCTGGAGATGGCGTTCGGGACGGATTCGGTGAAGAAGCTCACGATGCCGTCCCACAGGTCGCTGAAAAATCCCGGAATGCTCTCCGTGAAGAATGTCTTTAGGGCTTCACCCACGGTTTCCAGTGCCTGTGGCACGGTCTCCGTGAAGAATCCCGTTATACCTTCCCAAACGTCCGAGAAAAACTGCGGCACTGTTTCAGTGAAAAACGTTGTCAGTGCTTCCCCGACCGTTGTCAATGCTGCCGGGACGGTCTCCGTGAAAAAGCCTGTCACGCCGTCCCAAAGGTTGCCGAAAAACTCCGGCACAGTCACAGTGAAGAAGTTTCCGACCGCCGCCCCTGCCGTTGCGATGGCGTTCGGTACGGTCTCCGTGAAAAAGGTTGTAATGCCCGTGACCAGTTCATTGAATTTCTCCGGCACGGTTTCGGTAAAGAATACCTGTATCTTTCCTGCGGCGTAGCCGATGGCGTAGGGGACGCTCTCTGTGAAGAACGATGTAATTCCTTCTCGGAGTTCATCAAACTTTTGAGGAATCGTTTCCGTGAAGAAACCCGTCACCTTTTCCTTTGCGCTGTTGATGGCGTTCGGGACGGATTCGGTGAAGAAGCCTTTTGCGCCCTCCACAACCTGTCCGAATTTCTCCGGGACGGTCTCCGTGAAAAAGCCCTTGATTGCGCCCCCAGCGGTTGAGAGTGCCTTGGCGATGTTCGAGCCGCCTATCGCCGCTCCAAGTGCGCCCACGCCGGCCCCGACTGCGCCGCCGATGGCAGTGCCTACGCCGGGGATAATCGAGCCGATAGCCGCGCCCAACCCTGCGCCTTTGAGTGCGCCGCCGCCAATGTCGAGAGCCTTTTTCCCTGCGCTCTCATCGCCGAGGATGCCGTTGCCCGTGCCGCCGAGGGCTGCGCCCACGCCGGATGCGACCTTTGCGCCTGTGCTGTCCGATCCAGTCCACTCCTGCGCCATGCCTACGCCTTTTTTCGCGTCTGCGCCCATCGCTATCAGGGAGCCTACGCCGGCCGCTATCGGCATGGCTTTGGTTGCAAACTGCCCGACTTTGGATGCGCCGCTTGCCAGTTGTGTCCCGAATTTAACGCCATGTCCCAGTGCGCCGTTCTGCGCAAAGGACAGCGCACTCTGCGCCGCTGAACCGCCGCTCTTTGCCGCTCCGAAAATCCGCATTCCCTCGCTGATTCCCGTTACGTTACCCACGGCTTTCACGCCGTTGTAGATGGCTTTGCCGCCCCGGTACAGCTTGGACGCGCCCTTTGCGGCTTTTAATCCACCGTAGCCGAGGACAGCCGCCGACAGACCGCTTGTGCCAGACGCTTCCTTCCCTCCGGGCAGGAGGGTCATTGCGTCTTTCGCAAGGCTTTTCAGCCCCTCTTTGATTGCCTGGACGATGGCTTCTCCGACTTCCTTGCCGTTGAAGCCCTCTGCGAATGCGCTTGCGAAGGATTTTCCGATGCTCACGCCGTCTGCGGCTACGCCGCCTACGTCAATGCCCAGAAGCCCCATGATGCCGTCATGGAGGGCTGTCCCCAGTCCTGCGCCCACGCTCTCTGCGATGCCAGCCAGCCATGCCTTGCCTGTGCCGTTCCACCACTCGGAGAACGGCTCCACGATGATTTTGTCCCACGCCAGCTTGATTTTCTCCCACAGGGAACCGGCGTTTTTCCACTCCGGGCTTGCGGTCAGTTCTTTCACGGACGCTATGATGCCGTCAATCTTCCCGGTGACAAAGTCTACCGCCTGTCCGACTGCGCTTTCGATGTCCGGCATATGCGCCGTTACCCAATCCACCAGCCCCTTAGCGTAAGGCTGCAGTTTCTCTCCGATGGCGATTTTCACGCCCTCGGCTGCGCTCTGGAGAAGGGTAAGGGAGCCAGCCAGATTGTCCAGCTGAACATCTGCCATGTTCTGCGCTGCGCCCTCTGCGTTGCCGATTGCGTCTGCCAGTTCATTGTACCGATCTGCGCTGGTGCCAAGCAGGGCTTCCACCGATTTGAGGTCGGTCTTGTTGAATATCTCATCCAGTGCCTGTGTCTTTGCTTCGCCTGACAGGTTATTGAGCGCGCTCTGCAAATCAAGGAAGGTTTCGTTCAACGGGCGCATATTTCCCTGCGCGTCAAATGCCTGTACGCCGAGGGATTTCAGTGTCTTTGCGGCTTTGTCTGTTGGTGCGGAAAGCGAGAGGATGATGTTTCGCAGTGCTGTGCCGCCCTCCGAGCCTTTCACGCCGTTGTCTGCGAGAACGCCCAGCATGGTGGAGAGTTCCGTCACGCCGCCCGACAGGTTCTTTGCCGTGCCGCCGACCGTCAGGAATGCTTCGCCGAGCTGCGCCACGCTGGTGTTGGTCTTGGATGATGTACGCGCCATCTGGTCTACCATCATGGAGGTCTGCTCCAGGGTAAGACCGAGAGCCGACTGCGCATCCGTCACCATATCCGATGCGTATGCGAGGTCTATTCCCCCTGCGGCTGCCAGGTTAAGGACGTTCGGCAGCATCGCCATTGAGGTTTCTGCGTCATACCCTGCCAGTGCCATGTAGTTTAGGGCTTCTGCCGCCTGTGTTGCAGAAAAAGCGGTTTTTGCGCCCATCTCTTTGGCGAAGTCTGTCAGCGTAGCGAGGTTCTGGCTGGCTTCCGATGCCGGGTTGTTCAGTTCCTCCACGGAATACCCCATCGTGGCGGCTACCTGTGACATTCCCGCTTCAAAATCCTTGAAGGTATTCAGCGTGTCTGCCAGGCCGAACGAGATTCCCGCGAACGCCGCCGCCTGTGCTACGGGGCTGGTTATCAGCCCCAGCACCTTCTTAAAGGGGGCGGTCACAAGGTCAACGGCTTTCATCGTGACCGTCCAGACCTTCCCGGCTATCTGCTTGCCAGCTTTCACCACGCCCTGGATGCCTTTGCTTGCCATATCCTTCAGCGTGGCGGCTACCTCCAGCTTGCTCTTGCCCTTCATGCTCTGGATTTGCTTCTGGAGGTTCATTATCGACTTCTCCAGCTTGCTGACGTTCTTTTCGGAGGTACTTGCTCCGGGTTCTGTTGCGTCTGTGACCTGTGCCACAATGTCGATAACGGTCACCGAATCGTTCACCTGCGACCACCCCCTCTCACATCAAGTTTCAGCACGGGGGCTTTTGCTTCTGTTTCCAGCGCGTCCAGCGTGTACTGCTGGTATAAAGCCCTCTCCCCGGCCGGCAGAGCCAGGTATTCCTGAATGCCGCCTATCTGCGGGAATCTCTCGCAGACTTTCAGCATCAGGTATGTCCTGCCCCGCGCCTTTATCAGTTTTTTGCGGTTTCCTCCATATCATCACCGTAGCCGCTGATTTCGTTGATGACATCAATGATGCGGTCTTTCTCCCCGGAAAGCAGAACCGCGTCAATCATTTCCACGCCCTGCAGGACGTTGAGGGCTTCCTGCGCCTTTTTGTTGTCCCACAGCTTCTTCCTGTCCTCATCCACGGTAGCCGTGTAAATCAGCCAGGAACGGAACAGGGAGGTGTTTGTCTCGATTTCCCGTTTGGGCTGCCCCCGCTTGCGGGGCGCAAATTTGGTAGCGTGGTCGTGGCACTTGATGGATTCTTCCTCGGAGACCGGGCGGACGCGGAACACGAATTTCAAAGTGCCAGCGCGCTTGATCTGAATCTGGCGGTAGGTGCTTTCGTTGTCCTTCTCGTTCCCGGCTTCGATAAGCCCTCGGAGCAGGGCGTTTTCGTCCATCAGGACTTCCTCCTGCGTAGCGGGAGTTTCTACCCCCGTTTCGGCAGCATCGTACTGTTCGGGCATGGTATTCTTTGTAGTTGCCATTTTTAGTTCCTCCTGTCTTTATTCAACGGTTTTCCACTCTGCTTCTTTGAAAAACTCCAGAATCTCCGGGGTGGCGTTCACGCGGAAACTCCACGCTCTCTTGATGATTTCGCCTGGGTTGAGGTTCTGAAGGTCGATTGTGCCGTCTGGGACGCAGTTGCGGTAGACCACACGCTCCGTCTGCCCGTCCCTGCGGCGCATCTTGCCCTGGAAGTCAAAGGTGGGGAAGTAGCCGTTCTGCAAATCGGCAATCAGTTCCGTCAGCATCACGTCATCCCGCACCACGGCTTCGGTCAGCGTCAGGGTGACGCTGTACCCGGTGTTTACGGCGTAAATCAGCGCGCTCCCCACGGGCTGGTAGTCCGTGTTGGCGGGGCTGATCTGCGTCTGGAACGTGTCTACTTCGGCAAGGAACAGGTTCGTTCCTGCCTTTGTGGTGACAAAAAGCCGCCCGTCCTTGCCGCTGATCAGTTTTCTTACGTCAAGCAGGCTCTGGTCGTTTAATCCATCCATCTGTCAGTCCTCCTTTACTCGGTTGTGTCCGGCGCAAAGCGGAATTTGAACGTGTAGTACATCTTCTCCAGTGCGTCAATGTCATCGGCGTAAACCACAAACCATGCGCTATCGCCCTCCGGCGCGTTGTTCGGGTCAATCTCGACATATGCCCCGGAGAGCAGCTTCTTTTCCGCTACCATCGTCTGGCATACACCGTTGGAAACCTGCACCACGGTCATCCGTCCGTCCGGGTCGTTGTTGATGCGCCCGATCAGCCCCTCCACGGTGTCGTTCAGCCGCTGGAACAGTTCAAAGCGTACTTTGGTGCGCTTGATTTTCTTCCAGCCCTCATCCTCTTTGGCGGTCGGGAGAACGAGCGTGTTCACGCCCTGCTCCACCCAGACGGTATTCGCAGAGGAAACACTGAACATCAGCACTCCCGCTTTGATTGCCCGTTCGTACTGGTTGTTGGTCAGCATCTCGGTCAGTTCGACCGCGCCAGTGATCGCAGCGTGGGTGATGCTCTCGTTACTCGGTGTCCCGGCGATAAGTCCGGCAATCCGGGCGGCCGCCATGTAGCCCTCGTAGACGTTCCCGCTGATGTCCACGAAGCCGTTTCCAACGTAGACGATCTGGTAATCGTTGTACGCGCTGGCGTGTTTCAGCCTGTCCTCGAAGTCCACCGTTGTCGGCTCTCCGATTACTCCCATGCAGAATGCGCCGCTGTCGTAGATGCGGTTGAGGAACAGCTGCATCACGCTCTGGATCGCCGTGTCCTCCGTGTCGATGGAGAGGACGTTCCAGCGGTAGGCTTCCAGCACCTCAAACGCCGCGCTGTACGCCGCCACGTTTACGGTCGGGTCTGTGCCGCCTGTGATTTCCACCTGATCCACCGTTTTGAGGGCTTCGCTGCTGTCCTTGGTCTTGGTCAGGTTGAAGTAGTCGCTCCCCTTGGTCTGGAACACCGACAGCAGGGCTTCCACGCTGTTCTGCGTGTTGTCGAAGGTCAGCCGTTCCAGCTGCTCCGTCCCCTCAATAATCAGCAGTTCGCTGGTGTTCTGGTCTGCCAGCGTGGGACGGATTGTCACCGCCAGCTTCCGGCTTCCAGGGTATTTGAGCGTCAGCTGGATAACCGATTCTCCCTGCGCGTCCTCGATGTTGTAAACGCCGGGTGTGCCGCCCGTGCCGAGCCGGATGCCGTACACCAGCCGCGCCCCGCCCTTAAACTGTTCCATCGGGACGGCGGTCGTGCCGTTCTCCCCGCCATCGCCGTACTTCTTGGCGATGTCCTCGTACTGCTCCAGCACCGTTGCCTGTCCGATGGGTCCCCAGTTGGAGCGGAATACGGCGGCGCATTTCCCATCGTCAACCCCTGCGATGGGCGGTGTGCCGTAGTTCTCGTAGCGGAAATACACGCCGGGGCGCGTCTTTTTCTCGCCGATAATGAAAAACGATGCCATTTATTTAACCTCCTTATTCAGAAATTTCTGGATGGTTTCCCTGGCTTCCTCGACCGTTGCCGTTTCCTTGCCGGCCGTCCGCAGAGCCACGGTCACCACCTCCGGGGTCGTGCCGAAAATCGGGCGCGCCTGTGCCGCCAGTTCGGAAACCTTGTAAGTTGCCGTGTTATCAGCCATTTTTCTGTTCCTCCTTCTCTGCCAGATTGTGGTATGGGTGTATGAGTTTGATTTGGGCGGGTTCTTTCGGCGGCTGCGCCAGCACGCCGTACTGCCCGGTAAGCCCCAGCTGTCCCTCTCTCAGCGGATCAGCGTTGTGCCGGATGGTTATCCTGTTGATAAACATCGGGCTTGTGTCCGGCAGAATGATCTCCCCGTCCACCTGCGCCCTCTGGATGATCGCCTTTGTCCATTTGTTGCGCTCTGTCACGCTCTCTGCGAGGACGTGCGCCGCAAATGTCCCGGTGAACCATGTCACGGCGTAGCTTTGTCGGTTGGTGCTTGCCGTTCCCTCGAAACGCCAGTAAATCGCCGGGTTTTCGTCCGTTGGCTTCCAGATGGGCGGCATTTCGTCATAGCCGATTGCCGTCATCTTCCCGAAGTGACGCTTTGTCCACTCGTTCAGTCCCTGCACGGGATCGGGGTCTATCGTGATTTGCTCTGGAAACTCCATCAGTTCAAAGGTCACGGTCAGCCCGTAGATTTCCGGCAGTGTGTCCTGCCCCTGGCTCCCGCCGATGAAGAATTCATCCGACCGCTCCCACTCTGCGCACACGGTAGCCCGGTCGCTCCCTGTGTAAAAGGTGCCGGAGACCAGTTCCATGAGACGGGCTTCTATTGCCCTGTCCGGGTCCTGGCCCCCGATGTCCGGGCATTCCCGGCTGCACACGATGTTGAACGTCATCGTTCCCTCTGTCTTGCGCTCCGGGTCGTGGCGCATATCCACGTTAAAGTCAAGGCGCGGGTATTTGGGCGTTCCCCATCCCGGCGTGTCATCGTGCGGGGCTTTCTGGTAAAAGAACGCTGGCTGCCCATCAAAGACCGCCAGCATTCCCCCCAGCTGTGTGTCTGCGCTTACCTGTCCCTCCACGAGCCGCCTGATGTCTGCGCTCATGTTCCTGCGCCGCCTGTCTGCGGGGCGTTATACTCGTAGTTGACGGTCTGGAAGTCGCTTGTCCAGTAAACCTCCCACACGCCGATTGCCACATCAGCTGCCGTGATGTCGAGGTAGCTGTTGGCGTTGTTCTGCGTGTTGCAGTAAAGCACACGCAGTTTATCCGGGGTGACCTCTGTCACGAAACCGTTTCGTGCCGTGGTATCGCCCGTCCTGCGGATGCGGACGCAATCCCCGCGCTGAATCTGCGCCGTGTCGAACGCCTTGTAAGACGCATCAATAATCAGTGCCATGCGTTCCTCCTTTCCCCCTTAAAAGGGTTTCTTGTAGATTTCTTTGATTTTCGGCAGGGCGCGGTCGATGACCTTTTGCTTGTAGGGTCTTGGCTTCATCTTTCCAGTGCCGTTCTCCAGCATTTCGCCCAGCAGATGCCCTCCAGCCCTCTCCTTGCTCTCGATGGCGGCTACCGCACGGAAGTGTACGCCATTCTTTTCCACATGAACGTGCGTCCCCCACGAGTTGCGGAATATCCCGGTTCTGTTCGCTGGCGATTCTCCAGGAGCCGATGCCTTGTAATGCTGTTTTGTGCCTGGCACCAGATAAACTCTCCCGTTGCGGGTTCCTCTCAAAACAAAGATTGAAGCGTTGCGCAGCTGGTTGCTTGCCCGGTATGTCCGCTGCCCCACTTCTTTCTCCAAACCTTTCAGCGTGGTTGCCACCGTCTTGCCAATGATTTGGGACGCTTGCCCCCATGCTTGACCGCTGCTTTGGGTGCTGTTCTGCCCGTGTCCTACCGCTTGCCCGTGGACGGTTGCCATCACACATCGCTCCTTTCCTCGCAGTAGTAAATCGTCCAGTGGTTCAGCCCTCCGGGATTGTATGGTGCCGTTTGGACAATGTACCGCATCTCTCCACGCACGAGAGAATCCCCGGCTTTGATTCCGAACGGGGCGATTCCTTGCTGGATGATCTTGTGCGTGACCGGGTGTTCCAGCTGCCGCCACCGCTCTATTTCTTCTGGTTTAGCCGCAGCGAGGACGGCTCTGATTGTGCCGAGCCGCTCTGCGCCGTTGCTTATCACTCTGCCGCTGTCAGTTCTGCGGGTTCCGTTCCTGTACACGTCAAATTCCCGCAGTCCCTGTCCCGGCATCAGGTTGATTGCACCTGTGAACATTGCGCCGCCCTCCTATGTGGTCATTTTGCGGAACGGGTACGGCGGTCCCTCCGAGCCGTGCATGGCTCTTGGGTTTTCCTCCATCCCTCTGTGGAAATAGGGGGGCGTGTTCTCGATGGACGGGGCGAGGGTAGGAATGGACGCGGTTGCCAGTGCCTGTTTCTTCAACGCTTCGTACATCTTTTGCCAGCGTTCTGCCCGGTCTCCGAAGTCGTACTGAAGCACATCTATCTTCGTGTTGACCTGGTACTGCATCTTGAACAGGATTGCTTCCAGCACCGCCAGCTTTGCGAACAGCCACGCCTTTTTTCCTTCTTTCAGCCCCGTGAGCATCGCTTCGTATTCCTCATCCGCAAGCGCACAGGTGTCTGCGCCGCCCTCTGTCTGCGTATCGCCGAGTTCAAAGCGCATCTGGTCTTTTCCCCGCGCCTTGATTTGGGTGGGGTCGTAGCTGTATGTCATGCTGTCCCCCTATTCTCTGTGCGACCGGGAATGGGCGGCGAGACCTTGCTGCGACTGGAATTTCCTGCCGCAGACCTCGCAGACGAATTCTCCCACTGTCCCGTTGATCAGGTCAGCGGCGGTCAGTCCGCCTGTTGCCCCCTCTGCGCCGTCAGAATTGCCCTCTGCCGCGTCTGCGGCTTCTCCCTGGGTGTTTTCCTTGTCGGTGTCCTCCCCGCCCTCCTGCGGCTTCTCTGCGCCGCTCTGCGGGTCAGAATTGCCCTCTCCTGCGCTTCCCGTTTCGGGTTGGGTGTTTCCCTCTCCCTCGCTATCCGCGCCATCTTGCGGCTCTCCTGCGCCCCCCTGCTGGGGCGTGGTCTCTTCCTGGGGATTTACCTCTCCCTCGCCTTGACCGCCGCCTGTGGGCGGCTGCGTGTCCTCCTGCGGGGGTTCTGCGCCGGGGGGAGCGTCCGGGAGGTCAACGCAGAGGATTCTCCCCATCTCGATAAGCCGCCGCCCCATCTGGGGAGAGATCACCCCATCCGGGATGACCTCTCCCACTTTGTAGTTCCTGTCGAAGCGCACGGGCTTGTTTGCGATATACGCCTTTGCCATAAAATCACCCCCTGATTAAAGCGAGAAGCTGTCGCTCACTGCCCCCTTGAGGAACACGCCGAGGTCTGCGGAGGTGATCTCCGGGTCGGTGCAGAGAAGCCCCTCGATAAACTCCGTATGGGTGGATTCCTCGCCGGGGTACTGCTGGACGGAGGTGTACTGCCCGTTGCCCAGCATATCCCAGGTGAAGGTGTACCCTGCGCTGGGTTCGTCAATGCTGGGCGCGCTGGTGGTGTAAACGAGCAGGGCATCGTTCGGGTTGCAGATGAATTCCATCTTGTCTGCCGCTCCGATGGGCGCAGCGTTGTGGACGCTCTCTGCCACCACGATTTCGTCCAGCCCGAAAAGTTGCGCCAGAACATTCACGGTCACGCTTGCCGGGTTCGCTTCGCTGCCCTGGTACTTGATGCGCTCCAAAATGGAGGGGTTGACCGTGAGGGCGGTGAATACGTTTGCGCCCAGCACCATCTTGTTCGGCTTGCGAAGCCCGGACAGGAGCATCCGGGTTCTCAGCTGGTGGAAGAAGGTCACGGGGTCGCTGTTCTCGTTGTCAAACTGATAAAACTCGTTTGCCCCTGCGGTGCCGGTGTTGATGCCCTTGTAGACATGGGTCCAGCTGTCCGGGTTGAAATACTTTCCCGCCCAGATGCGGTCGAGGTGGATGTTCATCTGCTCGGCCACCCAACGCACCTTGCTCCGGCGCGGGTCGATGACGGCGGGGGCGTTCGTCCGCTGGAAGTCCAGCGTGCTGATCTGGTCTACGCCCGTGATTACCTGGTCTACGGTGCAGTGATAGAATTTATCCCGCTTGCCGTAGATACCCGGTGCGACATGGCCGAATTCCGGCTTGCGGCTCATGTTGTCCCGCGCCAGATCGCCCTTGTCAAACTCGTAATAGTGCGCCGAGGAAGTCGGCACGGGGACGATGGGGAATACCTTTCGCGCCACGAATCCCGCCATGTTCTGGAAGTAGGACAGGCAGATGTTCGTCAGATAAAGGTGCGGCTTAAACACCCCTTTCTGGATGCTGGCCGCCAGTTCCTGTGTAGTGAGTGCCATTGTTTATTTCCTCCTTTGCCCTTTCTTTAGTTGCCGCCGCTGGCGGCTTTCTCGTAGCCGCTCTTGGTCATCTGGATTTGTACCAGTTCCCCTGCGGCTGTGGTGGCGGTCATGGCGATGCCGAGAATGAAATTCCCCGCAGCCGCCTTTTGGACTGCGCCTGTAGTGGTGGCGGTCAGGTGTTCGCCTTTCTTGATGGCCCCGCCAGCCAGTGCCAGCCCGATGTCCTTAATCAGAACATCGACTTCGGTTCCAGCCTTGGACACGCCACTATCGTTCGCCGCCGTGTCGCTGAGAAGGATGCCGATGGCGGGGTCTCCGTCTGCGGCGGGGAGGATCAGCTTCCCTTCTGCGTCATAGGTCACCGCCTTGTGCGGAGCGTCCGTCACGTCTGCCGCCAGCACGTCCCGAATGGTCGCGCTGTTGTTCATAAATGCGTTCAGATACTGCTTGTCTGCCATTTTTCCTTACCTCCCCATGTATTCCGCTTCGTACTGCGCCGCCAGTTCGGGGTTTTCCTCGAACGCCTTGATGATAGCGTCAGGGGAGGACAGCCCGTCCGCAGCGGCTTTCTGCAGTTCCTGCGCCTTGATGCCGATGGTCTGCGTGGTGCCGGCACTGCCCTGACGGTTGCTGCCGATTTCCCCGAACAGGCCGCTCTTGTTCAGCGTGGTCAGGCTCTCATCCAGCAGGGCGATGTAATCATCGTAGAATGTGCCGCCAGCTTTCTTGAGGTCGTACAGCTTCGCCGCCAGTTCCGTGGCGTTCTTCCCCAGCGGCTCGTATTTCTTTGCCACAGAGGTGAGCCGCTCGACCTCAAGGCTCTTTCTCATGGCTTCCAGTTCCTCGTTCTGCCGTTTGGTGAGTTCCTGGAAGTCAGCCAGTGCCTTTGCCACCTCCGGGTGGAGTTCGCTCCCGCCGCCCTGCGCCACGGGTGCGGGGGTGACGGGGGGCTGTGCGCCCTTTTCTACGCCGCCCTCCGGCGCGGCCGGCTCTGCGCCGCC
>OFHB01000107.1_pt1 | contig 60404 bp, 57 predicted proteins | sample 1521881 | NCBI WGS metagenome assembly OFHB01 (sample SAMEA3504090, study PRJEB24116) | mouse gut metagenome | biome: mouse gut; feature: mouse-associated habitat; material: faeces | place: Denmark | collected 2011
TTGCAAGATGCCTGGAAAGACGGTCAACAATGTTAATCTTTCTGGAAGGTTCCTGTAACTGGTCAACGATATCGGTAAGAATACAGCTGCCGGAGGAAAGAATACCATAATTCATGTCAGCCATAAACTTTCTTTCCGGCTTGGGAAGGTTTCTGGAAATTTTATTAGAAAAAGACAAAATTTCCCGTTTCATTTGATAAGTATTTGATGTAAAATTAACCACAGGGAATCCTCCTTCTTTTTGTTTAGTATGATTTTTTTGTGGTGATTAAATTTTACATCAAAAAGGAATAGGATTCCTTATATTTTGGGCGTTTTTTGAAAGTTGTTTATAATAAAGCTGAAGGTATTAGGGTTCTGTGGATAAATCTGCGGAAACTCAAGGAGTTTTGGAAATTGATAAATCTCATGCGTTTTTGTATAATGAAAAGATAAAAAGGATCGGATTTCGCGGATGGGAGGAACGGTATGAACTATGCAGCGGCAGCTTCTGACATGGCAGATGAAATTTACAATGTTTTACATACGGTAATTAAAACAATTTATCCAAAGTATTATCCGAAAGAAGTCGTTGATTTCTTTTGCAGGCATCATAGTAAAGAACATATTTTAGAGGGTGTGGCGTCCGGAAATCTGGGGGTATGGCTGGACGGCAATGGAATCGTCGGAACTGGCTGTTTTGAACGAAACCATATTACAGGCGTGTATGTGCTGCCTTCTTATCAAAAACAGGGCTGCGGATCGCAGATTATGAATTATCTGGAAACCGAAATTGCCAAAAAATACGAGGCCGCGGTCTTAGAAGCCTCTCTTCCTGCGGTTTGTTTCTATGAGAACAGGGGTTATCAAACTGTGGGACATGGAATGATTGAACTGGAACATGATGTAAAACTGGTGTATGAAAGAATGGAGAAAACGTGGAAGGTTCTTTAAATCTGAGGATTTGATAGGAATAATTAGGAATGCAGGTAACAGAATGCGCCCTGATCTTTGCATGAATTGTGAAAGATCAGGGCTTGCTGTTTGCTGCGATTGGAATGGTTTGTCACCTTGCCGGCATTTGAAAATTCACAAGCGCCCGGTTCAAATAATCGTTAAACGGTTTCATAATGCGAAACAGTCCGGCTGCCTTTGTGAGAAACGCTTCGGCATCGTAGAGTTCTTCATCTTTGATCGGATATTCCAGATACCAGCTTTTAAACTTTAAGTATTCCGCCTGCGGGTGGCTCTTGTCATATCCGGCAGGGACATTTTTAAGCGCCGATCCCTGTATCGTAAAATAGTTTTGGAAGGCAGGCTCTTTGAGAATAGCTTCCAGTTCGCTGCCGTTTTGGACAATATAGTCCCGCACCATCGTTGTTGCGTCTTTGAACATATCCGCAAAAAGACCGCCGCCTAAAAAGGACTGGCCGCCGGGCTTTATCATAAGATAATAGCCAACGGGAACTGGCTGCTTTCCCTGTGCGGCAATATGTGCGCGGAACGCCGGGTTATAGGGCGATTTATCATGGCTGAACCGGGTATCTCTTACCAGTTTAAAGGTAAGGCGTTTCGGCTCATTGTGCAGTACGCTGGCGTCAAAAGCGCCGATACGAAGGATCAGGGATTGGATCAGAGCCTCAAATTCTGTGTTTGCCGCTTTATTCTCGGCTTTATGCGCGTGATACCATTCCCGGTCATTGTGTTCACTTAAATTTGTAAGATAGTTTAAGATCAGTTGTGTATGCATTGCAAACCTCCTTATGCGTTTCTGACAACGGAAAAAGAAGCGCCGTTTAAAAAATTCTGAATGAATGCTTTCAGGCGTTCCGGAGACTGGTAGGCTTTGCAGAATGAGAACGTCTGTGAAAGATCGTCAATGTCCTCCATTGCCTCTTTTACTTCCGCCATGGTTTCCATAGGGACAGCCGTTGTAAAGGATAACTGTGAGGGGTTGATTCTGTGATTTTGGATGGCATAATTGATCCGGTCTGCACAGTGGCATGTCCCGTTTCCGTATTCTCCGCAGTATTCCGTTAAGAAATCCGCCATCCTGCTGCGGATTCTGGAAAGCCGTTTGCGATAGGCTTCCGGCGTGATGCCTAAAATATCGCCCGCAATCCGGCTGTCCACCCGAAACATAGTTCCTAAAATAAAGATACATCTGCTTTCCGTATCCAGACACTGCAGCATAACATTCGTGCAGGAGAGCTTGAGTTCTTCTGCCAGAATGGACGCTTCTACATTTTGCGTCAGATCCGGAATATCGTCTTTGTTTCCGTTTTTGATGTCATCCCCGTAAAATTCAAAGCTGAGGGGGAATTTTGCAAACATATGCTTCTGATAGTTTTTCAGATGGTTTACCGCAATGCGGAACACCCAGGTGGAAAAGGCGCTTTCTCCTTTAAATGAAGACAGATGCGTGATGACCTTCAGCAGAATGTCCTGCGCGGCGTCCTCTGCGTCAGGGAAAGATCCAAGCATACGCAAAGACAGATTAAATACGAAATCCTGTACGCTTAGAATAACGGTTTCCAAAGATTCTTTGTCTCCGCCGGTGGCTTTTTCAATCAAAGCCAGAAGTTCTTCGTTTGGTATCTTTTTCATGGTGTTTACCTCCTATATAGTATTAGACAACGGAAAGACAGCTGTGTGACAGGAAAAATAAGGGTATGTCAGATTGCTCTAACATACCCTTACATCCTTAAAAATATTAATTTTGCGGAATTTCTTCTTAGCCGAAATATCTCTTCAACAGACCTTCAAATGCTTTTCCGTGTCTTGCCTCATCCCTTGCCATTTCATGAACGGTATCATGGATTGCATCCAGGTTTGCAGCTTTCGCACGTTTTGCAAGATCCATTTTGCCTGCGGTAGCGCCGTTTTCTGCGTCTACTCTCATTTCCAGATTCTTCTTTGTGCTATCCGTTACAACTTCGCCTAATAATTCAGCGAATTTTGCAGCGTGCTCTGCTTCTTCCCATGCGGCTTTCTCCCAGTATAAGCCGATTTCCGGATAGCCTTCTCTGTGTGCAACTCTAGCCATTGCAAGGTACATGCCGACTTCGGAGCATTCTCCTTCAAAGTTTGCGCGCAGATCTGCAACGATGTCTTCGCTCACGCCTTTTGCTACGCCTACAACGTGCTCAGCCGCCCAGGTTTTTTCGCCGTCCTGTTTGTTGAATTTTTCTGCGGGTGCTTTACAGATCGGGCAGGACTCCGGAGCCTGATCTCCCTCGTGAACGTAACCGCATACGGAACATACAAATTTTGCCATAATAATAATCTCCTTTTCTTTTTTTAAAATTTTTTATGGTAACATTTCGGACAAAGTCCGAGAAAATGTGTCACATGACTGGTGACGGTTCCTTCAAACCGTTTCCCTGCTATCTCATTAAGATGCATCTGAGGTTCCATATCCATATCCAGAACCGTCTGGCATTGCGTGCAGATAAAATGGTAATGCGGTGTGATCTTTCCGTCGAAACGGTCAGGACCAATGCCGGAGGAGATGCGTAAAATTTCTCCCAGATCCGCTAACAGATTCAGATTCCGATACACCGTTCCAAGGCTGATATTAGGAAATTCCTGTCGGAGATCCTGATATACGGTTTCTGCGGTCGGATGCGTCCGGTGGGTGTCCAGATACTTCTTAATGGATTCGCGCTGTCTGCTGTATTTAAGCATTTGTGTGCAGCTCCCTCCAAAAAACAGTAATCATTACTATTTTTATAGAAGTATAATATACGAAGCTCTGCTTGTCAATCTTTTTTTTGTTTTTTTGATGATAATTTTCGGTATATTTCAAATCGGAGCGCATACAATGCTATAAAAAAAGAAGATCAGGGGCAGTATGGCAGGATTACAACGTTTTATTTCCTATATTTATAAATATGAAAATGATATAAAAATGCAGAATGCCGGATTTGCCAAAGTTGAAATCCGGGGCGGCATATGCAGGATGGAAGTCCATATCCGCAATATCAGCATGGAACCGGCGGAAATAACGGTATATTTATTTGCAAGAAAGGCGGAAATTATGCAGGGCGTCCCGGTTGGAAATATAGCGGTCTCCAGAGGATGCGGAGATGTCCGGTTTGCATTTGATATAAAAGACCTCGAAAGGTTCGGCTTGTCCATGAACGATATGGAAGGGATCTTTCTTCCGTTTCAGGATTCCGTCTGTCTTGCGAGCCAATGGAAAGAGGGAACGATTACCCGCAGACAGTTTCGGATTCTGGATCAGCCGCAAAACCGGGAAGAAGAAAAAAAAGATGAGATAACGCAGACGCAAGATCACGATCGGGCGCAGGATGCTCCGCAGGCAAAGGCGGTATCCGGCGGCGTTCGCCAGACGAAGGATTCTGCAGAGCCGGATGGCAGAGAGGACGCTGCCGCGCAGCCTTCACAGGTTCAAAACAGCACAGAATCCGATGAAAATGCAAAATCCGATGAAAACGCAAAATCCGATGAAAATAAACAAGAGTCGGAACAAAAAGAACCCATTCGGGCGACCGAGCTGCCGATGGAGGAATTTTTTGAGGAAAATGGATGGGAAGGCATATTTCAGAAGCTGAGGTTGAAATTTCAGGTCTTTTTTCCGTTTGAAGGAAAACAGATTGAGTGTATCCGTCTGCAGTTAAACGATCTGCAGGAGTTTCCCAAAAAATACTGGTATCTGGGCAATAACAGTTTTCTCTTACATGGATTTTTCAACTACAGGCATATCATATTCGGGATGACAGAAGAAGAGGAAAAGAAAGAATTTTTTGTCGGCGTTCCGGGCGTTTTTCTAAACCAGGAGCGTATTATGGCGACTATGTTCGGATTTCCGGAGTTTCGTACGGCAAAATCGGCGAAATATAAAACGGGAAATTTTGGGTACTGGTACAGGATTATTTAATGCGGGCAAACCGCATATGGTCTTCCCATCTGCCGCGGACGCGGATCGCTTTGCGGCAGATGCCTTCCGAATGAAAATCCAGTGCAAGAAGAAGCCGGATGGAAGATATGTTTTCTTCCATAACATACGCTTCGATGCGGTGCAGGTTCAAATCGTCAAACATCAGAGAAATGCCAAACGCCATAGCTTCTCTGGCGTATCCTTTATGCCAGAATGCAGGGTCGAATTTGTAGCCGGTTTCGCAGCGCTCATAAACGGACTGCATTATATTGTAAAAGCAGATTGTTCCGATCGTAAGGAAAGGATTCTGTTTTTCATACACCCAGAATCGAAAGCTCAATTTCTGCAGGGCGAGATTGTATTCATGTTCCAAAATCGATTTCTGATAATGCAGTGTATAAAAATCAGCAGGCCGCGCCGCTTCGTAACGTTCGAAGAGGGAGCGGTTTTTATTATAAAAATCAAGCGCCTGCCGTGCGGACGCCAGAGAAGGTTCCGGAAGTTTCAACAATAAACGGTCGGTTTCGTACTCAAATTTCATTGAGAATCCTTTCTTGAACTGCAAGTATGTGGTATGATATGATTTGGTCCAAACGTATAATACTATCAGTATACTATATTAGAAAACAATAGAAAAGGGAAAGTTATGACAAAAGAGAGCGAGAAGTATATGCGCGCGGCGATCCGGGAAGCGAAAAAGGCGTATGCTCTAAATGAGGTTCCGATCGGCTGCGTCATTGTCCGCGATGACCGTATTATCGCCAGAGGGTATAACAGAAGAAATACGGATAAAAACGCGCTTGCGCATGCAGAACTTGCGGCGATCCGAAAAGCCAGCAAAAAGTGCGGAGACTGGAGGCTAGAGGATTGTACCATGTACGTGACGTTAGAACCCTGCCAGATGTGCGCCGGAGCAATCGTACAGGCAAGGATGCATAAAGTTGTAATCGCCGCAAGGAACCCGAAAGCGGGCTGCGCCGGGTCTGTCATCAATTTGCTGCAGATGGAGGGGTTTAACCATCAAGTAGAAATCGAGATGGGACTCTTAGAAGAAGAATGTTCCGCCATGCTGAGCTGTTTTTTTCAGGAACTGCGCGAAAAAAAGAAGAAAGATTTATAAAATCTTAACAAAAAGCAAATAAAAAACAAAGATAAGAAAACCGCTTCGCCTGTATAATAAGAGTATTCCAGGAAAGGCGGTTTTACTTATGTATGCAAAAAAGAGTGATCTTCAGATCATATCCGTGGAACGGGAGGCTGCATTTTTACCGGCGCAAAGAAGTTCTTTTCAAAGGCATCCCGCCGCAAAAGCGTCGATCAAAAGACGCAGAAAAAGAAAACGGCAGATGCGCAGGCGGATCATAACCGGCGCAATCGTATCCGCGGCGGCTGTTTTTCTGTTCATGTGTTATCGCGCCGATTTGTTCGGCGGATTATCAGAATCCGAAACAAGGCACGTAAAAGCAGAACGGCTTCAGAAAAAAATAGAAACATCCGGACAGAGAGAGTATCCGGAAGAATTAAAAGAGCTGCTTGAACAGAATGAAGAAGCTTATGATTTTGTAAAAGACTATCCCAACCGGGATTCTTATAAAGGAAAAGACATTGATATTTCCGGCGACTGTAAAGAAGGAAGCGTACCCTTGCTGATGCAGTGGGATAAACGCTGGGGTTATGATCTGTATGGGGATGCAATGATCGGAATCGCAGGCTGCGGACCGACCTGCATGACAATGGCGTATGTATATCATACCGGCGATACGCAGATGAATCCGCGCAGTATGGCGGAGTTTGCCCAGGAGAACGGGTTTCATACCGCGGATGGGACAAGCTGGGATTTCTGGACGCTGGGAGCCTCGGCGCTTGGACTCTACGGCGAGGTCATCTCTTTAAGCGAGAACGCAATGAAAGGCGTGCTGGACGCCGGAGGTGTGATCGTATGCAGTATGGCACCGGGAGATTTTACGACGACGGGACATTTTATCTTATTAAGAGGATACGACGAAAACGGATTTTTTGTCAATGATCCGAACCGCGAGAAAAACAGCGGAAAACAATGGGATTATGATACGCTGGCATCACAGATCAAAAATCTCTGGGGAATCTATCCGTCCTGACAGAAGCAATTTCTTCCGGAAAGCCGTTGTATCACAGAATGGCGGCGGGATTTTTACAAGTTTACAGATGATAAAAACACCGTGTATCTGCCGGATTTTATTGCCGGAAGATACACGGTGTTTTTGGTCAGATCAGCCTTTTTTTGAGCATTTCCGGATTTGTCGCAAATTCAAGCGCGGTTTCGGCGGTGATCTGTTTACTCTTATACAGCTGCAGCAGGCTGGTATCCATGGAAACCATATCTTCTCCTGCAGAAGAGTACAAAAGACCTTCGATCTGCGGAATTTTATGGTCACGGATCATATTTCGGATGGCGGGCGTCATGGTCATAATTTCAAATGCCGGAACCATGTTGCCTTCTACGGATGGTACCAGCTGCTGTGAAACGACAGCCTGCAGTACCATGGACAGCTGAACGGCAATCTGACGCTGCTGGCTGGGTGGAAATACGTCGATAATCCGGTCGATCGTATTGGCAGCTCCGATGGTATGCAGCGTAGAAAATACCAGGTGGCCGGTTTCGGCGGCTGTCATGGCGACCTGAATCGTTTCGTAGTCGCGCATCTCGCCAAGCAGAATGACGTTGGGGCTCTGGCGCAGAGCGGCGCGCAGAGCGGTAACATAGCTTTCCGTATCTACGTTGATCTCACGCTGGCTTACGATACTTTTATCATGGCGGTGCAGAAATTCCACCGGATCTTCCAGCGTAATGATATGTTTGCTGTAATTTCGGTTGATATAGTCGATGATGCAGGCAAGGGATGTGGATTTTCCGCTTCCCGCAGCCCCGGTGATCAAAACCATTCCTTTCGGAAATTTGGCAAAATCGATGATCTTATCCGGAATGCCGAGATCGGACGGGTTTGGCAGTGTGAACGTGATGATTCGTACTACGACGGACAATGTATTTCTCTGTTTGTAAGCGCTGACACGGAAACGGGAAAGCCCCGGCACGGCAAAGGAAAAATCATCGTCGCCTTCGTTGTTTAAAACGGACATAGAACGTCTGTCTGCCAGTTCATAGATCTGGGAAATTACAGACTGGGTATCGTCCGGCAGCAGGCGGTCGGTTCCGATGCGCAGGATGTTTCCCTGCCGGCGCATGGAAACGGGAAGCCCTGCCACGATAAACAAATCCGAAGCCCCTTCGGTAACAGCCTGTTTGAGCAAATCAATCGCATTTATAGTCATAAACGCAGCCTCCTTTATTTTCATAATGGGATACCGTTTGGGTATCCGGTAATCGCACGGTGAGTTATTGTATCAACTGCATAGTATTGTCGCTTTCCCAGGCTTTTGTACGGATGACCTGCCAGGAAAGGATTCTGTAAAAAGATTCGGCGTTTGTCTGTCTGACCTGCTGTAACGGCAGCACGTCGAGCAGTACGGACAGCGCCTGTGAATCATTGATCGGAACCTGAATGGCAACGTCAAGCGTTTCTCCTGTCCATACGGATTTCATAGGAGACAAGAGCAGATCTTTGTTGATCAGGCGGTAATATTCTTTTGCATCGGAAGCCTTTGCGTATGCCTGCTGAAACGTTTCGTCCGCAGACGCAAGCAGAGCTTCCGCTTCATTGGAAGCTTCATAATATTCCGTCAGATGCTGAACCGCCTGCCTGTTAAGCTTTGCGTCGCGGGAAGCGGACGAAAGGGAGAGTGCGGCAAGCGTAATCATGCACAGTACGATAAAGACCATAAGCAGCGTTACCGTTCCGATATTTGTAATAGGAAATTTCATTTTTTTCATAATACAGATGCCTCGCTTAGATCATTGTGGACGATTTGGAACATGCAGCTTTACATCTAAGGAATATATATTATCGCCGCCGTCTGTTTTTATAACGGAAAAATTACAGCAGAACAGTCCGGTCTCTTTCGTCTGCGACGGCGTAATCTGCATGCAGAAAAAGCCTTCTTCTCTGCCGCATGAGTTCCAATCCCGATCAAAATAGACAGAAAAACCGGAATCCGTTTCGTCGGCGTTTGGGTATGCTTCTGACATACATTCAGAAAAAAATGCGTCCCTGCTTCCTTCGGTATCCGAAACGGCGGCGTGTTTTAAGCGTTCGGCAGCATTTCGGACCTGATCGGACGCCATGGAAAGATGGAAGGCGTCTTCACTCATCTGACGGGATTTGGCAAACATATTCAGGGAGAGCGCGCCTGCAATGGAGAAAAATAAAATGGCGAGCATGATCTCCATTAAAAACAGGCCGGAGCGGCTGTTTGTACGGGTCATGGCATACTCCTTTCTGATGCGATCAGCTCCGATACGGTTCCATTTTCATCTGCGGAAGTAAAGCGGAACAGATCGCTGCCGATTTCCTCCATGGTAAAGTCGTTCACTTCCATAATGGCGGTTCCGTCTTTTAAATGCAGCGCGGCGTCGTTTCGGATCAGCAGTTCGCAGAGCATTCCGTTCTTGGCATAGATATACGTCGTATAGCCGATCCCGTTCTGGCTGCTTTCTAATGCCAGGCATTTTCTGTCTTCGATGGTACGGATCGAGATTCCTCCGTCCTTGTCGTTCTGACGGATTTTTTCACCTACATAGGCAAGAGAAGTACGCGTCATAAAGCGAGATTCTGCTTTTGCCGTCTGAGAACGGTACAGGCCTGCCGAAAGGGTTAAGACGGCAAGCGCGGACGCCGTAAATACGAAAAAGACGGCAATCGGAAAGATCAGATCGATCATATGTCTGTTGGATGCAGCCGGTTTCAATAAAATCCCTCCTAGTTCTTTCTGCGGATAATGGTAACGTCCGGCATAATGTTGGCGCCTAAGGGCTGGTAATCGATACGGTATTTTTCTTCGTCATAAAACAGTCCGTAATGTTCCTTCAAATCGTTAAGGCTTGCCGGATAGCTGCCTTCCGCCGCATAACAGTAGGTAATGCCGCGCATAACGGCCTGTTCTAACGTCTGCAGTTCCGCTTCGTTCGTTTTGTCGGAAACAGAAGAAATTCCAAACCAAAACGCGCCGAATACGGCGGCGGACAGGCAGGCGGAAAGGATCAGGTTTCTGCCTGCGGTTTGTTTGTTTTGCCGGATAAAACGGTTCTTCATGCAGCATTCTCCCTTCTTTGCATAAAATGCGCCCCTACAGCGAGGACAGGATCCCCATCAGCGGAAGCATCACGGATAAGAGGATCCCTCCGACGATCAGGGAAAGCGCAATGACAAGGGCGGGTTCTACTTTGGCAATCATGCCGGAAAATTTTTCGTCTATATCCGTTTCGTAGCGCATGGAGATCGTATGCATGACTTCGTCGAGAACTCCGGTTTTTGAACCGATCACGGCCATTCTTGCATAGATATCGGTAAAAATCTTCTGCTCTAAGAGCGCATGGCAGAGCTCTTCTCCTTCGGAGACTAAGCGCAGGCAGGTATCCAGCCTGTGCCGAAACGGTCCCGGTTCGGTTAACAGAAGCGTCTGCTGCAGACATTCGTCGGGCGTTAGTCCGCTGCTTAAAGTAAGCGCCATTCCGTTGGAAAAACGATATGCCGAAATCTGGTCGGAAAGTTCTCTTGTTTTGGAGAAACGGTAGAAAAACGCTCGGGTAATCGTCTGGCCTTTCGCCGATTTTGTAAGAAAAACCAAAAGCAGTACAAGTGCGGCGAGGATGCCGAGAAACAGGACAACATGCCTGTTTAAAAATTCTCCGGTGAGTAAGAGCATGCGGGAAAATCCTGTCATTTCACTGCCCAGCTGCTGAAACACCTGATAAAAAACGGGCATGACTTTGGTAATCAGTACCAGGATGACAAACGCCATCATCACAGCCATGATAAGTGGATAAGATACGGCATGCCGGATCGTCTGCGCCAGATTTGCTTCCCGTTCATAATAATCGGCAAGCGATTCCATGACTTCATCCAGTTTTCCGGTCTGTTCGCCGATTTTTACCATCTGCAGAAGATAATCGGGAAAAACTTTGGCTGCGGTCAGGGATTCATGAAAATTTCCGGTCCGTATCATGGTTTCATAAATCTGGGTAAGCAGTTTCTTTTCGTTCAGTTCGTTTGTATCCTCCAGCATAATGGAAATTCCTTCGAGAGAAGAAATTCCGGATTTCAAAATCAGAGCCATCTGGGAGCAAAACGAAGCTGCCTCTGCATGAGAGAGAGTGGGTAATGATTTGCTGCTCATATAATCTCCTTTCCGAACGTTATCTTTAAATTTTAATAGGAATATTTTACAACATAATTAGATCCGTCTCCGATATATTTTTTGACGGAAGAAGCACTGTTGCCCGCCGCAAGCGTCGGATCCATCAGCGTCCATGTATCTCCGTCAAATTGGATGACGCCGTCGATCCACCCGGATTCCTTTGTATATGAGCTGATCCAGGCATGGTAAGCGTCTCCGGAATAACCCACTTCCAGTTTGGTCGGAATCCCCTGGGAACGGAGCATTGCGCCCATAAGTGCGGCATAGTCGAAACAGATGCCTTTTTTTGACTTGAGCGTATCGTCTACGACGGGAAGATAGCCGTAGGCAACTGACGCCGCTTTTTCTTCGTCATAGGATATTTCACCCGTTACAAAACGGTAAATCCGTTCGATGGCCTCTAAGTCGGAATAGGTATCCTTTACCAGTTCGCTTCCTTTTGCAACGGTTAAACTTTCGGCGGAAAAATTGACATATTGGTTCGGGCACAGAAACGGAGAAAATTCGTCCTGAATGGATGCCGATATGTCGGCGGAATAAGCCACGGCATACATATCGTTTCCGGTATGTTCCAACACCTGCGCCTGATAACTGCCGCTGCCGCAGGGGAGCGGAAACGTTTCATATTCTCCTCTTGCGGATAAAAGGTAGACGTATTCCGATTGATCCGGTCCTGTCACCCGAAGTTTCACTTTGTCGTTGGTTCCGGTGTAGCGCACCATAAAATAGCCGGATTCTGTGTGGGAAGCGTCGATACTGACCGTACCGTTTTCAAACACAACGCTTCCGGACGCTTCCGGCGCCAGTATTTTAGGGGTGTTGTCCCGGGGTGTGCCGGAATGGGCCTTCGTCTCTTTTTTTCCGGAAAATTCTTCCGGAAGTTCTTTGCTGCCGCCCGAACATCCGCTGATCAGTATGCAGGAGAGCAGCAGTAAAAATAAGACAGATGACATTTTTTTATGTAACATGCCGCGCATCCTCCTTGATCGTGGTTTTGCCGATGGATGATTTATGGTATTTTCAGGCAAAATTACGGCAATTTTCTTTGAAAGTATAGCATGAAATGAAAAAAAGAGCAACGAAAGATTGACATTCCATACCGTATCACATAGACTATGTAAAAATGCACCTGAAAAGAATCAAAAAACAGAAAAAGGAGAACAGGTAACGATGAAAAAGAACTTACCTAGTCTTAGAATTTGTATGTTTGGAAAGACTGTAATTACGTATGGCAATAAACCCATTCCATTCGGTAAAAAGAGTATTACGAAGGTGCAGAAGCTGCTTATGATTATGTGCTACTGCGGCGTGGAAGGGATCGCAAGAAACAAGCTGCTGGAGGATCTGTATGAAAGAGAAGGCGTTTTGGACGCTGCAAATAACCTTCGGGTTATGGCGCACCGCCTGGAGCAGAAAATACTGGAAGCGGGGCTTCCGAAACATGATTATATTAAGGTAGAAGACGGGATTTACCGGCTGTCTTCGCCTGTGGAACTGGAAATCGATGCGGTCATATTTAAAGAAAACATCGCGCAGGCAGAACAGACGAAGGAGCGGAAGGAAAAAAGCCGTCTTCTGATGGCGGCATGCGAGCTCTACCGGGGGGAATTTCTGGAGGATTTTTCCGATATGGAATGGGTTCTCTTAGAGGGAGCCCGCTTGAAAAAGCTATATGAAGAAAGCATGTTTTGGCTGTGCGGATATTTGAAAGAACAAGAAGCGTATGAAGAAGTAATCCGGTTGTGTAAGCTGGCATGTAAAATTTATCCGTTTGATGAATGGCAGGCGTGCGTTATGGAGTGTTATATGGCGCAGGGGCGGTTTCAAGATGCGTATCGGGAATATAAGGATACGGAACGGCTGCTGATCGAAGAACTGGGCGTGACGCCTTCTAAGAGGATGTTAAAGCTTTTGGAGGCGCTTCGGGAGCGTCTGAGCGGAACGCCGATATTTATTGATGAGATCAGGGAGCGTCTGAAAGAGACAGAAAGCGTCGACGGTGCATATTACTGCAGTCTGCCGAGTTTTCGGGACGAATATCGTTTTGCCTGCCGGATTATGGAACGCAGTCCTATGGATATGTATCTTATGCTGTGTACGATTATAAACGAGAATGGGTATCCGCAGGAAGATGCGGTGATTTTGGGAATTATTGCAAAGAAGCTGCACAGTGTGATCAAACAAAGCTTAAGGCGTTGCGATACGTTTACAAGATTCAGCCCGTCGCAGTTTTTAATTCTTTTGCCGGGGGCAGATAAAGACAGCTGTACCGTGGTAAATGAGAGAATTTCAAAGCAGTTTCGGGGAGAATATAAAACTTACCGCAGTTCTCTGCAGTGGGATGCTTTTCCTGTGGAAGAAAACGGGGAACCTGCGGAAAAGCCAGGGGGAAGGAACTGGCGGGGTTAAGATGAGATCATGAAATAATATAAAGTTTTAAACATGCCGGAGGGATTATACACAGCAGCGCCTGTTTCTGCGCTGCGCATAGGAAGATCACATGTCTGGTGCCGATTACTGGAAGCGGCGCCAGACATGTGATTTTTGCTGTTCGGAAAATGCGGACATGCGTACGGCGCGTTTCGGATGTATCATTTTGCATAAAATAGAATACCCCGCCGGGTATGCGGCGAAAAAATAATTGTGACTTATGCTGTAATTATCTTATAAACGATCTGAAATTTTGTTGGAAACAGCCGATTAAGGACAAAAATCAAAACAACATAATCCTATATCGTCAACAAAATTTTCCTTTAAATACCAAGATTATTGACAAAATCCGAAAAAATCACCTGTAAAAATAAATGTAATGAGATGTGTAATGCCCGGCTATGTAAAATATTGTTCGGCGTATAAAAAGAGATATATTGTTATGATATATTGTTATAAAGATCTGCCAAGCGCAGTTGAAAAACGGAAAAATCGGAAAGTAAAGAAGACTGGGAGATGGCAAAGTATGACAGACAGAGAACTTCGAAAGTTAAGCCGCAGAGATTTGTTAGAGCTTCTGATTCAGCAGGACGAAGAAATGGAAGCTCTGAAAGAGAGACTGAAAGAAGCAGAGTATAAATTAGAGTCAAGAACGATTGCGATCGATACGGCAGGATCTATTGCAGAAGCATCCGTTTCGATCAGCGGAGTGTTTGAGGCGGCGCAGGACGCTGCGGCGCGGTATTTGGAAAATGTGGAAGCGATGCGTATGCGGCAGGAAAAGATATGCATAGAGCTGGAGTCGAACAGCCGCAGAGAAGCAGAAGATCTGCTTGCAAAGACAAAAGAAGACTGCCGTAGAATGGAGGAGGATACTCTTAGATATTGTGAACAAATGCGCAGAGAAACAGAAAAAGACCTGCTTTCCGGAATGCCCGCAGAAGATTATTGGGTGAAACGCTCCGGACAACGAACCGCATTGAGTAAATTAGCATACTCTTCATGAGAAAGAGGAAACGATGAAGAAGAACAAAGTCGGGATTCCAAATAAGGAGCAGTTGAAACGAGAGTTATACAGAGAAAAACAAAAGCTGCGGCGCAGGGAAGTGCTGTTTGGTACGGTGGAAGCCCTGACGGTAGCCGCAGCCATTACGGTGCTGGCGGCTTTTTTGGTTGCGCCGGTATTGCAGATCGACGGCAGCAGTATGGAGCCGTTGCTGCAGAACGGAGAGATGGTGGTTTCTTTCCGGAAACGGAATTTAACAAGAGGAGATATCGTTGCCTTTCATCATAACGGTAAAATACTGATCAAGCGAATTATTGCGCTTGAGGGTGAAACGGTTAACATAGATGAAGATGGATATATTTATATAGATGATCAACTGCTGAATGAAGACTATGTAAAGGACAATACGCCGGCTCTGGGGAAGTGTAATATTACGCTTCCGTGCAAAGTTCCGGAAGGCAGCGCGTTTGTAATGGGAGATAACAGAGAAGTATCTGTTGACAGCCGAAGCGTTGAAATCGGCTGCGTATCGAAGGAGCAGATGATCAGCAAAGTGGCGTTTCGGATCTGGCCGCTTGCGGACATAGGTCTGCTGGAATAAATCATCAAAATCTGGGAGATAGAATAAAAGAAAAAGAGGAGGTATGTTGGATGGATTCTTCTATCTTGAAAAAAGCAGGAAACTACCTGTCGGAGCAAAAAAAGAAAAGCCGTTTGAAAAAACTGGCATCGGCGCTGGCTGTTGTAATTATGCTTGGAACAGTTTTTGTGCTTGCCATGCCTGCGTCCACGTTGGAAAAGGAAGCATACTGCGGTATAGAGGAACATGCGCATACCAAAGAGTGTTACGAGGAAGTTTTGATCTGCGGGTTGGAAGAGAATTCTTCCCAGGCAGCTTCCGGCGGAGAAACTGCAGCGCAGGGGAGTCCGCTGGACGGTTCGGCGGAAATTGCCGGACATCGGCATGACGACGCATGTTATACCGAAACGAAAACTCTGGTCTGCGGGCAAGAGGAGAACGCCGGACACCGGCATGGAGACGACTGTTACACGGTCACGGAATCCAAAGAGCTGGTCTGTACCCTGGAGGAATCCGAAGAGCATACGCATGAGGACGGCTGCTATGAGACTGTGCAGGAGCAGAATTTGACCTGCGGGTTGGAAGAAGGCGCGGGCGCACACCGGCATGAAGACGGCTGCTATGAGGTTTCCAGAGAACTGACCTGCGGATTGGAGGAGTCCGGCGGAACAGAAAACGATTCCGCGCAGAACGATTTGCCGGCAGAGACTCCGGAAGGGCAGAAAGTACATACACATACGGAAGAATGCTATGAATTAAAGGAAATCTGCGGCATACAAGAACATGAACATACACAGGAATGTTACGACGAGACGTATAGCTGCGGTATGCGGGAACATACGCATGATGCAGCGTGCGAGCGGGACGGCAGCATCGTCTGCGGAATGCAGGAACATACGCATATACAGCGATGCCGGATGAGTGTTTTCTGCGAAAATAAAGATCATGTGCATGAATACGAGTGCTACATCGGACCGGAGGTTTCGGAGGAAGACCGGGAGAGAATTATAAAAGTTGACGGTATGATCGATGCATTGCCGACATTTGAAGAGATCGAAGCAGAACTGGCGAAGCTGGATGACGCCGGGGATATCGACGGTTATGAAGCGTATTTCCTGAATATCTCCTTTCAGGCGGGGACGGCATATGCACATTTTGAAGATTTAAAAGGCACGGTGGATCTGCAGAACTATGTGGTGAACTCGGAAGATCTGATGAAATTAAGTTCGCTTTGGGAAGCGGCTGTTTTGGATACGGCAGAGACGGAAACCGCTATGATCTATTCAATCAATCAGATGGGGTCTGTGAACAAAGCCGCTCTGGTGTACGGGGATAGCGGGACGTTGGCAGAAAAAACGGGAGCTTCGTTTGCATACTGGACGGCGGTGGTTGCGGAACGTGAGGAAGGTTGCTTTGTCATAAAAAAAGTTATTCCTTCGGGAAGCAGTACGGCGGAAGAGAAAAAATCGCTTGCATTGACGGAAGACAGACTGCTGCTGTTTTTCTACGAATACAAACCGGAATTTGTACAGGAAGGATACTATGTCAAGGCTGACTTTGATTATAAAAAGGTGCCTTCGGGATGTGAACCAAACGGATACGGCACGGTAACTTTTTCGCCGGAAAAACTGACAGCGGGCCAGGAAAAACCGCCGGTTGACAATCAATTGAAACCGATTGCGTCTGCAGAGACAAAGGATATCGTAGAGATCAATCTGTATGATTACGGTACGAATATTAATGAGCTATACGGGAAGGACGGAGAGGATAAGAGAAATTATCCTGGATTTCAGCAGAGCGGAGGCGCGAAATATCCTGTTGAGCTAACAAATACATGGGGCGGAGGATATAATTTCGGCGATAACATTACTACGGATCGTGAGACGGGGTATACCGGGGTCTCTAAAGGAGACGTAAGCAATAAAACGAATAACATAAACGGCTACCTGAACGGCTCTAACGTGGGAATGTATGCGAACAGCCCGATGAAAGGAACGCTGGACGCCGAAGGATATCCGGCGTTAGATAGCGGCACCAGTTTAAAATATCTGTTCAGTGAAAGCGCATATGCTAAGAAAATGAACGGAGCAGGGCTGGACGGACTGTTTCAGTATAACGCCGAAACAGGAGAATACTTTTATGACAGCCGAAAAAACCATGCGGAATTGGACGGGAACCGGTTTTTGATTTACGACGCGCTGCTTTCTCCAAACTTTATTATGTATCCGTTCGGCAACTTTATGCCGTTTAACAAAATCAATACGGAAACGACGCCGGCGTCCAAGATGGACAGAAGCTATTTTGAGAATATGGCGGAGTATGCCCGTTACCGCGGCAGCCGGAATGAGTTTAATCTGGGAACAAGGTATGAGGATCTTGCAAACATACTGGATGATTTCGTCGATAAAATGGATGAGAAAACCGGGACAACGGATTGGACCGCAAAGACGGCGCTGGATCAATATTTTTCTTTGCCGGGAAAAGAGAGCGATGATTCATGGGTCTTAAAAGCGCTGAACAAGGTATATTCCATCGATTATGACGTGCCGAAAAATTTCTTCTTCGGCATGACGATGGAAATGAATTATATTCAGCCAAAAGGCGGCATGACCGGACCGCAGAATCAATATCCGATGGTCTTTGATTTTGCCGGAGACGACGACGTATGGGTGTACGTAGACGGAAATCTGATGTTAGACCTTTCCGGCATTCACCGTCATGTAGGCGGTACGATCGATTTCAGGGAAGGAACCGTTACCTATTATGGTTATGACGGTTATGCGAAGGAGCCGCTTGGAGCGACGATCGGAAAAGAAGTCGGAGGTGCGAAAGAAACATTTACGTTTGAAGAGGTTCTTACAAAAGCTATAGGAGCAGAAGAAGCGCATAAGCTGCTGAAATACGAGAACGGGAAATACACAACGTTTCAGGATTACAGCGCGCATAATTTTAAGTTTTACTATATGGAGCGCGGCGCCGGCTCCGGCGTATGCAGGATCAATTTCAACTTCCCCGTAATACCGAAAAATTCTATTGCGGTCGGAAAAGAATTGAATTTTGAAAACGGTAGTTCGGCGCTTGGAAATCCGTCGTTTGAATTTCAGGTATTAAAAGAAGGCGCGGACGGTACGAATCTGTCGGAAGATTTGTTTGTGAAACCGGAAACTTCCTATGAGATTTATGAGAACGGAATCCAGACGGGAAGAACAGGAACCGTAGACGAACACGGCGTGATACGTTTAAAAGCCGGCGAGATGGCGGTGATTTCCGGCGTGAAATCCAGTCAGGGAAGGTACTTTGTCCGGGAGCTTTTGGACGAAAGGATATTTGAACAGTACGGCGCCAGCATTAAAGTAGACGGAGTGGTGGGATCGGGAGACGAACTGGCGGATGTTGAGATTGATAATATGCCGTTTAAAGGGATCGACAGCCCGGTGAAAAATATCGACGACGGAGCCGTTACGCTGTTTCAGTTTGTAAATAATGTAGAAATAGAAAAGACGGGCAGCCTGTCGGTGACAAAAAAAGTAAATGCAGGGAAAAAAGAATGGGAAAAGACATTTGCATTTGAAATTACGCTGGACGGACAGCCGCTTCCGGCAAGAACCAAATATACGGTGGGAAATAAAGAAAGAACCGTGGAGCAGGAAGGCCTGATTACGCTGAAAGCCGAGGAAACGGCTGTGATCGGCAATATTCTGGCAGGAAGCAGGTATACGGTAAAAGAAACGGCGGCTTCGGCGGAAGGCTTTAAAGACGTAAGCTACTCTGTGGAGCCCGAAAAGAACGGAGAGGTCATAAAGAAGGACGGCGAAACGTGGATACAGGGAATCATCCAGCACAAAGGAGAAACCGCAGCTTCGGTTACCGTCGTCAATTCCAAGGATGCGTTTGGTAGCCTTGTCATTGAAAAACGGATTGCGGACCAAAAAGAAGAGTATGTCAAGGAAGAATCCTTTTCGTATCGGGTATATCTGGAAAGTTTAGCTTCCGGCAGACTGGAGCCTTATAACGGACCGTATTATCTAAAAGATGCGGACGGTTACTACTATACGCCGGATGGGAAAACAGAGATTACAGACGCAGATTCGGCGCAGCCGTTCGGCAGTGCAGACGGCGGCATCATTGCAAACGTTTTATTCGGGCTTAGAATAGAGATTACAAAGATACCTTCGGGCAGCAATTTTTATGTGGAAGAGATGACCGAATCTCTTGCACCGGATCGATATGGAGATCCGGAGAAAGAGGTGACGGATACAGCCTGCGGCGCGCCGGATCATATGACCGACGCAGAACAGAAGATATCGTCAGACGGAACCGTGTTAGAGGATGGGCAGGCGCAGGTTGTAATTACAAACAGGTTATTAAACTGGCAGATGATAAAACGCAGCGCTACCAGCGGCGAGCTGCTGTTAGAGGGCGCCGAGTTTGTTCTGATCAGGGAAGGCGAAACGGAACCGGCGTATCGGGGAATCTCGGGCGAAGGCGGCGTGCTAACCTGGAAAAACGCTGCCGGCAAAGCAGTCGGCACGCTGGACATCGAAGCAGGAACCTATACGATGGAAGAGGTAAAAGCGCCGGCGGGATATGCCGTCAGCGGCGTTTGTTGGATATTGAAGTTTGGCTCCAAAGGTTCCGTTCCGAAAGTTACCTGTAAGAATACGGAGAACCCGGATGCGGAAACAAAAGTAGAATTTACCGTAGTCAAGGATGATGCAGGAGACGATTGGATCACATTTTATTTCGACAATGAAGTGCTTTACCGTCTTCCGAACGCGGGAGGTTCCGGAATCTATTGGTATTCGATCGGCGGTACGCTACTGATGGCGGCAGCCGCGCTGATCTTATATAGAATGAGATGTCGAAAACCGGCGGTATAAAGAGGGTTTCGTATCTCGGGAAGAAATATCAGAGTAAAAGAGGAGAATATTAAAAAGAAAGGAAGAACAAGAAAATGAGTAAGATCAAAAGAATTGCAGCATTGCTGCTGGCGCTTGTGATGGTTATGGGAATGTCGTAACGTCATTTGCGGAGAAAAAGAAACCGACGGAAAACGATTCTATGAAAGTAACGATTGAAAATGTTGAGGCTGGGGCAACGTTTCGCGCATATCAGCTCATTGACGCTGCTTATGACCCCAATGGCGGCGGATTTACCGGATATGTATGGGCGGAAGGCACATCAAATGCCGGACAGAAAGTAACATTTCAAAACGAAAACGGAGAAGAAAACATTGTTGGTTTGACGGATCAATTGGTGACCGCTCTTGCAGCAAATCCGAGTGGATTGACGGGTGTTAATCCGGAAGGAGCATTTGATCCTGCGCAGGATGCATTGACAGCAGGTACGTGGATGATTTTAGTTACGCCTCCGACTACAAATTCGGTTAAAGTTTATAATCCGATGATCGTCAGTGTCTATTATAAAGTGGATGGCAGCGGCAGTATGGGCGAACTGGATTCCGATAAGCTGGATGCAAATACTAACTGGACATTGGAAACAACAAACGCATTTGCAAAATCAAGCGAGATTACATTGACAAAAGATCTGGATAATCCGCAAGTGGATACGGAAGTTATGGTAGGTCAGACTGTGCCATTTACGATTACCAGTCAAATTCCGTCTTATAGTTCGGAATATTATAAAGATCCTGTATTTAAGATTTCCGATACCATTGTCAATGGTTTAGAGTATACGGGCGAGCCGCAGGTTTATGTCGGGGGAGTTCCGGCGGTCAGCTCACAGGCTCCGACAGGTACGCTTCTGACGGAAGGCGATCAGTATACACTTACTTATAACAGTACCAGCGGTTTTGAAATTGCATTTACAAAGGAATATATCCATTCTCTTGCAGGTAAATCCGCGGCGGACCGTGCAGTAACCGTAAAATACAGCGCAAAGGTATTGGATTCTGCAGTGACAAAAGTAGGCGAAAACAAGGCAAACGTAGAATACTCCAGCACACCGGGACAGACGGCTACAAAAGAAGATAAAGAATATGTATTTACCTTTGCACTGCATGGTGTGTTCAATAAAGTGGATGATGCAAATAAGAAATTAAAAGGCGCAAAATTTACTTTATATGTGGAAGACAAAAACGGTTCAGAAACCTTAAAATGGAGTGAAACTGAAACTGAAAACCTCCTTGTAAGCAAGGTAAACGATTATACAACAACAGACGATGGTGAAATTAAATTTAAAGGTTTGGACGGGGACAAAGTATATTATTTGAAAGAGACGGAGGCTCCGAGTGGATACTCTATCAACGATACGATATATAAAGTAACATTTGAGTTTAATAAACCTGATAATTATGAGGGTGCAGATACGACTTATACCGTTCACGTTTCAAATAATAAAAACGATGAAACTGCAAGTTATACCGTTACATATGGTGAAAGTCACACGGATCAATACGGACAGATTGCAGTTGGAAGTGCTACAGACATTCCAAACACCAAACTTTCCTCCCTTCCGTCCACCGGTGGTATCGGTACAACGATCTTTACGATCGGCGGCTGCCTGATCATGATCGTTGCAGCAGGATTATTCTTTGCTACGCGCAAAAAATCCGCAAAATAACAAATACAAATACCCGAAACCAGGGTGATTCACCGGGGCGGCTTCGTCCGCCCCGGTCATTCTAAAATACAACAATAAGGAGAGTCCGGATGAAACTCAAAACAGATAAAAAAACCATATTTGTCATCCTTTTATTTATAGCCGGGTTGTCCTTGCTGCTGTATCCTTTGGTGGCAAATCAATGGAATACATACCGGCAGTCAAAGCTTTTAAATTCTTACGATGCGCAGGTTGCACAGATGGAACGTTCCGGTGAAATCGATTATAAGGAACAGTGGAGCAAAGCAGACGCATACAATCAGTCCTTAAAACCTTCGATTCTGCCGGATTCTTTTGCCGTAGCGGAAGCGGAGGAAGATAATAAAGAGTATTTTTCCTGTTTAAACCTGACAAAAGACGGAATGATGGGAAGCGTGGAGATTCCCAAAATCGATATCAAGATTCCGGTGTTTCATACGACAGAAGACGAAGTGCTGGAGAAAGCGGCAGGACATTTGCAGGGCAGTTCTCTTCCGGTCGGAGGAGAGGGTACGCATACCGTGATTTCTGCGCATCGTGGGCTTCCGAGCGCGTCTTTGTTTACCGATCTTGACAAACTGGCAGAAGGCGACCATTTTCTTCTGCATATATTGGATGAGACGCTCTGTTATCAGGTTGATCTGATTACCGTGGCAAAGCCGGATGAAACAGGCGCGCTGTCCGTAGAAGAGGGAGAAGACCTGGCGACACTTTTAACCTGTACGCCTTACGGGATCAACAGCCACAGGCTTTTGGTACGGGGACACCGGGTGGATTATGTGGAGTCGGCGATGGAAGACGTACCGAAATCTCTGTTTGGCGTCAGCCCGCACACGAGCTATCTGCTCTGGGTTATTACGGGGTTGGCAGTGACGGGTATCGTAATCGGCGGTCTTTATGTAAGAGAGAGAAGGGCGCCGGCGGCGGTTGCGGCAGAAAAAACAACGCCGGTTACAAAAGTTTTCACTCTGGAACACAGGGAATATATGGAATATGCCGACAATGAGACCTATACCGGTTACCGGGAATACGCAGACAACGAAAACGATAACGGCTACCGGGAATATACCGATAATGACGTATATGACGGTTATAAAGAATATACAGATAACGACACCTATGCGGGTTATAGAGAATATACGGATAACGATACATGGGAAGATTGCAGAGAATATAACGACCGGGAGTAATTTGGATCAGGAATGACCGCGGCTTTTTACAATTGTAAAGGAGCAGAGATAGTGAGAAAACTGGCAAATATTTTGTTTGGACTTTTGTTTCTTGCAGGATTTGGGATTCTGGCGTATCCTACCATATCCGATCAATGGAATACGTACCGGCAGAGTAAGCTGATCAGCAGTTACGACAACGCGGTGGCAGAACTGGAGCCGGAAGACTTTTCCAGAGAATGGGAGCTGGCAAGAAATTTTAATGATTCGCTGCAGACGAACAATCTCTATGGCGATGTGTTCGGCCTGGCAGATGATGAGAGTATTCAGGATACGGAATACTGGAACGTGCTCAATATTGCACAAGACGGTATTATGGGCTATTTGTCCATACCAAAGATCAATATCCGGCTGGCGGTTTATCACGGAACATCGGAAGATGTGCTGCAGACCGGGATCGGGCATCTGGGAGGTACCAAGCTTCCGATCGGAGGCGAGAGTACGCACAGCGTCGTTGCGGCGCACCGGGGACTGCCCAGCGCCCGGCTGTTTACCGATGCGGATCAGTTAGAAAAAGGAGACCGTTTTTATATACATATTCTCGACGAAGTGCTTGCCTATGAGGTGGACCGCATTCTTCCGATGGTAGACAAAGACGATACGGAAACGCTGGGCGAGGCGCTTTCGATAGAAGAAGGGCAGGATTACGTTACGTTGTTTACCTGTACGCCGTACGGTGTCAATTCTCACAGGCTTTTAGTACGCGGAACGCGTGTTCCTTATTCGGGAGAGGAAGAAGTTACCGGAATCACAGAGACGATGCTTTCGGCAGTCCGAAATTATTATATGCTGTATCTGCTGCTGGGGCTGTCTGTTACGATACTGATCATTTCGGTTATGCGACTTATGTTTCGGCGCAGAAAAAAAGAATGAGATTCCCTGAGGAAGGAGAGGCAATAAAAATGAAAAATGCAATGAAAAAAGGAAGTATACTGGCGCTGGTCTTTGCACTGCTTTTTTCACCGTTGGCAATGTCGGCGCTGTATGCTGCAAACGGCATAGAAACAGACCGGACGGACGGTTCGGTTGCGTTTGATCCGGGAACGGAGTATCCGGAGGTTGCGGGCATGGAAATTTTGGTAGAACTCTATCGGGTTGCGGATGTCAGCCCTGCGGGCAGATATAAAGAGAAAGAAGGATGGGAAGGACTGGGACTTTCCGATGTCGATGCGGAAACGACGGCGCAGGAGTGGCAGGAGAAAGCATCTTTGGCAAAAAAGACCGCAGAGGAGAACGCGCTGGAACCGGACGCTGCAGTGACGTTAAACAGTCCGCAGAATCCGGAAAATAAAGCGGAAAATCTTCCGGTAGGAATGTATTTGATGGTGGCGCACACCGTAAAAAGCCCACAGTACGAATACATGTTTCTGCCGGCGCTTCTTTCGATTCCGAGTCATGAGTATGAGCCGGACAACAGCCAGTCGGGGGATGACTGGATCTATCAGATGGAAGCCAGGTTAAAACCCGAACAAAAGGAACGCTTCGGCAGCCTGGAGATCAGAAAAAAACTCACTTCCTATAATCAGACCTTAGGTCCCGCATTTTTTGTCTTTCGGATTGAAGCGGTAAAAGAAGGTAAAAAAGTATACAGCGACGTTGTTTCGCTGAATTTTACGGAACCGGGAGAGAAAAAACTTCTGGTTGAGAAAATTCCCGCGGGAGCCAAAGTAACGGTTACGGAAATATACAGCGGTGCAAGCTATACGGCTGTGTCCGGAAACGAACAGACGGCAGAGATTATAGCTGAGGAAATGGAAGGAAATCCCGTGAGCGTATCGTTTGAAAACACACACGATAAGCGTCAAAACGGAGGGAGCGGAATCGTAAACCATTTTAAATATGAAAATGAAACGTGGGAGGTAGAACAGCAGCCGGACAGCAGCGGAGAAAAACAGCCGACAGTGTCTGACCGCGAAGAAAATCCCTCTGAAAAAAATAACGGCGAAAAAGAGCCGTCCGATGTAAAAGAGCCCACTGCGGCGGATGTGAAAGAGGAATCCGGCGCCGATACGTCAGAGGGAGCAAAGATACGCAGAGTATCCTATACAGGAGAAGCGGTTTCGCTTCCGGAGAATCAGGCGAATCCGGCGGCTGCGGACGATGTGAAAACCGTGGAAGTGCAGAGTGATCTTGCGGACGAAGCGGAAGATTTGCAGCAGGAAGAACAAAAGGAAGAGGATCTGACGAAAGAAGCGGATGATACTGTACCGTTGGCAAAAATGTTCGAAGATATCATGTCAAATGAGAATGCGCGGATGGTATCCGTGATTGGAGCGGTGGCTTTAACATTGGTGATGGCAGGGGTATTTGGTACGGTATGGAGCCGTAAACGGGCGAAGGCAGAGGCAAAAAGCAAACGAGTTTCGATCAGGCGAAAATAAAGCAAAAAGACGCAGACGGCAGGGAGGTATGGAGGATGAGGAAATATCCGGACAAAAAAACGATAGTTTTAGCAGCGGCAGCCTTTGCGCTCGTGCTGAATCTGGGGATTGGCAGCGCCATGGCGTATTTTACAACGTATGCTTCGGCAAGCGGTGCCGTTGAAATCGAACTTGGGCTTACGGTGACGACGCCGGAAGAGACGGTAAGCGACTGGGTGAAGCATATCCGTATTACAAATACCGGGGATTACGACTGTTTTGTGCGTGTAAAGCTGTTTGCCGGAGCCGAGTATCAGGAATTGCTCACCTATTCGGACGCATCCGGAAAATGGTCGCCGGGCGCGGACGGGTACTATTATTACAGCGATATTGTGCCGGCGGGCGGCAGTACAAAAGAACTGCTTGCGGGAATCCGGGAGATCAAAGATTCTATGGAGAGTACGGAGAACCCGAAAGATTTTAACGTAATCGTTGTACAGGAGTGCACAATGGTGGTATACGATAAGAACGGGAAACCGACGGCTGATTGGAGTAAAATAGCCGATTCATCCACAAACAGTTATGGGGAACATGAAGGAGGCGGCAAATGATGAGCAGAAATAAGAAGATTTTTTCGGCAAAGCCGGCAATACTTCTTGCGGCAGCCGCGGGTCTGCTGCTGTTTGCCACCGTCGGAAGCACGAGGGCGGCGCTTACCTATTACAGTGAAAATTATGCGGCGGAAGTGACGGTTTCCAATATCGGCGTTACGCTGACGGAAAACGGCACTGCAGTCGGCTATCGGGATTACACCCATAAAAACGGCAGATGGAACGAGTCGGAGGGAACGCTTCTTTCCGGTCTTTTAGCGGACGGAGAAAAATTTGTGCCCGGAAAAGAATATCCGGAGCGGCTTGCCGTTACAAACAGCGGTACGATCGATACCTATATCCGGGTGATTGTGAAAAAGAGCTGGATAGATCAGGAGGGTAAGGATACGACGCTTTCACCGGAGCTGATCGACTTGAATTTTACCGGAAACGGATGGGTGATCGATGAAGCGTCTTCTACCAGAGAGCGTACGGTCCTTTATTATACAAAAAGCATAGCATCGGGCGAGAGTACGCCGGATTTTACGGATACGCTGCGCATCGATCCTTCCATAGCCGGAAAAGTGACAGAAACCGTTACGGAAGAAAACGGGTATCAGACCATTACGACGGTGTATGCATACGACGGTTATCAATTTCAGCTGGAGGCGGAAGCGGATGCCGTTCAGACACATAATGCGGCGGACGCGATTAAGAGCGCATGGGGTGCAGACGTCGTTATTTCCAAAGACGGAAGTCTTAGTTTAAAATAAGGAGGCGCGAAGATGCGGAAAAAAATTTTGTGCCTTTTAGCGGCAGTCAGTGTAATGATGTGTACGGGAGAATTGGCCCGTGCAGAAGAGTTTTCGGGTTCGTCTGCATGGAATGTGGAATTTGACGGCAAAAAGATGAACAGTAATTTTAAATCTTCGGAAATCACGGAAGAAATCTATCAGCTTTTGCCGGGAGACACGATACGCCTAAAGGTAGGAATCAAAAATTCAGGGGAGAAAACGACGGACTGGTACATGACGAACGAAGTTTTAAAAAGCCTGGAAGATTCCCAGAGCGTTGCAGAAGGCGGCGCGTATACCTATCGGTTATCTTACGTCAACAGCAAAAAAGAAGAAACCGTGCTCTACAGCAGCGAAACGGTCGGAGGAGAAGGAAGCAGAAAGAACGGAGTAGGGCTGCTTCAGGCAACGGATTCTTTGAGCGAATATTTTTATCTGGACAGACTCGGACAATATGAGGCAGGAACGGTGTACCTGACCATTGGATTAGACGGAGAGACACAGGGAAATACCTATCAGGATACGCTTGCGAATCTGCAGATGAATTTTGCAGTCGAAGAAACGGCGTCCATCTCCGACCGGGAGCGAAAGCTTCATGCCGCCACACCGGGAAGTCCCATAGCGCCGACCGGAAGAAGAGATCTTCCGAAGACGGGAGACGAGACCGATATACTTCCGTATTGCGCGGCGGCGCTCATCAGCGGGATTGTACTTCTTGTCATCGGTTTGTCAGCTTTGAAAAAGAATCGGAAAGAAACGGAGGCGCAGGTATGAAATTACGGAGTAAAGCGGCGGCAGTGACACTGTGTTTGTGTCTGTTCTTTTTTGCAGTTCCGGTATCTGCAGAAGAAGCGTATACCTATACCGTGACGTTTTATGCGGGAAATCAGGGCGTATTTACGGGAACAGAGGGGCTTTCTGTCAGACACGGCAAAGGAACCGTAACAGCTGCGCCCGATCGGATTACCATCAGCGGTTTAGAGGCGGGAGACGTTGTGTCTTTTGATGTACAGGCGGGAGCCCTTGATATGGGCGGCGCATCCAAATATTATGCGAAAGGCATTCGGGAGAGCGGCAGGGACAATAGTACGGTGACGGCGTCCGCATTTAAAGTGGACGGCGATGCCGATTATGTCATGGCGTATGGCATGAAAGGAAATATGGTTGCCTATCATGTAAACTATCAGGATGAGGACGGCAGCCGGCTCTCAGACAGCAGGACTTACTATGGAAATGTCGGCGATAAAATGGTGGCGGCTTATTTATACATCGAGGGCTACACGCCGCAGGCGCTTTCCATTGCAAAAACGTTAAGTGAGAATGAAGCGGAAAACGTCATTACATTCGTTTACGTGAAAGATACCGCAGACGATACGCAGGCATCGGGCGGTTCGGGTACACAGCCGGGAACAGCCGGAGGGAACCAGACGGCAGGCACGCCGGGAAATGAGACGGCGGACGGAGGAACCGGGAACGCTGCAGATGAGGCAGGCAATGACGGAGCGGCTGTTGCAGATGAGGCAGAAGGCGGCGCACAGGACGCAGAAGCAGAACAGCCGGAAGCAGACGATACGGATACGCTGAATCTTCCGGACGGAAACGTTCCGCTGGATCAGGAGCTTTTGGATCTGGACGATGAAGAAGTGCCGACAAGCAATACGAAGCTGGATCAAAAGAAGATAGAGAAAGGGCTTCCGTTTGCGCTTCGGATCGGAATTGCCCTTGCGGCGGCGGCAGCGCTTGCAGATTTATGGTTTATACTGTGGAGACGCAGGAAAGCAGAGCGTGCGGATAACCGAATCAAAGAGAAAAAAGAGAGCGGACAATGAGTAAAAAACAAAATGATCAGAAAGGAAAAAGCCCGGCCGCTGCAGGCTGCAGTGCGCTGGGAATCTTTTTATTACTGGCGGTAATCGCAGTCTGCATTCCGCTTACACTGCCGAAACTGTTTGGGTATCAGGCATATACGGTAATCAGCGGAAGCATGGAGCCGGAAATTCCGGTCGGAAGCCTGGTATACATTCAGCCGTCGGCTCCGGAGGATGCAGAAGAAAACGATATCGTTGCTTTTTACGGAGCGGCAGACGGCTCGATGATCACACACCGCGTCGTGGAAAATAACGTGTTGGCAGGAGAGTTGACCACAAAGGGCGACGCGAACAAAACCAAAGACATGAATCCGGTTTCTTACGCGGATTTTATCGGAACCGTCCGGGCGTCCATTCCGCTTGCGGGGCATGCCGCGCAGTTTTTGGCAGGGCTTCCCGGAAAAATAACGGCGGCCGGTCTGATTCTCTGCTCGCTTCTTCTGCAGGCGGCGGCTGCCGGGATCGAACGCCGGCATGCATCAGCCGATCAGTCTTCCATGGACTAAAAAGCGGTAATTGCTGCCTTTGGGCGTACACGTCATAAGCGTTACGGTGGGTTCTGCGGGATCCGGCGTAACGCCCGTATCGTAAAGGCTTCTTCCTTTTACCGTCTTTTGCCATCCGGCGTACGATTCTTTGTCGTCAAACGAGTAGGTAAAAGAGTCCATGCCAAGTTCGGCAATATAACAGGAATAGATTTCATACCGTCTGGTTTCCGTCGGCGTATAGATCAGAAATGTTTTGTTTTCCTGAAAGAAAGATTCCTCTGCATAGTCGTTTAGTTTGGCAAACATGGATTTGTTTTTCATATTGTGCCCGTAGAGGAATGAATGATCGCTTGAAAAATCGGGCGATGCTTCTGTATCCATAAAAATACAGCCGGAGGTATTTTCTTCTTTGTAAAATCCGTGGTGCAGATAAAAATCGTCGTCGTCTCCCTGGACAATCGGATAATTAATATCTATGTTTTCAAAATAAATCCATCCGATTGTATCGGGGTTGATTTCGGTAAGCGCCGCAAAATCAACCGGAGATATGTAGGAACCTTCCTGCGTGTCTTTTGGCACAGGAGATTCTACCGCTGCGTAATCCTCCAGTTTTTTATAAGAAGAATCTTCCTGGTAATAACGGAAAAATACGGCTGAAAGCTTTATGGCTGCAAACAAAAATACGATAAGCGCGGCAAAAAACAGCAGAACGACCGCCGGGTTCTTTTTTTTCTTCTTCATAGAAACCGTTCTCCTTTTCGGATTATTTTTCACAGAATATATCATAATCTGCGCAGGGTTTCAACTGCTTTTTTATGTCCACTTGCAAGATGAAAGAAATATTGCTATTATTATAGTCAATATGATATGCGGATAGGAGAAGATGATGAAAGGACTATGGGAATATATTTCAGCAAAAGCAAAATATGCGTTGTCGCCAAGACAGGTCATGTCACTGATTATGTTTGTTCTGGGCATATTCAATATGGGGCTGCTGATCTTTTTTGTGATTTTTTCCATTTACCCAATGGTTTTGGTGAGTATGTTCAGCGTTACGTTATACATATATTGTTTTATTCAGGCAAGCCGGGATAAAAATCTATTGCTTGTATTCAACCTTTCTTATGCGGAAATTATGATACACGCGGTTGCTTCCGTCCTTTTGCTGGGCGTGGACAGCGGGTTTTCTTTATATATTATCGCAATGCTTCCGCTAGGCTATTATGCGTCCTATAACTTCAGCTCCGAAAAAAAATCCGTAAATCCGATGCTGTATGTGCTTTTTTCCGGCGTGGCGTTCTGTTTTGCCAGGATTTTGGGCAGTTCTATGCATCCGCTGTATTCTTACGGCAATAAGAGCATCGACCGCGCCATGTATATGGTAAACTATTTTGTGGCGGTGATTGCGATCGTCCTGTTTTTCAGTACCCTGTTAAATCAGATCAAATATCTGGAAAGCCAACAGAAAAATCAGAATAAAAAATTGGAAGAGCTCTCTAAAACAGACGCTCTGACCGGGCTTGCAAACCGCAGAAGCATACAGGAGCGGTATGAAGATTCCGAGCTTCTGCAGGAAAGTTATGCGGTCATACTGGCAGATATCGATGATTTTAAAAAAGTAAACGATACCTATGGGCATGATGCAGGCGACAGAACATTAAAAGCGGTTTCCGCCGTTTTCAAAAACGCCGTCCGCGGAGAAGATATTGTCTGCCGCTGGGGAGGCGAGGAAATTCTGGTATTCCTGCCGAAGTGCCCGCTTGAAAATGCAAAAGACAGAGCGGAGGCAATTCTTCAAAATATCCGTAAGCTTCAGCTGACGACGCAGGAGCATAGTTCGTTTGGAGTTACGATGACGTTTGGCGTTGCCATATCCGAAGAGGCCGGCAGTTTTACGGAGGTTGTACAAAAAGCGGACGAACGGCTGTACACCGGAAAACAGACGGGTAAAAATCAGGTGGTGTAATCCAAAAGGCGGAAGAAGATGTATACAGAGCAGGATCTTATAAAAATCGCAAAGCGTGAAAACAATAAAAAAAGACCTTATTTAATCGTAAATAAGCTGCAGGCAAAGCATATTCCGACAGCGCCCGGCCAGGCGTTTAAGATGTTTGACGCGCTTGCCGAACGGTTGGAGCAGCAGTATGCCGGGGAGAGGCTTCTTTTGGTGGGATTTGCAGAAACCGCGACGGCAATCGGCGCGCGTCTGGCGGTACGCTTACACGCATACTATATACAGACTACAAGAGAGCAGATTCCGGGCGTGTCATATCTTTATTTTACGGAAGCACACAGCCATGCAACGGAACAAAAGCTGGTCAAAGAAGATATCGATCAGGTGATAGACCGTGTGGACCGCATTATTTTTGCGGAAGACGAGGTTACAACGGGCAATACGATTTTTGGTATTATAAAAATTTTACAACGGCAGTATCCAAAAAAAGCGGTATACTCCGTTGCTTCTCTGTTAAACGGCATGGATCTGACGGCGGAGCAGATCTGCAGGGAACAAAAGATCGATCTTGCGTACCTGCGGAAGATCAGCCATGCGGGTTATGCCGAAGCTGCCGAAGCTTATGCCGAGGACGGGACGTATGTTCTTCCGGATACGACGGCGTATCGGCAGGTACCATCCTACCGGATATTCGGTTATCAAAACGCCCGAAGGCTTGTTATGGGAGATGCTTATGAACAGGCGTGCCGAAAGCTGTGGGAAGATATGCGGGAATTTACAGAGGTGTCCCGGGGAGAACGCGTATTGGTGATCGGGACAGAAGAATGTATGTATCCGGCGCTGTATGTGGGGGATTGCATCGAACGCCTTGGCGGTATCGTGTTGTGTCATTCCACGACGCGCAGCCCCATTGCGGTAAGCAGCAACGCGGACTATCCGCTGCATACAAGATATGAACTGGAGAGCCTGTACGAAGCGGGGCGCAAGACGTTTATTTATGATCTTGCAGCATATGACAGTGTGATAATTCTGACGGATGCGTCCGATGAAAACGGGCGGGGAGCCGCCTCTCTTTGGCATGCGCTCCGCGGCTGCGGCAATCGGAACATTCGGTTTTTCAGGTGGTGCGCGAAATGAGAAGTTCATACAGGAAAGAAGACGTACGGTTTCTGCTTACGGATATTACGGGCAAGGTAACGCCGCAACCTGCCGATGAGCGGGAACGGCAGATTCAGGCGGGCAGGCATTATTCGGAAATGCTTCCGATCGAGTATGTGCCGGGATTACGGTATATGGAAGCATATGAAGAAGCGTTAAAACATAATGCCGCGCTTACTGCGCATGCAGTCGGACGGCTGTCCGATAAAATCATGGAACAAAAGGGAAACGATACGGTTCTGGTATCGTTGGCCAGGGCGGGAACGCCGGTCGGAATTTTAATCCGGCGTTATATCGCAAAGAAATACCGCGTGCTTCTTCCGCACTATTCAATTTCTATCATTCGGGGCAGGGGAATTGACGATGCCGCGATGCGGTATCTTCTGGGAAAATTTTCTCCAAAACAGCTTTTGTTTGTAGACGGATGGATCGGAAAAGGCGCTATTTTTCGGGAGCTGAAAAAAGATATGGAAGGCTATCCCGGCGTATCGGCGGATCTTGCCGTACTTGCAGACCCTGCAAACATGACGAAACTGTGCGGAACGCACGAGGATATTTTGATTCCCAGTTCCTGTCTAAACGCTACGGTTTCCGGGTTGGTCAGCAGAACATTTTATCGGGATGATGTGATTGCAGAAGGGGAATTTCACGGAGCGGCATATTATGGAGAACTGGCGGATTCGGATGTATCGTATGCGTTTATAGAAGCGGTCGAAAAAGAATTTGTGATGGTAAATCCGCCCCAAAAGCCGGCGGCAGCCGGATTTGGAATCCGGGAAGCAGAGGAAATCGCAGAACATTTTGCGGTTTCCGATATTAATTTCATCAAACCTGGGATCGGCGAGGCGACGCGCGTACTGCTGCGCCGCATACCATGGAAAGTGCTGATCGTCGAAAAGGGGGAAGAAGATCCCTCGCTTGCACATCTTTTAAGGCTTGCTGAGGAAAAAAACGTTCCCGTCGAATATTATCCGCTTGCACATTATAAAGCCTGCGGGATCATAAAAAAGCTTGCAGACACTTAACGCACAAAATAACCCTCAGCGCGTTGTCTGCTGCACGCCGTAGATCCGGGAGAGAGAAAGGATCTTTTTTGCCCAGTTTGCATGGGTTTTATATTCATTCATGCGCTGTTTGTCCTGGCTTCCCGCAACCAGTGAGGGATTGTCCGGATCCCAGTTTAAAATGGATTTTGCATCGTTTAAGTCCTCGGGGCGTACGGCGTACGCCTGATTGACGAGTGGAATCTGTCTGGGATGGATCACAGTCTTGCCGATAAAGCCGCACAGCCTGTCGTCGGACAGCTCCCGGATGAGCCCTGTGTCCCAGCCGGTTTGATTGTAATATTCCCAAACGGGACCGGATACGACATAGTCCCTGCCGAATACCGTGATAATGTCGGAAAAGATGGCTGCGATCGGCAGGATTTTATGTATCGACGTATGTTCATCTCTCCGGAAACCGAATGCGTGGCACAGATCGTTGCCGCCGACACGAATGTTTAACACAATATCTTCGATTGCTTGCAATTTATCTCTGATTTCATATAAAATCTCTGCCCGCCGATGGATATCGATAATCGCGGGACTTTCCAGAATCGGCATAACGTAATATGGTTTATCGGAATTTTGATTGATTTCCGCTGCAGAGCGGATATAATCGTCCGCGTTTGAGAGATCAAATTTTGGCAGGATAAATCCGGTCAAAAGTGCGGAAGTTTCTTTCAGGCGGCACAAAAGATCTTTGATCTGCGAGACATGGCGTACACGCACAAAGATTTTGGGTATAAAAAAAGACCGGGTCTGCGATGCGGTATAAATCCGGGTTAACGTGCAGAGAAACATTTCTTCTGCCTGTGCGAGAAATCGGTCGTTGATCGTGTCTTCTAAACAAAGGGCAAGGGAATACTGCCTGCCGAATTTCTCCTGTTGTACGGACAGCGCAAGATCGGCGCGGTTGGCGGGACAATACAAAAGCGGTCCGACGCTGTAAGAGAGAATGGAATCTTTCATATGCAGAACTCCTTTTTGTGACTGCGTTTCATGGTTCTGTTGGAATTACAACACAACTTTATTAAATATAACATAAGAATCTAAGAATTGGTAGATAAAAAAACGGTAATGTGGTAAAATTTCATGTAAAGGTTTTATCATGAATGGAATAGAGACGGAAAAGAGGCTGTCGTTTCGATGGAAAATTTCGTGAAATTTCGACATAACGTCATGAACGTGCATTCGATTTCTGCGTTTGAGAGCATTCGGGGCGGAATCAATCAGAATTGTAAAGATGTTTATTTTGTCCGTTTTGTGGGCGTTTGCGATACGCTGGCGGCAGACGTTAGGCGTATGGACGGCGATATGGCAGAGCGTATGGCGCGCGGATGTGTGATTTACCGGAGAATGCCCGGGCTTCCGTCGGGTTTTTGCCCGGATTGCCTGGCAGATTATGAAGCGTTTTATCGGGAATGGCTTGGCAGTGGAAGAGAAGCCGTATCGACAAAAGTCTTATCCGGCTGCGGGGAATACGCTGCCCTGCTGGGCAGAGGCGTTGCAAGAGTGCTGGCGCTATATGCCGGGAAGAAAACGGTCAGCGCATCGATGGAGAAGAATTTTGTGATTAAAATGCTGTACTGGCATGACGCTGTGTTTGTGGATGTGCTTCGGCAGTGGAATCTGGGGCAGTCCATAAAAATCGTCCTTTCTAATCTGGCGAAACATCAGGAATATCTGTTTGCCTGCTTGCTTACGTTTTTAGGATGCGACGTTCTTTTACTGCAGAGCGAGACGGATATATCCCGGGAGGAAGAGGCGCTCGGGCTGTCCAAACGGGTGGTGTTAGGGGCGTTTGGAACAGCGGATCTTCCGGCGTTTGATCCGAAATCCGTTTTGCATAAAACAGCAGAGATAAAAGCAAAACCCGTTTCGCCGGCGCGTCCCGCGGAAACGACGAAGCCGGTGTCGTTGGAGCGGCCGAAAGCCGGACCCCGCCCGGTTTCTCTAAAGAGACCCGGGCGGGCGGGAAGAACGGGTTCCGTTCCAAGGGAAGTGGCGGATACCGGGCGGCAGGAGAAAAGTTTTGAACAGCTGGCCCTGCTGGCGTCGTCCGTGGTGATGATCGGGATTCATGACAGAAAGGGAGACATGATCGGAACGGGGTCCGGGATTATGATCGGAACAGACGGATATATCCTGACAAACAGCCATGTGGCAAGCGGAGGGAGTTGCTATTCCGTCCGGATTGAAGAAGACGAAACCGTATATTCCACAGATGAGCTGGTCAAATACCATTCGGTTCTGGATCTTGCGGTTCTTCGGATTGAGAGGCGGCTGGTTCCGCTTCCGGTTTACCGGGGCAGCCAAAAGCTATTACGCGGACAGAAAGTGGTAGCGATCGGCAGTCCGCTCGGTCTGTTTAATTCGGTTTCAGACGGCATTATTTCGGGATTCCGCAACATAGACGGGGTGGATATGATCCAGTTTACGGCGCCTACTTCGCACGGCAGTTCCGGCGGCGCGCTTTTGAATATGTATGGAGAAGTAATCGGGATCAGTACGGCAGGATTTGACAATGCCCAAAACATTAATCTTGCCGTCGGCTATGAAAGCATACTTCCTTTTATCAGAGGATTTACATAAAAACAGAAACAAAGGGAAAGAAAGGCTATGTTGGAACGTAAAAAGCTTCGGGACTTGAACGACTTTTTTTTAGAGTTAAATGCCCGGAAAGAAACCGGCGTTTATTTTTATCGGATCAACGGTTACAATGAAGCGGTTAAAAATTTTATCGTGAAATATTATGAGGCGGCAAGGAGTTTCGGGGTAGTAATCGAAGGAAAGATTTCAAATCCGGATGAAAAAAATCTTGCGTATTACGAAGAAATCATGGGCATGGATTTTTTTCTGAACGTCGGGTTTTTCGAAGCGAGCTTAAAGAAATGGCTGCCTAGAATGAACGCGCGCCAGAGAAACGCCGTGGCGGTTTCGGTCTATGATACGTTAGACGGGCTTAAAAAGGCGGGAAAGAACGAAAATATGCTCAAAAACGCATATATTAAGTTCATGTGCTGGCTTTACTATAAATTTGAAAGAATCGTCAACCGGCTTGGCGAAAATGGCCTGCCGAAAATCCTGTACGAAGGCGAGGTCGGAAATTACGAACTGCTGCTGCTTTCCGTGCTCTCAAAAGCAGGATGCGACATTGTTCTGCTCCAGTATAAAGGAGACGGGGAATATCGGAAAAAAGACGCCTCCTGCATCTATTCCGACGAGTATACGATGCCCGGCATGGAGCCGTATCCGGCGTATTTTAATTTAAAGTACCTGCGGGACGAGATGCAGAAACAGACAGACCAAAAACGGCTTTACCGGGTAAAGCCGCGGCTTTCCAACTGTACCAATGCCTGGATCAAAGGGACGGGACTGGAAGACATAGAGAAGGACGCCGGAGAGCGGGGAGAGGACCCCAAACTGTTTTACAACTGCTTTTACCGGATCAGCGGCGTAGAAGATAAGCTGACGTATCAAAACGAATTGTATCAGTTCTGGCTTTCTTTAAAAAACAGCGGAAGAAAAATCGTGATTGCGGAAAAAGAGATCCCGAAGCCTGCGATAGAGGAAATATCCGCCGTTCGCAGGAAAAATTATACCAGGAACGATCAGATGCTGTCCGATCTTTCCTTGAATATCCAGTTTCCCGCGAATACGGAATTACAGAATGTGATGCAGAAAGCGTTCCTTGACGTTTTAATGGAGGAATCCGCAGCGCCCGGCATGAATCTGAATAAGCTGACCAATAAAGCGGTATATTTGTTATGTTGGTTCAAGCGGTATCTTTCGCCGTTGTTTGCAAATTGGAGTATGCCGAAGATTTCCTGTTTTCTCTATCTCGGCGGGGTCAAAAGCGGCAATGAAGCCATGTTTTTAAAATTTCTGGCAAAGCTTCCGGTCGACGTGGCAGTCTTAAAGCCGGATGTCAACGAGCCGTGCTGCTTAAAAGACAGCGTTTTATTTGAGAAAACCTTCAAAGACTCGATGACGCTCGAGGCGTTCCCGAAAGAGCAGTCGAATCTGCAGATGGGAACGGCGGCGTATCAGGCGGAGCGGGAACTGGATACGCTGATGTATCAGGATTCCGGCATTTACCGTGACAGGCAGTATGCAAAGGCAAACGCCATTTCGCTTCGGACAACGTACGAAGAGATCAGAATCCTGTGGGACCAGGAGTTAAAATACAGGCCGAATTTCGGTACGGCAGGTTCCGTTGTCAGCATGCCGGTGATTTTTGCAAAAGCGTCCGGCGTCAAAGACGGTCAGCTGCAGCCGTACTGGACGGGCATCAAAACACTTCTGACCGGGGATACGATTGTCTTAAAAAACACATCCTATATGGACCCCGCCGAGCCGAATCCCGTCCGGGCGCATGTGACGGCGTTTCTGAAAAACAAAAGGCTGCACAGGGCGAAACTTCGGGAACATCCGGCATATCCTTACGGATTTCTGCGGGAAGAAATGCAGGAGCACCTTCTGGATAAGCTGCAGCTTCTTTTGGATCAGAAACTGATCAGGGGGACGTTTGAAAACGGGATGGAATATACGATCCTCTCGGTTGCACTCGGCATGAAAAAAGACCTGACGAGGATGATTCAGAAATTTGATTTTACAAAAAAGAACCCCAAGCTGGTCTTTATCCATACGACGGAACAGCTGATTTCCCTGGAAGATTCGATTTTGGCGGCTTATCTGAACCTGGTCGGATTTGATATCCTGTTCTTTGTGCCGACAGGCTATCAGGGGGCGGAAAAATACTACAACATGAAAATTTTGGAAGAGCATCAGGTCGGGGAATACATCTATGATCTGCAGATACCCGATTTTTCGCAGATTTCTTCCACTGCACGCCTTTCCTGGCGTGAAAAAATATTTAAGAGAGGTAATTAATTATGGGTCTTGATTTTAGCAGAACAGCGGCTGCGCAGCGACCGGCTGCGGCGGCGGCAAAAAATGAACTGGAAGTGGTCGAAAGCTATGACATTGCCGCAGACAGGCAGAAGATGAATGAAGAGCTGGTCAATTCGGCGGAAGTAGACGCGCTTGTCAGCACGATCGAAATCGACAATCCGGAAACGATCGTATCGTTTGGCGCGGAGGCGGCAGAAGAAATTTCAAGGGCTTCCGACGTTGTCTTAAACAGCATGAATATGTCCCAGATCGACGATACCAGCCAGATGCTGACAACGCTGGGGAAGATCATGGAAAAATTTGACATTGAAGAGATCAAAGAAAATCCCGGCTTATTCGGAAAGCTGTTCGGAAATCTGCGTAAGCAGCTGGATAAGATTCTGGCGAAATATCATACGATGGGCGATGAAGTGGATAAAATTTACGTTCAGCTCAAACAATATGAATCAGAGATCAAACAGTCCAACCGCAAATTAGAGCAGATGTTCCAGGCAAACGTCAATTATTACCACGACCTTGTCAAGTACATACTGGCGGGCGAACAGGGCTGCAGGGAGCTTGAGACGTATATTGCCCAGAGGCAGAACGATATGGAATCCTCCGGCGATATGTCCATTCAGTTTGAGATCCAGGGACTGCAGCAGTCTCTGATGATGCTTGAGCAGCGGACGCAGGATCTTCGGACGGCGGAAAACGTGGCGCTTCAGTCCGTTCCGATGATTAAGACGATGGAATTTTCCAATATGAACCTTGTCCGCAAGATCAATTCGGCATTTATCATCACGCTTCCGGTATTTAAACAGGCGCTTGCGCAGGCGATCATGTTAAAACGCCAGAAAATCCAGGCGGACGCCATGTCGGCTCTGGATGAGAAGACAAATGAAATGCTGGTAAAAAATGCGAAGAACACGGTGGAACAGTCGAAGATGATTACGAGGATGGCTTCCGGAAGCTCCATCAAAATCGAAACCTTGGAAACGACTTGGAGAACGATTGTAAACGGTATCGAAGAGACGAAACAGATTCAGGAAAACGCCAGAAAACAACGGGAACTGGATACGGAGCGGCTCAACAACATCAAAGCAGAGTTCTACAAGATGTATCATAATCCCAATCAGCAAAAATAATCGAATGGAGGAGGAATTGTTATGCCAATTAATTTATCAAAAGGACAAAAAGTAGACCTGACAAAAGGAAATCCGGGACTGAAAAATATCATGGTAGCTCTTGGATGGGACGTAAACGCGTTTGATTCCGGGGCGGATTTTGATTTGGATGCGGCGGCGTTTATGCTGGGAGAGACCGGAAAATGCCCAACGGAAAAAGAGTTTGTCTTCTACGGCAATCTGGAACATCCGAGCGAAGCGGTGAAACACATGGGCGATAATCTGACCGGTGAGGGCGAAGGCGACGACGAGCAGATCCAGATCGATCTTGCCAAAATCCCGGCGAATATCGCAAAAATTGCGTTTACGGTAACGATTTACGATGCGGAAGTGCGCAGGCAGAACTTCGGGCAGGTTTCCAACTCTTTTATCCGCATTGTTGACGAATCCACCGGAGCCGAACTGATCAAATACGATCTGGGCGAAGATTTTTCCATTGAGACGGCTGTTGTGGTCGGAGAATTATACCGTCATAACGGAGAATGGAAATTCAATGCCATTGGCAGCGGTTTCCAGGGAGGACTTGCGGCTTTGTGCGCACATTACGGAATTGAGGTAGCATAGGAGGGAAAACATATGCCGATTAGTTTGAAAAAAGGACAGAAAGTAAGCATTACCAAGGATAATCCGGGATTATCCAAAGTAGTCGTAGGATTGGGCTGGGATGTCAACGCGTTTGATACTGGCGGCGATTTCGATCTGGATGCGGCGGCGTTTTTGCTGACGGATACCGGTAAAGTAGCGGGGCAGGGAGATTTTGTGTTTTTCGGAAACCTGACGCATGCTTCCGGCGGCGTGCAGCATATGGGAGATAACCGGACAGGGGCAGGCGAAGGCGACGACGAGCAGATTTGCGTGGATCTCTCTCTGGTTCCCGGCAATATTACAAAAATTGCCTTTACCGTGACCATTTATGAAGCGGAACAGAGACGCCAGAATTTCGGGCAGGTGAACAATGCGTTTATCCGGATCTATAACGAGCAGACAGGCGAAGAACTGCTGCGCTATGACCTGGGCGAAGATTTTTCCATTGAAACGGCTGCGGTGTTCGGTGAATTATACAAAAACGGAAACGAGTGGAAGTTCAACGCGATCGGCAGCGGATATCAGGGAGGACTTGCCGCGCTCTGCGCGAACTTCGGCGTAGAAGTAGAATAGGGAGGACGAAAGAAATGTCAATCAGTTTACAAAAAGGTCAGAAAGTCAGTCTGACGAAAGAAAACGCGGGTCTTTCCAACATATTGATCGGACTCGGGTGGGACGAGGCAAAACGGGCACGAGGCGGATTTTTCGCGCCGAAGCCGCAGCCGATTGATTGCGACGCATCGGTACTGATGCTGCAGGGCGGAAAGCTGCGGGATAAATCCGATATCGTTTATTTCGGCAACCTGTCGCATAAAACCGGGACGGTACAGCATATGGGCGACAACTTAACCGGCGCAGGAGAAGGCGACGACGAGCAGATCATCGTAGACTTATCTAAAATTCCGGCGGAATACGACAGGATTGTGCTGGTCGTAAACATTTATGAAGCCATGAAGCGCAACCAGCATTTCGGGATGATCCAGAACGCGTTTATCCGTCTGGTGGACGGCAGGAATAATAATGAAATGTGCAAGTACAACCTGACCGACGATTATTCCGGTATGACCGCCGTAATCTTTGGCGAGGTTTACCGTCATAACGGCGAATGGAAATTTAACGCCATCGGGCAGGGAACAAACGATCCCGGCTTAGGGCAGCTTGCAAACCGCTACGTATAAGGAACAGAAACAGGCCAGTACAGCATTCCTGTACTGGCATTTCCAACGGTTTTATACCGTATCCGCCGTCCGAAGCAGGAAGGCGGGAACACAAAAAAAGCAGAGAAAGCCAAAACGCAGGCTTGACAATCTGCCTGGATGGCGCCCGGGTGCGCCAGGAGGAGGAAACATGAAATTTCAAGGACTAAACGACAGGGAAGTTGAGGATTCTAGACAAAAGTACGGCTCAAACGCCATTCCGGATTCCGAACCGACGACCTTTTGGGAAGAGTTTAAGGAAACCTTTGGCGATCCCATGATTAAGATACTGCTTGCCATAGCGGCGCTTATGATTGTGATGTTTTTCTTTGGCTATGCGGAGATTTACGAGCCGCTCGGCACAATTGTAGCCGTGCTGATCGTGGCGTTCGTATCCGCCAAAACAGGCGTCGCCAGCGATACCAAATACCGGGAGTTAAAAGACAGCGCCAAAAAAGACCAGTGTAAAGTACACCGCAACGGCATCGTAACCGTAATTGACGTAGACGACGTAGTCGTAGGCGACAAGGTACTGCTGCAGTCAGGCGATAAAATCCCGGCGGACGGCATCCTGGTTTCCGGCGCGCTGGCCGTTGATAACTCCGCATTAAACGGAGAAGCCGAGGAGTGCAAAAAAACCGCGGCGGACGAGGGCGTGCAGCTTGCCGAAGACATAACCGGGGATACCTTTGTGGATAAACATTCCCTGTTCCGCGGCGCCGTTGTATTCGACGGCGAAGGCATCCTGGACGTGCGCAAAGTCGGCTTAAAAACCATGATGGGCAAAATGGCGGAGGAAATGCAGGAAGACGAGCCGGATTCCCCGTTAAAAGTAAAGCTTGCAAAGCTGGCAAAACAGATTTCCACATTCGGGTACATCGGGGCAATCGTAATTGCGGTACTTTATTTTGGATATTTCATTCTGTCGCAGGGAGGCGTGTCCGCGTACTTTTCACAGGGCGCCGAGCAGATTATCAAGGATATCGTAAACGCCGTATCACTGGCGGTTGTTATTATCGTATGCGCGGTTCCGGAAGGGCTGCCCCTTATGATTTCCCTGGTGCTGATGCAAAATACCAGCAAGATGCTGGATCACAACGTCCTGGTGCGCAAGGCGGAAGGAATCGAAACGGCGGGCTCGCTCAATATCTTATTCAGCGACAAGACGGGTACGATTACCAAAGGGATGCTGGAGGTCGTGGATTTCTTTACGGCGGACGGCGGTTCCATTGAGCTTTCCGCTTTAAGCAAACACAGCGCCATAAAAGGGCTTTTGGATCTTGCCATCGGCAAGAACACGCAGTCCATGTACGACGGCGAACACCGGGTCATCGGCGGAAACGCCACGGATCAGGCGCTGATGAAATTTTTGGGCGAACCGGCTTTTCGCGCGCTGGAGGCCGACAAAACCTGCATTATTACAAAAGCCCAGGGCTTTAATTCCACCAACAAATTCAGCCAGGCCAGAATTGAGAGCGCAGGCAAAACCTTCTACAAAGGAGCGCCCGAGCGCCTTCTGGCAAAGGCGTCAAAATGCTTAAGCCAGGACGGGCAGGTCGTGCCGATTGACGCGGCCGCGCTGAACAAAAAAATCGACGATCTGGCGGCAAAGGCAATGCGTGTGCTTGCGTTCGGCTATTCCGAACGCGATTTGACAGAAAATACCATCAACGACGACATTGTGATAATCGGGCTTGTCGGCATCCGCGACGACGTGCGGCCGGAGGCAAGGGAAGCCATCGAAGAGGTGCAAAACGCCGGGATCCAGGTTGTCATGATAACGGGCGACCGCTTAGAGACTGCCGTTGCGATTGCAAAAGACGCGGGGCTTTTGAAAAACGATGCCGACAAAGCGTTGTCTTCGGCGCAGCTAAACGAAATGTCCGACGACGATCTGAAAAAAATCATCCCGCATATCCGCGTGATAGCCCGCGCGCTGCCTACGGATAAATCCAGGATGGTGCGCCTGTGCCAGGAAATGAACCTGGTGGTCGGCATGACGGGCGACGGCGTCAACGACTCCCCGGCGCTAAAGCGCGCCGACGTCGGCTTTGCAATGGGAAGCGGTACGGAGGCAGCCAAAGAGGCCGGGAAAATCGTAATTTTAGACGACAACTTCAAATCCATTAAAGACGCGATCTGGTACGGCAGGACGATTTATCACAATATTTTAAAATTCTGTAAGTTCCAGCTGGTGATAAACGTAGCGGCGGTTGTGGTAAGCGCGATTGCCCCGTTCTTCGGGGTGGAAGAGCCGCTTAAGGTCACGCACCTTCTGTTTGTCAACCTGGTTATGGACGGCCTGGGCGCGATTATGCTCGGAAATGAACCGGCGCTTAAGAAATATATGGACGAGAAGCCGCGCCGCAGGGATGAAAACATTGTCAGCAAAAAAATGATGGCGCAGATTATCACAATGGGCGCATGGCTTACCTTTATCAGCTTTCTGTTCTTAAAGCTGCCGTTTTTTGCGGAACTGTTCGGCGGATGGGCCGTAGACGAAGCCGGGAACGTATTAACCGGTACGCCGAATGCAGAGCATCTGACCGGGTATTTTGTGCTGTTTATTGTAAGCGCGCTGTTTAACGGGTTTAATGTCCGCGACGACGGGTTTGCCATTTTCAAAGGACTAAACGAGAATACCGGATTTTTAAAAGTGTTCTTTACAATTATACTGGTACAGGCGCTGATCGTAAACGCCGGGCTGATTCCGTTTGTCGCCTTTACGTGGATCGGCAATATGTTCAGCTGCGTCCCGTTCGGCATAGTGGGCTGGGCGGTTGTCGCCGTGCTTGCGGCCACAATGATACCGGTGGATTTGATCCGCAAAATATGCGTGGGCGGCGGGAAACAGTAAGATGCGCATTTTATTTACGGATTTGGACAATACGTTAATCTATTCCTATAAGCATGCGATCGGAAGCGCCAAACGGTGCGCGGAGATCTACCAGGGCAGGGAAATTTCCTTTTTGACGGAAAAATCGTTTCGGCTGTTAATCCGGGTTCAAAAGCTGGCGCTCATTGTCCCGGTGACAACCCGGACGGTGGGGCAGTATGCCAGGGTCAATCTTGGGATACAGACGCCTGCGTATGCCCTGGCCTGTAACGGGGGCGTCCTTCTTGCAAACGGCAGGGAGGACGTTTCCTGGTTTTTGGAATCGCAAAAGCTTATAGCGGGATGCAGAGAGCAGCTTGCGTTGGGAAAACGGCTGATGGAAGGCGATCGGAACCGCTGTTTTGAAGTGCGGGATATCCGGGGGCTGTTTTTGTTTACGAAAAGCGAAAGGCCAAAGGAGTCGGCGGAATTTTTAAAGGAAGGGCTGGACGGGGAACTGGTCGATGTGTTTTGGAACGGGGGAAAGGTTTATATTGTGCCGAAGGCGCTGAATAAGGGAGCGGCGGTAAGAAGGCTTTGTGATAGGCTGCGGCCGGAACTGACGGCTGCGGCGGGGGACAGCGTGTTTGATGTGCCGATGATCCGGGCGGCGGATTTTGGGATTGCGCCGGAAGGGCTTTGCGGGGAACTGGGAGAAGGAGAAAGGGTTACATATGTCCGGGAGGGGGAGGTGTTTGCGGAGGAGATGCTGGAGTGGGTGGCGGCAAAATGCGCCGTCACACAGCCCCTGTCCGGACGCCTGGATGCACCCTGACTACGTTTTGGCAGGATGTACGGTTTTGAGTTGGGCTGCGGAAGCTCTTTTTTTCTGGTTTTTGGAGTTGTGTCTGTTTGTTTTTTGTGGGTAGCTTATAATTGTATAGGGAATGGGGGATCTGGAAGATGATGTTAATATGATTGATTTACAGGATAAGTATAAAACCAGAACTCGCCGTCCTGGGCGGTGTAGCTTGCCACTACATCATCAAATGGTTAGACGGTGACGACAAGGGCAACAGTTAGCCTAGTGGGTGCTTTGCCGCTATAAAAGAAAAGAAGAATCCCCCGACTGTATTGCAGTACGGTCGAGGGATTCGTTTCTTCGTCAACGTGGACTTCTTACATCTTTTTTGCCTACAGGCATTATAGCATATGCAGAAATCTTTTTCAATATACTTTTGACAATCTAAAAATTTATCCTTTTCTGGCATGAACCCCAAATTACTGTCCGACAATTGGGGAAATAGGCGAATGTGTTAGAAATCCTGTTTTTATGCAATTTTGTTCGGAAATAAAAGATATTTATAGGAGTTATGAAAAAATAGAATATAGTTCATGCAGTTGGGAAAAGGGCTGGAATATTAAATTTCGTTGAGGCGATAATGCCGGAAAGCGCCGGCAAATGGTATCGTATTTATAGTCAGACGCAGGAGGGAAACGGACAAAGAGAGTTAATGATTGACTTAGAGGATAAAGGAGAGTTGTATGATGATGTTTTACGTTTGATTAAAATTTCGGAGAGATAGTTAGATTATAATGCTGCGGCGTTTTCTGTGTGACTGCGGTTTTGGCAGGTTTGCACGATAAGAGGCTTTTGATGCATCCTCCACATCATACCCTTTGGGGGCTAAGTGTGGAATACATCTGCCGAAAAGCATTTTTCAAATACGCTCTAAGCTGAAACGGGGACAGAAAGGGTTTAAAATAATTGGCGGCTGTTGTATAATGGGCGCAGGAAAGCGGGTTGTAAGAGGGATTGGGGAGGTAGTACAGGAATGCGGAGTGAAACGGAGGTTAACCGTGCAGTAGAAGAATATGCCGATATGATCCGAAGGGTCTGTTTTTATCATTTGAAGAACCAGGCGGATTCCGAGGATGTATTCCAGGAGGTGTTTTTGAAGTATATGCTGCGTGAGGAGCCGTTTTGTGATAAGGAACACGAACGGGCATGGCTGCTTCGCGTTGCAATCAACGCCTGTAAGGATTTATTAAAAAGTTTTTTCCGGCGCAATGTAGTTCCCCTGGATGTTATAAGCGAGATAGAGGCAGAAGTTTCAGATGAACAAAGGGAAGTGCTGGAGGCGGTGTTGTCTTTGCCTAAGAAATATAAGGACGTTATTTACCTGCACTATTACGAGGGATATTCCGCATCGGAAATCGGCAAAATACTGGATAAAAAAGAAAACACCGTGTATTCTCTGTTATCAAGGGGGCGCGGTATGCTAAAGAATTTTCTTACAGATGAAAAGGATTCTTTTGGGAAGGCAGGGAGGTGAAGGAATTGGCGAATAAAATACGAGACGCATTTGACAACGTTCAGGCGGAACCTCACTTGGTAGAATCAACCAAGCAATTCCTCTCAAAAGAACGGGGAAAGAATATGCGGCGTACGCCCCGCCCGGCAGTTCAGATCGCCCTGGCAGCAGTTTGTATCATTGTCGTACTGGCAGCGGGAGCCGGAGGGTACACATGGAGCCAGATCCCTGTATCATATGTAGGAATTGACGTAAATCCTTCTATAGAACTGGCATTGAACCGTTTTGATAAGGTGGTATCCGTAAAGGCATATAACGCGGAAGGAGAAGAAGTAATAAAAGAATTAGCTTTAAAAGGGAAAAGTTATACGAAAGCAATTGATCTCATTGTAGAAAGCGAGGGAATGGGCGCATATCTGGCGGAAGGGGCAGAACTTGTTTTTACGGTAGCGGCAGACCGCAGCCGTGAAATGGAACTAAAAGCCGGAGTAGAAAGATGCGCAGGGCATTCCCAGTATAAAAGCCAAAGCGCCAGTGTGGATATCGATACTGTTTCCGAGGCTCATGACAACGGGATATCCTTAGGAAAATATTACGCATGGCGGCAGTTGATCCAATATGACGATACAGTGACGGCTGACGCCTGTAAGGATATGAGTATGTCAGAAATACATGATTTGATTTCAGAACATGAGAAAGAACATGAAAACGGACATGAAGGAAGCGACAGCCACCCAGAAGAAGATCACGTGGAACCTGAAAACCATATAGAAGAAGACAGCCACATAGAACAGGAACAGTATGTTGAGGATGGAAACCATATAAATCAGCAAAACAATATAGAAAATGAAAATCATATCCGCAAAGAAAACCATCCGGAAGACGTCAGGCATACCCGTAAAGAAAATTCTGCGGAAGATGGCAATCAGATCAATCAAAAAAATTCCGTAGAAGACATAGAGCATGTGGAGCAGAAAAACCCGGCAGAACATGGAAACCGCACAGAGAAAAAACGCCATAGAAAAGATGGGCATAAATAACCTTTAATTAGCGGAACCCTGTAAGCCTGCCAAAAACGCAGTCAGCCAAAGGGCAGCGGACGCCGCGCCCCCTGCCCTTTGGCTGACGGAACTTTGCCAACAATGTTCATTATAATACTAAAACAAGGAGCGCCAAAACCACATCAAAATTAATTATTCAATAGTAAAAAAATTTGCAAAATATGCAAGGATTTCGCATTCTGAATCGTATTCTATATGAAAGACAAAAAACAATTACAAATAACAAGGAGGAAACGTAAATGAAGTTATGGAAGAAATGGAAAAAAGCGCTTGTTGTAACAATGACAGCAGTTCTGCTCTCAAGCAGCGCGGCTGTGCCCGTCATGGCTCATGGACATGGAGGCGGCCATCACAGCAGCAGTACACATCACGAAAGCAGTTATCAAAACAACTGCACAAGCACAAAGAGTACGTCGAATGGCTATTACTGTTCTTACCATTGTAAAACACACAAGAAAAAAAGCAACTGCAAAAAATATTGTAAAAAACATCAAACAACCCATAAAAACGGGAAAAAACACAAATGTGCATAACATTCAATTCCCGGATAACAACCCGCAAGCTTCGGGACAGTATATTCTAAATTAGCACACAGCTAATAAGCATCCAGAAGGAGCCTTTAGTAGAAAGGGGCTGTCGTATTAAGAAATACAACAACAAGATATAGTATCATTTGTACTTGCAAAATATGGTATCTTGTATGTTTACTTCTCAACACGACAGCCCTCATTCTCTGTCACAATCTCTTACTGAATCCGAAACTGCCCAATCAACCGATTCAAGGTGCTTGCCTGTTCCGACAACTCTGACGAAATAACCGCACTCTGCTCCGCCGCTGCCGCATTGGTCTGGATTACTTTAGAAACCTCTTTAATTCTGCTCTCCACAGAAACGATCATTTCAGACTGCTGCACGCTCGCAAGCGAAATTTCATCCATCAGCGTCTTAATCGACGAGATACATTCATTAATCACCTGCATTGCGGAAATCGCAAGATCCGTAGACTCCGTCCCGGTTTTTGCATCATGGATCGAACGTCCGATCAGCGTGCTGGTATCCCTTGCCGCCTCTGCAGACCGCGAAGCAAGGCTTCTGACCTCGCCCGATACAACCGAGAATCCCTTGCCCGCGCTGCCTGCCCTGGAAGCTTCCACCGAAGCATTGAGCGCAAGTATATTGGTCTGGAATGCAATATCTTCAATCGTCTTGCTGATACTGCCGATTTGTGCCGAAGACCGGTCAATGTTTTTGGTCGCAACGCTTAACTGTTCCATCTTCGTGTCCGCTTCGGCTGCAAATCCCGTAGCCTTATCCACCAGGCTGTTGGCATCCCCGCAGCGCACCGCGCTGTTTTGGATCTGTTCCGTGATATCCGTCACATTGGCAATCAAACCGTTAATAGAAGCCTCCTGTTCCAAAGTTCCCTGGGACAGCGCCTGCGCGCCGGAGGAAACCTGGTTCGCGCCCTTGCCGACCTGGTTTGCAATATGGGAAATGTCCCGCATAACATCCGTAAGATGGGTACGGATACTCTTGAGGCTTTCCGCAAGCGCCCGGAAATCGCCAATATAATAAGATTCGTTTTTCGTTACATCCACCGCTATATTGCCGTCCGCCATTTCGCCCAGAATCCGCCCGATATCTTCGATCGTTTTCCGCAGGCAGTCGCAGACAAGGTGGATCGTCTGTGCAATCATGCCGATTTCATCTGTCCTGCCATAAAATGGCTCTAATTCCTTGTCTGCGGAAAGCTCCAGATTGCCAAGGCGCCGGATCGCGTGTTCCATGACCATAAGCTCCCGGCCTTCCCGGTATAAAATCAGCAGTGTAACAAGTATTACGACGAACGCGACGGACGCGCATAAAATACCCACCGAAAAACGCACGTCCATGACTTTTTCATAAACTTCTGCGGCGTCGTCATGAACCATAAACACCCAGTTGCGGTCTTCTAAATATTTGTAGACAACCAGCTGGCTCACCTGATTTTCATCCTGGTAGGAATAGGTGCCTGCCTCCGTGCCGCCGTCCGCTTTGATCCGCCGGATAATCTCCTGATAGCCTTTATCGGTTGTTTCGGTATTTAGAAGCGATTCGTCTGGATGATACAGATAGGCGCCCGAATCTACGTTTAAAAAAACATATTCGCTGTGCGGCAGGCCCTTGATTTCCAAATCCAGTAAAACGTCGGTCAAACGGCTGGCATACACGCCGGCGCCTACATAGCCCATACATGTTTCGCCGTCAAAAATCGGATAATACATGGAAAGGATCATGCTTCCGGTTCCCGGGGATTTCATAATTCCCAGATTCGTAAGCTTGGGCTCCGCCAAAATCGTTTTGCGGAATTCGTCTAACGATTCCCCGGTTCGTGTCGTGATGCCAATCGCCTGTTCGGACGTATGGGTCAGGACGTATGTAGAAGGAGTGCTGATATACAATCCTTCAAAAATGCCTTTTAAGGCGGCAAAATCTTCCGTATATTTCTGTGCCTTCTGAATGAGCTGCGGATTATCCGGATCCGCAAGAAGTTCGTGCACTTCGCTGCTTAACGCAAATGCCGCCATATATTCTTCGGCGGAAGCTACATAATCATTGATAATGGATGCGCGCGATTCCACGGCGTCGATCATCTGGTTGGTAATATTACTTTCCACCATGGCGGCAACGCGGTTTGAAACAATATACCAGAGCAGCAGCATCCCCGCAAAGGTGATGGCTGTGGTAATAATGCTGATACGTGTGGCAAGTTTCCGGTTTGCCAGAAATTTCATAAAAATCACCCCTGTTATATATTTGTTTTTTCCGGAAATAATTTTACCTCGGAAAAAGCCGTTTTTCAAGATTAGAGATTTTCACTTTATTCATATTTTTAATTTGAGGAAGAATAGAAGAAGGAGGTTGTAAAAAAATCCGGCTTCCTCTAATAAAATTGGGAAATCGGCCGATAAATAGTGTAAGAGCGAAAGAAATAGTTCGGTTTATACTATAATTTCAAGGAAGAAAGGGGATGCTGTCATGCGTATAGAGGCTTATAATCAGGTGGCCCAGCTTTATAAGGGCAGTAAGTCAGGAAAATTACAAAAATCATACGATACCGCGGCCGGGCGGGATGAAGTGACCATCTCGCGGACAGGTCACGATTATCACTATGCAAAGCAGGCGGTAGCAGAGGCTTCGGATATCAGGGAAGATAAAGTCGCTCAACTGAAAACAAGAGTGGAGTCAGGGAGTTACAAAGTTGACCCTGAAGATTTTGCCAGCAAACTGTTAGAGAAATACAATGCTCTGCAGAAATAAGTGCGTAAAGTGAGGAATACCAGTGGCCAGTTTAATGGATAATCTTGTAGAAGTTTTAGAAGAAGAGTACACGCAGTACGAGAAGCTTGTGCAGCTTTCAAAAGTCAAGAAACAGGCGATTATTGAAGCGAATATCGGAAAGTTAGATGAAATTACGGGGCAGGAGCAAGATGTTTCGAGCGTGCTCCGCAATTTGGATCTTAAGCGTGACGCGGTGCTAAAAGATATGTCCGACGTTCTTGGAAAAGATTTTGAAGAGATGACGATTACAAAGCTGATTGGGTATTTGGAACAGCAAAAAGGAGAGCAGGAACGCCTTTCTAAAATTCGTGCAAAGCTGTTGTCGGTGGGCAATGAGATGCACGAATGGAATGTGCGCAATGAGGCTCTTTTAAAACAGGCACTTGAAATGGTAGAATTCGATCTCACCTTGTTTAAAAGTATGCGGCAGGCGCCTGAAACTGCGAATTACGACAAAAATGCCTATAATACGGGCGAGCTGCTTGGAAGCAGCGGATTTGATGCAAAACAATAGGTGGTTTGACAGGGAGGAAGAATTATGGCCAATTCAATGGGAAGTTTATTTATCGGGGTATCTGGGCTTCAAACCAGCCAGAATGCCCTGAATGCGACTGCAAATAATCTTGCGAACGTCGATACGGAAGGGTATGTGCGTGAGCGGATACTGCAGGAAGACCGCAATTATCTCACCGTCAATACATCCACAGCCATAAGCTACCAGCAGACTGGCCTGGGTGTAAAGATTGGCGACGTAATACATGCAAGGGATATTTTCCTGGACAAAATGTACCGTACCCAGAACGGGCGGTCAGGATTTTATTCCACGACATTTGAAGCGATAGACGAAGTCCAGACGCTGTTTCAGGAGTTAGAGGGGACGGCGTTTCAGGAAATCCTGACAGGCGACGACGGTTTGTGGGTAGCCTTTCAGGAATTTGCCAAGGATCCTTCGGACAGCGCCACACAGAATCTGGTAATTCAGAAAGCAAGCCTGTTTGCCAGCAGGGCAAAGGCGGTATATAACGGTTTAAAAACCTACCAGACAAATCTGAACCAGCAGGTTGCCGATGCGATTGATGATATTAACGAACTCGGCAATACGATTCGGGATCTAAATCTCCAGATTATGAAAATTGAAGCGGGCGGCGTGGAAACCGCGATGAATCTCAGGGATGTCAGGGATACGGCCATTGACAAGCTGTCATCTTATGGGAATATTTCCTGCAGCGAACTGGCAAACGGGACGGTGAAGGTTAATTTTGAGGGAGTTTCCTTTGTAGACGAAGAACACGTATACGAAATAGGTATGCAGACCGACAAGCAGACCGGTTTCATTACGCCTTACTGGACGCATTTGTCTAAGCCCGCCGAGGGAAAATATTACAAAGTGTATAATATTGCGGAAGAAATTTCGACCGCCAATAAAAACGATATCGGTTCATTAAAAGCGCTCCTTTTTGCAAGAGGAGACAAAAACGCCAATTATCAGGATTTAGACGGGATTTCCATGAAAGAGTACGACGACACCCTGGGAAATTCCGTAATGATGAATATCGAAGCGGAACTGGATATGCTTGTGCATACCGTAGTTACAAAAATCAACGATCTGCTGGCGCCGAATATAAGGTCTGCGGCAGCAATTACGGGCACGGATGAAAACGGGAACACTGTGTCATACCCGCCCGGAACCAAAATTCTCGACACGCAAAACTGCTGCGTCGGCGCAGACGGTTCTCTGCCGCCGCAGGAATTGTTTGTGCGGATTGGATGTTCCCGGTATACGCAGGTGGCCGGAGACGACGGTAAGACATATTACGTTTACAACGAAGAAGATCCGGGGGATACTTCTTTGCAGTATACAACCAGTAACATCACTATCAATCAGAAACTGCTCGAAAGCGAATCGCTGCTTCCGTCTTATACACAGAACGGAAAAGACGGGGAACGCCCGGTTGCTTATAAGCTGGGAGAAGCCCTTTCGGAACTCTGGGAACAGGACAGCATGTTCTTAAGCCCGCATGACACCACACCCTGTACATTCAGTGAGTTTTACACCAAAATGATAGGGGAACTTGGGACGTTGGGCGATGTATTTGGATCGACGGCAGCCGGTTTGGAGGGGACGACGCTTGCGACAGACAATGCGAGGCAGCAGGTGATCGGCGTTTCTTCCGATGAAGAACTGACGAATATGATCAAATTCCAGAATGCATACAATGCTTCCAGTCGGTTTATTAATGTTATCAGCGAAATGCTTGAAACAATTATTTACAGGTTAGGTTGATAGAAAGAGGTGAAAGGATATGCCATCCACATTTTTTGGGTTAAATATAGCGGCTTCAGCTATTAATGCATTTCAGGTCGCAGTCAACACTACGGCGAACAATATATCAAACGTACAGACAAAGGGCTACAGCAAACAGGTGGCCAACCGGGAGGCTTCCGAAGCAATCCGGGTGTACCAGAAATACGGTACGGCCGGTACCGGCGTTAAGACGACCTCCATTACGGCGATCCGCAGCAGTTATTACGATACAAAATACTGGAATAACCAGTCTTCGGTAGGGCGCTATGATACGAAGCTGGATTATCTGAATCAGATTGAAAATTATTTTATAGATGATGAAGCCGACGGACCCGGATTTTCCACTATTTTTGCAAATATGTTCAATCAGATGAACGCCTTAACCAGCGATGCGGGCGATGAGAACCGCCGTAAAAACTTTATCAGCGAGGCGCAGGTGTTCACTTCTTATTTTCATGATGTGGCAAACGGTTTGTACGATATCCAGAAAGGCTGCAATGAGCAGGTGAAGGCTTATGTGCAGTCGATCAATGCAAGCGCGTCCAAAATTGCCGCTTTGACCAAACAGATTAACATTATAGAGTTAGAAGGCGGGGCGGCCAATGAACTCAGGGATCAAAGGGCTCTTGAAATTGACGAGTTGTCCAAGATTGTCCCGATTACCGTAGAAGAAACTCCGGTGAGCAACAGCAACTATCCGGATATGTATCTGGGCGGGACGGATTTTGTTGTAAAACTCGACGGCCAGATGTTGGTTAATACCTTTGAATACCGTACGCTGACCTGCGTTCCGAGAGAGTATAAGGCGAACCAGTCCGACGTGGACGGCTTATACGATATCATATGGTCGGATACCAAGATGAATTTTAACATGAATTCCTATTCTATGGACGGCGCCTTAAAAGCCCTTTTGGAAGTCCGCGACGGAAACAACGCAGAGAACCTGCAGGGGACGGTAACGGAAGCGTCGGCTTACAGCATTACCTTAAAACCGTCTACTATGCTCAGTATAGAGTCTATGACAATGCCGGAGGAAGGCGTTATCACCATCAAGAATAAACAATACCATTATACCGGGTTTACCGCAGAGTTAAATGCGGACGGCAGCGTGGCATCTTATAAATTTGATATAGACAGCAACCTTGACGCATCCGAAATCAGCGGCATGATGGGGAAGAACGGCCGGATCGGTGATTCCGTGAAAGCAATGGGCATCCCATACTATCAAAGCCAGATGAACGAGTTTATCCGCTGCTTTGCAGAGCGTTTCAACGCTTATCAGGCAGAAGGCGTGGATTTAAACGGCAATCCTATGGGAGCGTTTTTTGTGGCGGACGCCATTGACGGGACGGAGTTTGATTTTGCGGATCAGAAGGTTGACAAGGACGGCGTAACGGATTCTGCGTCGGTCATTACTTCCGTATCAAGTTCCTATTATCAGCTTACGGCATTTAACTTTAATGTAGCGGATGCAAGTATCAGGGATTCTTCTATTTTCGCCACTGCAAAAGACGTAACAGGGGAGAACGTAGATGCGCATGATATTATCGACGCTATGTTAAAACTGCAAAATGAAGTCAAGATGTTCCGCGGGAGCAGTGCGGAAGGCTTTTTAAGCTGTATTTATACGGATATTACCGTAGATACAAACGAAGTCAAGATGTTTCAGCAGAACTTCACGGATATTGCAAGCGCCATCACAAACCAGAGGCTTTCCCTTTCCGGTGTGGATGAGGACGAAGAAGGGCTGGATTTGCTGAAATTCCGGAATGCGTATAACCTGGCAGCCCGTATGGTACAGTGCATGACCCAGATGTATGATAAATTAATAAACGAGACCGGAGTATAAGCGGCAGTATTGAATTTAGGAGGAATATTATGCGGATAACGAACAATATGATGATTCACAATACATCAAAAAATATAAACGGCAACAAGGGAAACGTTCTGGATTTAAATTCCCAGATGACGTCCCAGAAGAAAATTCAGCGTCCATCCGATAATCCGGTCATTGCGATCCGTTCGCTCCGGCTTCGTACTTCTTTGAGCAAGATAAACCAGTATTATGAGAAGAACGTCCCGGACGTGGAAACCTGGCTGGAAACGGCGGATACGGCTCTTAAAAATATGAATGCAATATTAACGGACGTAAAGACCCAGTGCAATACCGGAACCAACTCTTATCTGACGGCAGACGACCGGAATACAATTTTAAAAAACTTAACGGCATTAAAAGAACAGCTTTATTCCGAAGGAAACGCCGACAATGCGGGCAGGACGATTTTTACAGGATATAAGACCAGTTCCAAGCTGACGTTTATGACGCAGGAGGAAAAAACCTCTTATAAAATAACCCAGAATTTTACGTATAAGGATATGGAGGAATTTACCTATTACAGCGGCCGCGTGGATATGCCGAATACTGCGGACGAAGTTTTGGTAACGGGGAATATCCCTGAGATTGACAAAGAAAGCTACGACAGGATCCGCCTGGCTTATGACGGTATAGATGGAATTGAAAGCTTAAGCTACAGTTATGGCGGCAATACCGTAACATTCAGTAACGGCGTACCGGATGCAAATGGAAATCTGGTATACAATGCAGTCTCCGGGAACGGAAACGTCATCATGACCGTATATGATTCGGAAGACGCATGGGCGGCTGCCAATAACGGAATGAAAACGGTCAACGAAGACGAATTGGTTTTCATTAAAAGCACGGGCGACTTAATCGTTGGAAGTGAGATTGGCACGGAATTAAAATCCGGTAAAGCTTCGTTTGAAATTGATTATCAGAAGACCGGCTTTGAAAAAGGCGTGCTCCGTCCGGAATACTATTACAATTGTACGGACGTAAGCGATCCGGCCAATCCGATTGAGTATGCCAAGTTTGATAAAGACGGCAATAAGATTTATGAGGATATTAATTATACCATAGCATTAAACCAGACCTTAAAAGTAAACCTGCAGGCGGACGAGATTTTTGATATGAATATTTATCAGGACGTCGTAGAACTGACGGATACGGTGCAGGCGGCCATCAATGCCCATGACAAGGTGGACCGGTTAAAGGAAATGATGAATGAAGCGCAGTACGCAGACTGCAAAGAAGAACTGCAGAAATGGTTAGACGCCGCGCAGAAGGAAGCGGATTATGCCGATAAGCGCCTGACGGATCAGTACAGCGCAGGGATTGGAAAATTCGACAAATATCTTGAAAAACTCAACATTGCCTATACCGAAGTCGGTTCCAGGGGCGAACAGTTAAAGATGGTGGAAGCCCGTATGAGCAACCAGCAGCTTACAATCGAGGAATTAAAATCCAGCAACGAGGACAAAGAATTATCGGATATTATCATTGAATATACGGCAGCCTATAACGCATATACGGCGTCGCTGATGTCGGCGGGCAAAATCAACCAGCAGACATTGTTAGATTATGTTTAAAGCGAGGATAAAGAATGAAAGCAGACACAAGGCTATTCGGGCAGATTGAAATTGAGCCGGAAAAAATCATAGAAATGGAGCAGGGCCTTATCGGATTTCCTGATTTAAAGCATTTCACCCTGATTTACGATTCCGAACGTGAACAGAAATCTGCAATCATATGGCTGCAGTCCATGGACGACGGGGACGTTGCCATGCCGGTAATGGTTCCAACGGATCTGATTCCGGATTATCAGCCTACCGTAAATAATGAACTGTTAGAAAAATTAGGGAACCTGACGCCGGAAAACACATTTCTTTTGGTAACCGTCAGGGTTCCGGAAAATATAGAGGATATTTCCGTAAACTTAAAGGCTCCGATTATTATCAATACAGACTCCAACAAAGGGAGCCAGGTAATTGTAGAAGATGATCTGGCAGTCCGCCATAAGATCTATGCGCTCTTAAAAAGCGGCAAAGAGAAGGCAGGTGAATAGAGATGCTGGCGCTTACCAGGAAAAAAGGCGAATCTCTGATTTTGAACAATAATATCGAGGTTACGCTGCTTGAAATCCGTGGAGACCAGGTTAAGATCGGCATCTCCGCACCAAAAGACATACCTATTTATCGGAAAGAGGTTTATCTTCAGATCGAAGACGAAAATAAGGCTGCGCTTCATACAGAGGGCGTAGAAGCGCTCAAAAAATTATTCTAATCGTTTTTGGGGAACGATCCGATATATGAAATAGAATAACGTAAAAATGGACATTCAGGCGCAGGATGTCCCCAGTGAATCACACGGAGGTGGTTAACGATGGCAGTAGAAGCAATTTCAAGTCCAAAGGCGGCATATCAGGGAAGTGTGCCCAAAGCGGACGTACCGGTATCATCTGAAAGTGCAAAAAAAGCGCCGCAGATAAACGCTCCCGCAGCAGGCAGGGTAAGTGAAAACGTAATTTCTACTACGGAACAAAAGGCAAAGGACAAAACTGAACCGGAAAACACTGCCCAGCAGAATGAAGCCGCAAAGCCTGCGGAGAAAAATACGGGAACAGAAGCAATGCGCAGGGCGGTGGACGAGATCAACCGCCATATGAAAAATTCAGAAATTGTTTTTGGGATTCATGACAAAACAAACCGCGTCACGATTAAACTTGTAGACAAAGATTCTAAAAAAGTCCTGCGGGAATATCCGCCGGAACAGAACTTAGACACAATCGCTAAGATATGGGAACTTGCAGGAATCATGGTAGATGAAAAAGGATAGGAGGAATTATTATGCCAATCAGGATAACAGGAATGAATTCAGGCCTGGATACGGAAGCGTTGGTTTCAGAGTTAGTAAGCGCATACCGGATGAAAAGCCAGAAATACGTAAAAGCACAGAAAAAGCTGTCCTGGAAACAGGAAATATGGAAGGGCTTAAACAGTAAAGTATCGGCATTTTACAGTAAACTTACCAGTTTAAGATATTCAGCTGCTTATAATTTAAGGACGGCAACCGCGTCGGATCCGACCAAGGCTACGGTATCGGCGTCTTCCGCTGCGGTGAACGGCACCTATAACGTACAGATTAAGCAGATGGCGAAAAGCGGTTATTTAACCGGGGCTAACCTGGGCAGCGGCATAACAGAAGGAAGCAAGCTGTCCGAATTGGGTTATACCGGCGGGAACGGTACGATTACCGTCAATGCCAATGGTAAGACGACAGATATTGCCGTTGACGGCAATACGACAATTTCCGATTTTGTAAAATCCTTAAACAACGCCGGTGTGAAAGCCAGCTATGATTCCACACATCACCGGATTTATGTTGCCTCTTCTAAGATGGGCAAAGACGGCGACTTTTCTCTGACCGGAAGCGATGCGGACGGAATCGGCGCATTAAACAGCCTGGGGCTCAGTGTAAAATCCACGGCGGACGATGCGCTTTATAAACAGTGGGCGGCATATGCGCGCAATACGGCCGGCGATCCGTTGTTTGACGCGTCTGGCAATCAGGTTGGAACTTATGATGCGGCCGGGACGGAAGCCTATATCAGCAGCCTGCTGGATCAGGTACGCAAGGCTCCGGCTACGGTTACAAATAATTCGGCAGAAATCAAATATGCAAATGCATACAAGGCAGTAGAAGAAGCCAAGGCAAATAAGTTAAATCAGTTGTCGGCACAGGAAGTAACGGAGTTTCATGCGTTGCTGGACGAGAAGAATCTGAAAAACGTTTATGTAGACGCAAACGGTAATTTCTATGACAAACAGTCAGACGGCACGTATACGGCCAGAGACGCAAATAAGACAAATTATACAGATGCGGGATTAGCAGCAAACGGCATCACATTAACCGAATCTTCTAAGAGGCTGGAAGAACTTGAGAAAAAAGCCGGATTTACGAAAGAAGTGGAACAGACCGGATCCGGCGGTACAATCAAACAGACCGTAGTGGATGAAAGCCAGGTAAACGCATATAAGAGCGCGCGTGCGACAGTGGCGGCGTATGAAGTGGTCGATGCAAACGGCGTACAGACAAATAAGGCGCAGATTGACGCCGTGCAGGCAGCGTATGGAAACGGGACATTAGACACCTTAGTAGGAGATTTGCAGAAGGATATTGATGATGCGCAGAAGACCTTAAAGGATCACGCATTATTAGACAACGCTTCTTTTACCGCGGCCAGTGTTGCGGGAAAGATTACAAACGCTATAGGCGTTTTAGACGGTTCTATCCAGATTCCTGTAAGCGCAGGGGCAACCCGTGTCGAAGGCCGGGATGCTATTTTCGTTATAAATGATGCAGAATATACTTCCACTTCAAATGACATTACAGTTAACGGACTGACGATTAACGCTTTGGGAGAAACCGGAAACGATTCGATTTCCATAACTGTAGGTAATAATACCAAGGGGCTTTACGATAAGATCAAAGGTATTATAAAAGACTACAATGAACTGATCAATGAAATGACAAAATTGTACAATGCCGGATCCTCCAGGGGCTATGAGCCTCTAACATCAGAGGAAAAAGATGCCCTGACCGATTCGGAAGTAGAAGAGTGGGAAAAGAAGATCAAAGATTCTCTTCTGCGCAGGGACGATTCGTTATCAAGCCTGTTAAACGGCATGTCAACGGCAATGATGAAATCATATAATATCAACGGGAAGAATTACAGCCTTTCCAGTTTTGGAATCCATACGCTTGGCGTCTTAAATTCCGCCGACAATGAGCAGAATGCATATCATATTGATGGAGATGCAGATGATGCGCTGACGTCAGGCAATGCAGATAAGCTGATGGCTGCTCTTTCAGAGGATCCGGATGCAGTAATAGATTTTATGAAGCAGCTGACGAGCGGAGTGTACGACGTTATCAACAAGAAAATGAGTTCCACAAGCTTAAGCAGTTTCAACTACGTATACAATGACAAAGAAATGGCAAGGGAGTACAGCGACTACACCAAAACCATTGCAAAATGGGAAGAAAAGCTTCAGAAAATGGAAGATTCCTACTACAAGAAATTTGCTGCAATGGAAAAAGCCCTTGCAACGCTGCAGAGCCAGCAGAACAGCCTTGCAAACTTATTTGCATAAAATACAGGTGTTGTCATTTAACAGGGAGGTTATATAGTGACAAACAAACAGGGATACGCAGCATATGCGAACAATAAAATCATGACCGCATCCCCGGCGGAGCTTACGCTGATGCTTTATGAAGGGGCGATTAAATTCTGCAATATTGCGCTTGATTCTATTGAAAAGAAAGATATAGAGAGAGCGCATACCAATATTGTTAAGGTGGAAAATATTATAGAGGAGTTTACAGCCACTTTAAACCACAAATATCCGGTAGCAAAGGATTTTGAAAATGTATATTCCTATCTGAGGCAGAGGCTGATTGACGCCAATATCAAAAAAGATCCAGAAATTCTGGAAGAAGTGCTTGAGCACTTAAGGACGATGCGTGATACTTGGAAAGAGGTCATGCAGAAGGCCGGCAGCAGGGCATAGATTATTTACGGCAGGGCAAATTAGC
>OFHB01000114.1_pt1 | contig 58578 bp, 49 predicted proteins | sample 1521881 | NCBI WGS metagenome assembly OFHB01 (sample SAMEA3504090, study PRJEB24116) | mouse gut metagenome | biome: mouse gut; feature: mouse-associated habitat; material: faeces | place: Denmark | collected 2011
GTACAACACAACTTAACAGCAATGAATTCCAACAGGATGCTGGGCATCACCACAGGCGCCCAGGCGAAAGCCACAGAGAAGCTGTCTTCCGGCTACAAGATCAACCGTGCGGCAGACGATGCGGCAGGGCTTGCCATCTCCGAGAAGATGAGGAAGCAGATTCGCGGCCTGACCCAGGCTTCCGCCAACGCCCAGGACGGCATCAGCGCAGTGCAGACTGCAGAGGGCGCTCTGACCGAAGTGCATGACATGCTGCAGAGAATGAACGAGCTGGCAGTAAAGGCCGCCAATGGAACCATGTCCGAGAGCGACAGGGACGCTATCCAGAGCGAGGTTGACCAGCTGGTAACGGAAATTGACCGTGTGTCCAATACCACCAAGTTCAACGAGACCTATCTGCTGAAGGGAACATCCAGCAGTGGGGCAGCCGGGAGTTTGACCTTTATAAACGCAAATGCGGCGATAGGTAGCACGCAGGGTATAACTGGCTTCAATTCGACAACGGGAACTGCCTCTATAAATGTTAAAACAGGCGCAACTCTTGCTGGTATGGCCACAGGAAAAGCGTTTGAGGTGGGCACTACAATTTATTTTCTGGTTGAAACAGCGACAGCCGGCACAAGCCCTGCGAAAGTGGCAGAGGCGAACAAGACTGGCGGCAACAAGGCCTTTACCAGCATGGATTCCCTGATGGCGGCAATCAAGCGCGACCATAGTGCGGACATCAAGACGGTATCCTCTGTGAACAATGGTGGTACAATCAGTCTTAAGGTTGAAACTTTCGCAGACATGAACAGCGCTATCGATTTCAGCCTGCATGTAGGAGCCGACTCCTCCGATGACAACAAAATCAACCTGAACATCTCCCAGATGAGCGCAAGAGGCCTGGGAATCAATGGTCTGACCATCACTGGCGATGATGATGACAATGCTACTGCTGCCATTGATGTAGTTGCCGATGCTCTTGCCAAGGTATCTGGTCAGCGTGCCACCCTGGGTGCAGTCCAGAACCGTCTGGAGCACACCATCGCCAACCTGGACAATGTAGTGGAGAACACCACCGCTGCAGAGTCCGCTGTCCGCGATACAGATATGGCTACCCAGATGGTGACCTACTCCAACAACCAGATCCTGGCACAGGCTGGCCAGGCGATGCTGGCACAGTCCAACCAGGCGAACCAGGGCGTTCTGTCTCTGTTAGGCTAATTTCAGGCTGTAGGTTAAGTGAAAAACGAATTTCCGTACGGAATAGATTTCTACGGTGCAAAACCGAAATTCCCTATGGAAAAACTATACGGTGCAGGATATTCCTGCACCGTGTTTTTATTCCTTGTGTTTTTCCCATATTGCCATTATAATGGATATGATGGGGTGAAGTAACGGTTCGGCGACATGTCTGAACTGTTACAGGAGAAAGGGGCCAGCGCAAGTGGGAAACTATCTGAATGCCAGAACAGCATATGACGCCTACCGCAGGGAATGCGGCAGTCCCTATTTTGTGGACAAATCCCGTCTGCTGGACGAGCTGATCCAGAGGATGGAGACCACCGCCAATTATATCTGCATCACCAGGCCCCGGCGGTTCGGCAAGTCCGTGGCGGCGAATATGATCGCCTGTTTTTTCTCAAGAGAATGCAGGGCAGAGGATATCTTCGACAGACTGCGCATCGCCCAGACGGATTCTTACCGGAGCAATGTGGGAAAGCATGACGTTATCTTCATCTCTTTCAATGAGCTGCCAAGAAAATGCAGAAACTATGAGGAATACATTGACAGGATTTCAGACAGGCTGCTTGAGGATTTGCGGAATGCATATCCGAAAGCGGGCATCCATGAAAAAGATGCGGTGTGGGACGCGCTTCTTTCCGTGTACCAGGCATATGATTCCAAGCGCTTTATCTTTGTCCTGGACGAGTGGGATTTTATCTTCCACAGGAATTTCGTCACAGACAGGGACAAGGCGGACTACATTGATTTCCTGAGCAACCTGCTGAAAGGGAAAGCCTATGTCTCCCTGGCCTATATGACCGGGATTCTGCCCATTGCGAAGTATTCCAGCGGCTCGGAGCTGAACATGTTCCTGGAGTATTCCATGACGGCCAGGGAAAAGTTCGGTGAATATTTCGGGTTCACGGAGGAGGAGACGGATGACCTGTATCAGAGGTACCTTGTGCTTGAAGCCAGCCCAAAGGTGAGCCGGGAGGGGCTGCGGTTCTGGTATGACGGTTATCAGACCGCGTCCGGTAAAAGGCTGTACAATCCGTGCTCAGTGGTAGGGGCATTGAGCGATAACCAATTGGGAAGCTATTGGACCAGCAGCGGGCCCTATGACGAGATTTTTTATTATATTGGGGCAAACGTGGATGCTGTGAGGGACAGCCTGGCATTTATGGTATCCGGCACTCCGGTACCGGCAAAGGTGCAGGAATATGCGGCCACGTCCATGAGGCTGTCCACAAGGGACGAGATTTTTTCCGCCATGGTGGTTTATGGCTTCCTTAGTTATGAAAATGGCTGCGTACGGATTCCCAATAAGGAGCTGATGGAAAAATTTGACGATATGCTGCTGAAAGAGCCGTCTTTGGGGTATGTGAATCGGCTGGCTGAGATATCCTCTCAGATGCTGCGGGCGACGCTGGGGGCCGACACCGATAAAATGTCGGAGATTCTGGAATTTGCCCATAATACGGAGACTCCGCTTCTGGCATATAATCATGAAGCGGAATTGACGGCAATCGTGAACCTGGTATATCTTGCGGCAAGGGATTCCTACCGGATAGAGCGGGAGGACAAGGCCGGAACGGGATATGTGGACTTCATCTTTTATCCGGAGACGGACAGTAGGGCGGACGGCATTGTTTTGGAGCTGAAAGTAGGGCATACCCCGGAAGAGGCGCTGCGGCAGATTCGGGACAGGAAATATGCGCTGAAATTCGAGGGGAAAATAGGGGAAAAGCGTCAATATGCCGGCCGCATCCTGGGGGTGGGCATTGCCTATGACAGGGATACAAAGGTACATTCCTGTAAGGTGGAGGTATTGCGGGACGCGTTGAAGACGGATAGGTAGCTTATATAATTAGGAAGATTATATAACATAGAAAGGAATGGAAAAACATGGGCAAGCAGATTCTTTTGACCATATCGATTTTGGTCTCCAACCGTCCGGACACTGTGAGGAAGTGTCTGGATTCCATAAAGCCTTTATTGGAGGAAGTCCCCTCGGAGCTGATTCTGGTGGATACGGGCTGCGGGGAGCAGGTCAGGGGCATCATTGAGGAGTACACAGACAATATCATTGATTTCGAGTGGTGCAGGGACTTTGCCAAGGCGCGGAACGCCGGGCTGAAGAAGGCGAAGGGGAAGTGGTTCCTGTTCCTGGACGATGATGAGTGGTTTGAGGATACGGAGGAGATCATTGCGTTCTTCCGCTCGGGGGAGTACAGGAATTATGGGTTCGCGGTGTATACCCAGCGCAATTACCTGGATCTGGAGGGAAGCGTATTCAGCGACCTGCTGGTGGGGCGCATGACGAAGCTGGAGCCGGATGTGAAGTTCATCTACAGCATCCACGAGTGTTTCAACAGGGTCAAGGGCAAGACGAAGAAATTCCAGGCCTATGTGCATCATTACGGCTACGCCTATCGGACGCCCAAGGATGCCCGCGCCCATTCCCTGCGGAATATCAGCCTGCTTCTGGAGGAGCACAAGGCAGACCCGGGCAACATGAAGCATACCCTGCAGCTGGCCCAGGAGTACAATGCCATTGAGGAGTACAGCAAGTCCCTGGAGATGTCCATGGATGGCATCGGGCTGTTCCGGCAGGGGAAGATAGATAATGAGTATTTTCTCGCTTCCCTTTTTGCCAATGAGATCAATTGCTATATGGAGCTGTACCGCTATGATGAGGCCATCGAGAAAGGGGAGCGGTACCTGCGGGAAGAGAAAGCGGACAAGATGGTGAAGGCCATGATTGCCGGAGACCTGGCGGTGGCGTACATGGAGCGGGGCGAGCTGGAGAAAGCTCTGAAGAACGCGGAATATTACTGGAAGATTTACCAGGATTACCTTGTGGATGACGAATCTTTCCTGGGCTTCGAGACCACGATCACCAATAAATGCTTTGAACAGCGCAACCGCAGCATCGTCCTGGGGAACGGGATGCGGGCGGCCATCGAATCGGGGAAGGCGGAGGTGGCGGAGAGGTGGTTCCGGAGCTTTGACTGGAAGGAGCCGCAGCTTTTCGTGAACAATGAGATGCTCAAGTCCCTGATAGAGCGGATGCCGCAGGCAGAGGGGGAAGAGCGGGAGATTTATAGAAAGATGTGCGATGTGCTCCTGGAACGGGAGGAGCTGGAGGGCTTTCTGGTGCAGACCATATCGGACTGCTGCAAGAAGCCGGAGGATTTTACGGAGCGGATCAGGACGCTTTCCGTCTATGGGGATTTGAAGTCGAAGCATTGGTTCTTCAGGCTGGCGGAGATCGTGACGGCGGCTTTCCTGCCGGAGGCGGGAAACGGGAAAGATCCGGCGGAGGAGGTGCCTGCGGCTCCAAGGCTTTCCGGGGAGGTTGCGGATCTGGCGGCCTGTGTGTGGGAGCGGCCCGAGCAGAGCATCTATGCGGTGAAGACGTACTCCATGCTGGAAGCTGTGGAGCGGCTGGGGGGAGATAACCGCGAGGTTTTGGAGGCAGTGCCTTTTTACCGCTGGAAGAAAGGGATGGAGAAGTATTTCGAGAAGTTCTCCTGGGAGGAAGCGGACTGGTGGAATGAGCGGTTTACGGCTATCCTGGAGGAGGGGAGCGCGCGTTTGCGGGTGTGGAAGGGGCTCTACAGTCTGGCCGGCGCCGTCAGGGAAGGGGGACGCTGGGAGAAGGAAGGGCTGGGGAGAGCCATGGAGTCCGGGCAGGTTTCTCCGGGAGCCGGGGGTCTGCCGGGAGCGGGGAAAGGGCTTCCCGGGGACGGAGACGGGGCAGAGGAGTCAAAGGCAGGAGAAAAAGCGATCCGTTTTATCATGGAAAAGCTGGGTGAGTATGCCGCCTGTCAGAAGGCGCTGTGCGAGAGCATCTATCAGGGGGAGGTGATTGCCCGGAAGCCTGACATGCTGCCGGAAGAATATCAGGGGGCGTATCTGATCTCTGATTTCCTGAGGTTGGCGGAAGCGGGAGAGTACGGCGGGGCAGTGACTGCAATCAGGCAGGTGAGGAAGCTGCTGCCGGGGCTGGACAAGGTGATAAAGCCCTGCCTGCAGTGGATAGACGGGGAACTGAAGCGGCAGGAGCAGGAGTCCCGCCAGGCGGCTGGGGAGTTCCAGGTTCTGGCCAGGCAGATCAAGGCCAGGCTCCGGGCATTCATGGACGCCGGGCAGCATGAAGCGGCGCTGGCCGTGGCCAGGCAGATGGAGCCTTTGCTGCCGGGAGATGAGGAGATCCGGCGGATTATCGAGAAGCTGGGCTGAGGCGGATAGCCGGATGGCATGGGAAGACAGGGGCGGCATAAGTGATTGGGAGGAAGACATGATACAGCATAGCGAAAGGCGGTATACATCGGAGGATTACTGGAAGCTGCCGGAGGGGAAGCGGGCGGAATTGATAGACGGGAAATTTTACGATATGGCGCCGCCCGGTTTTGTGCATCAGAAGCTGGTGGCCAAGCTTACCAGGGTAATCGGTAATCATGTGGAGGCAAAGGGCGGCGGCTGTGAGGTCATGCCAGCGCCCTTTGCCGTGAACCTGAACGCGGACGATGAGAAGTGGGTGGAGCCTGATATCAGCGTGATCTGCGATAGAGAGAAGCTTTCGGAGCGGGGCTGCGAAGGGGCGCCGGATTTTGTCATAGAGGTGGTCTCGCCCTCCAGCAGGAAGATGGACTACGCAAAGAAGACTGTCCTGTATTTGGATGCGGGCGTTCGGGAATATTGGATCGTGGATCCTCTAAAGGGGCGGACTACGGTATATCGGTTTGAAGAGGATGTAGCGCCGATTATATTCCCTTTTGGGGAGGATATCACGGTGGGGATATACGGAGATTTGGAAATCAATATGGGGAAGCTGCTGGAGTGAGGGGGCTTGCCCGCCGCCGGGAATAGGCTGATGCCGTCTGGCTTTATGGGGGCTCCGGGTAGGGATTGGGGAGCAAGAGGCTTCGGGCGTGACGCTGGATGGGTGTTGGGAAGACAGGGGCTCCGGGCGTGACGCTGGATATGGATTGGGAAGCAAGAGATGCCAGGCGGGACGCAGGAAGGATGAGACAGGAGAAATGGCATGAGACGGGAACAGAAAAGGCAGGTTCAGGAGTTCGTGGAATTGCTGAGCCAGGCGCATGAGGAGATCAAGAAGGAAATCGAACGGAAGGATCCGGCAGCGGCCATGGGGCTGCTGGCTCAGTGTCAGGAAGGCGCTATCCAAATGGGGAGCCTGATCGAGGCGACGGAAGGGGAGGGTGCCCCGACGATAGCGCTGCTGGAATCCTACTGCGAACTGGTCTATGAGATATACGGAGAACTGGGACGGACGATGGGAGAGCCGTTGTTAGAGGAACCCGGAGAGGATGGGGGGCATGCCGCAGGCGGCGCCGCTGCTGCTGTGCGTGCAAATGCTGTCATGGGCGGCGCCAAAGCCTATAAGAAGCTCCGGGCGGCTCTGCTGCGGATAGAGGGCAGCATCCGACATGATATCAAGGTGCGGCTGGAGATCGCCTTTCTCCCCTACAAAGCGTCCATGTGGGACTCGCTGGAGAGCGTCTGGCGGGCGGCGGAGGAGGATCCGGACTGTGACGCCTATGTGGTGCCCATTCCTTATTATGACCGGAAGGGGGACGGTACGCTGGGGGCATACCATTATGAGGGGAAGGACTTCCCGGCGGATGTGCCGATCGTCTATTTTGAAAATTACCGTCTGGAGGACAGGAGGCCGGACATTGTATATATCCATAACCCTTATGACCAGGGAAATTTCGTCACTACGGTAGATCCCCGGTTCTATTCTGGTGAGATAAAGAAATATGCTGATAAATTGGTATATATACCTTATTATACAACTACCGGGGGCATGGCTGAGTCCCAGGCGAGATGTTATGGGTATTACAATGCGGACTATATTGTGATCCAGGCGGAAAAGTACCGCAAGTTTTTCGCGCCGGAGCTGCCGGAGGGCAAGTTCCTGGCGTTCGGGTCGCCGAAGTTTGACAGGGTGATCCGGATGTGCGCCCGGCCGGGGGCTTTGCCGGAAGCCTGGAAGGACAGGATGGCAGGCCGGAAGGTGTTCTTTTACAACACCAGCATCAATGGGCTGCTGGCGGATACGCCCAGATTCCTGAAGAAGATGGCGTATGTGTTCCGCTGCTTTCAGGGCAGGGAGGATGTGTGCCTGCTGTGGCGGCCTCATCCCCTTTTGGAATCTACATTGGATTCTCTGCGGCCGGAGTATAGGGCGAGTTACGATAAGCTGAAGAAGTTCTTTCTGGAACATGATCTGGGGATTTATGACGATACGCCGGATATCACGGAGACGGTCTCCCACTGCGATGTCTATCTGGGGGACGCGGCCACATCCGTCACTTCCCTGTTCGGCATGGCAGGGAAGCCGCTGTTCATTTTCAATAATTATATTGACAGCGCGCCAGGGGAGGAAGATTGGCGGGGGGAGATTGTCAGGGGATTCCAGGCATATAGAGAGGACGAATGGATGGTCACCCAGGGGAATAAATTGTATCGGTCTCCGGGGAATGATTACAGATATGAATATTACTGTGATTTGTCCGCTTATGCTGCCGGAGGATATTATACAAGGGCGTTCGGGATGGACGGGAAGGTGTACGTCTGTCCCGGGAATGCCCAGGATATCCTGGTGGTGGGGGACGGCAGGATACAGAGACGCATTCCGCTGGAGCGCCATATAGAGCAGTACGGCGCTTTTGCGGGGGCATGGAGGATTGGAGATTGTCTGTTTCTGATTCCCATGCAGTATCCCGCCATCGTCAGATATGACACGAGAAGCGACAAAGTGGATTATATCAAAGGCTATAATGATGTCTTCGTAAATTGTACCAACGGCATCTGGCGGGTGGGGGGAAGCTGTGTGTGGAAAGGGTTCCTGCTGCTGGCCTCCCCCGTGGACGACCGCATCCTGGCCATAGACGGCAATACCGGAAAGGCAGGGCTGCTGGTCACAGGCGTTGAGATGTCGGGCGGATGTCTGAGCTTAATTCCCGAGGGAGGGTATCTATGGATGCTCCCTTTCTCCGGGAGAAAGGTGACCAGGTGGGATCCCCAGAGCGGAAAAGCCAGGGTATATGACAGGCTCCCGGAGGGTTTCCGGTGCAGGGAGCTTCCCAGGGGGCATGAGAGCGCGGAGCGCCCTTTCAGCGGGATCGCATTCGGCAGAGGGCATGTCTATCTTTCCCCGTTCTGGGGGAACATGTTCGTGCGCCTTGACCGGGAGACCGGGGAAACGGAGGAATGGAGACCGCCATTCCCGGTGCCGGACAAGGAGAGGAACGGGTACTTCGTGGTGGGGAGCCGGGGGGTTTTTCTGCCGGAATCGGAAAGTGGCACATGCCATTATTTCTCAGGGTTTGACCGCAGGCTGTATGATGTGGATCCGGATGAGGGGGCATATCGGGAAATCGCGGTGGATTTCCACAGGGAGGAGCTGTCTGCCCATGCGGCGGGATTTTCGGAGGAATCGGAGTGGATGCAGTATGCCTGTGCGGAGAGCGCCTTCAACTCCCTGGAGGATCTGCTGGAGGGCAATATCAGCGGAAATGCCTTCCACAGGGAAAGGCAGCTCAGGGCATATGGGAGAATCGCGGCGAACAATGACGGGACATGCGGGGAGAAGGTGCACCGGTTCCTGTGCAGGAGCCTGGGGCTGTAAAAAGAAGCCTCAGCGGCCAGACCGGCCATGTCCGCCTGGCGCGGCTGTCTGTCTGGACAGAGAGCCATGTTCCATGTGGGAAATCCATGGGAAGCCGGCTTCCTTGGGGGCAGTGTTTTGGCAGGGGACTGGGCGAAGGAGATTTTATATCATCAGACAGGAAAGCAGATGGAGAAGCAGTATGACAAAGGTGATTACGTACGGGACATTCGACCTCTTTCACGAGGGGCATTACCGCCTGTTGAAAAGGGCGAAAGCCCTGGGGGATTATCTGATAGTGGGGGTGACCACGGAAGCCTACGACAAGACCAGAGGGAAGCTGAATGTAGTGGATTCTCTGGTGACCCGGATCGAGAACATCAAGAAGACAGGCTTCGCGGATGAAATCATCATAGAGGAGACGGAGGGACAGAAGTTCAACGATATCAAAAGGCTGGGCATCGACATCTTCACCGTGGGATCCGACTGGACAGGCTGCTTCGACTATCTGAAAGACTACTGTAAAGTAGTATATCTGGAACGGACAAAGAACATCTCCAGCACCATGCTGCGGGAGCAGAACAGCCATATCCAGAGGGTGGGCATCATAGGGACGGGCAGGATTGCGGCAAGGTTCATGCCGGAGGCGAAGCTGGTCAGCGGCATCAGCGCCCAGGGGGTGTATAATCCTCACCGTGACAGCGCGGCCAGGTTCGCCGAAAGATGGGAAATCGAGGCCTATGGGGACTTGGAAGAATTCTTCGAGATGGTGGATGTGGTGTATGTGGCATCGCCCCACGAGACCCACTATGGATATATCAAAGCGGCTCTGGCGCATGGGAAGCATGTCCTCTGTGAAAAGCCCATGGTGCTGGAGCGGGCCCAGGCGGAGGAATTGTTCCGGTGTGCGAAGGAGCGGGGGCTGATCCTCTTCGAGGGAATCAAGACGGCGTACTGTCCGGGGTTCCAGAAGCTGCTGGGGATTGCCTGCAGCGGCAGCATAGGCAGCATCCGGAATGTGGAGGCATGCTTCACGAAGCTGGAGGCCGCCGATACCAGGGAACTGACGGACAGAAAGTATGGGGGGAGCTTCACGGAGCTGGGGAGCTACTGTATGCTGCCGATCCTGAAGCTGTTGGGGAAGGAGTATGAGGAGATCCGCTTTGAGTCCGTCGACGGGGAGAACGGCCTGGATTTGTTCACGAAGGTCTCCCTGAGGTATCCCAACGGGGTGGCCACGGCTACCTGCGGCCTGGGAGTCAAGTCGGAGGGGCGGCTTCTGATCGCGGGCACCAAGGGGTACATCGTGGCGGAGGCGCCCTGGTGGAAGACCACTTATTTCGAGGTGCACCACGAGAATCCGGGGGATGTGCAGAAGTATTCGGAGATCTTCCTGGGGGACGGGCTGCGGTATGAAATCAGCGATTTCCTGTCCATGATCAACGGCGCGGAGAAGCATAATTTTAAGCTGACGAGAGGGGAGTCCGTGGCGCTGGCGGGGATGATGGAGGGGTTCCTCCGGCAGGCGGGACGGTAGAATGGGGGAAAGACGGTAGATGATTCGGCTGTGCAGAGCGCTTTTCGCGGGGCTGGCCGTCTGCGCCGGTGTTGAAGAAAAGGGGGCTGTGAACCGCATTTTCTGCTTCAACTGAGGAATGATGTATGGTAAAATGAAAGTATGCATACGATGTGGGCGAAACGGACGTCCGGAAAGTTTCCGGGGAAGAGGTGCTGACAGAGGTGTGAGTGATCGGGATATTTCTGTGGCTGAGGCAGGGGGAAGAGCGTTTGGGCAGAGAATTCAATACTACAGGCCGATGCTATCCGCAGCGGCATTACATGGTGGACATGGAAAGACAGTTGGAACGACTGGAGCAGATGGTGGAGCGGGGGGAGTATTTTTGCGTCAATAGGGGGCGGCAGTATGGGAAGACTACAGTTCTGTCTCTTCTGAAGAGACGGCTGGAAGGCCGCTATCTTGTGTTTTTCGTCAGCTTTGAGGGAATTGGGGAAGCGCCCTTTGCATCGGCAGAGACGTTGGCGTATACGCTTCTCGAGCTGTTTGGGGACAATATCGATTATGGAGAGGCAAAGCTGGCATCCGAAGCCGTGAGGGAGCTGATTGGAGAGACGCTGAGTTCCTGCAGGGAGGAAAAGCTGTCTGTCCTGAAACTGTCAAAGATAGTCTCGCGGCTCTGTACCGTTTCCGGCAAAGCGGTGGTGCTGCTGATAGACGAGGTGGATAAGGCGGCAAATTATAGTGCGTTTATGGAACTTCTGGGCATGTTCAGGGATAAATATCTGAAAAGGCCGGAACGCCCTACGTTCCGGTCAGTGATTCTGGCCAGCGTATACGATATCAAGAATCTGAAACGGAAGCTGCGCCCGCAGGAGTCCCACCAGTATAACAGCCCTTGGAATATTGCTGCGGATTTTGACGTCAGTATGGAGTTCGACAGGGCGGATATTGCCGGAATGCTGGAGGGATACAGGACAGACTATTGTGTCGGGATGGATATCCAGACTATGGCGAAGATGCTGTATGATTACACTTCGGGATACCCGTTTTTGGTAAGTCGCCTGTGCAAGCTGTTGGATGAAAAAGTGGCGGGGACAGAAGGGTTTCCGGACAGAAACGCAGCCTGGACGAAAGAAGGATTCCAGGAGGCATTGCGCCTGCTCCTGGCCGAGGCAAACACGCTCTTTGACGATTTGCGTAAGAAGCTGGCTGATTATCCAGGCCTGCGCAGAATGCTGTACGAGCTTTTGTATGAGGGGAAGTCATTCCCCTATAATACGGATGATGAGATACTGGACGTCGCCCGGATGTTCGGATATATCAGGGAATATGAGGGGAAGGTCATGGTGTCCAACCGGATTTTTGAGACCCGGCTGTATAATCTGTTTGTGTCGGAGGAACGGATTCACAGCGCCATATATACGGAGGGCTCCAGGGATAAGGGACAGTTTGTCCGGAATGGGCGGCTGGATATGAAGCGGATCCTGGAGCGGTTCTGCGTGCATTTTACGGAGCTGTACGGAGGCAGCGAGGAAAGGTTTCTGGAAAAGTCGGGACGGAAATTTTTTCTGTTCTATCTGAAGCCGATTATAAATGGGACTGGGAATTATTATGTGGAAGCCAGCACCCGGGACGAGGGGCGGACGGATGTGGTTATAGATTATCTGGGGGAGCAGTATGTGGTGGAGCTGAAGATTTGGCGGGGGAATGCCTATCATGAACGGGGTGAACGGCAGCTGCTCCAGTATCTGGAGGGGTATCAGTTGGAGAAAGGGTATATGCTGAGTTTTAATTTTAACAAAAAGAAGGAAGTCGGGGTGAAGGAGATACAGCTGGGGGAGCGGGTTTTGGTGGAGGCGGTTGTGTGAGGAAGCGGGCGAAGAGAAGCAGGCGTGAGGGAGGAGGAAGATTTTTATGAAAATATGGGCACACAGGGGATGCAGCCTGATGTATCCGGAGAACACGCTGCTGGCCTTTGAGAAGGCGGCGGAGCTCAAAGGGCTGACGGGAATCGAGCTGGATATCCAGCTGACGAAGGACGGATACCTGGCGGTATGCCATGACGAGAAGGTGGACAGAACCACGGACGGAAGGGGGATGCTCCGGGATTTTACGCTGGCGGAGCTGAAGGAGCTGAGGATTGACGCGGGAGAAGGACGGGTAGAGCGGATCCCCACCATGGAGGAGGTGCTGGATCTCCTGGAGCCGCGGCTGAGAGAGGGCTTGCAGATCAATATCGAGCTGAAGAACAGCATGCTTCCCTATGAGGGCATGGAGGAGAAGATCATCGGACTGATCCGGGAGAGAGGGCTGCAGGAGCATATCGTCTATTCCTCCTTCAGCGCGTTGTCTCTGGAGAAAGTCCGCAGACTGGAGCCCGGGGCACGGATCGGTATGCTGGACGGCAAGATATCGGACTGCCTGTACAAGCTGAAGGGCGGCTGCGGCGCCGATGATCTGCATCCGAGTATGTACGGGATAGATCTTCCCCCTGAGAAGTTTGCGGGCTTCAGGGTGCGGGCCTGGGGCGGAGGACGGCTGTATCCGGAGAAGCCTACAGGGAACAGGCTGGATCTGGCGGCGCTGGAGAGGAAGGGGATTACGGATGTGTTTTTGAATGAGCCGGAGGCGTACTGTGTTGAGGAGTGAGGGGGACGGCAGGAAGGATTTCCGGATGGGGCAGCATGGAGGGAGACAGGGAGGGATGAGATCCTGAGGAAGAAATTCGGAAGAAAATTCCAGTTTGGCAGAGGTAAAGGATTTGGGACAAAAGGCCGATATAGGGATTAGGATAGTGCGGTATTGTCCTGTGGAAGGAATGAGCGTTTCAATGAATATTGGGGCATGGAAGCAAGGAACGGATTGCATGGAAGCAAGGAAGTGTCGGAACCTATTGTTGCTTGTGCGATGATGGGTTTTTTTATAAGTGGATTTTAAGGTATATATATATTATTATATAAGAATGAGCCGGTTAAGGACGGGTACATAACAAAGGCAGAACGGAGACGGATACAGTGAATTATGCAATCATACTTGCCGCCGGGGTAGGCCAGCGTATGCGCAACAGCGGACTGCCCAAGCAGTTTCTGAAACTGATGGGCAAGCCCATTATTGTCTATACACTGGAAAAATTTGAAGAGTGCAGGGAAATCGACAGCATAATCGTCGTCTGCCATGGAAGCTACGTGGAGCACATGAACAGCCTGATCGCGCTGTACCGCATCAGCAAGGCGGGCAAGGTAATCGTTGGGGGCAGCGACAGGCAGAACAGCTTACAGAAAGGGCTGGAAACAGTGGTGGAAGAGGGCGGGAAAGAGGATGATATCGTAGTGATACATGACGGCGTAAGGCCGCTGGTGGATTTGTCCATCCTTCATGAGAACATACGCATTGCCCGGCAGCATGGCTGTGCCGTCACAGTGCACCCGGTGACGGAGACTGTGGTGATAACGGATGCGGAGGATGCCGGCATGGATGATTTTAAAAAAAGGGAAGATACCTATTCCATGACGTCGCCCCAGACGTTCCGGCTGGGCAGGATCCTAGATGCATATGAGAAGACAGAACTGTCGGAGAAAGGCTCTGTCCCCCTGCTGGATGCGGCCATGGTGTACGCCCGGGCGGGGGGCGAGGTTCATTTGGTGAAAGAACAGGGCGTGAACCTGAAAATCACCACGCCGGAAGATTATTACTTTTTAAAGGCCATGCTGGAGCTGGAGGAAAACAAATTCGTGTTCGGCCTGTGAAAGAGACAGGCGATATTGCCGGATTCGATTGGAAAGCAAAATCTGCGGGATGCGACGTGAGGAGTGAGACCATGGTGGAACAGAGGGATATAGATATCATAATGAATAATCCCATAGACTGGGAGAGGTTCAGAAATAAGACGGTTCTGGTCACGGGAGCTACCGGAAGGCTTGGAATGTATCTTGTAGAGGCTGTCAGTAAAGCCGATATTGACTGGAACCTTAATGTCACGATCATCGCGCTGGCAAGAAATGGGAAGAAGCTGGAGAGAGTGTTCGGTGAATCCTTAAAACTGCCCAATGTCCATGCACTGGTACAGGACATCACGGAACCGATCAGATGGGACGGGGCTGTGCATTACATTTTTCACACGGCAGGGGCGGCCAGTCCAATGGATTTCACGAATGAGCCGGTGGATACGCTCTGGGGGCATCTACAGGGGACGCGGAACGTACTGGAGCTTGCCAAAGAGAAGAAAAGCGAGAAGGTTCTTTATGTATCTACCGTCGAAATATATGGTGAGTGGAAGCGGGAAGAGGGGATTCGGGAGGATGACATGGGGGCTCTCCACTGTGACGGAGCCAGAGCCTGTTATCCTGAGGCAAAGCGTATGTGCGAGACTATGTTGGCATCTTATGAGGCGCAGTGCGGCATCCCCTATGTGGGAGTCCGGCTCTGCCATACGTTCGGCCCGGGGATATCCCTGGAGGACGGGCGGGCGTTTTCGGAGTTCCTCCGGAATGTGATAAAGGGAGAGGACATCGTGCTGCAGTCGGACGGCAGCGCGGTGCGCACCTACACTTATGTGGCGGATGCCATCGGCGGGATGCTGCTGGCATTTACGAAAGGAAGAGAACATTATTACAATATTGCGAACTTAGATAATCTAATCAGCATCCGGGATTTGGCGGAACTGATTGCCGGGCTGGATGCTAGGGGCAGGGTGAAGGTGCGGTATGCCAACCAGGAGGAGCAGAAGCTGCAGTATCTGCCTTTTAAGCTGGGCATCATGAACGTGGACAGGATCATGGGTATAGGTTGGCATCCGCAGGTGGGGCTGGAGGACGCGTTCCGGTATACGCTGGAATCCTTTCAGCAGAGGAGCGGGAGCTGAGGAAGTTGAGGAAGAGGAAAGGCGGGGGCAGGGATAAACGAGGAAGAGCGGTACATTCAAAAAAGAATATGGAAGGCGAGAGTCCAGAGCATCCCTTTTTATCTCTGCAGAATCTTTCCCATTCGCCGGAAGAAAATCGTCTTCTGCTGTATCGAGGGAACCACGGGTTATACCTGCAACCCCAAATATATCGCGGAAGAGTTTATCCGCCGGAACGAGGGGTATGAGCTGGTATGGCTGGTGAACGATGTGGCGAAGGGGTTTCCGGAGGAGATAAAGGTTGTCCGCAACACCTTGTGGAACAGGGCATATCAGCTGTCCACGGCGCGTTTTTGGATAGACAACAGCAGAAAGCAGCTGGAGGCCAGGAAGCGCAGAGGGCAGATCTACATTCAGACCTGGCATGCGAAGCTGGGGTTCAAGCCCACCTGCCTGGACAGGGGAAAATCCTTTTCCAGGATTGCGTATCTGGTCAGCAAGCACGATTCGGACATGATAGATTATGTGCTGTCCAACTCAAAGTGGTACGATGACACGCTTCCCACAGGGATGATTTATAACGGGCCGGTACTACGGACAGGTTCGCCGCGGTGCGACATCCTGGTCAATGACAGGACTGTGGCAAGGAAGAAAGTAAGGGAAGCCTATTATCTGGAAAAGGACGCGAAGATACTCATGTATGCGCCCACGTTCCGAGGAGGAAGCCAGGGGACGGACAGGGCCATTGCGGTAAACCAGGAATTCCCGGAGTTCGGGCGGCTGCTGGGGGCACTGGAGAAAAGGTTCGGCGGGACATGGTATCTGTTCCTGCGGCTGCATCCCCAGCTGGTGGCCCGGAACATGGACAGGGGAGAGGAACACGGCGGGACGGAGGAAAGGCATTCCGATGGCAGAAAGAAAAGAATCGTGGATGTGAGCCGTGTGGACGATATGTATGAGATATTGGCCGGATGCGATGCCTTTATGACGGATTATTCCAGCGCGGCCTTCGATGCGGCCGTGATGAAGATACCGGTGTTCCTGTATGCGGATGATTATGGGGAGTATGAGTCGGAGCGGGGGAGGCTGCTGTGGGATTTGAGGAAGATGCCGTTCCCGCTGGCGTTGGATGACGAGGAGCTGGAGGAAAAGATTGTAGGATTTCAGGAGGCGGTGTATCTGGATGGGCTGGAAACGTTATTTCGGGAAACCGGGATGGTTGAGGATGGGAATGCCGCGGGGAGGGTGGCGGATGTCGTCTGCCGGAATTGCTGATATACCGTGCATTGAAATTTGAGATTGAAGTGTATTGGGAAATGTGATAAGATGTATGCAGGCTGGGAGACCGGCTTAAGGTGTTGCCTAAATGGTTAGCGGTTCGCCTTTCGCCAAAATGAGTACATTTTGAGAACTTCCTGTATCTGGGAGGTGGTACATAGTGGAAAATAAGACGGAAGGATATATAATTGGTGTTAGATACTGTCTTGAAGATTGTCAGCATTATCTCCGCGGTTGTAAATGTGATTACAAAAGTGGCTGATGTGCGGCAGAAGACAAAAGATAAACATCAAAAAAGCAACCGCGACGCCCAAGTTTAAGTTGCTTTTTTGATACCTAACTAATGATAAAGGCGAACCGTTGATATATGGGTGACACCTTTTACAAGGATATTGTAGCATTGGTGGTGGAGAGTGTCAAGAGAGAACTTTTGTCGGCTGTCTTATGTCTGCTGGTAGGGCAAGTTGAGCCGTTTGTCCGGTTTCTGTGTCATATTTAGTTAGCAGATAGAATGGGGGTTTTGGAGATGGTTATGGTATATATATCTTATTAAATAATATGCAGGGCAAGTAAGCAGATGGAAAAAGTCCATGGCTGTTTATAATGAGGGCATGGCAAGCAGGTGTCGGTGTACCTTGAAAACTTCATACTTATATCAGAGGCGGAAATGTTGCTTAGATTGACATCATATGGGTCAATACTATATAATAAAACCATAATATATACTGCTTAACAGTTAAAATTTCCGAGTAACCTGGCTACATAACGCCAGCTATATACGTTTAACCAGTGCAGTACGATAAATTCTGGCGTTATGTAGTATAATTATGGTTTTAGGGTTGTTAAGGGGGCAATGTGATGATATTGCAAGACAGTGTTTTGGCCTTTCGCAGGCTGGAGGCGGCAAGGAGAGAAATCGGGCAGTATTTACCCAAAGATTTCAATCTGGAAAAAGAATTGGAAGAGGCAAGGGCAGAACGATATGGGGTTGGTTCGGGAGTCCCGGCTGTTTTACCGGAATAATTTTTGTAAGAATTGGTTTAGGTACTGGTTCTATTTTAAATAGAAAATGGGTGGAATCCTGATATAAGTATGAAGACAAAAGTCGAAAGCTTATATCAGGATTTTTTGCTATATAAAATCAGCTGCGAAATAGTTGGTGGAAAAATAGAGCGGGAGGGATAAATAAGTGACAAAGCTTAATAACCTGGAAGACAAGTATTGGAAAAAGCTTGATAAGATTGTAATATTCGGCTTTGGGCGCCAGGGAAAGAAAATGTATTCAACCTTAAAAAGGGATTTTGATATAGCTGCGATTGTAGATAATTCTTTGGAGAAGCAAGGAAGGCAGATAGATGAGCATATCATACTGTCATTTGACCAGGCAGTTTCTTTTTTGCAACAATATAAGATAATTGTCACTACTTCACAATACTATTATCAGGCGATAAGAGGACAGCTTAGTTCGATAGGTTTAAATGAGTATGTTGACTATATTATGTATCAGCAGTTTGTAACAGAATGGTATTACAAGTATAGGAATAAAGTAAATGTCCTTAAGACAGATATTTCTTTGACGACGCTATGTACGCTTAACTGTGAGAATTGTATGCAGTTCCTTCCGTATTGGAAGGACGGAAGAAGAAAAGAAAACCCATTGGAAGAAATAAAAGAAAATGTTGATATATATTTTGCGTGTGTGGACTATCTGCTGGATTTAGATGTTGTGGGGGGCGAGCCGTTTCTATATCGCAATCTTAATGAGTTTATTCGGTATATTGGCGAGAACTATAGGAACAGGATAGGATATATTGGGTTTATTACAAATGGCATGATTGTCCCTGAGGAAGAAACATTGGAACTGCTCAGCAAGTATTCCATGGATGTTTCTATCAGTGATTATTCGGAGGATATAGAATATAAGCATCAGATTGAGAAATTGTGTGAAAAATTAGAGCAATATGATATTTCCTATATGAGGAACAAACAGATTGATTGGTTTGATTTTGGCTTTCCAAAAGACTTATACCACTATGAGGGAGAAGCAGCAGTACAGCATATGCAATGCTGTAACTCTATAGAGCACATATTGGATGATAAGAAGCTGTTCTACTGTGGATTGGAGTGGTCAGCGCAAAAAGGCGGGTTGTATCCGATAGAAGAGAAAGCGTATGTGGACTTGGTGGACATAAAAGAAGGAAGAGTGGACAGAAAAGATATTCTGGAAATGATTCTGGCGAATATAGAAGGCGGCTGCATGGAATTTTGCAAGGTATGCGGTGGATTTGGGATAGACAATAATAATCGGGTGGCAACGGCCAAACAGATGCCAAGAGAACAGGCGCGACAGGAGAAAGAGAATGAATTGTAGAAAGTTGATAGATGATGTGAGCAGAATCCAGAAAGAAACGGATAAACTGTATGTATATGGGGCCGGCTTCTACGGAAAAGATGTATGCCGGGCTTTGCGTAATAATGGTATTAAGGTGGACGGTTTTCTAGTCACAAAAGAATATAGGGATAAATCGGTCTTTGGCCTGCCTGTTATTTTAGCCCAGGAGGTATTGGCGGAAAATATAGGAATTGTTATAGGCCTGAGCGATACCTATGTGGAGGAGGTCTTGAATTATCTGGAGAAAAATGGCGTGGATATGACTCATGTGGTAAATGGTGGAAAATTTATCACAGATACTGGCGGGAGAGAGGATTTAAGGGACTCCAAAGTCCTGGAAGTATCTACGATTATGGGATGCAGCGTGAACTGCAAATTTTGTCCCCAGAGCGTAATGTTGAAAAAATATTATGAGGAGGACAGAAAGCGCCAAAGGGTTATGACGGTGGACAATTTCCGGGTGATATTGGAACATACGCCAAAAGACTGTATTATCGATTTCTCTGGTATGACAGAGCCTTTTAATAATCCGGATTGCCTTGAGATGATTAAGATGGCATGTGAGGCTGGAAGGAAAGTCTATTTATTTACTACATTGGCAGAAGTTGATGAAGACACAGTGGATGAACTGCTGAAGCTGCCGGTATATTATGTGACCTTACATGTGGCCGACAGGTGCGGTTATGCGTATATTCCCACGACAGAGAGCTATTACCGCAATGTGGAAAAGGTGGTTATGGCTGTGAAGGCGGATGGGACTCCTTTTATCGATTTTATTAATGCGCAGACGGATCCGGATGAGAGGGTGGCGGAAATCGTAAAGGGCAGATATGAAGTAATGCGGTCAGTACAGAATCGGGCTGGCAACGTAAAGGAGGAAGGGGCGCAGCACCGGGAGAAAATGATAGAAGCGGATGAAAAAATTTCATGCTGTTTTTGCGGAGATGATATATCCAATAATGTGGTACTTCCGGATGGGACTCTTTTGATTTGCAATATGGATTATGGTATGAAACATGTGTTAGGTAATTTATATGAAGAGGATTATGATTCTATAAGGAGCAAAGGGGAGCTGCAGAGGGTGATTAGGGCTATGAACTGTGAAGAGGAGATGGATGAACTGCTTTGCAGGAGCTGTCTGTTGGCGAGAGTAGAAAATGAAGCTAGAATATAAGGATGAGATTAAGGATTTTATGGGGTTATTTGCTGATGATATTTCCAGATACATTTTTCAAAACCGACTTATGTATAATTTGCTTGGCGAAATAAAATATCTCAGAAAAGTTATCTTGACCAATAAAATAGCCTCTATTTTTTTAGATAAGTTGTTGGCGGAAAAAACAGTGGCTGTATGGGGAGTGGGAATAAGGGCTGAAAAGTTTATCGAATACTATCCAGAAGTAAAGATTGAATGTCTTATAGACTCATATAAGAGTGGACAATTATGGCATGGCATTAAGGTTATATCGTTTAAAGAGTTTATAGAAGAACATTCGGATGCCAAGATAGTGATATTACCTCGGTTTTCGCATAAAGAAATTGAAAAGGAGATAAAAGAATCAGGGATTAAGGAATCTAGAATACTTAATTTTGCAAAGGTAATGGAACAACTGTATGAAAATCAATACTTTGATTTGCCGGAGCTAAAGGTAAGTGGGGAAGGGATTTTTGTTGATGGCGGTAGTTTTGATGGAAATGATTCTATACAGTTTGTTAAAAAGTGGGGGGGTAGAGTTCAGCTTTGGGAGCCAAATATAGAGGTTATTCCCCAAATTATAAAGAAAATGAAAGAAAATAATGTATGCTACGAGTTGTGTCACGCTGGAATGAGCAACAATGTAACCAATGCGGCTTTGATGTGTAAGGGAGGAGAAGCATCAGCTACTTCATTAGAGGAAAGCGTAGATGGGGATATTCCTTTGGATTTCCTTGATAATCATATGGTGGAAAAGGTAGATATGGTTAAAATGGATATCGAAGGATTTGAATATAAGGCCTTACTAGGTGCGAGACGTGTTATTCAAAGAGATCATCCAATATTAGCTATATGCGTTTACCATAAACAAGAAGATATATGGGAAATTCCAAAACTTATTCATTCTATTTGTTCAGAATATAAGTTTTATTTAAGACATTATTCATTATTTCAAAATGAGACAGTGTTATATGCAATTATATAAGAAAGAGTACTTTTCGGTTTTTATGTGATATTAAGTGATTTTAAGAAAACGTGGTAAGTTTATTTGAGGTGAAAAAGATGTATACAGGAATTCAAAAGGTCCGTTATTTCCAAAATTTGGGCTATAAAGTTTATGTTTATGGAGCGGGATTATGGGGAAGAAATGTTTACCATGAACTAAAAACGAATGGTATTGACGTAGATGGTTTTATTGTAACAAAGATAGATAGTATCAGTACTTTATTTGGTCATTCCATTCAGGAGTATTTTGATTTAGAACGTGATAAGTCAGTACTTGTACTAGGCTTGAACCCACATAATACCAGAGAAGTGTACGCCTTTTTAAAAAAACAAGGATTTAACGAAAAAAGAATTATTTATTCAGATGATATAATGGGGATTAATGATATACGTTGTGGATATGATGAGCTTCCGTGTTTGGATATTACAACAAAAGTTGGCTGTAGTATAAATTGTAGATATTGTCCGCAGGAATTATTATTAAAGGCATATTATAAGGAGAATCCAGATAGAGAGAACTACTTGCGAAAGGATACTCTTATAAGGTGTATAGAAAATATGCCTACTGAGACTAATTTTCAGTTTGGCGGAATGGCAGAACCTTTTTTAAATCCTGATTGTGTGGAATTGCTTCAAGTGGTTTGTGATACGAAACGCACTGTGAATCTTTATACAACTCTTGTAGGTTTAAATAAGGAAACGTTGCTGAAAGTTATGGATTTGCCGATTGATTATGTTACATTGCATGTAGCAGATGCAAAAGGGTATGCAAAAATACCGACCACCGATGAATATTATCACTTGCTGGAGATGGCGATTAACTATAAAAGAAGTGATGGGAGAGCATTTGTGGATATGTGTAATGCACAAGCAGAACCGGATTTACGAGTTGCAGATATTTGTAAAGGCAAATATACAATATCAAGTACATTGATAGATCGTGCCGGAAATTTAGAGGGAGAAAACTTAGTAAGCAAGCGTATACAAACTGGTAAAATAGCCTGTGGAGTATGTGGAAAGGCATTAAACAAAAATGAGCTGTTGCCAGATGGAACGCTATTATTATGCTGTATGGATTATGGAATGAAGCATGTTTTAGGAAACTTGAAAGAGCAACCATACAAAAAAATAATGGAAGGGACTGAAGTCCAAAGAATAAGAAAGGGTATGGCATTTGATGAAAAAGAGGACGTTTTATGTAGGTCGTGTTCTTGTGCTAATCTAGAAATATAGCTTGGAAAAGATATGTCCCTAAATTAGCTGTGGAAAGGACGGGGAAAGTGAGTGGAAATAAATGTAAAAACTAAAGAGGACTTTGGCTCAATAATGATGAATGTAGGAAAGAAAGGGGCTCTTTATATTTTTGGAGCAGGGAAATATGGAAAAATATTTGGAGAGTTTTTTAATCAAACAGACATACTATGGGGCGGATATATAGATAATGACTCTACATTATGGGGGAAACATCTGAAGGGGAAAGAAATTTATTGTTTACATGAAATCAGTAAAACAAATACATATATTGTTATATCTTTAGCAAAATGTATATATGTTGAAAAATATTTTGACATTGTAAAACAAATCGAAGATTCGGGGATAGATTCTGAAAAAATTATTGTATTTGGAAATGATTTTTATTCATTAACAGCTGATATTATATGGTATATTAAAAAACCTGTTGATTATTTGAGAAAAATAATGCAATTGAAAGACATATATAGGGGAAAAAGATGCTTTATAATAGGAAATGGGCCAAGCTTACAAATTGATGATTTAGAAAAGACAAGTAAGGACATCACAATGAGCTGCAATGGAATTATTCAGACATATGATGTGACAAGTTGGAGACCAACCTGTTATTTCTTTGCTGACCCTATTTTTATAAAAGAGCATGTTCAAACTTTTGGAGAGATACAGTGGCTTCTTTCTCAATGTAGAATAGGATTTACAAATATAAGTAATGATGTATATGATGAATATCGAGATAAATTTGATAACTTGTATTTTGTATATGAAAGAAAGGAAGTTAAGTTTTCTGAAAAGATGGAAGAAGTGACTTATACGCGAGGCTCTTCCATATTTGGAATGATACAAATAGCAGTGTATATGGGAATAAAAGAAATATACTTGTTAGGAGTAGATCATACATTTCAAAAAGAGATGCGTAATGGAAAAATTGTAATCAACAAGAATATCAGGAATCATATGGAATTGATAAATCAAGTGAATCATGGATTGTACCAAATGGATATCATTTCTCAAGAATTTGAGACCGCCAAAGCTTATGCGGAATCACATGGTATTAAAATATATAATGCAACTAGGGGAGGAAAATTGGAAATTTTTGAACGAGTTAATTTTGATGACTTGTTTGATGTGGGCTCATAATATAAGAGGAAAATGTGATGAAGATTTTGGCAGTGATTCCTGCCCGGGCAGGCTCCCAGGGTATTCCGAATAAAAATATAAGAATTATAGGTGGACATCCTCTCATTTACTATTCTATAAAAAACGCGATGGGATCGGAATTCATTACGGATGTAATTGTAACCACAGATTCGGTAGATGTAGAAATTATTGCGAAACAAATGGGAGTAGTGGTAAAGCAGCGCAGCGCTGAACTTTGTGGAGATTCAATTACTTTGGATGCGGTTGTTGCAGATGCTATTCCTGTAGGAGAATGGGATTATGTAATTACCATGCAGCCCACTTCACCTACTTTAAGGGTGGAAACGTTGGACAAAGCGATTTTGTATATGATTGAAAACGATATCGATACTTTAATATCGGCTATTAATTCACCACACTTGTCTTGGGGAGAAAAAGGTGGAAAGAAAGTTCCAAATTATGCGAAGCGTCTAAACCGCCAGTATCTGCCACCTTGTTACATGGAGACGGGTGCTTTTGTGATTTCGAGAGCTTCAGCTGTGACCTCAGAAACCAGAATCGGTGAGAAAGTGGATATATTTGAAATTCCGACAGACGAAGCTCAGGATGTGGATACTTTTGAAGATTTGCGTAATGTAGCCATGATTTTAGAGAGACAAAAAGTTGCGATATATGTAAATGGAAATAATAAACGTGGCATTGGGCATATTTATCGTGCGCTTGAGATTGCAGACGAATTTTATACCAAACCAGATATTTATTATGATATAAATCAGACGAATCCGAAAGTATTCGGGAGAACCACACACCATTTGGTTCCAGTCAACGGTATCGCAGAACTTTTTCAAAAGTGTAAGGAAAATAGGTATACAATATTTATAAATGATATTCTTACAACATCGATAGATTATATGATAGGATTGCGCACGGTTCTTCCGAATGCTCAAATCATCAATTTTGAAGATGATGGAGAGGGAATTATCAAAGCAGATTTAGTATTTAATGCACTTTTCCATGAAACGGAATTACCGAATGTATATGCAGGCGAAAAATACTATATTTCCGGAAAAACTTTTTTATTTTATAGACCTATCGAAATTAAAGATATGGTAAAGCGGATTTTTGTCTCTTTTGGAGGGGCAGATCCGCAAAATTATTCCGATAGAATAATGAATATGATAATCAAGCCGGAATATCAAAATTATCAATTCGTTGTAGTTTTAGGCCGTGCAAAAGAGAATATAGATACACTTATGAAATATAATTGTTATTCTAATATTGAAGTCCTTTATGATGTAGCCAATATGCCAGAAATTATGGCAGAATGCGATATTGGCATTACATCGCGGGGACGCACAGGATATGAATTGGCAATGTTAGGAATTCCCTCTATTTCCATGGCGCAGAATTCGAGAGAAGAGAAGCACGGTTTTGTATGCAATGAAAATGGATTTAGCTATATTGGATTGAATCCCACTGATGAAATAATTGAAAGTACGATTAAAATGTATTTGTTGATGTCAAGAGAGAGCAGACAAAGATTTCAGGATATGCTTCTCAGCCATGACTTGCGCAAAGGGCGCAAGCGAGTGATGGGGCTGATTAATTTACTTTGAAGTGAGGAGGAGAGAAATGAATAAACCATATGTTATTGCAGATATGGGAGTCAATTTTTTTGATACTGCTAATGTGATGCAAATTACTCCATTAGATGCCGCAAAACTTTATATTGCTGAGGCGGCAGAAGCCGGAATTGATTGTGCAAAATTTCAGTCTTATAAAGCAAAAACAATTGTCTCTAAAAATTCACCTGCTTATTGGGATTTGACAAAAGAGCCGACAAAGACTCAGTATGAACTTTTTTTAAAGCACGACAGTTTTGAAGAGAAAGAATACGCTGAGTTGAGTAAGTATGCACATGAAAAAGGTATGGATTTTACGTCTACGCCATTTGATTATGCAGCTGTGGACTACCTGGAAAAATATGTGGATTTTTATAAAATATCTTCTTCAGATTTATCCAATCTTCCTTTCATTCGTTATATAGGTACAAAAGGAAAACCTGTGTATATATCGGTAGGGGCATCCTATTTATCTGAAGTCGATGAGGCACTGCGGGCACTGGAGGAATCTGGTTGTAAAGATATTGTAGTTTTGCATTGTGTACTTTCTTATCCCACTACTCCCGAAAACGCCAATCTTCGTGTTATTGAAACATTGAAAAAGGATTTTCCACGCGTAAGAATTGGCTATAGCGATCATGTGGCGCCTGATGATACTATGATGACCCTTTCGACTGCCTATTTGCTTGGAGCAGAAGTGATTGAAAAGCATTTTACGCTTGATAAGACATTAGCTGGGAATGATCATTATCATGCGGGAGAACCAGGAGATTTTAAAAAGGCAATCGCAAACTTCAAATGGATAGAGATGCTGCTTGGTTCCGCAGAAAAGACTGTACTGGAATGTGAAAAGATTTCAAGGAGAGAGGCAAGGAGATCTCTGGTGTTTACGAGAGATATGAAAGCTGGCGAAATAATTACTGCAGATGATTTGATGCCGAAACGGCCTGGAACAGGAGTTTTGCCTGAATATGAGGATGTTGTTGTAGGTCGGAAAGTGCTTAAAGATGTTGCAGAAGATACGATTCTTGCATGGGATATGATTTAGCGTTTAAATTTGGTATATGTATTTCTGGAATTGGAGTTTTGCAGTGGACATCAACAGGTTCTTTCTTGATGCCTTAATCGATACCTGTAGTATGCCAATTTCCTGTAGTGTGAGTATGCAAAAAATAACAAGCGGAAGTCTAAAAGTGACAGGTTTTATGTCCTTTTGATACCTTTCGCAAAAAGGTGGTTTATTTGTATGAAATCTGAGGAAATTTTGATATCAGTAATTGTGCCTATATATAATGTTGAAAGCTTTTTGGGCAAGTGCATAAAAAGTATACAAGAACAGACTTATAGTAATATAGAAATTATATTAGTTGATGATGGCTCCACAGATGGTAGTGAGGTAATATGCGATGAGTTCGCTCAAACAGATAAACGAATTAAGGTAATACATAAGCAAAATGGTGGGATTACATCAGCTAGAAAGGCTGGAGTCAATATAGCGCAAGGAAAGTATATTGGTTTTGTTGATGGAGATGATTGGATAGAAAATAATATGTATGAGACCATGCTGAAATCTGCAGAGGAAAATCATGTTCAGATTATTTTGTCTAATATGTATCGCCATAAATTTACAGGAGAAATAACAGTGTGGGAAAGTGATATAGCTGCAGGCATATATCATATGGATAGCTCAGACGGGAGATATATTTTACAGAACCTTTTTTCGGGTATTAATTCGACTAATAGAGGAGTGTCTGGTGGAGTTCACGTAAAACTTTTTTTAAGTGAATTGTTAAAACCCCATATTCAAAGCATTGATGATAGAATAAGAGGATTTGCGGATGATAAGGTAATTGTATATCCAACTGTATTGAATGCCCAATCAATTCAGATTTTGGATAAGGCTTTTTACCATGGAGTGGATAGGAAAGATTCTGCAACACACTCTATTACTAGAAACTTTTTTGAACAGTTACAATTGGTCTATGATTATTTAAAAAGCGTGTTTGAAATTCATCCAATGCAAAAATGCCTTATGAAACAATTACATCAATTTGTTATGCTGAGCGTAATATCAAATACCAATAATTTTGCAGGGGAGACAATGATTCCGGAATTCCATCTTTCGAATATCGAGGAGATATATGGAAAGAATATAGTGTTATATGGAGCGGGTAAAGTTGGTAGGGCATATTATAAGCAGATAAAGGCAAATAAAATCTCTGATATTGTATTGTGGATTGATAAAGTGGCTCAAAAGAACAAAAAAATTTTTCCGATGGTGAATATCAAAGATGTAGAATATGATTACGTGGTAGTGGCAGTAATTGAAGAGATGATGTACAAAAGCATGTATAATGACTTAATAAAACTGAATGTGGAACGAAAGAAGATACTATGGATTAAACCATCATATATAATAGAATATTATCAAGAAGTTTAGGGTGAATAATAGTGAAAAGAGTAGGTATAGTATCCATATACGATTCAGATGGAATGCTTCATGACTATTTACTTTATTACATAGAATCTTTAAGGGTAGTTTTGGATAAAATGTTTGTGGTTGTTAATGGAGTGTTAAAAAAAGAAGAAATTACAAAGATTGAGAAATATACAAGTGAAATATATGTTAGGGATAATATAGGTTATGATGCAGGTGCATATAAATATTTATTAAAGAATGTTATTTCTTTATTAGAGTTACAAAAATATGATGAACTGATTTTAACCAACGATACTTGTTTTGGCCCATTTGTATCTTTTCGATATATTTTTGAACAAATGGAAATAGAAAACCTAGATTTTTGGGGAATGAATTATATTGACAATAATATATTTCAATATATTCAATCTAATTTTTTAGTTTTTAATAAAAACCTGTTTCATGTAGTATATGATTATTTTTTGAATCAAATTGATGATAAAGCAACAACAAAACATCAAGTGTGTATGGAGTTTGAGAGAGGGCTATTTCGTTTCTTGGACGAAAAGGGATATCGGCATGGTGTTTATTCAGTCAAAAATACTTTCGATTCTTATGCATCGCCTGATTGCTTAATTGAAAATTGCAAATACCCTTTTTTGAAGAAAAGAGCATTCGAAATCCATTGGGAAGACTATAAGCAAAATTTGATTCATGCAATGGTACTTATTGCACAACTATATAAGTATGACTTAAATCTAATTATAAGTTATCTGAAGTACAAAAACATAGGAATTCTTGATATACTAACAAACGAAAATAAGCCCAAAGAAATACACTATGATGTTGCGGATATTTCGCTAACAGAAATTCTTAGCCTATGCCAGGGATATAATGATATGTATATTTTTGGAACAGGATATTGGGCACAGGATATTTTTGCGTATTATAGAGATATTTTAACAAATTTTAGGGGTTTTATTGTATCTGATAAGTACTATAGCCAACAGCATATATTGGGAGCAGTAGTGTATAAATATTCACAAGTAAAAAATAAGGATATAGGGATTATTGTGGGACTTAGTAGAGAAACTAGTAGAGAAGTAAAAGTGTATCTTGGGAATCCTCCTAATATCTTATATTTATGGAAATGAGTAAAGGATGCCTTTCGAGAGGGGATGATAGGTATATGACAAAGATACAATTGGCCATATTTGGTACTGGATTGTTCTATAAAAAAAGAAAGAAGAAACTTACATCGATTAATGATATTGAAATATGTGTTTTTCTTGACAACAATATGAGTTTATGGGGGACTAGAGTGGATGGGGGATTAACTGTTCCACCAAACGATTTAGATAAAGTATTATATGATTATGTAGTCATTATGAGCTCATATGAAGTAGAGATGTATGAGCAGTTAATTAATATGGGGGTAGAGCAAAGTAAGATTTTATATTGGGGAAATTTTATTGCGAAATTTTCACAAGACAAAAGAATATATTATACATGTAATATGAAGCGCAGCGAGCAGGAACCGATATTGATTATTACCACTAATCTTAACTATAACGGCGGAACGATGGCGGCAATATATGCTGCAATGTGCTTACAGTCAAAACGCTATAAAGTGGATTTGGTTGCTCCATGGGGAAATCCAGAACTTATTCATGAGATAAATGGATATGGAATTAATGTGATAATTGATGAATCACTGCCGTATATTGAAGAGGAAAAATGGATTAAGAAATATAGAGTAGTTATAGTAAATGTATTCCAAATGATACAGTGTGCTTGCGAAATTAGTAAATATAGACCAGTTTTATGGTGGATTCATGAGCCTAGTATTTCATATAATAAGATACTAAAACAATTTGCTCATTATATTAATATAGAAAGTATCAAGTATGCAAACATATGGGCAGTAAGTCATATAGCAAAAAGTAATTTTAATGTTCATTTTCCAAATCGTATTAAAAAAGTATTAAATTATGGAATACCGGATATAAAAATAGCAGGTGCAAAAGTGAAAAAAAAACAAGGAATTGTCTTTGCTATTATTGGCGCCATATGTGACTTAAAGGCTCAGGATGTTTTCTTGCAGGCTGCGAATGGAATAATCGCTGATGAACCGATAGAGTTTTGGATAATCGGAGCATTGGGGAAAGATATGTATGGATGTCATATAAAGGAACTTGCAAAACAAAATCCAGATGTGAAGTTATTAGGCGTTTTATCGAGAAGGGAAATATATGAAAAGTTAGTTGATATTGATGTTGTGGTGTGTATTTCCAGAGAAGATTCGTTACCTATTGTCATGACGGAAGCAATGATGTTCCATAAAATATGTATTACTTCTGACAAAACTGGAACAGTTGATTATATTGTTGATGGTGAAAACGGGCTCGTCGTAGAGGTAGATAACGTAGAAATGCTCCAGTATAAGATGCAATGGGTTGTGGATCATCAAGATAAATTAGGAGAAATTGGGGATAAGGCCAGAGAGACCTATGAGAAATATTTTTCAATGAAAACATTTGGTGATAACTTGGAAAGGGCAATAACCGAAACCATGAATGAATGGAGAATAAAAGAGTAGTTGTGGAATAGATAATGCAATGCAATTTTGTTTCTAATAATTTGGTAATTGCTTAGGCGTAATTTGACATTAATGTAAAGAAGATAAACAGAAATAATTATCTTGTAATAGAAAAACAAGGTGACGATATGAAGAAAGATTATATGTGGCAGACAGAACCTTTAATCAGCGTTATTGTTCCAATCTACAATGTAGAAGAGTATGTAGCAGAATGCATAGAAAGTATCACCAGGCAGACTTATCAAAATATCCAGGTTATTCTAGTCGATGACGGTTCTCAGGATCAATCAGGAATAATTTGCGAACATTATGCCGCATTAGACAAGAGAATTGAAGTGGTTCATCAGTCAAATATGGGGCTGGTTGTTGCTAGAAAAAGTGGTTTAGAAAAGGCAACTGGAGATTACATTGGATTTGTTGATGGGGATGACTATATAGAAGCAGATATGTATGAAAATCTATTGAGGGAAATTCAGGAAAGTGATGCAGATTTTGTGCATTCAGGATTTATAAAAAATGAAGACACAAAAATCCCTTTTAAGAAGAAAGTCATATATCTATCAAATATGGAAGAAAAAGAAAACATTATAAGAACAGCGATATTTGGTAGTGATAGTTACATTACTCCAAGCATTTGGTCAAAACTTTTTAAAAGCCAAATTATAAAAGAGTGTTATGGTCAGGTTCCTGACAGTGCTCAATATGGGGAAGATTTAATTAATCTTTGTATTTGTATTAAAAAATGCGATAAAGTGGTATTGGTTGAGGAAGCCTATTATCATTATAGGCACAGGGGAGATTCTATTACAAATGAAAAAAATATTAGGGGATTGGAAAATATTTTTAGATACTATGGAAATATATGTGATACATTGGTACGGTACAAATGTTATGAAGAATTGAAAAGCTTAATTATGGAAGATGTTATTGCAAATATATTGGGAAAGATAAGATCTCTTGCTAAGCATGACTTTCAGATAGCACAATATTATTTTTCAGACTCAGATAAGCTTCGGGGAAAAAAGGTTGTGATATATGGGGCAGGTATCGTAGGAAAAGATTATTATGCTCAGATAAGCAGACATATGGATTGCAGTATTATTGCCTGGGTGGATACCTACCCTGAAAAGTATGAATATCCACATATAAAACTATTTGAAGCAGAGAAACTAAATACCATAGAATACGATATCTTGTTAATAGCAGTGGCGAAAGAAGAGATAGCACAGGAAATATCAGTTTTTTTGATAAATCAAGGAGTGGAAGAGAAGAAAATATTTTGGTCAGAGCCACAACTATATAAAGTTTTGTAGAGACCAAGGAGTCATATATTGTAATAGGAAGATGAAAATATATAAAAATGCAGGGAGATAGATGCTATGTGTGTTTCCATAATCATACCGATACATAATTCTGAAAAATATCTAAAAGAATGTATAGAAAGCGCTTTGAATCAGAGTTTTTATGAAATAGAACTTTTATGTATTGACGGAGGAAGTACGGATGACTCTTTTAAGATTATAGACGAAATGAGAAAAAAAGATAATCGTATAAAATACATATTTGATACGAATACAAGCTATGGACATAAAATCAACGTTGGTGTGAGAAGTGCGAAGGGAAAATATATAGCGATTTTGGAATCGGATGATATGATGGGCTTAACGATGATAGAATCCCTATATAATACAGCAGAAGAAAGTGGAGCTGATGTTGTTGACGCAGATTTTTACGAGTTATTTAGCTATCAAGGAAGAAAATATCGAAATATGGTAAAAAAATATGTGGCTCCAGAAACATATAATTGTTTGATTACATGTAAGGATGGAAATCCACAAGAAGAATTTAAGGCAATTTGGACTGCTTTATATAGAAAAGATTTTCTAGTAGATTGCAATATATGGTTAAATGAATCAGAAGGGGCATCTTATCAGGATTCTTCCTTTGTTTTTTTAGTGAATTTTTTAGCAGATACTTTTTATCATTTAGATATACCACTTTATCAATATCGGATAGATAACGGAGAAAGTTCGGTAAAGGATGATAGAAAGATATTTGAGATTATTAAGGAATATGAGTTCCTAAAAAATAATCTAATACAGCGTCAGATAAAGGATAAAGAAGCATGGAAGTCGTATTATAAAAGTAAATATGATTCATTTTATTGGAACTACAGGCGCTTATCACAAAACTCAAGGGCAATCTTTCTTGAGAAGTATTTGCAGGAATTAAAACAGGACAGTAAGGATGGGCTAATTAATAGAGAAATGTTCAGTGGTGGTATGTATAATTACACATTTAGGATTATCGATGATAGTGAGAGTTTTGTGAATGAAGTGGCTGAAAGGGATAAAAAACCATCTCTGATAAAACTATTGGAAGATTTGGCTAGAATGGCAGATAGAAGGCTTGTTGTATTTGGGGCGGGGATATGGGGAACGAAAGTAATCAGTATTTTGGTGCAGAGTAGCTATAATCTATGTGCGGTGTGTGATAATTCTAAGGTGTTGCAGGGGGCTGTAAAGTGTGGGTATAATATTATTTCAGTTAAAGAAGCTGTAAGTTTGTTTCCTGATGCGGTATATTTGATCGTAAACCGTAAATATGGTAAAGACATGAAAAAGCAATTGCTGAAAGAGAACATTCAGGAAGAGAATGTAATGATTTTTGGATAATGTAGTTTTAGATATTTTCTTTTTTGAAAATAGGATGGTTATCTGAAAAAACAAATAAAAGAAGAACATAGAGTTGCGATATAATACAAGGGAGTATGTATCAATGTGTGTTGACAAGAAGATTTATATTTCTGTTATTGTGACAGTGCACAATTCAGAGAAATATATACAAGAATGCCTGGACAGCGTAATCTCCCAGACATTTTTCAAGATTGAAATTCTCTGTATGGACGGCGGAAGCACTGACAGTTCACCGCAAATATTAAAAGAATACGCAGAAAAGGATGATAGAATCCGCATAATCAATGACTCCAATACTAGCTATGGGCATAAAGTGAACCGCGGAATAGAAGAGGCGAAAGGAGAATATGTTTCTGTTCTCGAATCGGATGACATGTATGAACCTTTTATGCTGGAGAAGCTTTACCAGATAGCGGAACAGTACCAGACAGATTTCGTGAATGCAGATTATACCAGTTTTTTTGATATAAATGGGCTAAGGTTTGCTCAGATTGTAAAAATGTATCCGGAAGAAAACTACGACTGTTTGATTAACTATAAGGAGTGTCCTGAACGTTTTGGAACGATTCCGCGGTATTGGACTGGCCTGTTCCGCAAGAGCTATTTGGAGCGTGAAAAGATTAAAATGAATGAGTCCCCAGGAGCTTCTTTTCAGGATATGTCTTTCCGATTCTTGACAAGCATATTGGCTCGGAGGGCATATCATTTGCATATTCCGGTCTATTTATACCGTATAGATAATCCGGACTCTTCCATGCATGATTACAGAAAGACGACGGTAATAGCAGACGAGCATGAATTTTTAAGAAATGAGCTTGTGAATCGCAATATTGCCGACAGCTACATATGGCACAATTGGCTTCAGTGGAAATATACCGATTTCCGTGGAAATATGAGCCTTTTAAGGGGAAAATATCGCCAGGAGCTGCTCGAACGATATAGAAAGGAATTAGAAAGTGACAGAGGAATATTGGATAAATACAGTGCGCCAGGGTACAGCCAAGGCGTACTGGAAATAATTGGGAATTCACCGGAAACAGTATTGGAACTGGTTGAAGCGGATTCTGCGATAGCACAAGAACAGAGTCGGCAACTATATGCTTTTTTGAAAAAAACAGTATTATCGGGGGAGAGAAGAATCGTTATTTTTGGATGTGGAAAAATAGGTGAGAAGCTTTTGGCACTGTTCCGGTTCAACGAGGATAAAATTTGCTGTTTGACAGATAACTCTAAGATGCTATGGAATACTGCAAAGAAAGGCCATATAGTATTATCGCCGCTAGAGGCTGTAAAACAGTTTCCGGATGCCCAATATATTGTTGCAAATAAGCTTCATGCAGATGATATTGTGGAACAGCTTAAATTGATGGGGATTTCAGAGGAAATGATTGTTGTTTATTAATGGTGCGTGCCTGAAGAGGCACAGAGGAAAATAGTAAAATATGAAAGAACTGATATTATGCGGCACCAACGGACTGTTGCAGTATGTTAGACATGAAGTGGAACGAGATGGACGTAGAACTGTCTATAGAGTAGTGGATGATATCTCTGAAATTAAGCAGGAGAGCAGGCTGAAAACAGCAGACATCTTTCTGGCGGTAAGCTGGCGTGAGACAGACGAATGGATTGGAAAATTAAAGTCAGTTGGTGCAGAGACAATTTACCGTATACCAGTATATGCTATGCAATACAAGTTGCCTGTTATAGAAAATGGACAATGCAACCTACGATATTGCGTAGAAGTTGCCGGAAAGGGAACAGACCTGCTATACCTGGAAACCCACGTAGCAGACACCTGCAACCTGAAGTGCCGGGGCTGCATGCATTTTTCCAATATCGCCATACACCCCAACTACCCTGACTTGCAGAGGTTCGAACAGGATTTTAAAAGGCTCTCAGAACTATTCCGCAATATTTTCATCATCCGCCTAATGGGTGGAGAGCCTTTACTGAACCCTGAACTGGGCAGCTACATAAAAATCGCAAGACAGTATTTTCCGGCAGCTGAACTTCGCATCGTCACTAACGGCCTTCTGATTCCCCGGCAGCCGGACAACCTATGGGAAGTGATGCGAAGCTGCCATGCCGCTATGGATATCAGCCCTTATCCGCCTACAATGGAAAAGATAGAGGAACTGACCAAAAAGCTGGATAAAGAAGGAATCCCTTACGGCACGATTGCAGAAAAGCTGCAGAATTTCCGTAAAAGCCTGACGCTTTCTCCTCATCATAATCCGGAAAAAGCGACTCGATTATGCGGCAGTGCCCATTGCCATTTCCTGAGAAACGGCAGGATATCAAAATGTCCTCTTCCGCTGTTGATTGGAGACTTCAATCATGAATACGGATGTATGATTGAGTCAAAAGATATTTATGACATCTATTCTGAACAGTCGGGAACGGCCTTAAAAGAAAAGCTGGAACAATATGCGGATATGTGCCGCTACTGTCCTGATGAAGCCGCGTTCATTCCCTGGCAGCGGACACAGCAGGATGCCTGCATGGAGGACTGGGTGGTAGGATGACCAAAGACAGACAGTAAGGAGATGGGAAAATGATATATGACAGTCTGAAAGAATTGGACACCAGAAAACTGCTGAATAAAAAAATCGTGATGTGGGGAATGGGAGTTCAGACTGGGGGGGTTATTAGCTGGCTGAGGCACAATGGATATGGTGAAAACATTCTTTTCATAGTGGATAATTTTAAATATACCTTTTGCAAAGAATATGAGGGGATTCCGGTTTTGAAGCCCCATGTTCTGAGCGAACTGGAAAAGGGTTCTTTCATCGTTATTCTGGCTATTAATTATGCAGAGGACGTATGGAAACAGTTGTCGGCATATGGAATAACGGATATTTATAATCTTCGGAATCTGGAAGAGCGGCTGGTTCCCTATAGATATGACATGCCATGGCATTTTATAAATCGGAGTAAAGGGAAAAGATATCTATGCTACATACTTGCCGGATATGAACCAGAACTGTGGAAAGATACCATTGGAAGAGTGGAAAACTATCAGGATGAGGATATGGATTATTGTCTGGTTCTGTCCGGAAGACAGGATGATATACTGGAAAAAATCGCAGAGCGGAATGGGTGGTCTTATCTGTATACAGAAACCAATCAGGTCTGCTTTATCCAGAACCTGGTCATTGAGCTGCACCCTTGCGCAGAGTATATCCTGAAAATGGATGAGGATATTTTTGTGGGGAAGAATTTTTTCGCAGAAATGATAAGGAACTACCATAAGATTGAGGAGGAAGGAGAATACCGTATAGGATTTGCCGTCCCTGTGGTGCCTTTGAACTGCTGCGGCTATGTGACATATCTGAATCTAATCGGACGCAAGGAAGAGTATGAGCAGCAATTTGGCAGGGCATATAAGCATCGGTTCAGCGCGGTGTTTAATGTAGCGGAGACCGCGGAGTTCCTATGGGATACGATGGAGACTTTTGACAGTATGTCAAGCCGTTTTCTGAAGAATGAGGGTTATGACATATTGGACTGCTACTATAATATCGGCTGCATCATGTTTTCCCGCGAAAGATGGATGATGATGGGGAGATGGCCGGAACTTCCCGGGGAATCCGGTATGGGCAGGGACGAAGCCCATATATGCGAGGATAACAGGAAGAAGGATTTGGCGATTTATGAGATAAAAAGCGCGTTGGCTGGACATCTGGCATTTGGACACCAGAAGAAAAGGATGATGCAATATTATAGAGAGCATGCGGGGAAATTTGCCATTGATGATAATGGAAGCGATAAGTGTTGTTAAGGAATTGGATGTGGAACATGGGATGTAACTTTAAAAAGCAAAACAGAAAGGCCAGGAAAATGTTATGGAGATGGTTTCAAAGATAAAATCAATATATTCTCGAATGGGAGATGACCTTTCAAAAGAGTGCTTCAAGGCAAGGCTTCTATATGCTATGACTGGGGACTATTTGGAAATATGCCGATTGGCATCCTATACATTTCCCGGTATAACTATCAGGGAAAAACTGAAAAAATATAAAGAGGCAAAGATATTTATTTGGGGAGCCGGGACATGGGGAGGTATTATAAGGAAGAGCTTTCCGGACATTAATTGGCAGGGCTTTATTGACAGTAATCCGAAAGAAAAGGAAAAACAGGGACTTCCTGTGTACAGCCCTGATGAATTCATAAAATCAAGCAAAAATTCGTTCGTGTTGGTTTCTTCTACTGATTGGCATACACAGATTCTGGAGCAATTATCAGAACTTGGTTTTTCTATGGAACAGGTCATTGATGCAGGACAAATGATTATAGATTTGTTTGACTGTCAATATTTTGATTTACCCTATCTGCAGCATGCAGAGAATGAAATTTTTGTAGATGCAGGGTGCTATGACGGCAGTTCAGTCAGAAATTTTATAAAATGGTCTCAGGGAAAATATAAAGCGATTTTTTCGTCTGAGCCTGACATACAGTGTTATAAAAAGTGTCAGGAAACACTGAGAGATGTGGACAATTTTTATCTGGAAAAACGAGGACTGTGGAGCAGTCAAACCAGGTTATCTTTTTCTGCAAAAGGAGATTCTACATCAAAAGTCGTAGCAGATGGAGAGGAATCTATTCAAACAGTATGCTTGGACGATATGGTGGGTGATAAGAAGGTAACCTTTATTAAGATGGACATAGAGGGGGCAGAAAAGGAGGCTTTGATTGGCGCCTCTAAAACGATTGGAAATTATAAACCCAAACTTGCGATATGCATCTACCATAAACCGCAGGATGTATGGGAGATACCGGGATTGATTTTGGAGTTAAATCCGGAATATCGCTTTTATGTAAGACATTATTCGTTATATGATCCAGAGACCATACTTTATGCTGTGTAGGATTTTGGAGAAGATGGCTATATAAATTGTTGGCAACTTATACTGCTTAACGATTTCGCTTGCCGTGAAAACAGACTGCATAACGCTGACTGGTTCAAGCGCATGATTGCATTAGGCAGTATTCAGCGTTATGCAGTATAATATCGGCAGATTAGATAAAAAGTAATTGCACGCCCCCACACAAAATGCTAGAATAAAACACAACAGATTCTCGCATTTTCCTTATAGAAAAACCCAGGAGGGCAGGATATGGCGCGTGTAGTCGGCATAGGTCATCAGAATTTTGAGCAATTGATTCAGGCAAACTGCTTTTACATCGACAAAACAGGATTCATCAAAGAATGGTGGGAGAATAGAGATGTCGTCACCTTGATTACCCGCCCCAGACGATTCGGCAAGACGCTGAACATGAGCATGCTGGAGCAGTTCTTTTCCCTGGAATATGCAGACCGGGGCGACCTGTTCCAGGGGCTTGCCATCTGGGAGGAAAAATCATCTGACAGGAAGAATCCCCCAGAAAGGGAAAATCCCCAGAATGGAGAGAATCCCCTTCCAGGGGATTACAAATACAGGAACCTACAGGGGACATACCCCGTCATCAGCCTTTCCTTTGCGAATGTAAAAGAGATATCCTTTTCCAACGCCAGGAAAAAGATATGCCAGATAATCACGAACCTGTACAATAAGTACGATTATCTGTTGGAGGGCGACGGCCTGAACGCGGATGAAAAGGGAAGGTTCCGCAAGGTATCTGCGGAAATGGAGGATTACATCGCATCCGATTCCCTGAACGCTCTGTCGAACTATCTTTCGCGGTATTATGGAAAGAAAGTCATCATTCTGCTGGACGAATATGATACGCCCATGCAGGAGGCATATGTGCATGGCTACTGGCGGGAGATGGTGGACTTCATCAGGACATTCTTCAACGCGACGTTCAAGACGAATCCTTATCTTGACCGGGCAATCATGACAGGGATTACAAGAGTTAGTAAGGAATCCATTTTTTCAGACTTAAACAATCTGGCGGTTGTGACCACCACATCTGATATGTATGCGGACAGCTTCGGATTCACAGAGGAAGAAGTGGCAGCCTCATTGGGAGAATATGGGCTTGGGGACAAAATGGCAGAGGTCAGATACTGGTATGATGGATTTGTTTTTGGAGAAAGACGGGACATTTATAATCCTTGGTCTATCCTGAATTATCTGAAGACGGGAAATTTGGGCACCTACTGGGCCAACACCAGTTCCAACAGCCTTGTGGGGAAATTGATTCGGGAGGGAGACCCGGATGTGAAGATAACGATGGAGGATTTGCTTCAGGGCAGGACTTTCTGCACAGAGATTGACGAGCAGATCGTATTTGACCAGTTGGATTACAGAATGGGCGCGGTCTGGAGCATGCTTCTGGCCAGCGGCTATCTGCGCGCGGATTCCGTGGTCTTTGATGCGGAGAGCGGCAGGCAGGAATATAATCTGTCCCTGACCAACAGGGAGGTTCGTTCCATGTTTGAAGAAATGATAAGAGGGTGGTTCAGGGACTATACCCCGGCTTATAATGGATTCGTGAATGCATTGCTGAAAGGGAACCTTCGGGAGATGAACCGCTATATGAACAGGGTGGCCTTGAGCACATTTAGCTTTTTCGACAGCGGCAACAGGCCTTCAGAGGCCAAGGAGCCGGAGCGGTTCTACCATGGTTTTGTGCTGGGACTGTTGGTGGATTTAAAAGGGCAGTATACCGTCACTTCCAACAGGGAAAGCGGTTTTGGAAGGTACGATGTGCTGTTGGAGCCTTGCGGTAAAAACGATGCCATTATCCTGGAATTTAAGGTTCATGACCCGGAGGACGGTGAGAAGACGCTGGAAGATACGGTACGGTCAGCGCTGGAGCAGATTGAAAGCATGAAATATGCGGCAAGCCTGGAGGCTAAGGGCATTCCGGCAGAACGGATCCGAAAATATGGTTTTGCATTCCGGGGAAAGGAAGTGCTGATAGGGTAAGGAAACCTGACAGGGAAAGCGACTTCGGGCGATATGATATCGTGCTGGAGCCCAGGGTCACAGGGATAAGTAAGGAGCCGGAGCCTCACGGCAGGCAGGGCGTCCGCAGCCCCGGCTGCCAGGACGCAATCATAAATAATCGCGGTAAAGATGCGATCATAAATAATCGCGGTAAAGATGCGATTATTATAGAATTCAAGGTAAAGAACCCCAAAAGGGAGAAGACATTAGAGGATACAGTGCAGACAGCTCTTGACCAGATTGAAACGATGCGTTACGACGCAGCGCTGCTGGCCAAAGGGATTCCGACAGAGCGCATTCGAAAGTACGCTTTTGCGTTCCGCGGAAAGGAAGTGCTGATCGGATAACGGCCGTCAGGCAAAGACATAAGGTAGGGGAGAGGACTGATTGAAAGATGATACAGCCGGAGATGCTTATACGGGAAATACAAAAAGGACTATTGCACTGGTACGATTTCGCGCCAGCAGCAGGAGAAAAAAAGCCCCATATCCTATACATCGGCAGACCTGAAGACCCCATAGCAGAGCTGCTCACCGACCGCCTGTTCCAGGTCACGTCTGCCCCCTGCGAACAGACCATCCGGGAACCCCGGCACCAGGAGTGGCAGGGAATCTTCGACTACATCATTTGCATAGAAAATCTGGAGCAGCACCCTGCCCCGGAAACCTTCCTTGCGTCCTGGCGCAGCCTCCTAAAGCCGCAAGGCCGCCTGCTGTTAGGCCTCAACAACCGCTTCGGCATCCGGTATTTCTGCGGCGACAGAGACCCTTACACAGAGCGCAACTTCGACGGAATCGAAAACTACCGCAGAGCCTACTCCAAAAAGGAAGATACCTTCAAAGGCCGCATGTACAACCGCGCAGAAATAAGACAGATGCTCCGGAACACAGGCTGGACATCCGCCCGTTTCTTCTCAGTCCTCCCCGACCTAAGGAACCCAAACCTGATCTACGCGGAAGACTATCTGCCCAACGAGGACTTGGCCAACCGACTCTTTCCCACCTACAACTATCCCGATTCCGTCTTCCTGGAGGAGGAGAGCCTGTATGCCGGCCTAATCAAAAACGGCATGTTCCACCAAATGGCCAATGCCTATCTGATTGAGTGCTCCCTGGACGGAAACCATTCCGACGTCCTCCAGGTCACAAGCTCCCTGGAGCGGGGCAGGGAGGATGCTATGCTCACCATAATCCGGGATGCGGCGGCCCCACAGGAAACCGCCAGCCAGGCAGGAGCGGCAGAGCATCATACAGCAGCAGTCAGCCGAAAAAACAGACGGACGGTAGAGAAAATCGCAGCTTATCCGGAGGGGCGGACAAAGCTGGAGAGACTGATAGAGCATGGCAGAGACCTGGCACAGCATGGAATCCCCGTGGTGGATGCCCGGATGGAAGACGGCGTCTACGTCATGCCATACATGGAGGCAGAAGTAGGCCAGGTATATTTAAAAAACCTCCTTTTGACAGATACGGAAAAATTCCTGCAGGAAATGGACAGCTTCCGTGAAATGATTCTGCATTCCTCTGAAATCCTGGAGCCTGACAAAGGAGACGGACAGGGAGCTATCCTGAAAAAAGGATACCTGGACATGGTTCCCCTGAACAGCTTCCATCAGGACGGAAAATTCCTGTTCTACGACCAGGAATTCTGCCAGGAAAACTATCCGGCCAATGCCATCATCGCCCGGATGATCGCCACATTCTATTCCGGCAACATAGAACTGCAGAAAGTGCTGCCCATAGATGTCCTCTTCCGGCGCTACGGGCTGACCGAGCGGCTGGATCAATGGAGACGGATGGAATGGGAGTTCCTGACAGCCCTGAGAAAGGAAAAAGAACTGCGCTCCTACCATGAGAAATGCAGGCGCAACGCCGAGGTGGTGAACTCCAACCGCCAGCGCATGAACTATTCGGAGGAGGAACATCAGCGGTTATTTGTGGATATTTTCCGCAATGCGGACACCAGGAAGCTGATCCTCTTCGGCTCCGGCGCCTTCACCCGAAAATTCCTCGCTCTGTACCGCCAGGATTACCCGGTCTACGCCATTGTGGACAACAGCCGGGAAAAATGGGGACAGGAACTGGAAGGCATTCCCATACAGTCCCCGGAGCTGCTCAGACAACTGCAGAGCGGAGAATACAAGGTGCTCATCTGCATCAAGAATTACCTGTCTGTCATGAAGCAGCTGGATGCCATGAACGTGAAAGAATACAGCATTTACGACTCCCACAAGGCGTACCCCAGAAAGCGGAGACCCACCATGGGACAACCCGATACGCCGCCCCATCCCGAGGCAGGATGCCCCCTGGCTTCCCCAAAGTCCCAGGACGCCGGCACATGCCCGGAACCGAAAAAAACCGGGGAATCGGGAACTCCCACAGCCGTGCCGGAGCATGCAGAACCACAGGAACCTCCGAACCGAAAAAAATACCACACAGGCTACATAGCAGGCGTATTCGACCTCTTCCACATAGGCCACCTGAACATGTTCCGGCGAGCCAAGGAACAGTGCGACTACCTGATTGTAGGCGTAGTCACGGACGAAGGGGTCAGGAAGCATAAGGAAGTGGAGCCCTTCATCCCCTTTGCCGAACGGATAGAAATGGTGCGCTCCTGCCGCTATGTGGACGAAGCGGTGGAAATCCCCCTGAATTACTATGGCACCAGAGATGCCTGGAAACTGTACCGGTTCGACTGCCAGTTCTCCGGCAGCGACTACGTAGACAACCCCGACTGGCTGGCAGAGAAAGAATTTCTGGAAAAACACGGAGCCGAGATGGTATTCTTCCCCTATACGGAAAGCACCAGCTCCACCCGCATAAAGTCCCTGATCGAGAAGAAGCTCCTGTAATCCGGTGGCCTGACAGACCGCAGCCTGAGCGGAGCCAAGGCTGAGCGGAGCCCTTTCCGTTGGCTTAGCCCATATATTTTGCTTGCGGAATCCTCGCCGAGGCTGAAACAACCAGGCTTTCAGCCCAGCCTTCACTGGTCAGCCGAAGCAAAATGTTGGTTGGGTAAGCCCAAGAAAGGCGAGACATATGCTTATGGCTCTGGAACCTTTGGTTTTACTTGGAGTGATTCGATTTTAAACATAAAAAGTTGACACTACCCAGACAGACAGGGAGGAGAAAATATTGAATGTGATATGCGCCCCCTCCGGAAACGTGGACACAGAACGCCCGGGACAGGGGATTTCGGACATAGCAAAAGCAGGGTTTGAAAACATACTGCTTGATTTTACAATGTACTGCCCTCCGGCGGAACTGGAAAGCGCCGGGAAATCCTGCGCCCAGGCGGGGCATCAGAACGGAACCATAATACCAAAACAGCCCTCCGCCCCGCAAAGCGGGAAACCGCCCCGACGTCCTGAGGGAACCTGGCTCCAAAGCCTTGTACAAGCCCCCGCGCAACATTCCGGTGAAAAGCTGCCGGAACATCCCGCCGGAAAACTGCTGCGCAGCTGCAAAGAGACACATCTGACCCTCCCGATAGCCACGGCCCCATACTTAAGCAGGGATACAAAGCAAAGAGACGGAAAGGAACTCCTGACCAGGCTGACCCGGGAAAGCATCCGGATCTGCGGCGAGGCGGGCAGCAGATACCTGGTTGTGCGCCCCCTGCCCGCCGCCATGCCATCCGCAGAGGCATGGGAGACGAACAGGGACTTTTATCTGAGCCTTGGGGATTCTGCCAGGAAAAGCGGCGTCACCATCCTCCTGGAGAACCAGTGCCGGAGCCTGAACGGCCATCTGATTCGCGGAGCCTGTGCCGAGGCAGAAGAGGCGGCATCCTGGGTGGACAGCCTGAACGAAGCCGCAGGCGAGGAGCGCTTCGGCTTCTGCATGAATACAGGCACCTACAACCTGTGCGGCCAGAACATGCGGGAAATCGCGGTACAGCTGGGAAACCGCGTAAAAGCCGTTCTGCTGCGGGACTGCGACGGACAGCGGGAAAGCTCGCTGCTCCCTTTCACCGCCGTATGCGGCGGCCAGCCCCGGACGGATTGGCTGGGCCTGATCAGGGGGCTGCGGGAAAGCGGCTTCGACGGAGAGCTGGTACTGGACTTTTCGGATACGGCAGCGGTATTTTCGCCCATACTCCGCCCGCAGCTTCTGACGCTGGCGAAGTCTGTGGCCGAGTACTTCAAATGGCAGATTGGAATAGAGACTACCTTAAAGAAATACCCCTCCATCGTGCTGTTCGGCGCCGGGAACATGTGCCGGAACTACATGAAATGCTACGGTGAGAAATACCCGCCTCTGTTCACCTGCGACAACAACCCCTCCCTCTGGGGAACCACCTTCTGCGGCCTGGAGGTAAGGGCTCCCGAGAGCCTGGCCTGCCTGCCGGAAGGCTGTGCCATATTCATCTGCAATATCTATTATCGCGAGATTGCGCAGCAGCTCCGTGGGATGCAGGTCACCAATCCCATCGAATTCTTTAATGACGAATATATGCCCTCTTTCTTCTTTGACAGACTGCAGAGATATTGAGCGAGCCGCAGGGAGGCGGAGCAGACAGCGGAGAGGCCGCTTCGATTATACTCACGAGCGATAAAACCTGCCGTGATGCCCACAGACTCTACGGCTCGTGAGCCTGGTTCCATGGCAAGTTTTTTGACTGGGAGTATAAGCTACGGAAACCGGAGCGAACGATGGGCTGTCTGCATGGTTTTGGAACAGGGGGAACGATAGCTTTGGACATTTGGAGCAACAGGGATGAGAAGCAGGGGCAAGAGGCAGTGACAAGGAGCGGAATAATGAGGATTGGCGTACAGACCAAAAATGTCGTATATGATGACCGCCCGGAGAACGGTTTCCGGAGACTGAAGCAGGCGGGCTTTTCCTGTGCCGATTTCAGCCTGAACGGGTATCTCACCAATATCAGCCTGTACCAGGGGGAGCGGAATGCCTTTTTCGACAAATCCATCCAGGAGCTGGAACAGTACTTCGCGCCCCATAAGCTGGGAGCAGCGAAGGCAGCCATAGAAATCAACCAGATGCACATGCCCTATCCGAACTATGTGCCCGGAGGAACCAGGGAGCTGAATGCCTATCTGCGGGAGGTGGTGGCGCCTAAGAGCCTGCAGGTGTGCGCTTACTTTGGATGCCCGCATATCGTAGTCCACGGCTTTAAACTGGCCCGTTTCCTGGGCTCCGAAGAGGAAGAGTGGAGCGTCATGGAACAGTTCCTGGACTTCCTGGCTCCTATGGCGAAGGAGATGGGCATCACCATATGCATCGAGAACCTGTATGAGAGCACAGGCGGCCATATCGTGGAGGGGCCCTGCTGTGACGCCGGGAAAGCGGCGGAGCGCATTGACCGGATGAACGACAAATACCATGCAGAGGTGCTGGGATTCTGCTTTGACACCGGACATGCGAACCTGGTGGGGCTGGATTTTGAAAGCTTCCTGACTATTCTGGGCCCCAGGCTCAAAGTCCTGCACATCCATGACAATGACGGAGTGGCAGACCTCCACCAGATTCCCTTTACCTTTGCCAGGAGCCGCGAGAATAAGGCTTCAACGGATTGGGCAGGTTTTGTCCGTGGCTTAAGAGGGAGCGGCTTCGGAGGGACGCTGAGCTTTGAGACCGCCCCCGTGCTGACGGCCTTCCCGGAGGAGATGAAGGACGAAGTGCTGGCTTTTCTGGCGGGGATAGGGAATCATTTTTTGCGAGAAATACAGCATTAGTGCATTTCCGTTCAGCCCTGTAGGCCTTTCGGGAATTAGTCAAAAGATCTGTTGATTGCCAAGTGCCAATAAACGCTTGATACAGTCCATTATATGTAGTAAAATATACCAAATAGAGTGTATTGGGTGGAAAGCTCTGTGACAAAAGGGGAGTGGGGCAATGGTTGTTCAACATAATATAACCAATATCTGAAGGCCGGGATTTGGACTGGTATAAACACATTTCCCTGCAGATAGGCGCGGACTCATCCATGGATAATAAGCTGATTATTGAGCTGCCCTATATTAACAGCCGGCGGATAGGGATTGGGGAAGTGAATGTGACTGTTCCCGACGGGCCTGAGGAAGGGATTGATTCCTTTGCGGAGGCCATTGAAAATGTCAGCCGTGAGCGGAGCAGGATGGGGGCATACCAGAACCGCCTGGAGCATACGGTCAAGAATCTGGACAATGTGGTGGAAAATACGGTTGCGGCAGAGTCAAGAATCCGGGATACGGATATGGCGGAGGAGATGGTCTTGTATTCCGGCCAGAATATCCTCCAACAGGCCGGACAGTCAGTGCTGGCACAGGCGAACCAACAGATTCAGGCAGTGCTGTCTCTGCTGCAGTAAAAGCCGGGAAACAAGAATGCTGGCCGCAGCTGATGAGGAAAGGGTGTCCAGGTGGAAGGGACCCTGCAGTATATATCCGGTTTCCGCAGCAGGATAGGCGTGCAGCAGAACCGCCTGGAGCATACGGCGGACAACGAAAGCAATGATTGGGAAGGATTCCTGATGGGACTGAGGGCAGCGCGTTTTGAGGGGACGCTGAGCTTCGAGACCGCACCTGTGCTGACGGCTTTCCCGGAGAAGCTGAAGCGGGAGGCGCTGGCCTTTCCGGCGGAGATTGGAAACTACACTGCATAAAACGATTGTAGGAAACTACGGACCATGATATAATCAAAAAGCAGGGAGAACATATCCAAGCGGATGAAATGTCCTTCCCTGTTTTAGCTTCCATTTTTACGGGGAATCCCCAGCGGGCGTATCCGACAGCACGGCTTCGTATCTCGAGGGAAAGAAGTGCTGATAGAGAGAAGGCAATAGAATGATGCGAGGAGCAGACAGATGATATTCGGAGATAAAAAGAACAGCAAGAGGACAGCGCAGCTGAAGTCTGTGTTAGAGGATGCCGTAGATGAGGCGTTAAAGCGGCAGGCCCGCGAGCTGGCACGGCAGCAGGAGGGACAAAACGCGTATTTGAGCGAGGGGATAGAGAAGAACCAGAAGGCGATCAGAAGCCTTGCCGACACGGTGGAAGACTTCCTGGACACGCTGCAGGAGGCGGACGAGGCGGGACGGCAGTCGCGGCAGATTCAGGAAAGCGCTGCAAAGCGGGAGCAGAGGCTGCTGGAGCTGGTGGGGCTTTATCAGCAGCAGATGGAGCTGTTCGAGCAATGGACCTTGGGACAGGAACATGAAATGGGTGATGCCGGCAAAGAGGCATGGCAGCAGCAGCTCTCCATGCTGAAGGGAAAGATCGCGGCGGAGAGCAGGCTCTGTGCGATAGAAATGACAGGATCTGCGGGAGAGATGGTGGACTATCGCCTGCATGAAGTCCTCCAGGCGGACGAGCCGGAGACAAGGGAGCAGGAGGGGACCATTGCAAAGGTGCACAGCCAGGGGATGATCTACCAGGGGACGGTCGTCCGGAAAGCGCGCGTGACGGCATACCGCAAGGCTTAGCCAGGCCCATAGCGGCTTATGCTGCCGATTACAAAAGCCTGTCAAGTAACCCGGCTCACGAGCGAAAGGTTCCAGGGACATTGTGGCACATTTTATCGCTCGTGAGTATAGCATAAATGCTGTAGATAAAAGGAAAAAGAGAAAAGCTAAGGGAGAAAAACAAAAGGAAAAAACAAAAGGAGATAAACAGATGGATACAATCATAGGAATCGACTTGGGCACGTCCACGACGGAGGCGGCCGTGTACCGCAGCGGGAAGCCTGTCCTGATGCTCAACTTCGATGGAAAGGAAGTCACGCCCTCCGTGGTGGGACTGGATGATTCCGGAAATGTAGTCGTCGGAGAAAAGGCGGAAGCGCAGCTGCTGCTGGCGCCGGAGCGCACAGTCAGGGAAGTGAAGCGCCTGATTGGGACGGACGAGATGGTCGCCATGGGAAAGCGGCAGTATTCTCCGGTTGAGATTTCCGCAATGATTCTATCCTATGTCAGAAATTACGCGGGAAAATACCTCGATGCGGACATCACCCGCGCAGTCATCTCCGTACCGGCATATTTTGACGAGCTGCAGCGCCAGGAGACCATGGAGGCCGGAAGGGCAGCGGGATTCCTGGTAGACCGAATCATCAACGAGCCCACGGCAGCGGCGCTCAGCTATGGGCTGGAGCACATGGAGGAGGAAAGCCATGTGCTGGTCTATGACCTGGGCGGCGGCACCTTTGACGTGACGGTCCTGGAAATGTTCGAGGGCGTGCTTGAGGTAAAAGCCAGCAGCGGAGACAATAAGCTGGGTGGGAAGGATTTTGACCAGCGTCTGATCCAATATCTGACAGAACAGTTCCGGGAAAAGCATGGAATCGATTTGTCGGAGGATTTGTATGCCATGGCGCGGGTGCGCGATGAGGCGCTGCGCTGCAAAATCGCGCTGAGCACCCAGGAGAGCTACACGGTACAGCTCCCGGTGCTCACGGTGAAAAACGATGTCCCCTATGCCATGGATGAGGTCGTGACGCGGGCGAAGTTCGAGGAGCTGATACAGGATCTGGTGGAGCGCACCCATAAGCCCATTGACGTAGTGCTTTCGGACAGCGGCATCCAGGCAGAAGAGCTTGACAGGATCCTGCTGGTGGGCGGTTCCACCCGCGTCCCCCTGGTGCGAAGGGATATCGAGGCGTACTTTGGAAAGAAGCCGGAAAGGTCAGTGGATCCGGATTATGCGGTGGCCCAGGGGGCTGCGGTACAGGCGGCCATCATATCGGGGCTGATCGACGAGAGCAGCGAGATCGTGATGACAGATGTGAATCCGTATACGCTGGGCGTTCGCTCGATCCACGGCTTCGACCAGGATTACATGAGCGTCATCATCCCCCGGAACAAGACCATACCGACTACAAAAAAGCAGAGATTCTATACCTCAGGGGACGGACAGACGGAAGCGGTCATTGAGGTCTATCAGGGAGAGTCCTCCTCGGTCCGCTATAATCATCATATCGGCGAGTTTACCCTGAAAGGCATTCCGGGCAGGGCTGCCGGAGAAGAATCCATCGATGTCTCTTTCTCCTACAATCAGAACGGTATGCTCCATGTGACAGGTATAGTGGTGAGCACCGGGCAAGAGGCCTCAATCGAAATCAACATGCTGGACACGAAAGAAGCGCGGGTGGATGTCAGCGGCTGGAAATCCTCAGAGCTGGCAGGGGAATACAGATCCGCCGTCAGGCGCGCCGAGAAGTGGGTCAAGGACCATGAGGAGGACAAAAGGGCGGAAGAGCTGCTGTATTATCTGAAAAAGGCGATTTTGGAGGAGGATGAGGAGCAGGCAGAGGAATTTGAGGGGAAGCTGCAGGTTTATACTCACGAGCGATGAAAGCTGCCATGATGTCTTTTGCAGATTAGGAAAGGTCGGAAGACACTTCTTACGCTCATGAGTCGGGCGCAAGGAAGAGGGCATTCATGGCAGGCTTCAGCAATCGTCAATGTGCATAGAGGAACAGGGATGAGAAAAGACTATGAGATACTCGGCATCGGTGAAGATGCGGACGAGAAAGCGATCAAAAGGGCATACTTCAAACTGATAAGGAAGCATTCCCCGGAAAAAGATCCGGAACAGTTCCAGGAAATCAGGGCGGCCTATGAGAGGCTGCTGGAGGAAAAGGACAAGCCGGAAAATGGCATCCAGCTGGAATTCCCGGCGGATGACAAATTTGCGCTGAGCATGTTCGATCAGATCCAGCGGCTGATGCAGGAGGGGGAATATGACAGGGCGGCCAGGACGGCGGAGGAGGGAATGGGATACTACCAGGAGGTAGAATGCTTCCTCTATCTGTATGCAAGGTGCAGCATACTGGACGGCAGGACCGGAAAGGGCGTCAGGGCGTATGAGAAGCTGGTGAAGCGTTATCCGGACAAGGTCTACTATCAGAGCGAGCTGGCGAAGGCATATCATATGAGAGGATTTGGGCGGAAGGCATATGATATGTTTCAAAAGGTCTATGAAGAGGGATGGCGTGAGACGGATTTCATGACCCTGTACAGTCTGTGCTGCTTCAGCCGGGAGCGGTATGATGAGGCTGCCCGGATTTTGACGGAGCTGATAGACTCTGTTCCGTGCGAAAAAATCAATCAGATGATACCGGAGTTATTGGAGGCGTATACAGGGCTGTTCACGATTCATGGCGCGGAGCCGTTCCCCATTGGGGCTGTCGCGGAAAAATTCAGCGCGTTCCTGAATCAGGTCGGAGACCGGATCCATGATTACGAAGAACAGCTGATGGGAATATTGTTGGGTGCCTGTGCGGCGACCGTCACGGAAGAAGGGGAGGAGATCCGCGAGCTGGTCAGTCAGATACGGGAGCTGCTGTCGATTGATTCTCTGGAGGATATGCCGGAGGAGATGGCCGAGGCCTATGAGATCATAGAGGATGAGCGGTTCAGTGAAATGATGAAGCTGACCATAAAGGCCTTTATGCTGTTGGATGACATGGAGTATCCGGAGGAAGATTTTGAAGAGTACGCCCGGTTCAGGCAGGTGGACGCATTTCTCTGCCAGCTGGAGGCGTGGCCCAGCCAGCGCGGAGAGCTGGAGCTCTTAAAAAAGGAATATCCGAACATTTATGAGTGCGGTACGGATGTCTGGGAGATGCTGCGCCAAAGCAGGGCGAATAAAGGGCATATGCTGGGTGCCGTGTTGGCGGAGTACGGAAAAATGGAACGGAAATTCAAATGCGGGCATTACTATGAGCTCTATCCGGAAAGGCGCGCGGCCCAGGTCCAGTGGGACAGCCAGGAGACAGGGACCTTCGTCCGTCAGGGCAGAAAAATCGGGCGCAATGAGCCCTGTCCCTGTGGGAGCGGCCGGAAATATAAGAATTGCTGTGGAAAAGGGAGGTAGCCTGTTGGGATTGGCTGGGATATGGTAGCCCGGACATGAAAAAATACTTGCAGAATGACCGAATTTATGATAAAATGTTCAATTAGGAAGACCTATACCCAGAGCATGTACCAACCCCATATACAAAAGATAAGATGGGTATGTTCTTCCGACAGGAAAAGGCAGAGAGCATAGTACACTGCCTTTTTTGTGTTACAAAATAGTGCCCCAGGACAGCAGCCGCTGCGGCAGGAGGACATATGCGCATGCACAGACTCATTATGCTGAAATACATCCCCGACAAGACAATGGGCATAGACATGAAACTGACCGGCCGCAGGCTGAAAAGCCTCTGCGACAGGCGTGAAATCACGGTAAAGACAATCCAAAAGGAGTTGTACATCGGCTCCTTCCAGTCCGTCTACGCCTGGTTTGCGGGGAAGACCCTGCCAAGTCTGGACAATATGTACCGCCTCAGCAGGCTCCTGCGTGTCCCCATGGACGAGATGATAGTAGATATGGCGGGGGAGTGCTGGGTTCCGCTGGAATTGGAGAGCACGGAGACCGAAAGTGCGAACGGCCGTATTTTTGTATATGCTAACAGATTATATATGTAGCGATTAAATCTTGCCAAAAACCGGATAAACGGCATGACTGGCTGTGCTATGCGACTGGCAAGAATTAAATGCCGTTTATATATATGGGAAGTGATAAGTTGTAAAGAATGGGGGTATAAGGATGAGGAAAAAGGTACTTGGCGTCACAATGCTGCTTTTGGCTGTCCTAAGCGGGTGCGGCAAAGAGAAGGGGGCGGAATCTCCCTCGAAGAGCTCCTACGGAGATACATTGATTGCGGAAAGCATGGGGGTGCCGGATCGTTATACCTTTGAAAACGTATCGGAGTCCGGTAAAAGCAAGGTCGTGGTGGATGCGGATATCATCGTTCCCGAGGTCTACGGAGCAGATGTCATAGAAGCCATTCCGGTTACATTCTCAGAAGAAGAAATCCGCGCATTTATTAAGCAGCATACGGGTGATTTTGAATGGTACGATGCGATGACCGGTAAAGCATATTCTGGTCAGGGCTTTACAAAAGAGGCTTTGGGCGAAGATTCGATTGGAATCCAATCTTATTCCATGTTGCTCAACAATAGGGAGGAATTCGACCAGGGAGGCGCATACCGGGAAATAGATGTCAGCTTCTGGCTTGACGAAAAAACAGGGGAAATTGCATATACGCCTGCTTTGACATATACCAATAGCCCTGGAAATCCGGAAATCAGCATCATAGTGCCGCTAAATGAACAGAACATGGCAGACGGCTGCACGATAAGCCTGGAAGAAGCGATTCATTTTGCCGATGCGGAGGCGGAATTCCTTTCGCCTGATTTCACCCTTTTCCAGTATGGACAGATGGCATATGGAGAGGGGCTTGAAAATAGTCCGCGGTACTATGCCTTCAAATATACTCGTGAAATCAATGGGATTCCGGTAAATGCCGATATTGCCCGTGGCGTCGGCGACGGCTCCGGCTATACGGCGGGAACGGAAAGGCTCTGGTTTACTGTAAATGATGCCGGAGTCTGCTGGCTCGGATATTCCGACCCCACGCAAAAAGCCGAGGTCGTGGCGGAAAATGTCGCATTGCTCTCCTTTCAGGAGATCATAGATATCTTTGAAAAGGTATCTATGCTAAGCATCAAGCACCTGGAAATTTACGACAACTTAGTAGAGAATGTGATGGATATCAGAGAAATCCGTTTTGGCTATATGGCGGTGAAGCAGTCGGAGAGCATTGGGGGCTACCGCTATCTTCCGGTGTGGGATTTTTACGGGGGACATTGGCCTCTTTATGAAAACGCCACGTTCTATCCGGATACCTTTGACACTCCTGTATTTACGATCAACGCGATAGACGGAACCGTCATAGACCGCGATATGGGGTACTGAATATGAAGGCAATCTTTTCGGACAGCATCCGGCTATGGAGAAATAAATGGTTCTATCTTTCCGGCGCGTTTACGGCGTTCCTGCTCTGGCTTGATCTGGGTGCGGATGTGAATCTGCTGCGATACAGTGAAAAAGAGGAAATCGTCCGCCTGATGACGGAGATTTTAAGCGGAAAGGGAAACCTTCTATCGCTTCCGCTGCTCTCGGTCCTGCCCTGTTCTGCCAGCGTATGTAAGGAAATGAGCACCGGCGCGGCAAGATACGCGGTTTTTTACTGCGGATATGGACGCTATGTGCTCAGCAAGATTACGGCAATCCTTCTGTCTGCCCTGTTATCGCAATTTGCGGGAGTCATGTTATTTGGTGGTATCATATCATGGGCTGCAGGCTTCCCTGTCCTGGCTCCGGCGCCTCTTGTGGCACAGCGGCTGCTGGTTGCGTCCTGCTTTGCCATGTCGGGAAACATCAGCGCGCTTTTGACAAAAGACATTGTATCCGCGTATGCGATTCCCGTTGTATTTGTTTTTGCGCTTTCCATGTTTCGCTGGCGCTTTTTCTTTGACGCCACATATATGGATCCGATGATGTGGTTATCCGCTGAGGGAATTGCGATACCTTTTTCGATTCTGTCTTTTTTATTGCTGACGGCGATTTCCCTGCTGTTGACGACATGGGAGGTACGAAACTATGTGTAAGGCGGATCGGATCTGTAGCTGCACCCAATGGAATTTATACAGCATGCGGAAAAATCCGCGCATTTTCTGCGGCTTTCTGTTAGGGTTCTGCCTATGCTATTTTCTGATGCAGCGAATCATGGAGTGCTCGGTGCTGTTCCATACCGATATCCAAATCTTTGAGCTGTTCATATGGTGCTTTGCGGATTCCGACAGCATCCTGTTCGTCTCGCTGGCAATATTGCTGTTCCTTTTTCAGATCCCGCGATTGGATACGCCTGCCTGTTATCTGATTTTCAGGAAAGGCAAGGCAGATTGGCTTCTGGGACAGGTGCTGATGTCTGTCCTCATAAGCCTTGCCTATACCATGTTCCTTTTGGGCTCGTCCATGCTTCTCGCCCTGGGTGGCAGCAATGTGGTCTGGGGCAACCAATGGAGCGACACGGCCACGACCCTCAGCTTTGCGCCGGAAAATTTCGAGGTGGCGCTTACAGTCGTAAGGAAAACAATAAAATTGACAACGCCATATGATTGCGCCGCAACGATATTTTTCCTGATGGCACAATATATTTTGTTTTTGACGCTGCTCAACCTTATTTTTTCACTGATATCCGGAAAAAAAGCAGGTATCGTCGCGGTGATCGTTGTCAGCCTGTACGCCTATTTGCTGAACCCGGATAAGCTGACAGCTCTGCTTCATGTGCCGGAGGAGGTAAGATATGTGGCAAATGTGATCGTGGCGTGGATTTCGCCCCTGAATCATGCCACCTATGCGATGCACAGATTCGGATACGGAAACTTTCCCAGCATTCTGCAATCGCACATGGTCTTCGGAATCATCAATCTCGGATTGCTGCTCGGCTCCTGGTTCAGCGTGAAAAAAACGGAACGAATCTTTTTAGGAGGCTCTCATGATTAATGCAATAGAAGTAAAGGCGCTCTCAAAATCCTTTGGCAAGGAGAATGTATTGACAGACATCAATGTATCATTTGAGACGGGAAAGATCCATGGCATCATAGGGCGCAACGGGTCCGGGAAGACGGTTTTCATGAAATGCATCCTGGGATTCTTAAAGCCCACTTCGGGAAGCGTCCGGGTTTTTGGAAAAACCATCGGAAAAGATGTGGATTTTGCGCCCGATACCGGCATGATGATCGAGACGCCCGGATTCATCACCACGGAAAGCGGCAGCAATAACCTGAAATGGCTTTTGGGCCTGAGAGGCAGAAAAGACGTTGATGTCTGTTCCTGCATGAATCTGGTGGGCCTAGACGGAAAATCAAAAAAGCATGTCGGAAAATATTCGCTGGGCATGAGGCAGCGGCTGGGTATCGCGCAGGCCATTATGGAGAATCCCAGACTACTGATTCTGGATGAACCCATGAATGGGCTGGATAACAGAGGGGTGGAAGATATGCGCCGATTATTCGCCACGTTAAAGGAACAGGGGGTAACTATATTACTGTCTTCGCACAATCCCCTGGATATTTCTACGCTATGCGATACGGTATGCGAGATGGACAGCGGGAAAATCCTATAGCTTTCCGCTGGGAAACTTTTGAAAAAACCCGCCCCGGAATATTGATTTTATGCAATAAAGAAAGTATAATGTCATAAGTCGGTGGAAACATAGGAGCAGACATGGAGCAGTTATGGAACAGAAGACCGGGAACCAGCGTTATTGCAGAAAGTGCCTCACCAGGGACATGGTAGGAAAGGAAGAATACTTCCGCTCCCTGCGGGAGTACATCGCGAACCTGGATCCGGACATCAAAGCGGACGAGGCGCTGTACGAGGAAAGGCTGGCGGTCTGCAAGGAGTGCGACCTTCTGCTGGAGGGGATGTGCCGTATCTGCGGCTGCTATGTGGAGCTTCGGGCGGTGGTGGCGAAGAACATCTGCCCCAGAAAGAAATGGTAGGAACATGACGAAAAGAGAATTTTTAGAGTCGCTGCGCCTGGCGCTTGGCGGCAGGGTGACCTCTGCGCAGCTTACGGAGAACCTGGAATACTACGAGGATTACATCAATACCGAGACCCGGAAAGGAAGGGAGGAGGGGGAGGTGCTCTCGGAGCTGGGGGATCCGCGGCTCATTGCCCGGACCATCGTGGAGACCGGAGGCGGCAGCAGACGGTCATCCGGGCGTGGAGAGGCGGGCGCGTGGTCTGAGGGCAGCCGGACCGGGCAGTACACGGAATACGCCGAATACGGGGAGGACAGCGGATGGTCCGGCCGGGAGGCCCAGCCCCAGGGGCCCCTGGGCCGGGGCAGGGTCAGCCTGCTTGCCAGGGTTCCCCTCTGGGCGTGGCTGATTCTGGCGCTGCTGGTGGTGGTATTGATCCTGAGCGCCATATTCTCCGTGATCACGGCCCTTCTGCCCATATTGCTGCCCATTTTGGGCGTGCTTTTCCTGGTAAAGGTGTTCCGGGACTGGATGAATTAAAAAATTGGAAATCACATGCATATTTTTTCAGAAATCCTCTCATACTACTGCTGTAACTGAAAATACGGAACCGCCTGAGACTTACGCTTCCCGGAACCGCGCAACCCACGTTTCCCGGAATCGCAGGGAGAAGGGGATTCCGGCAGAAGCGCCGCAGAAGGCGGCAGGATGTGAGGAAAGAAATGGACAACAATAAGTACAACAACGCCAACAATTCTGAGAACTGCAAGAACAGCCAGAACCAGAATCAGAACAACAACCAGAACAAGAACCAGAACAACAATCAGAGCAAGAACCAGAACAACAACCAGAGCAAGAACCAGAACAACCAGGACAATAACTACTAAGTCCTTTCTGGCGGCAGGGGCGCTGCACTGCATGGTACAGTGCCCCTGTCTACATAGAAGAGCTGCAGATATAGGAGTACGGATACGGAAGAGCGGCATATCAGGATGGAGGCCGCGCTGGGAGCGGGATGAGGGGAGACATGCGGAAATTTGAATTGATTGTTCCCTGCCACTTTGGCATGGAAGCAGTGCTGAAACGGGAAATCGACGACCTGGGTTACGACATCTCGGAGGTGGTGGACGGCAGGGTGACTTTCCTGGGAGACGAGGAGGCCCTGTGCCGGGCCAACATCTTCCTGCGGAGCGCGGAGCGGGTGCTGATCAAAATCGGCAGCTTCCACGCGGAGAGCTTCGAGGAGCTGTTCGAGGGGACAAAGGCACTCCCCTGGGAGGAATACATACCGGAGGACGGGAGATTCTGGGTGACCAAGGCGGCCAGCGTGAAATCCAGGCTGTTCAGCCCCTCGGATATCCAGTCTGTCATGAAGAAGGCAATGGTAGAGCGTCTGAAAGGAATCTATCACGTAAACTGGTTCCAGGAGGACGGCGCGGAGTTTCCCATCCGGGTCTTCCTGATGAAGGACCAGGTCACGGTGGGGCTGGACAGCACGGGGGTGTCCCTGCACAAGAGGGGATACCGCAAGCTGGTGGCCCAGGCGCCCATCGCGGAGAACCTGGCGGCGGCCATGATCAAGCTGACTCCCTGGAACGGGGAGCGGGTGCTTGTGGACCCTTTCTGCGGCAGCGGCACCATCCCCATCGAGGCGGCCATGATGGCGGCGAACATCGCGCCGGGGATGGAGAGGGACTTCACGGCGGAGGACTGGCGGCATATCGTAGACAAGGGCCGGTGGCAGGATGCCCAGGAGGAGGCCGAGGACCTGGTGAACCTGGAGATAGAGACGGACATACAGGGGTACGACATCGATGACCACATGGTGGAAATCGCCAGGGAGAACGCGAAGCGGGCTGGGGTGGAGAAGCTGATTCATTTCCAGAGGCGGGACGTGGCCCAGTTGAGCCATCCGAAGAAGTACGGCTTTATCATCACCAACCCGCCCTACGGGGAGAGGCTCCGCGACAAGGAGGAGATGCCCGGGCTGTACCGGACAATCGGGGAGCGGTTCCGGCTGCTGGATACCTGGAGCATGTACCTGATATCCGCCTACGAGGGCGCGGAGCGGGACATCGGGCGCAAGGCGGACAGGAACCGCAAGATCTACAACGGCATGATGAAGGCTTACTACTACCAGTTCCTGGGGCCCAAGCCGCCCAGGGCGAAACAGTAGCGGCGGGATTGGAAAAAAGGGAACAGGGCAAAGCTATGGGATACGAGGCCGAGAATGAGTTTGAAGTTTGGCGGGAGGCAGAAGGATGAAGACAGAGGTGTCATCCTGAGCGGAGCGGGCAGCCGAGCATACCGATGGCAGGGCAGCGTGGAAAAATATGAAGAGAAGGATAAGAGGATGAAATGGAACGATTGATATTCGCCACGGGAAACGAAGGGAAGATGCGGGAAATCAGGGATATCCTGGCCGATACATATCCGGATATCCTCTCCATGAAGGAGGCCGGAATCCGGACGGACATAGCGGAGGACGGGAAGACCTATGAGGAGAACGCCCTAATCAAGGCCAGGGCGGTGGCTGTTCAGGCGGGTGAATTGGTTCTGGCCGACGACTCGGGGCTGGAGATCGACTGGCTGGGAAAGGAGCCGGGGGTCTATTCCGCCAGGTATCTGGGGGAGGATACTTCCTACCGCATCAAGAACGCGGATCTGATCAGGCGGCTGGAGGGCGTTCCGGAAGAGGAGCGCACGGCCAGGTTCGTCTGCGCCATCGCCGCGGTGCTGCCGGACGGCCGGGAGCTGACGGTGCGGGCCACGATAGAGGGGCGCATCGGCTATGAGGAGAAGGGGGAAAACGGCTTCGGGTACGACCCTATCTTCTATGTGCCGGAGCTGGGAAAGACCACGGCGGAGCTGACGGAGGCGGAGAAGAACTTGGTGAGCCACAGGGGCAAGGCGCTGCGGCTGATGAAAGAGGAGCTGGCGAAGCTATGAAGGTGCTGATAGTCAGTGATACCCACAGGAAAAACGACAATTATTTCAAGGCCCTGGAGCTTGTGGAGCCGGATTTGGTGATCCACTGCGGGGACGCGGAGGGGGCCGAGTACGTCCTGACCAACGCGGCGGCCTGCCCGGTGCAGATCGTGCTGGGGAACAACGATTTCTTCTCCTACCTGCCTAGGGAGCTGGAGCTGGAACTGGGCTCCTTTCGGGTATGGGTGACCCACGGGCATAACTATTATGTGTCCATGGGCAGCGAGGTCATCAAGAGGGAGGCCAGGGCCAGGGGCTTCGACATCGTGATGTACGGGCACACCCACAAGCCATCGGTGGACAGACAGGGCGGCATCATAGCCGTGAACCCCGGGAGCTTGTCCTACCCCAGGCAGGAGGGGCGGCGGCCGTCCTATGTGGTCATGGAGGTGGAGGGGGAAAGGGCGGATTTTGCCATCGAATATCTGTAAATCCCTTGACAGGGAAGGCTGTTTTGGGATATAATGGGCACGTTGCAGGAGTTGCGCCACGGGATGCGGAGCGGAGGCCTGCGGCATCTCGGGGTGTGGCTCAGCTTGGCTAGAGCGCCTGGTTTGGGACCAGGAGGTCGCAG